>Ga0209758_1001474_pt1 | contig 27558 bp, 28 predicted proteins | sample AraplaMF_Col_mMF_FD_184258 | JGI IMG/M metagenome (GOLD analysis project Ga0209758, IMG submission 184258) | Arabidopsis root microbial communities from the University of North Carolina, USA - plate scrape MF_Col_mMF (SPAdes) (version 2) | ecosystem: Host-associated > Plants > Roots > Endosphere...
TTGCATCCCTGAATTTAAAAGTTCAATCAACCGGAGGAGTGCAGGAGTGGTTGAACTGGCACGCCTGGAAAGTGTGTATACTCGAAAGGGTATCAAGGGTTCGAATCCCTTCTCCTCCGCTGATGGGGACTGATCATCAAGAAAATGGTTAGTCCCCTTTTCATTTTCCCCCGAAGTCCCCGCCAGGCTTGCGATTAGCTGGAAGATAAAATTTACTTCGGAGGTTCGAAATGCATCATTTTCCCGATCATAAGCAATTCCGTTTGGAAAGATCAATTTTTGCAATCCCTCCTTTATCTTAATACTACCGGAAGCCCATACAGTATTGAGTTTCCTGCAAAAAACAAGGGTATCATCGATGGCTTCTGTGAGGTTCGAAATGGTTGTAGTGCATTCCTGCAAAAATTTGGTTACATTGAACCGTTCCTCTGTATAGCGGGTATAGAATTTCTCAAATGTTTCCCGGCTCATTTCATTCAGCGCAAAGTGCTTTTCTTCTATCGTATCTATCTTTTTGTTGATTTCTGACAGTTGCGCCTTCAATACCTGTTCTTGTTCCAATTGGTCTTTGCTAATCTCATAGTAATAGCTTTCCAGCTCATACCTAACAGATGAAAACAGTTCCGGCTTAACTGAATAACGGGATAGCTCAGTAACAAAAAGATTATGCAGGTGAGCCGCCTTTTTATTGCATCTACAGCCTGCTGTCCGGCATTTGTAATAATAAAAGGTATGGAGCTTTACGCTGGTCTGTTTTTGCCTGGAATAGCCTGCAAATGGTTGCCCACAGGTCGCACAATGAACAAATACCTTTAATGGGAGTTCGTCCCGCTCCTTCTTGTGCGGTACACCATAGTTGCCGCTTTTAATATGGATGTCATTCACCTTTAGGAATATCTCCGGTGAAACCAATTTTTCGTGGTTACCTTCTACAATTCTGCCATTTAGCATTCCGTGGTTAATCAGTCCACAATAAAAGGGCTTTTTAAAGATTTTGGTTAGCTGCTGTTTATACATGGGTACTCCCATTGCGCGAAGTCCCAAAATAATCTCTTCATTTTTCATTCCTTCTGCCTTCCAAAGGAACGCTTTCTGCAACTTTTTACCCACTTCATTCACCACGATTTTCCTTTCCTTTTTTTCCTTGATAACAGAATAACCCATAGGTACTTTAGTCACCCATTCTCCTTTCTCGAATTTGGCAGTAAGGCCGTCTATCATCCTTCGCCTTCTAAGCCGGTTCTCATAATGGCTTACCAGGAACTGCATGTTTTGCGAGAATATGCCACTCTCATCACTTACATTAATGGGCTGTGCCAATGCATATAAAGCAACACCATATTTCACTCGTAATTCTTCCGCTATATTCATACCTCCAACACCAGTTCGGCTGAAGCGGTCTGTCATGTATACCCAAATCTGCGAAATCTTGTTCGGATTCTTGCTGGCATTATGCTTTTTCACAAAGTCTAACATTCTTTTGAACTCTTTTCGCTCGTCTGTCTTGGCGCTTTCATACGTGCCGCCAAAGCGCTCCAATATAATTTTCCCGGTACGCCTGGCGTGTTCGTCGAAACTTTTGTTCTGATTTTCTAAGCTAACATTCTCGATAAATTGGCGCTTGCTGGAAACCCGCGAAAGTGTCACAACATAGTTTGTTTCCAGCAATGGTTTGGTGTGTTTTTGCTTATTCCCAAATTGGCAAAAAAGCTGTAAGTCTAAATTCATGCTGCGTTATTTTGAATATCACTTTTAACAGGGTCAGTTTGAGCATTGCTGTTTTCATCTGAGCATTTTATGGTCATAAATCTATAAAGCACTTTGACAAACAGCCGGATGGATTCAATTATCTTACCGGCTTCCTCATCTGTCAGGTGATGTAATCCTGAAAGCTCTCTCAATCTTTCAGGTGTTAAGGGTGTTCTGCCGGGATTCAGGAGAGACGGCTTGTTTCCGGGCTGGTCGACTATTCTTGCTTTTCTCATGGAAATTATTCTTTCCACCCAATATGCAACTGCCGCTAAAACTCCTTTCCAGGTTTGTGTACAGAAATGTTCATTTGTGCAAAACAATGGCTATTTTTTTTTTAAGCCATGTACAGCTAATTCAAGTTAATACTTTTGATACACAAACCTTGGAAAAATCAACCTCCCCAATAGCCCCGTTTTAATTGATAATCAACGTTATAAAAATTAAACAGAATTGCCAAATAAATTTATCCATCGACGGAGAACAGAGTGTTTATGTGTGTCCGTTATAGGAAAATGTTTACAGGCGACGGATAAATCAACGTCGGTGGATATATGGGTCAACGTAAATATCAGTCTGAAAACACTTTGCGGGGAATTCCAATTTTATCTAGGATGATCTTTACTTGGACTACGGTATAAAATCGTCCGCGTTTTTCGCCAATTTGCTCCTGAAAGGGTTGCAACCACTTTTTCAATGTCTTTTCGGAAACTCCATAAAAACAGGATAGCTCTTTGTGGGTGTACGGTTTAATGTCACAGATCAGGTACGGATTCATAGTTAGGATTTGAGGTGTAAACGGCTTTGAGGATTATTACACAAATTAACGACGTACACAAATACAAAAACAGTCCCTTGCCCGTCCTTAGGGGTCCCGGAACCCCTGCTAAATATTTGATATTAAATCAAATATGAAAAAAATTAAAATTCCTTGGAGTTTAAAAGATTCATAAACTCTATGAGCATATCCTTTACTGCATCAATAGCCGAGACTTCAGTATTGTAAAACTTGGAACGTAAACTTTCTTCACTTATCTCCTCCGCCTTTATGGAGGTGTAATGTTCAGCTATAAACCGGATCACTTCAATCTGAGAACCATTAATAATTAGTCCTTTTTTTATGAACAACTTTATAAAAACAGCCAGTTCCGTTACTGACAGGGCCGTTTTTATTTTAATGCCGTTCTGCCTCTTCTGTCCAACAGGCAGGCCATTATTTATATGAACCCTACCATGCAGGTATTGATAGCTAGCTTTAATAGGTGCGATAATTTGCTCCCTCAAAGGCGGCAGCGAGGGAATAAATGTATAGCCAGGCTTTGATTTCAAGTTCTCAATAGCATGAATGTACCAGTGTAAATAATCCAATTTATCATTCGTTGTGGGTAGCTGGCCTATTTGATCGTTTAGACGACGTGAGGTATATAAGCTAAACCTGGGATCATTAAAATCCAGAAATAATAATGCCATTATAATCTCCCAATTAATATCCACTTCAGCATCCGTATCAATCAATGATATCAATTGGCGGGCAAGTTCTTTTAAGTAGATCAGATCCTTATAAGAAATTCTTGCACTTTGTTCCGTAAAATCCTTTAGGGGTTGTACTGCCAAGTGCAATAGTGCTTTATCGATACCCGACCTGGTATTTAATTGTTGTAATTGTGCAAGCACACCTTTAAGCTCACTAGAAGAAACTCCAGCGCAGTAATGCGTAATAGGTAACTGATGATCAAAGTAATCGGGAATGTATTGCTCAATATACACCAGTATATCTTCTAACACCGCAGCTACATCTGAATAGAATGACCGAATTCCAGGCAATTGCAACAGTGCTTTTCTGCTACCGAAGTCAGTTAACAGGTTACTAATGCTAATAAGAGCCAGTTGGTGAACGCCCATGTAGTTGAGGATGGTTTCCGTATCAGCATTGCTTCGGAAAGCCATTTGTCGGAAACAGCTACATATGCGTTCCTTCTCATTGGCAACAAAGTCTAGCCACGTTTTAAGTTGATTTTCGGATGGAGCGATTTGTGCTAGGGTAACAGGATTAATCTCCTCCTTGATCCATTGCTCAATAGGTTCTAGTTCGTAAGACATAGATTGTATCGGTTTGGGTTAGTATAATATAAGGCCTTAACGCTTACAGCATTAAATGGGTAGATACAATAAAGTTGTGATTAAAGTCGTGCTCTTGGCCACTAGCAGTTAACATTCTTCAATGACTAACGTAATTTAATTTAATTATATTTCTTGATCATACAAAAATATTACTATAATGTTAACAGTTATTTATGAGTGCTATACGAAAATTTGTCCAAAATAGCAGTGACATTTTTTTAGTATCCCTGCAAATGCCTACGGTTCTTCCGGGCAGGTGATTTTGAATCTTGTCATCATTGAGAATACCTTTGCCTATGATAACTCCCCGAAAAATAGACTTCACCTGCACGCTGGATGGTTTTTAAATGATGCAACCTATCATTGCCGATAATTCTATAATAGTTGGAATATTTCGCCCGGTAGTTTGCATGCTAATTTTTGTAAGGCATGATGCATCTGTATCAAAGAGTATATGAAACGCTCCTAAGGCAAATCAACAAGTCAAGGGAATAAATAATGAATTAGTTAAATATCATAAACTAGGATATGAGAATACTACGCATTTAGACTGAAACGTACTTTCACTGATTTTTTGTATACCCCAAAAAAGTTTATCGGTTATTCAAAAAAAATAATTTTCTTTGTTTGAGCATGTTCGAAAATGCAGTAAAGCAAAAAATATTTTCCTGTATCATAGGCAAACGACCAAAATTAATAGACCGATCCTTAAAGAGTACTTAATTGAGTTGGCCCAAGACAGTAACCGATTTGAATACATGACCAATATCCCAACACGTGCAGGTGCTCCATTGTCAGTATGTGATCTATACATGACGTGAAAGGTCATTCTCTATATTAGCTGGAATTTGATAAAATTACCCCTTGTATGCGTATAGCATATTTACCTGTGATTGCATTACTGCTGCAAATACATCCAGTATATGCGCAGTTGATAACTACAACGAGTAAAAATGAACCTGACAGTTCACGGAGGAATTTGCAACAACTCCCGGATAAATACTTCTTACAGGTTATTGGAAAATCCCATCACTTTGAACAAAAGGTGAACGAACGCTCTCAGAAAGCGCTGGCCCGCCTTGTCCAGCAGGAAAAGAAGATGCAGGACAAATTGGCTAAGATCGATTCTGTTGCGGCAAAGAATATCTTTTCACGCTCCATCGACTCTATGGGCAATCTGCAGACAAGGTTAAAACAGAAGGTCAGCAAATACGATCCTTCCAGGCTGGGCGCAAACTATTCGGGTTACCTGGATACGCTGCAAAATTCACTTTTCTTTCTTAAAGACACCCAATCATTTACCGGCCAGTCCAAGGCTTTGCAGGATAAAGTAACCGCCTCCCTGCAAAGCGTACAGCAGCTTCAGGCCCAGCTGCAACAGGCAGAGCAGATTAAAGCGTATATCCGCGAGCGGAAGCAACAGCTGAAAGAACAGCTGGCGCAGTATGCGGGGTTTACCAAAGATCTGGAGAAATTTAACAAAGAGGCTTACTACTATGGGCAGCAGTTGAAAGAGTACAAAGAATTGCTGAAGGATAAAAGGAAAGCGGAAGCGAAAGCATTGGAGATGCTGAAAAAAATACCGGCTTATAATGATTTCCTACGAAAGAATTCACAGCTGGCAGGATTATTCAACTTTTCCGCCGCTAATGCCACACAAAGTTTAGAGGGCCTGCAAACTCGTGCGCAGGTGGAACAGCTTATTCAGCAGCGGCTGGGAGGCGGAGGTCCGAATGCGCAGGCTGCAGTTAGTCAGCAAATGTCACAGGCTAGGGAGCGCTTCAACGAGCTGAAAGATAAATTCCCCGATGTGGACAATGCGGCAGATATGCCAGGTTTCAAGCCCAATGAAATGAAGACCAAAAGCTTTCTCCAAAGGCTGGAGTTCGGCGGCAATATGCAATTTGCACGGTCCACGCAGTATTTCCCTACCACCAGCGATATTGCAGGACAGGTTGCCTATAAGTTCCATAAGAACGGCAGCGCTGGTCTGGGGGCCGCTTACAAACTTGGCCTGGTCACCGGATTTAACAACGTTCGTTTTTCCCACCAGGGCCTGGGCCTCCGTTCTTTCCTGGACTGGAAGCTGAAAGGTTCCTTCTATGTCAATGGTGGTTTTGAACAGAACTATAATGCCGCATTCACCAATACCGACCAATTAAGGAATATTGACAACTGGCAGGGAAGCGCGCTGATTGGCATCAGCAAGAAGTACAAGGTGAGCAGCAAGCTGAAGGGAAATATTATCCTGCTGTATGATTTTCTGCATAACCAGCATGTACCCCGGACTGACCCTATAAAATTAAGATTAGGTTATCATTTTTAAAATCCATATACATATGAAAAAAGTATACCGTGTTCTTCAATTTGTTTGTTTTTTTCAATTCCTTATTTCCATTTCATTAAGGGCGCAAACCCGCACTTACTATACCAACCGCGCCATAGCAGGACAAACGGAGGATGCTCAAGGCGCCAATTATCTGTTGCTGCATAAAATATATGCCGGAACCTTATTGGCTGATAATTTTGTAATGGGAAAAATAACCGGCATCCGTGGAAGTGCGGCATCGTGGAACCGTAAATGGACGGTGGAGGTGAACACTGCCAGTGCATATAATACCACCCGGGGCAGTATTATAAGTTATAATGAACCTGCCACACTGGTCACCCTTACTTATAATTCTGAGAGTTATTTGGCCGTATCTATCATTAATTCTTCTGCCTTGTTCAATTTTTCGTTTACTGGCTATGCACAGAATGAATCTTTACTCATTGCAGCTGATAACAGTGTGAGTAATGTTCAGCCATTTACAACAACGCTGGACCCGATTATCATGCAGGGAAATGTAGGCATCGGTACTACATCTACGGGTATTCATAAACTTGCGGTGGAAGGTTCTATCGGGGCACGCCGGGTGAAAGTGAATCAAACTGGTTGGGCAGATTTTGTGTTTCAACCCGATTACCAGCTGCCTACTTTACATGAGATAGAAACATATATCAAAAGTAACCAGCACCTACCGGGGATGCCCACAGCAGCTGAGGTAGAAAAAGAAGGCTTGGATCTCGGGGAGACTGATAAGAAGTTGTTGCAAAAAATAGAAGAATTAACCCTTTACCTGATTGATCAGCAAAAACAGTTAAAGTCGCAGCAGGAACAGATAAACCTTTTGCAGATGCAATTGAGGTCTTCTACACCGATTGAAGGCAAACGCTAAAAATAGTTGACAATACCGAACCCCCCATCTATGAAGAAATATTTATTAAGTATCCTGGCAATATTCCTGTTTGCCGTTAATGACGTTAACGCACAGGCGCTAGACCTGGATAATGTGTTTCCCCCATCCCCTACCGCTGCAGGCTTGGGTAAGTTTGCCACTGCCAGTGTTAATTATGCTGATGGAGCAGCTGGATACAGCATCCCCCTGTATGAATATAAAACAAATAACCTTTCCATTCCTATTAGCCTCAGTTACAGTACTAATGGCACCCGTGTTACGCAGGTGGCATCCAGGGTGGGGCTTGGATGGAACCTGAGCGCCGGTGGTGTGGTGTCAAGAATGGTACTGGGGGAACCCGATGGCAGCAGCACTTTCCTGCGCCCTCCCCCGGAACTAACCGATGCATACGCTGCACAGTGGCAATCATTCGTCGAAAAGGCTGGCAGTGAAGGATATGATACCCAGCCGGATATTTTTACTTTTTCATTTGGTAGCTACAGCGGTAAGTTCATTATCGATGGCAGCCAGATCGTGAAATTGGACGACAACAACCTTGTAATAGAGGGAAGCATTGCCAGTGGTTTTACCATCACTACACCGGATGGATCAAGATATGAATTCAAACAGGAGGAATCTTCCGTATCGACCAGTAGCTGCGCTAAAGGAGCGTTTAGCCGTACACCAATTAAAAACGCCTGGTACCTTACGCAAGTTAGCCATCCTAAAGGGGACATTATTTATATAAAATATGGTACCTGTGACTACACATACTATTCATCTACTTCGCAGGTAGCTACCGCCAACACGCCTTCTCCGAATCAATGCTCTGGTACTGTAAATTGCCCCAGTATACCTGCAAGCCAGGAATGCCAGATACAGATGCGTAATTATGGCGTGTACCCCAGGATCATCACCAGTAATGCGTTAGGTACCGTATTACTAGGTTACAGCTCCAGGGAGGATCTCGTGGGGGACTATTGCCTGACTTCTGTGATAGTATTGGATACCATAGTTTCCAAAACTGCCACAGATGTTCCGGTAAACCAGCAAAAGATCAGGACAGCATATGAGCTGGGGTATATTTATTCTTCTGCCGGTGCTACCTACCGGGCAGACATTGGTAAACGAATGTTCCTTGGAAGCGTAGAAGAACTGAATATGGAGCCTCTGGCGGGCACGGCAAGAATATATGGATTCGAATATGATAACATCAATAGTCTCCCGGCCCGCAATTCCTCTTCACAGGACTATATGGGATTCTACAATGGTAAATCGAATGGCTCATTGATTGCAAAACCAATAGATGCAACAGTACTAAGCTATTTTCCTAATCAAAGCTTTGGAAATCGGAACCCAGACCCCGCCTTCAGTAAAATTGGCGCGCTGAAAAAAATCACCTTCCCGGGAGGAGGATATGACTTGATCGGGTATGAAGGGCACTCGATCAAAAATGCCACTGTACAATGCCATGAAGAACAATCCGAACGCGTATATGTGGAAGGTACTTCTGAGTTCAAGCAAACCAAGACCTATTATTCAGCGCCATTTACGGTGCCCTGTACCCAGGTAATCAATTTAAATGTAGGTAATGTGATACTCACTCCTAATTATCCCGCTACTTATTATCGTACCACGGCTTGCCTGGTTGATGGTGCCGGGGAACCATGCGGCGTTGGAGGCTGGTCTGTTGGAGGCGATGAACATCAAAGTTTTACTATAACCCAGCAGGGCACCTATGTATTGGCAGTAACTGTTTATGGTCCTGCACGCGGGTATGCGTCTTTGAACTACGCGCTCTTGGATACATCATCCAACAAGCCAATTCCCGGTGTAAGGGTAAGCAGGATCACTACTTATGATCCGCTTAGTGGTAAGGAGCAGGTGAAACGCTACTTTTATAGCAAGGATGGAAAATATTCCTCCGGTGAAGCTGTGAACTCATCCCCCTCCAACAGTTACAGGTATGAGAAGCAGGTGCAGTGCCCTAATGACGGGCAAGGATCGTGTCTTACCAGGATTTGCAGTTATGTTCAATTGGCTTCCTCCAGCTTTTATGACCTATGCTCCTACTCAGGTAACCATATCTATTACAATTATGTGTTGGAGTCTGAAGGTGAGAGTATGGAAAATGGCGGCACAGAGCGGGAGTTCAACGTATTTTTCGACCAGAGTGGTCATCCATTCATGGGCCAGCCCTTCCCGGGGGCGCCTCTATCGAACTTCTCTCATGCCAACGGGCTAAAGACGGCGGAAAGGTCATTTGTACGGACAGGAGGTGCGCTTACGGTTGTACGGGAAGAAAAGAACTGGTACGCGATCGATCCCCGTGTTCAACAGTTCGCTACCTTCTATGCTGGTAAGAGAGACCCTAGTTCCTCTCTCTGCTTTATAAATACCGGTGTTGGTTCTGTATTGAACATGCGGGCGGCAAGTTTGATCACTTACGATATGAACAGAAGATGGGTGCATCTTGATTCTACGCGAGTCACTACCTATGACACAAACACAGGAACACTGAGCAGCCTGAATGCGCTTACATACGGCAATCTCATCCACCAGCTGCCCACTACGGAAAAGACGCAGGATAGTGAGGGCCAGTTGATGGAAACACAAAAGTTGTATGCAAACGATTCAGTAGCCGGTCTTACTGCTGGCGAGCAGGCAGCAAAGCAAGCGTTGGCAGACCAGAATATAAAAGCAGCATTGATCCAGCAAAAGGTGAGCAGAAATGGAAAACAGGTATCGCTCGTAAAAAATAACTATGGCATTTTCAATAGTAATATGCCACTGCTGGCGAATATTGACGCACAGTTTGGAAACGCCCCTCTGGAAAAGAGAATATTTCATGACAAGTACGATACCAGGGGCAATTTGTTGGTACAGTACAAAGCCAATGGACCGAAGGTGTCCTATATATGGGACTATAACGCTTCTTTACCGGTGGCGCAATGTACTAATGCAGATATAGCAGATATAGCTTTCACCAGCTTTGAAGGAAATACACATGGCAGTTGGAGTCTTGGCAATGCGGCAGGGATCAGCGCAGCGGGATTAACGGGCAGTAAAAGCTATAGCCTGGGATCTGGTAATCTTGTGAGATCAGGACTGCAATCAGGGCAGCAATACGTTGTTTCTTACTGGGCAAAAACGGGAACGGTCAATGTGAACAATGCCACCAGCACCCGGCAGGGAGCCACCATTAATGGGTGGACTTACACCGAGAAAATAGTTACGGGTACCACAACAGTTACTATTTCCGGGACTGCTATCATTGATGAAGTGCGATTATATCCTGTGGGTGCGCAGATGGTGAGTTACACCTATACACCGCTGGCAGGCATGACCAGCCAGGTGGATGCCAGCAGCAAGATCACTTACTATGAATATGATAAGCTGGGCAGGCTGGTGCGCGTAAGAGACCAGGATGGCAGGATATTAAAGCTGCATGACTACGAGTATCAACAACCGGTAACGCAATAAACCCTAAAACCTGTGAAAAAGAATAATATGCAAAAGTTTATTATCCTCCTATTGGCAATGGGTTATGCTTTTACATCGCCTGCCCAGAATAAACCTGACACCAATAGCGTTCGTCCTGCGGCAACAGCGATTACACCGCCTGCTGCCTATACAGGATCGACCATCAATTATGTCCGTACCTGGGAGCCTAGTATGCCTACCTCCGACCCCGCTGCTGTTACCAGTTCTACTGACGTAAATGCTGTTAAGCAAGCCACTCAATACTTTGACGGCCTGGGCCGACCTTTGCAAACAGTAAGTAAGGCTATTACCCCCTCTGCCAAAGACCTGGTTGTGCCCATGGTATATGACGCGTACGGGCGGGAGCAGTATAAATACCTGCCTTATGTGCCCAAGACAGGGAATGTAAACGACGGTAAATTTAAAACCGATCCTTTCAATGCCCAGAAAGCCTTTTACCAGGACGGGGCCTTAAATCCCGGCGTGTCCGGCGAAACGATCTATTACAATCAAAACGAGTACGAGGCCTCTCCACTGAACCGGGTACTGAAAACCTACGGCTCGGGTAATACCTGGGCAAAAGAAGGAGGCAATAAACCGGTAGAACAGCGATATCAAGTTAACACCGCTGCAGATGCGGTGCGTATCTGGGACATACCAGCTACCGGTATTATTCCCACCAGTGGAGCGAACCGTACCTATGCCGCAGGCCGGCTGTTTAAAAATGTGACCATAGATGAGCGGGGCAAGCGTGTTGTAGAGTTTAAGGACAAGGAAGATCGGGTGATCCTGAAAAGGGTAGAACTGACCGACAATGCTGCAGACGGACATGCGGACTGGCTCTGTACCTATTATGTATATGACGACCTGGGCAACCTTCGTTGTGTGATCCCGCCTAAAGCAGTAGAGCTGATCAAAGCCAGCTGGGTCCTGGATGCTGTCACTGCCCGCGAGCTTTGTTTCTTTTACCGGTATGATGGCCGTAACCGGATGATCATGAAGAAGGTGCCAGGGGCAGATTCCACGGAAATGGTGTATGACCTGCGTGACAGACAAGTGTTCAGCCGTGATGGCAACATGCGTAGTGCCACCAATAAACAATGGCTGGTGACTTTCTATGATGGGTTGAACCGGCCTACCATGACGGCCCTGTACAATTCCGCCGCCACCCGTGATACACTACAGGCCAGGATGAACACGGCTGTTTCCAATACCCAGACCATCACCCAGGCCATCCCAGAGCAGGCAGACCTGGAGTTTGCTTATCATGATGGCCGTGCCCAATATATAGCAAGGAAGAGTATTACGTTTGAGGGAGGATTTGATACCGGCACCAGTGGGGCAACGGACGCGTTTATCGATGCTGCAGCTAACCAGGATACATTTAGCATTGTTGCAGTGAACCCGCTACCGAATATTGCCGCCAGCGCACTGATACCACTAACCTATACCTTTTATGATGATTATAGCTATACCGGCAAGCATAATGCTGTCACCGGGGACCTTAGCAACCCTACCTTTTCTGGTAGTCCCTATGCTGAAATAATAGGCGCAACCAGTAATATGACCAGGGGGCTGGTGACCGGTACCAAAGTACGGGTGCTCGGTACCGATCAGTGGCTGACCACCACCACTTACTATACGGATAAGGGCAGGGTACTACAGACAATTGCTGATAATATCAGCGGAGGTAAGGATGTGGTGAGCAATATATATGATTTCAGTGGCAAACTGCTTAGAACTCTCCAACGCCATACTAACATTCGTAGTGGTCTTACTCCCGAGACCAGGGTTATGACCCAGCTATTGTACGATGCGGCAGGCCGCGTAACAGACGTGATCAAGAAGTTGAATGACAGTACGCAGCAGACCATTGCGAAAAATGTTTACGATGAACTTGGTCAGCTGAAGACCAAACGTTTACATGTTAATGGTGCCAGCCAGCTGGAAACGCTTAACTATGAATTTAATATCCGTGGCTGGCTGACAGCCGTCAACAAGAATTTTGTAAAAACGGCTAACAGCACCGCTAACTGGTTTGGGCAGGAGCTGAGCTACGATTATGGCTTTACGACCAACCAGGTAAACGGCAATATCGCCGGTGCAAAATGGAAGAGTCGCGGCGATGGTAAAGGCAGAGCGTACGGATATGCCTATGACAATGCCAACCGGCTGACAGTAGCTGATTTTACGCAAAATAATACGTCCACTGCTAAAACCTGGGACAGAACGCAACAGGATTTTTCTGTTGATCAGCTGGTGTATGACCCTAATGGCAATATTTTGTCCATGCGGCAAAAGGGGATGAATGGCACTACCATGCAAACCATAGATAGTTTGAAGTATGGATACCTGCTGAATAGTAATAAACTGTCGTTTGTAACGGACAGGAAGAATAACACTACCAGCCAGCTGGGTGATTTTAAAGAGATCAATAACAATGAAACGGCTGATTATGCCTATGATTCCAGTGGTAACCTTATCAAGGACCTGAATAAGAACATTGCGGTTATCCGGTATAATCACCTGAATCTGCCGGATAGTATCGTGATTACCGGCAAAGGTGTTATCAGGTATCAGTATGATGCTGCCGGTAACAAAGTAAGGAAAATCGTTACCGATAATACGATTTCTCCCGCAAAGATCACTACTACTGACTTTATTGGTGGCTTTGTTTACCGGAATGACACAATGGAGCTGATAGGCCATGAAGAAGGACGTATCCGGCCGGTATATGCCTCTGGCCAACCGGTTAAATATTACTATGATTACTTTGTAAAAGACCACCTGGGGAATGTACGTATGGTGCTTACAGCACAAACGGACCTCAGCTTGTATACTGCCACCATGGAGGCGTCCAATGCAGCAACGGAAACGGCATTGTTCAGCAATGTGGAAGAGACAAGGTCGGAGAAGCCGGTAGGATATCCGCAGGATGATATGGTTGATAGCAACTTGTATGTAGCCAAGCTGAATCCCAAAGATGGAGGGAAGAAGATAGGACCTTCGCTGGTGCTGAAGGTAATGGCTGGGGATACCATACAGATAGGCGCCAGGGCATTTTATAAATCTACCGGACCAAAGGATAATAAATCTGTTACCCCGGAAGATATGGTGGCAAGTTTGCTGCAGGCATTTGGTGGGGAAACTGGGGCTAATAGTTCTCATGGCAATGGACAAGTCAACCAGGCATCTCCCTTCGGGAATTTCAATGGTAATGATTACCAGCGGTTGAAGGAAAAGGACCCCGACCAGAACCAGTTGGATAAACCAAAGGCATATCTGAATTTTGTATTGTTTGACGATCAGTTTAACTTAGTGGAAGAGAACAGCGGAGTTAGGCAGGTGAAAGGCCAACCGGATGAGTTGCAGACGCTGGCCGTGGATAAGATGCCGATTTCGAAAAGCGGTTTCTTGTATGTGTATACGAGCAATGAAACCCAGCAGGACGTGCTCTTTGATAATGTTACGGTGGCGGCGATGAGCGGGCCACTTCTTGAGGAAACGCATTATTATCCGTTTGGGTTGACGATGGCGGGGATTAGTTCAAACGCTCTTAAGGGAATGAACTACCCCGAAAACAGGTTCAAGTACAACGGGAAAGAACTACAGAACAAGGAGTTCGGGGATGGCGTTGGGCTAGAATGGTATGACTACCGACATCGGATATATGACCCGCAAATAGGTAGGTTCCTGCAAGTTGACTCCCTTGCTGACAAATTTCCATTTCTAACTCCATTTCAATATGCAAGTAATGATCCGATAAGGAATGTTGACATTGATGGTCTAGAAGGAATACCCTCTCCGCTTCTTTTGGGCACACAACAACCGATTATGCGGGGACCAGTAGTTGAAAGCATGTTGGAAACCGGAGCAAAGATATCGGAGGTAGGTGGTAAAGCTGCTGAAGCTGGGGCAAAAACGCCCAAATTTACCCAGGAACAGCTAGCAAATTTTAGTAGAGGCAATCAGGCGGAAGCAGAACAACTAGCTCAACAAGGATTAGAAAAGAATTTGAAGCCGATCGAATACCTAGACCCCAAAACAGGGCAACTAGGCAAAACAGTTCCTGATGCATTTAAAAATGGCGGAGAATCTACAGTCGAAGTTAAGAACGTAAAGACCCAAGGATTAACCAAACAGCTTAGAATTCAGCAGAAGTTTTCTAATGATAATGGGTTTAATCCAGAATTGATTATAAACCAAAGTGCAAAAATATCTAAGCCTTTGTTAGAATCGAGTTTCGATATAAAAACATACGGTACAATACCGGCAGCAGTAGATAATACAAGAACAAAACCACCGGTAGACCGTGAAAATGTGAACCGTGTAAATCCTTGTGCAAATAATCCTAATTGTCTATAAGATGCAAAAGGAGAAATTAAATTTATAAAACAGAATGTATGACATTAGAATCAATTGAAGAATTTGTTAAATCGATAAGAGAAAACATTATTCTCCAAGCAGAAAATTTCTTAAATGAAGCGGGGGAATTCTATCCATTTGGAGCTGTTATAGATACCAAAGGTGAATTGAAACCTGTTGGAATTTATTTTGGGGAGGAGTATCCCGATGCTGGAGAGGTTATTGATAAATTAGGGATGGCATTATACGAGGGACTGGAAAAAGGAAATTATAAAATAGTAGGAATGGGTATTGATGTTTATTTACCGGGAGAGGAAGATAAAAAAAGGACCGCTATTGAAATTAGAATTATGGATATTAATGGGCTAATTGCAAAATTTTGGCTTCCATACCAGCTTAATCAAATTAACAAGGTTGAGTTCGAGGAACTCATAACGGTTAGTGAGTAATAGAGGAATTGAATAAAATTGATCGAGGCTAGTATTTAGCCTTTTGTATAAATAGCCCAATAACTGTATTTTTAATATGCTTAGACTTGATTCTGTAATTGAAAATGCAATAGGCGCGAATACGGAAGCCCTTTCATATATATATGCGTTTTTATTGAGAGAAATGCAGCGACTATTATATTGCTGACTTCTTTTCTATTGGAAACTGGAAAGGTCAAGATGAATTTATTCTGAAAGGTAAGAAATCAGAAATTGAATTTCATGTCCAGTTAAGTACTTGTAATTTGAAATTTGTTAATAATACTGAAAGTAAGGATAAGGCGCCGCTTTTTGAATTAATGAAAGCCGATGCTGATAAGGACAAGACTTTAAAGGACTATATCGAATCTTTGAATCCGGCAATTGCGGCAATATTAACTAATTCTTTAAATTAATTAATATATAGCACTGCCTCCAGTTTTCAGGGGGCAGTGCAAATTTGAGGAAGGTATTTAAAATATCGTTAGTTCTTTATAAACCTTACAGCCGTCATCGGGTTGCGTGGTGCTATCGCCAGAACAATAATGATATGTTGCGCCCCTGTCATAAAACGGTGGGTCACGTCCATTACAAAAAAGAGATGGTTCATTACACTAAACACCTGCCGCTTAGCGTCCGGCAAAAAATATTCCCCTTCAAAGAGATTGCCAGGAACGGGTAGTTCCGGTATACTTACAGATACGTCAACCACATCCTGAAATAACTGACAGTGTTTGTAAGAGACAAATACCTGTCGCTTTGTAATAGTTATTACCTTGTCTTGTATCATAGATGAATAAATTTAAAAGTTAGTACATAGCCTGTTTGGGCCTTAGACCCTTCTTCATTGTACTTATCGACAATAGGTAGTTTTTGAAGCTCCTCTTTTTAGTTGTTGGCTCCACATATACCAATATAATTTAAACCATTAAAAATAGGCCGGAATCCCTGTTCCGGCTCCAAACCATACGGTTTGTTTATGTGGACGTTACAAGTTGGGTTTATTCATTTCAGGCAGGGTAAATGCCCACCCGGTTAGTGAAGACCTACGCGACTTATCCAATTTCATATTGCCCAACCTCACTAAGCCAAGACAAGAAACTTCTTTTAAACGACAGGTTTGCTTGTGTCAATCGTCATTATCCCTACTTTTGGCGGTCTATTTACCGCTATTATCCTGTACATGCTTTCGATTTTTCGCGAGGGCGGAGTCTTAGCTTCTAATGTTACAAAATCCCTAAACCAGAGCATTCTATTATCTCTTATACCTCTGTAAAATTCTTTTGGGCCATCTTCAAAATACACCATGTAGTTATCGTCGCCTAAATCTTTAATATCATCGATGGAAATTTGTTTCAAAAAGACATAGTCCCCCATTATGATTTCTGGAGCTGCTCGGTCATTATCAACAACTACAAAACTATTGCAGCTATTTGCAATAAGTAAATCAGCTAAATCGTCTTCCAGTTGAATAGTAAAATTGAAAGTTTTCATCATCAGTAAATTAATTAATGAAATAATTGATATGATATGAGGCCGGGTGAATACCCAGCCCGTTATGTGTGCTAGCCCTATGCTCACTAACACTAGAAACCGCTGTTAACCCCGATCAGCTCTTCTTTTTACTTGTTCCCTGAATTTGTCAAACCTATTCTGCAGATCTCCATACACTTGATCCAATACATCAACTATTTTTTCCTTCTCAGCATTTGAAATGACTGGAACTGTCTTTCTCTTATCTCTTAAACTAATTTTAGCCACTTGCCGCATTTTTCTATAAAAGGTCGGAACAGACCAGTTACACTCCTCACATACCTTTTCCTTGAATAGAGCGGGAAACTGTTCAGTGAGTATGTAAACATCAGATAATAAATTTGGCGTATGAGGCCGGTACAATATTTTTCTCTTCCTCGTTCCTCCTTCATTCTTCGGGGAATTTACCTGGTTTAGATTATCCTGTACGAAATCATCTTTCAATCCTCCATCTGAAGAATTGTTAAGCTGTAATGCTTCTGGCAACTGTTTAATAATGCTTTCCATGATTTATTTTTTTTAAAGTGAGTGCCAGGATTAACATCTCCGCAGTGCCATCCTGCTGAGGTGCAATTGCGTAATTGGTCAATGCTCTAGTCATTATTTAGTTCATTGATATACTCTAACCTTTCAATTAAAAGTGTTTGTAATTTGATCACCTCATCCTGCAGCTGGTCAATTTCTTTCTGCAATTGGGTCATTTGCCTCTCAAGAACTAAAATTTCAACTTTCAGGGTACTATGCCCGTCCGTCAGAGGCGCTATTTTGTGTCCCTCACAAGTTATCTTTTCCAACAATCCTTTATCTGCCTGATATCTGGAAAGTACTTCGTCGGCGAGCACACGATGAGCGTGGGGAAAGTCACGGCAACCTCTAAGTATGTGACTTAAGCCTGTTTGATGTAATCCGACTTCGTCAGCAAAAATGCCGTTCGTCCGAATTATTCTTGCCTTTCTTAACTCTCTAAACTTCTCACAAAAAGTACTTGTCCACGCGTCTTGTTTGAAGCCATTAGCATTCTTTACCATTACCGCTTTCCCTTTTTCTATCGCTGTTTGACTAACCGAAAGGAGTTTTGAATTGCCTCTGCCATGTAGTTACATGTGCCAAAAATTTTTTTCCATAAAGGATAATGAAGCTTCTCATCATGTAGATTTTAGCATATTGTGTTATGATATCATGCGCATCTGGCGCTAATGCTTAGAAATAATCGAAACAAAATGTCGAGTAGGGACGTCTAATTCCACATCAACAAAGTATGCCTCCCCTCCCTTTTGATGGATGAAAGATTCATCGATTACGTTGATATGATCAATTAGTTGTCCATTTAATGTTAGTGAAACTTCAACTGGAAGACTATTTATTTGTAAAAGGAAATCTGTTAGTATTGCTTTAAGGCTTGTCTCCTTTAAGCGGGCTTTATAGTGTGTTACTTTTTTAATCATACATAACGGTTTAGTATTGAGATGATGGGCTTATTGTCTTCTAAACTCTATTTAAATTCTGCCTTCTTTCCATTATATTCTGAACTAATTTTGTCATGGCATCTTTTACTTGCTCCTTCAACTTCAGGTCTTTACACCTCACTTCCATAGCGTACCAAATTTCTTTTTTATCCAAGCCTGGCAAAAGCGCTGATAAATCACTCATATATCTATGCGGTAACTCTTTCCGCAACAAAACAAAAACGTCATCCAATCTTGAAGTAGCTGCGTTCTCCTCCATATCCATACATAACTGGGTTATCGTTATGACATTCAAAGTAAGTGTATTGTAATACGGTATTCTATCATTTCACTTTGTATTTTACCGGGTTATGGCTTGTATTTTACGGGGCAGGTTTTTGTATTTAACCAGAGATTATATGTATTTTACCGTAAGCGATATTTTCTCTATATTTGTTTATATGACAAATCTTATTATGGATACTATGGCAAGGAAAATCCATCATGGCGCTAACGTAAAACGTTTTCGAGAATTTTCTGGAATAAAGCAGGAAGCATTAGCCGACAAATTGGGTAGTGATTGGAACCAGCAAAAAATTTCCCTCCTGGAAGGGAAGGAAGTTATCGAGCCGGAAATACTAAAACAGGTTGCTAAAGCGCTCGGAATATCACCAGAGGTTATAAAAAATTTTGATGAGTCAGTAGCCCCCAATTTCATCAATACTTTTTATGACCAGAGCGCATTTAATTATCAATGCACATTCAATCCTATTGAAAAGCTGATTGAGGTATTGGAAAAGTCAAACAAAGAGAAATATGAATTGCTTGAAATGCTTTTAAAGGAAAGACAAGAAAAGAAATAGACTAACATAACTGAACAGAAAGGGCCACTGCATTGCAGTAGCTCTTTTTGTTGATAACATTTATTCCCTTCAGATGTTAAGGTATGATATATGCAATATCAATAACCATAGATTTGTTCTTATACGCTCCCTCGTTCATTGCTAGATGACATAATAACGTTCTTTCCGATCTTCAAATCAAAATGGGGGTAGATCGTTTGTTTGTCCATTCTGTTCGGCTGTACCCGGTATTTTACACAACCTGCATCCAATTATTTCCGAATAAAATTAATCATTCGGCAAATGACACCAATTGGATTTTAAATAGCTTCTAAATTGACCCGAACCAATAGTGTCTACTTTGCCATTTTATTAAAAATCTACCCATTCCCGCCCGAATCTGTCCATTTCGGGAAATATCCCTCCTTATTAGCTTTGTTGCGCCTGAACTGACATAATCGTACACAAACCTGGAAAGCACTATCGTGGCATGTTTGAGCTTTGTTCTACAAAAACAAACCAAACATGACCAAAATAATCCCTCTCAACACCGGAGCACCTGACGGCCGGAACAAACTACTGGAGGATGACCAGCTGGTAAAAGCGGCTTGGCACCTAGCATATGCCTCTCTATGGAACCACCGGCATGTCAGTGAAAAGGAGACAACCCGCGCTCAACATTTCATCCGGCAATATTTAATGGCTGATACTAGCAATTGTGAAAAGGCATTCCCGGCATTTTGTGAGCGCATTCTACTGGCTCACGGACAGCTCACCCGCTCCCGCCGCCAGCTGCCTATGCCTTCCGTATGGCTGCACCCCAACAATACAGCTGGCTTTACTGCCACCCTTAAAAGCTACCAACAGGTAGAAGCCATACGGCAGCATATTAGCGGCTACCAGGCCGGCATCCAACTGCTTGCACGGTATTACCGGCGCAGTATCAGCAATCCCGCTACTTCCGCTTTTGGTCAGTGCCGTCGCAGGCTGGTACAGTTGCGGGAGGATGCTTTATGGTCGTTATTCTGTCAGGCACTATGCTATCTTCATTTCCGTAACCCCGTAAAACCCTAACCCATGCCTGAAATACCCAAGATCAGGATACGCCCCTATTCACTGGCCGAACTGGCGAAGTTCTATAAGGTGTGTGCCCGAACGCTGAAAAGATGGATAAAGCCCTTTAAGCAGGAGATTGGCGAGCGCCAGGGCCGCTATTATACCGTGGCCCAGGTCAAAATCATCCTTGAAAAGATTGGATTGCCGGAAGATATGGCTGTAGACGACTGACGTATTCCGACATTGTTTGACATTATCCGCAATTGTTCAGCCGTCTGTTACACAACTGTACATAAACCTGGAAAGTAGATTTTTTGCCTGTTGCAACTTTACAGTACAAACGAAACAGAAAACAAAAACATGCACAACTATGAGAACAGACACAAACGGTTATTTCAACAATCTCTTAATCCCTGGCACTATTCTGCTCGCCAACATAGATGTAAGCGGCTTGTTCGTGTATGGAATAAAAGCAGCAATCGGTGGTGCTATCTGGCTGGGCTTTAAAGTGGCTGGGGATTGGCTGGAACGAAGGAACAGGAATGCGGCAGTGCGCAAGCCTATCAAAAAAAGGCGTAGCGGATTTTTCAGCAGAAAGGAAAAGGATCATCAATAACAACGATACTTATGGGAACATTCACCAAGATACTGACAGGCGGGGTGATCGGGGCAGGCGTAATAGCTGCGTTCAGCTACTTCAGCCGCATGAGCAGGGCGAAGGTGCAACTGGAGGTAATACCTAGCGCTTTCATTCACTCCCTGTCATGGGACGGGCTGACCATTAAAGTCAATGCAATACTGAAAAATCCCACAGCTGCCAGCTTTAAGGTGAAGTTCCCATTTATTAAGATCAGCTACAAAGACATTGCCCTCGGTAGCAGTCAGGTGATCGATAAAGACATAACAATTCCGGCTTATGGACAGGTGGTGATTGAAAGTATGATGGTGCAGATCAACACGATTAGCTTCGTCAGCGCCGCCTATGATGTAATCAAAGCGCTGAACAATAAAGAGCCGGTACGCGTGGTGGTACAGATCATTACGACGATTGATTTGGGCTGGAGTAAGATACCCTACGAAAATAAGATGGAGGTCACGCTCAAAAAGTAAGGCATGGAAGCGCGGTATAAGAGAAATATTAAGCCCGGAGATGAATATGATCATCTATTCCCAACGGCACTGCAGGGAACAGATACGGTGTTGCGGGATGCAGGGGTGAGTGATACGGTTCAGTTTATCCCCAAGGTGGTGGCTAAAACGCTCGACCATACGGCAAAGATAGCGGCCAGATTGAAAGGACGCACCACCTGGGATACCTGCCGTAACATTTGGTATTTCGTATATGGACACATTGCCTACCGCAAGGACAGGGATGGTTATGAACAGATCCGCAGCCCCGCCCGTACCTGGGCCGACCGGGCCAAGGGCGTGGACTGCGACTGTTACTCCACTTTTATCAGCAGCATCCTTACCAACCTGGGTATTGCGCATAAATTGCGCATTACGAAATATCACAAACCTTATTTCCAGCACATCTATCCCATTGTACCTAACGGGAAGGGACATATAACGCTGGATTGCGTAACAGATAAATTTAATCACGAGGTTCCTTACAGTGACAAAATGGATATTGATATGGACTTGCAATATTTAAGCGGCCTGGATGGTCCGGACGATTCAAGGAATGACGATATGGTGTTCAGTGGCGCTGACATGGGAGCGCTAGGGCTTTTCGGACGAAAAAGAAAAAAGAAAAATGATGGTGGCGGGGATGCCAACCCTATGATTCCCACGGACCCCGATGCCATTCCGCCGAGTGGAGAAAAAAAGAAGAAAGGATTAAAGAAGCTCTTTGGTAAGATTAACAAGATAAACCCCGCTGCAATTCTCTTGCGCAACGGAGTGTTGGCGGCGATGAAACTGAACCTCTTTAAGGTGGCTTCCAAACTTCGCTGGAGTTTTATCAGTCTGAACACTGCAAAAAAATTCGGCATTGACGAGGCCAAGTGGCGCAAGCTGGTCGGCGTCCGCCAAAAACTCGATAACATCTTCGCCGGAGCGGGCGGTCATCCGAAAAACCTGCGCAAAGCCATTCTGAAGGGTAAAGCCAATAAGGATAAGAAAGTGCCAGTTTTCGGGTTGGGCTACTTAACTGAAGATGACGGTATCGAATATATGACGGTGAATACCCCATTGCCGCAGTTACTGGGCCACGATATATATCATGATGAAAATATTGAGGGTATGGAAGGTTTTTCCGTCTCCGGTTTAGATGGCTTTGGAGAATTGGGAGAACCGATCACAGGTGCCAGTATCGCTGCAGCTACCGCGGTTATCGGCGCTATTGCCAAATTACTCAAGGGCGTTGGTAACATCTTCGGTAAAGGTGGTGGACAGGAGTCACAGGATTTTTCGGAAAGCGCGGGGAACGGCGCCGAAGCGGCAGACGGTACAGCGCTCCCTGCTGCCGCCAGCAGTTCACCCGATGGCACTGGTATGGAAGTTGCCCCTTCACAATCCCGTCTGTCAACTACGGGAGTAGCTAATGCTACTACAGCGCTTACCACAGGAAGTAGCTCCGATCCACCTGCTACGGAAGGCGGCTTCTGGCAGAATAACAAAAAGTGGCTACTGCCAACCATGATCGGAGTGGGTGCTATCGGGGTTATTGCAGTTGGTGTAAAGATGTTGAAATCCTCCCCCAACTATTCTCCTAGACAGGAACTCAATGGGCCACCCAAACGGAAAAGGATCAACTTCAAGCGCAAAACCTCTAAATCCAAGAAACGAAGCAGAAAGAAATCCGTGGCATTGCTGTAATGCCTTGTAGTACTTATCATCAAAAAATGTAAACAATGGCAAAAAAGAAACAAAACCGGTATAGTCAGCGGGCCAAACGGGCCAGTCTCACGGGAAGCCTTACCCAGGGCCTGCCGACCAAGGGCAATATCAAAAACACTTCCATAGAAACGTTGAAAGACCTTATTGGGGGTGTGATTGTCGGAGGGGCCATTGGAGCGGCCGTTGGCAAACCTTCTTTGCTCGTGGGCATTGGCGTAACAGGTCTTGGTCATTTTATGGGCCAACGCCTGCTCTCCCAGATCGGCGTAGGCATGATGGCTTCCAATATCTTCCAGAAATCCACAGTAAGCGGTTTAGAGGGTTTGGACGGTGTGAAAGACCGGCTGGTGGCTTTTAAAGAGGGCTTTAAAGAAAAGCTTTACCTGGATAAAATTCTGAAGAAAAAGCAGACCGTAGAAGGTATCGGTAATCTCCAGTATTTCAACTATCCTAGTGAAGTCGGCAATACAGATGATGATCTGAGTGGCGGACTGTCCGACCTGAACACTGTGGAAAGGCAACTGGAAGAAAGCGCCATGAACCGTCTGCAGATCTCAGGAATCGGTGCAGCAGATGCCGTAGAGGCAATGGATGGCGGGCTGGCTGATGTATCGGATTATAACCTGTAAGGACTAAATCTACCCTCTCTGCCAGTTGATAGAAGGGAACAGGAACGGACAAATGAACTCTTTTTTTGTAATAATAGCACATAGCCCCGATCCCACCTCCCCTGCCATCCCGATTGCTATCACGAGGCAGCGAGGCCAGAAGGGCAACTATTAAGAACACGTTAAAATTATTTATCATGTTAGGTTTAGAAGGATTAGATGGTATACTCGATGAGTACAATAACCAGGGTGCATTAGTGGGCATTGACGGCCCAGATGGCGAAGAACTCCTGGGCGCACTCCGCCGCATGAACCCCGTAAGACGTCAACGCACGATTAATAAACTCGCCAATACCGGGGCGCCATCACGTGGCTCCCGTGCGGAAATGGAAAAGTTTTTTGCTGAACTACCTAGTTATATAAAGGAAGGTCTGGTAAAAGGAGAACTTCGCTTGGCAGACACCATGATCTATTCCATTAAGCCGGTCAGTAGCAAGACTGTCAAGATGTGGGAAACCCAGGATGATAAGGAAGTGGGACTCCGCAATATCTCCAACGCTAAGCTTCCCAAAAATCAAGCTTTATTGGTATCCGGTATCCAGGTATTAGCTGGAACTTCAGCGGACGGCACCAAAGACAAGATCATTGCCACGGACTTCAAGAGTATAGAGACATTCCCGTCCTTTATAAATGGGGAGTTTAATTTAAAGTACAATAAGAAGCAGATCATTCCTGAAACCAGTAACAGCGTTTTTCGGACGAGCAACTATCATTTTGTTCCTATCGGTTACTATAAGCTGGCCAATCCACGTCTGATCGCAGACGATATGCTCATCGAATTAACGTTCGAGTTGGGATCAACCGAGGGTATACCCGCCAATACCTACGTTTTTGTTGGGTTGCATGGAACGATCACCACGCCATAACATTTCCTACAAATCTACTTTTTCCAGACCTATGAAAATTGAGGGTTACAACGGACATACGGCTGGTCCCGATTCTTCGGGGCTGCCTTTACAATAACTTTTTATCCATTATAGTATGAACAGCATTATAAAGAAACACTTTGATATACTGATTCAAGAGGCAGACAAACCTGTTAGCCAGTCATTTGAACTTGATAAAAGCATTATTCATGTCAAGGGGCTACTACTTACCAGTAATAGAGATGACTTGCTTTACTATCGGGGTACACAACGCATTGAGCTAAACAAGCAAGAACTTTTCCCGGAGGGTTATGAATCCAAACTGCTAATGTCCGGTATCAACGTATCTCCCAACGCCCGTTACTTTGAAACGGGTAACCTGCCGACTGGCAATCGGATTATTAAGATTGAGTATAAAGATACCAGTGATACCAGGGTGCCTTTTGAGCCTTATCGGGTGCGTCTCTATTTATCATGCGAACAAACTGAGTAGCCATGCAGGAAATCTTTGTACAGAAAGTGCCAATTGTAACCGGCGGACAGGTTCATTACTTCCAGGTGAATATTCCTGTTAACGTAGTCCGGATTATCGGTATTGAAGTAAGTCTTCGAATCAAAGGTTTATTCCTAATGAACCAGTGGCAAACGGGGATGCTTACGCTCCAGGCCGCAGGTAAGATGGGATTTTGCTACAATGTGGCGGTGATCAATGAACCGCTAACTACCACGCCCTATGACCTGGGCTTGACCATAATACAGGCGGGCTTTGCACAGCCGGGCACTCTCCTGAAAGATAGCACTGCAAATCGAACCTGTACCGAACCCGATCCGGTAAATATACCTAATTGTCGGCTGCTCTATGGGGTGTACCGCGACGGGATGGGCGCGCAAATGGCAATAGACACCAGCTATGACCTAGCCCTTGCTTTCTGGACAGAAGTAATCACAAACGGATAGTATGACTATAGCACTGGCAATGGATTATATCCGCAGGAGGATGGATGAATTGGGACACGGTGACGGGTATTACCTTCGCTTCCGTCATTTTGTTCTTCAGGGTAACCAGGAAATAACCATTGAAGCGGGGGATCAGCTTTTCATCCTGGTGGAGCCTATCGCAACAGTGAGTATTACCAGTGCCTTTGGTGTATATGATTTGACAGTAAGTAATACCAACGAACTGCAATATGAACACCAGGACTACCTTATCCTTACCAACTACACCAGCAGACAACAGCATATAAGATTTATTCAGGTAATTCCTAAAACAATTTGATTATGCCACTCATCGAAGAAAAGTTTGACCAACATAAGATTGACAGCCTTAAACGTTATCTGCTACGCGAAGCAGAAAAAGGCCGCAAGAAGGATTTTGAAATTATGGTAGACGGTTTCCGGGTGGTATCCCGCACTGACGGTGTGGAAGAGTTCGATGATTACGAACAGGAAATCAAAGATACCACTCGCAATGTATCCATCTTAATATTCGATGGTCCCAATACCAACCGAAATACCCGCTATTCTTTTTCGTTGCGTGGTGAGCCTGTTGTTAGTTCTCCTTCACTCAATGGGCTGGGGGAAATTGACCAGGTGATTGCCTCCAAGTTGGAAGAACGGGAACGGGAGCACACTTTACAGCGTCTCCAGGAAAAGCTGAAAGACACGCAAGAGCAGCTGGAAGAAGCGGAGGAATATGCACAGACATTGGAACAGCGTATTAAAGACATGGAGGACAAGCGCTTTACCAATTCCATTTCCCTGGGAGAGCTGGCAACCGCTGTAGTTAAAAATGTTATCCGCCAACATGCGGAGAAAATACCCGGCGGACAGACATTAGCCGGTTTATTGGGTGCAGATCTTCCTGAGCAGTTGAATGCACCAACTCCTTCAGCAGAACCGGCCACCGCGCACTTTGAGAAGAATATAGAAATGGCTGGCCATGAGCTGTCCGAAGAAACCCAAAACCGGCTTTCTTTAATAGCGCAGATGCAGGAACGGTTTAACGAACAGCAGATGGTGGCCGTGTTTGCTATCCTTGATCACCTGGCAGCTGTTCCCGATAAGATTATGCCGATAGTAAATTTCCTGGGCATTGCTGGGCAACCTACTTCAGCTGCGTCTTAAATTATTCGTTCATCTTTTATTAACAACATCATGAAAGAGCATAAATATAGTATCAGCATTACCGCCAAAACCGAAACAGAGGCAAACGAGAAAATGCAGGCATTGGTAGTGCTGGCTTCCAAACTTACCCCCGCAGAGCTTTCACGGCTGGCACATATTGTAAAACATGACCCGATAAAAACTGCGCTCGCTAAAAAATACCTGGGCGTTTGATCTCTCAATTATACCTGCTATGGCTACACTGCGATCCGACGAGTTAACGACACGCGAAAAATTACAGTATGGGTTGATTGGTGTTATTGTGCTGGGTGGCGCCGCCATCCTGGTCGGTAGCATGATACGGAAGTCACGCGCTAATGTGGAGGAACGCAAGACTATGGAAGATGGTAGCGCTGCCACTTTTGCCAAGCAGTTAAAGATGGCCTTTGAAAATGACGGCTGGCCTGGTACTGATGAAGAAGCCATACGCAATGTGTTGCGAAAAATAGCCAGTAAGGAAGACTTTAAACAAGTGATGGATTCCTACCAGCGCCTGTATAATGAAAGCCTACTCAGGGATTTGAAGGACGAGTTGACTACCAGTGAGTATAATGAAATGCTGGCTATTATTAGCGCAAAACCGGACCGGTACAATATGAACACCGCTACCCCGGCTCTTACTGCACAGCACTACCAGGCATGGGCCAGGCGGTTGAAAGCAGCTTTTGATCTTTCATACGGTATCATTCCTGCAACGGATGAAGCAGCCATACGGGCCGTATTCCTGGAAATACCCACACA
>Ga0209758_1001475_pt1 | contig 27537 bp, 30 predicted proteins | sample AraplaMF_Col_mMF_FD_184258 | JGI IMG/M metagenome (GOLD analysis project Ga0209758, IMG submission 184258) | Arabidopsis root microbial communities from the University of North Carolina, USA - plate scrape MF_Col_mMF (SPAdes) (version 2) | ecosystem: Host-associated > Plants > Roots > Endosphere...
CTACCAATTCCGCCATCTGGGCGACGGAGAGCCATGTACGGGGGTGGCTCTTTGCTGTCAACAGGGTTTTTGAAGTTTTCCTGACAGTCTGTGAAAAAGCTTCATGAAGCCGTGATCGCAACCCGCGTGTCAGTGGATAGCATGGCCTGCTTTCCGCACTATATTTGGAGGGTATCGGAAAGGAATGCACCATGTTCGACCTTCGCCACGCTTTTCTCGCAGGCCTGCTTGTGGCAGCGCCGCTGGCTGCGGCCAACGCCGCCTCGCCATCGCTGGGGCCTGTCAATACGCAGTCGACGATCTGCGATTATCGTGGCTGCTTCGGCTTTGGTCCGCAGCAATGGCATCGCCCGGCCTATGTTCAGCCGAACTATCGGCCGCCCTATGTCGCCGGCCCGAAATATTATCAGCCGCCGGGCACGTTGCCGCCGAGATTGACCTACGACCCGCCGCCGGTGCAGCGGGTGCAGCCTTCGGCGGATGATCGCAGCCCCCATGTGGAGTGGTGCCGGAACGAATACCGCTCCTACAATCCGCGAACGGATCGTTTCCTGACCTACGAAGGTATCTACAAGACCTGCCGCTCGCCCTACCGCTGAGCGTCAGCTTTCCAGCGAGGCCCGGTCGGTGTGGCCGAGATCGCGATCGGGCTCGATGATGTCGCGCACCCGCTGCTTAAGTTCCTTCGGCCCCGGAAAGCCACCGTCGCGCTTGCGCTCCCAGATCAGTTCGCCATTGACGCGGATCTCGAAATTGCCGCCGGTGCCGGGGATGAGCGCCACCTCGCCAAGGCTGTCCGTAAAAGTCTGCAGCAGTTCCTGCGCCATCCAGCCGGCGCGCAGCAGCCAGTTGCATTGGGTGCAGTAGAGGATGGTGATGCGGGCTTTCTCGGTCATGGGGGGCTCCTTGTATTCAAGGGATCTAGAGACTCACAGGAGGTGCCGCAATGCGCCCGCTGCCGAATCACCAGACAGAAAGATCGGATTCAGTCTTTTTTGATAATTTTCCGTTAGTCATTTCGGATTGGTGTTCTCACGGAATGGCTGAGGCACCCCCTGTTGTTGTTTTGCGTAACGGTGCTCATGCGTTCTACGGCTGTCTCAGCGATCCTTCTTGCCTGCCTCGCTCTGGCGGGCTGCTCGTCGGCCTCCGGCCCGGAAAGTCTTGCCGCCGGCGTTGCTCCGAAGCCTTCTAAGGAAATGACCTCCTCCGTCACGCCGCCAACTGCATCCGTGCCGCAAGCGACGGTTGCAGTGGTCGAACCGGATGCGGCCACCCCGCAGGAAAGCCTTGCCTGGGACGCGCCTGTGCCTGAGTCGCGTGCTTTTGCGGCGGTGACCCCTTCCACCGTTTCTCAGCCCGGCATGCCTGTTCCCACCGATCGCCCCGTCGAATTCGCCATGGCGGCGGCACCCGCCATCGAGCCGCCGACCCGCGGCCGCTCGCGCGTCTATGGCTACGGTTTCCGCGATGCCAAGCCGATCAATTTCGGCAGGATCTCGCCGCGCAAGCTGGCCGTCCACGGCGTCGACGTTTCCCGCTGGCAGGGTGACATCGACTGGGAAACGCTGCGAACCCGCGGCGCGAACTTCGCCTTCATCAAGGCGACCGATGGCGGCGACCATCTGGACCCGATGTTCAAGACCAACTGGCGGCGCACCAAGGAGGCCGGCATCAAGCGCGGCGCATACCACTTCTTCTATTGGTGCCGCACGGCCGGTGAGCAGGCCGACTGGTTCATCCGCAACGTCCCGCGTGATCCGGATGCCCTGCCGCCGGTCATTGACGTGGAATGGAACGGCGAATCGAGCTGCAAGGTGAAACTCTCCCGCGCCCGCGTGCTGGAAAAGATGCAGGTCTTCATGGAAAAGATCGAGCGCTACTATGGCAAGCGCCCGATCATCTACACCGCGCCGGATTTCTACGCGGACAATCTCGAAGGCGCCTTCCAGAACTATCACTTCTGGCTGCGTGCGGTCGCGGAACATCCGTCGAAGGTCTATCCGAACCGCAAATGGCTGTTCTGGCAATATTCCGGCTCCGGCCTTTCCCATGGCGTCGAAGGCCGCATCGACCTCAATGTCTTTCGCGGCAGCGAGGACGAATGGCACCGCTGGGTGGCCGGACTTTAAAACGCAAAAGGCTGGCTCAATGGCCAGCCTTTTCGTTCATATTTTGTCCTGAACCCGGATAGCTTAGCCTACTCGTCACCCATCTTGAGCGCGGCAATAAACGCTTCCTGCGGGATCTCCACCTTGCCGAACTGGCGCATGCGCTTCTTGCCGGCCTTCTGCTTGTCGAGCAGCTTGCGCTTGCGGGTGGCGTCGCCGCCGTAACATTTCGCGGTCACGTCCTTGCGCAGGGCCGAGATCGTCTCGCGGGCGATGACGTTGCCGCCGATCGCGGCTTGGATCGGGATCTTGAACATGTGCTTCGGGATCAGCTCCTTGAGCTTCTCGCACATGTCGCGGCCGCGCTTTTCGGCGGCCGTCCGGTGCACCATCATCGACAGCGCGTCGACCGGCTCCCCGTTGACGAGGATCGACATCTTCACGAGGTTGCCCTCGCGGTGGTCGGTGAGCGTGTAGTCGAAGGACGCATAGCCTTTCGAGATCGACTTCAGCCGGTCGTAGAAATCGAAAACGACTTCGTTGAGCGGCAGGTCGTAAGTCAGCATCGCGCGTGTGCCGACATAGGTGAGTTCGATCTGGATGCCGCGCCGGTCCTGGCAGAGCTTCAAGATGCCGCCGAGATAATCGTCCGGCGTCAGGATTGTCGCGCGAATCCACGGCTCATGGATTTCCGAGATCTTGACGACATCGGGCATGTCGGCGGGGTTGTGCAGCTCGCGCTCCGTGCCGTCTGTCATGTACATCTTGTAGACAACGGACGGTGCGGTCGCGATGAGGTCGAGATCGAACTCGCGCTCCAACCGCTCCTGAATGATTTCGAGATGCAGAAGGCCAAGGAAGCCGCAGCGGAAACCGAAGCCGAGAGCAGCCGACGATTCCATTTCGAAGGAGAAGGAAGCGTCATTGAGGCGAAGCTTGCCCATGGCGGCGCGCAGATCCTCGAAATCGGCCGCATCGACCGGGAAGAGACCGCAGAACACCACTGGCTGCGCCGGCTTGAAGCCCGGCAGCGCTTCGGCCGTTGGCCGCTTGTCCTCGGTGATCGTATCGCCGACGCGCGTATCGGCCACTTCCTTGATCGAAGCGGTAATGAAGCCGATCTCACCGGGGCCAAGGCTTTCGACATTGACCATCTTCGGTGTCAGCACGCCGACGCGCTCCACCTGGTATTTCGCATCCGTGCCCATCATTCGCACGGTCTGGCCCTTGGTCAGCACGCCGTCGATGACGCGCACCAGAACCATGACGCCGAGATAGGTGTCGTACCAGCTGTCGACGAGCAGCGCCTTCAGCGGCGCCTTCTCGCCGCCCGCACTCTTCGGCGCAGGCAGCTTATGAACGATTGCTTCGAGCACGTCGGGAATGCCAAGTCCGGTCTTCGCCGAAATCAGCACGGCCTCCGAAGCGTCGATGCCGATCACTTCTTCGATCTGTTCCTTGATGCGATCCGGTTCAGCGGCTGGCAGGTCGATCTTGTTAAGGACGGTCACGATCTCATGGTTGTTGTCGATCGCCTGGTAGACGTTGGCGAGCGTCTGCGCCTCGACGCCCTGCGAGGCGTCGACGACAAGCAGCGAACCTTCGCAGGCCGAAAGCGAACGGGAGACTTCATAGGCGAAGTCGACATGGCCGGGTGTGTCGATGAGGTTGAGAATGTATTTCTCGCCGTTATTCGCCTGGTAGTGCAGGCGCACGGTCTGTGCCTTGATGGTGATGCCGCGCTCGCGTTCGATATCCATGTTGTCGAGTACCTGCTCGGACATTTCGCGCTCGGCAAGGCCGCCCGTCGTCTGGATCAGGCGGTCAGCAAGCGTCGATTTGCCGTGGTCGATGTGGGCCACGATCGAGAAGTTGCGGATATGGGATAGCGGAGTCGTCGGATTGGTGCTCATGCGCGCCATATAGCAGCGCGCAGATCGCCCGCAAAGCGGTAATTATCCCGCCGTTTACGCTATTTTGAAGTCCAGGGAGTGCGCCTCAGATCGGCCACGTCTCCAGCCGCCAGGCCGAATCCCAGAACATCCATTCATATTGCGAGGCGCGCACGAAGGCGTCGCTCATCTGCTCGCGCTCTGCGGGAGAGGCGGCGCGGGCGGCGATATCCGTCAGCGCGATCACTTCGCGGGCGCCGGCTGCGAACTGTGGGTCGCCATAGGTATTGATCCAGGCCTGGAACACATTGCCCTCGATCGCCGGCCTGCTCTTGATGCCTTCGCCGACATGCCAATAGATCCAGAAGCACGGCAGGATGGCCGAAAGCGCGACGGCATAAGAGCTGTGATAGGCCGTCGCCAGAAGGAAATTCGTATAGGCGAAGCAGGAGGGAGAAGGCTCCGCAGCCGTCACATCCGCGCTCGAAATGCCGAACTGCGTCAGGAAACCGGCATGCAGGCCCTGCTCGACGGTGATCGCCTTCTGTGCCGAGCCGAGGAAGCGCAGAACCTGCGCATTGTCGGGCGCCTTGGCGGCGACGATGGCGAGGCAGCGGGCGTAATGTTTCAGGTAGATCGCATCCTGCAGGATATAGTGGCGGAAAACCTCCGGCGGCAGCGTTCCGTCCGAAAGCCGTTCCAGCAGCGGCAACCGCTCGATCTCGGCCATGATGGGCTTGATGCGGTCCCAGGCGGCAGCCGTGAAGCTTGCCGTCGTCTCAGTGCCCTGCGCGATGCCGTCCATGCTGCTCTCCGCTCTTCAATGCCGTTGCCATATATCGACGGCGCTGTGGTGAAAGCAAGGCTGCTCGCGAGGGCTTGATTCTATCATCGGATCTTGTATTTCTCTTATAGTAGAATCATGGATCGAAACATGGAACAGGAACTCGAACAGGCGATCGGCATCCGTATCCGCGTGCTGCGGCTGGAAAAGGGCCTTACGCTGGATGATCTGGCCACAGCCTCCGGCGTGAGCCGCGCCATGATCTCCCGTATCGAACGCGCCGAAGCGAGTCCGACGGCCTCGCTTCTCGCAAGGGTCTGCGCAGCGCTCGGCCTGTCATTGTCGGAATTCTTCGCCGAGGAAGGGCAGGAGGCGTCGCCGTTTTCGCGTCGCCAGGACCAGCAGGTCTGGCGCGATCCCGAAACCGGCTATATGCGCCGCGCCGTCTCGCCGCCGGGCACATCCTCGGATGTCGATATCGTCGATGTCGAATTTCCAGCCGGCGCTCGGGTCAGCTTCCCGCCGCACGCGGCAAGCCGCGGCATGACACAGCATGTCTGGCTCTTTGACGGCGAGTTGGAAATGACCGTCGGCGAAACAGTCTACCGCCTCAAAGCCGGCGACTGTCTCTTCATGCCGGTTGGCGACGGCCATGTCTTTCATAATCCGGGTCACGCGCCCGCACGTTATTGCGTCGTGCTGGATCACGGCGGCCACTAAATCACGCGCTTGTTTATCAGGGGAATATTTATGCCGAGCATCCGCCTTCTCTCCGCCGCCGAAGCCCACGCTGCCATTCCCGATCTTTGCGAGGTGCTGGCCGATTGCGTCAATGGCGGCGCCTCTGTCGGCTTCATGCAGCCCTATACGTCGGCTGATGCCGAACCCTACTGGCGTGGCGTCGCCGAGGCCGTGGCTGATGATGCCACGCTGCTTTTTGTGGCCGAAATGGACAGCAAAATTGTCGGCACCGTGCAGGTCGGCGCTGCGCAGATGCCGAACCAGCCGCATCGCGGCGATCTGAAGAAGCTGCTCGTTCACCGCTCAGCCCGCGGCCATGGCCTGGCGCGCCTGCTGATGGAAATGGCCGAACAGGAAGCGTCCCGCCGCGGCAAGACGATCCTCGTCCTCGATACGGCAACCGGCAGCGATGCCGAAGCGATCTATCCGCGTCTCGGCTGGGAGCGCGTCGGCGTTATCCCCGATTACGCGCTGTGGCCGGAAGGCGGGCTTTGCGCCACGACGTTGTTCTATAAGCGGGTCGCCTGAGCATTCTGCGTAAAGGCGGCGATGGCATCTGCAAGCGCGGAGGCCGGCGTCCAATGCAATGCCTTCCAGCCGAATTGCGTGGCTGCCGCAATATTCTCCTCGACATCGTCGATAAAGCCGATGTCTTCAGGCGCGACACCGACGCCATCGGTCGCAAGGCGGAAAAAATCGCTTTCGGGCTTTCGACTACCGAGCGCTGCGGAATAGAAGATGCCGTCGAAAAGCGCGCCGAGTTCGAGCACGTCACGCAAATAGGCTGCCCGCCTGTGCTCCTGATTGGTGGCAAGATAAAGAAGGGTGCCTTCATCTTTCAGGCGGGTGAGGTCGGCGAGTAGCTGACGGTCCAGGCGGGAGTCATTTTCGAACCAGTAGTCGAGCAGTTTCTCGGTGGTGAGATGCGGGGCGATGCGGTCGAGAACCTCCGTCAGGCGGGGCTCGATCGGCTCCTGTCCCGTGACGATCCCGACCCAATAAGGCCTGAAGAATTCCTGCTGAAGCAAGGACGGCGCCAAGCCGAGGTCGCGCTCAAGATAGGTAAAGAGCGGCAGACCGTCGGTCGGCCGTCCGTGAACCAGCACGCCATCGACATCGACCATCAGGATTTTCATGGGGCTTAGTCTCTTGAGGAAAAGGGACGCATTCTGAAATCGGCTTGAACGTGGCGTCGTCTGTCGTGGCGATCAAGGCGTGTTCGGCGCTTTTTTCTTCAGCCGGGTCTGTGTAAGGCTTGAATTTGACAGACTGATTTGCGGAGGACACTGGTGCGCGTCATCTATTCCGAAGAGCACAAACTGCGTGATGCGAAGACGGAGCTGCATGATGGCCAGCTCGTGACGCCCTTCGAGGCGCCGTTCCGGGCGGAATGGATCCTTGCTGCGGTCAAGGAAGCAGGCTTTTCCGATATCGTTGCACCCGGGGCGCACGGCCTCGAAACGGCGCGCAAGGTGCATGATCCAGCCTATCTGGAATTCCTGGCGACGGTCTGGGATCGCTGGGTGGCGGCAGGATATAAGGGAGAAGCGATCGCCAATTCCTTCCCTGTCCGCCGCACCAGCCAGCGCGTACCCGAAAATATCGTCGGCGCGATCGGCCATTATGCCAATGCCGCCGATACTTCGATAACCAAAGGGTCTTATGAGGCAGCGCTTGCTTCGATGCGCTGCGCGATGACAGGTGCGGACTGGCTGAATGCCGGGCACCGCTTTGCCTTTGCGCTTTGCCGCCCGCCCGGCCATCATGCCGGCATCGATCTCTTCGGCGGCTATTGCTTCATCAACAATTCCGGCGTCGCGGCCCAGCGCCTGCTCGATCACGGCGCCAGGAAGATTGCCGTGCTCGATGTCGATTTCCACCACGGCAACGGCACACAGGATCTCTTCTATCGCCGCGGCGACGTCTTCACCGCCTCGCTGCATGGCGACCCCATCCACGCCTTTCCCTATTTCCTCGGCCATGCCGATGAAGTGGGCGAAGGGGAGGGCGAGGGTGCCAACCGCAATTACCCGATGGCACGCGGCACGAGTTTCGATGTCTGGTCGGCAGCACTTGCCGATGCGCTCTCCCGCGTCAAAGCCTTCGGTGCGGAGGCGATCGTCGTGGCCCTCGGCGTCGATACGTTCGAGCGCGATCCGATTTCCTTCTTCACGCTGAAATCGGAGGATTTCATCCGCATGGGCGAGATGATTTCTGCTATCGGCCTGCCCGTCGTCACCTGCATGGAAGGCGGTTACGGTGTGCCGGAAATCGGCCTTAACGTCGCCAATGTGCTCAGGGGCCTGGAAGCCTGATCACTGCCGATGACCGAGGAGACCATTTCATCCGATATCCCGACGCCCCGCATGCTGAGCTGGGCACGCAATTCGACCATCTACCGGCTCGAGCGGCGCATGATGACGGAAAAGCAGCTCTTTGATGCCATCACCCGCAAGGCGAAGGAGAAGTTCGAGGATATCAGCGCAGCCCAGGTCAAGGCCGTCGCCGATTTCGCCGTCAAATTCGCCTATGACAACAAGGTGATTGACGATACCGCCTATGCCGAAATCAGTACGCGTTCCGCCGTGCGCAGTGGCAAGTCGAAACGCGCCATCGCCCAGAAACTTGCGGTCAAGGGCATCTCCAGCGACAGGGTTGAGGCTGCGCTTGAAGAGGCTGACGATCTCTATGCCGCGGCGATATTCGCCCGCAAACGCGCCTTCGGCCCCTTTCGCCGTGTCGAGCTTGACGAAAAGCGGAAGGCAAAGGAGCTCTCCGCCTTCGCCCGTAACGGCTTCAGCTTCGAGATCGGCAAGAAGGTCTTCGAGATGAGCTTTGAGGATGCCGAAGAGGTGATCCTCGCCGGTCGTCTCTGATATCGCATCAAGCCTTTTGCTGCCCCGATCAGAAGTTTGAATTTGTCGCCCGCAAGCTGCCTTCGTATGAAGAGCGAGCAATTGGAGACTTCAATGGAAGACAGAACGAATGCCGGAGCAGGCACGCTGACCGCGCAGGTATCGACGGCATTGGATAGCGTGGCGGCTGGCGGGCTGATGTGCCTCATGTCCATGTCATCAATCCAGTTCGGCGCCGCACTTTCCTCCTCTGCGATCGTCGCTTATGGACCAACCGGCGCCACTTGGCTGCGCCTTGCCTTTGCGGCCATCATTCTGGCCGTCGTCGTGCGCCCGCGCATCTTCAGCTACAGCCGCGAGCAATGGACGAGCGCCCTGGTCCTCGGCACGACGACCGCGCTGATGACCATGAGCTTCTTTTCGGCGATCGAGCGCATTCCGCTCGGTCTCGCCGTGGCGATCGATTTTCTTGGCCCGCTTACTGTGGCAACCATCGGCTACGGGTTCGGCCGGCGTCTCGTCTGGCCGCTGGTTGCCGCGCTCGGCGTCCTGGCTCTCGCTCATGATGGCGAAGGTTGGGTTGGCGATCCCTTGGGTGTTCTCTTCGCATTCGGCGCGGGAACCGGCTGGGCGATCTATATCGTCCTGACGAAGAAGATCGGTGCGAGCTTCAAGGGGCTGGAAGGGCTTGCCATGTCGCTCATGGTCGCCGCTTTGGTTGCGACACCCTTCGGCTTTGCCGGTGCCGTGCCGAAGCTTGATGCTTCCGGTCTGATCGAAATGGCGGGTCTTGCCATTCTCGTGCCGCTGCTGCCCTACACGCTGGAATTGATCGCCTTGCGGCGCATGCCGACAACCTCCTTCGGCATTCTCATGAGCCTTGAGCCGGCCATTGCCGCACTCGCGGGCTTCATTATCCTGATGCAGCCCATGACGCTTCCGCAGATGGCCGGAACGGCCTTGGTCGTGGCCGCAAGCGCCGGTGCGACCTTTTCGGCAAGGCAGTGAAGGTCAGCTCGTCTTTTTCGTGGGATCGTCGAGCGCCGGATTGTAGAAGAGCGACAGCGTCAGGCTTTTGGCGATCCGCTCCGCCGTCGCCATGAACCAGTCCTTGGCTTCCGGCGTCGGCGCCACGTCGTCGAGCGTTGAAGAAAACAGCGAAAGCCATTTCGGGAAAAGATCCGGCGTCATGTTCGCGACGCCGAGATGCGCCTGCACCGGCTTGCCGCCATAGGCACCGCTGCGGAAGGCGACGGCCGACCAGAAGCTTTTCATCCTGTCCATATGTTCGGGCCAGCGCCCGGAAAGCCGCGCATCGAAGACAGGTCCCAGTTCAGAATGCGCCAGTACCTGCCCGTAGAAGGTCTCCACCAGCTTTGAAATGAAGGCCTCGTCCACGCCGATCTCTTTCATCTCGGCTTCGGCCTTTTCGCGGATCGCAGCAACATGTGCAGCCCGCCCCTGTATCTCACCATCCATCATAGACCCCGGCACCGCTTGCAGCAATTTAAAGTGCTACAGCGCCGCGCGTCTGAAAAGACGCGCGGCGCTGTAGCAGCTCTCATATAGGCTCGCGCACGGGATTGCCAAACCGCAATGGGTGAATTGCGGCAATCTGTCGATCTTGCCGGCTTCGACCTTGACCCGTGGGGCGTGGCTCTTTAAATTTAGAATAATTCTAAATTGTGGAGAATACCTATGCTGGCCCGGTTTTTCAGATCACCGAAACGTTCTTTCCGTTCTCTCTCCGAGCAGGAAATCCTGGCGCTCGCCATCGCCTCGGAAGAAGATGATGCCCGCATCTATCTCGCCTACGCCGAGCATCTGCGACAGGAGTTTCCGGCTTCCGCCAAGGTGTTCGAAGATATGGCTGAGGTGGAGGACACGCACCGAAGGTCGCTGATCGAAATTCACCGTCAGCGTTTCGGTGAGCGAATTCCTCTGATCCGTCGCGAGCATGTCGAGGGATTTTACGAGCGCAAGCCCGATTGGCTGCGCGCCAACCTGTCTCTCGATGCCATCAGGCAGGAAGCCGAGGCGATGGAGGAACAGGCCTACCGCTTCTATGTCGAGGCGATCAAGCAGACCTCCGATGCCTCCACCCGCCAGTTGCTCGGCGATCTCGCGCTTGCCGAACAGGGCCATGAGGACATCGCCCGCATGCTCGGCGACAAGCACACGCCTGAGGATGTGAAGAAGGAAGAGGACGAGACTGCGCGTCGCCAGTTCGTGCTGACCTATGTGCAACCGGGCCTCGCCGGCCTCATGGACGGTTCGGTTTCCACGCTCGCACCGATCTTCGCCGCGGCCTTCGCCACGCAGGATACCTGGCAGACCTTCCTCGTCGGTCTCTCGGCCTCGGTCGGCGCCGGCATCTCGATGGGCTTCACCGAAGCGGCTCACGACGACGGCAAGATCTCCGGCCGCGGCTCGCCGATCAAGCGCGGCCTCGCTTGCGGTATCATGACGGCGCTCGGCGGCCTCGGCCACGCGCTGCCCTATCTGATCCCGCAGTTCTGGACCGCGACCATCACCGCCGCCATCATCGTCTTCTTCGAGCTCTGGGCGATCGCCTTCATCCAGAACAAATATATGGAGACGCCATTCCTGCGCGCTGCCTTCCAGGTGGTTGTCGGCGGCAGCCTCGTACTGGCAGCCGGCATTTTCATCGGGAACGCGTGAATATGAGGGTGAGGGGCGGTCGGGCGAAGCCCGAGCAATCGATCCGGTGAATCGATTGCAGCGCGACCGCACTCCCCAAATGAAAAAGGCCGGCTTTCGCCGGCCTTCCCCACAGTCCCCTCAAAACTCTTTACTTCAGAGCGCCGACCAGAACGTCGCGGCCATTCTCGATCGTGACCCAGCGGCCGGCATTGAAGCTCGACTGGCGCTTGATGAACGTATAGGGCGTCGAAAACCACGGCTTTACCTCGGTCGCGAGGTTGTCGAGCACGAAGTCGCCTTCGGCGGTGCGCAGCGTCAGCACCGCGTGGCCTTCCCCGTCAGGCTTGCGCACGACGGTCATCAGCAGGTCTGCGGGCGAGAAGCCGCGCTGGATGAGAATACGGCGCTTCAGGAGCGCGAAGTCCTCACAGTCGCCGGCCGTGGTCGGGTAGGCCCAGACCTCGTCCTTGCCGTAGATTTCCTTGTCGGTCATCGGTGTGATGGTGCGATTGACGGTCGCGTTGACGGCGCGGACCGTGGCCCACTTGGCACCGGACATGGCGAGCGGGCCACTATTACGATTGGCGCCGCATTCGGCGCGATGCGACTGACAGAAGTCGTAGTGACCGATCGGCTGCGAAGTCGCACTGCCGGTCACCATGGAGGCATTCTTGCTAGGAGCCGGAATAGCCGCCGGCGCCATTGCAAACACGGCCATCATGGCCACGAGGAAACCCTTGATCCGCACGCCCTACTTCCCTGCATCGCCCTTTATTTATTAACAAACAGTTAACGGAGAGGGCCGAAAGGAGTCAATCGTTACTTCTTGGGAGGGCTTTGCAACTCGCAGACATGGTTAAAATGCAACGTAACCTTTGGATGATTGAACGGAACTTGTTCAACCATGGCATTCTATTGGGGCAGTTGCATATTCTTTGGTGAGTGACCGGCTTCCCCTCAGCGGATCAGGCCCTTGACGGCGTTGCGCAGCCGTTCGATGTCTTGCGGGCGCGAAAGCCGGTGGTCGCCGTCGCGGATGAAGGTCAGGACAACGTCGTCGGCCGGAAGATGTTCGACCAGCTTCATCGCGTGCAGATAGGGAACATCTGCATCCTTCATGCCCTGCAGGATATGGATCGGGCAGCCTGTTTCAATGATGCCGGTCAGCACCCGGTTCTCGCGCCCGTCTTCGATCAGCGCGCGGGTATAGATGTTGGGCTCCGGACTATATTGCGAACGCTCCTCGAAGTAGCCGCGCTGTTCAAGAGACGTGCGTTCTTTCTTCTTGAGGTTCGGTTCGATGAGATCGGAGGTGAAGTCCGGCGCCGGTGCGATCAGTACCATGCCCTCGAGCTTCGGCCCGCCATGCCGCGCGAGCTCCTGCGCCACCCTGAGCGCAATCCAGCCGCCCATTGAGGAGCCGACGAGGATCATCCGGTCCGGCGCGATATGACGGATCACTGCGAGCGCCTCCTCCAGCCAGCGCGAAATCGTGCCATCCGTAAAGGCGCCGCCGGAAAGTCCGTGGCCGGAATAGTCGAGACGGATGCAGGCCGCGCCCAGTTCCGAGGCCAGCCGGTCGGTCTCGATAGCCTTGCTGCCGCTCATGTCCGATCGGTAGCCGGATAGCCAAACGAGGGCGGGAAGGTCGGTATTGTCAAGAGCCGGGCGCACCAGCATGGCGATCTGCCGCGCAGCCTCGCCTTCACCGACATCGAGGAATTCGGGCTCAAGGACGGTCATTTGATCGGACATCGGGCAGAACTCCTGTTGTTTTGGCCTATAAAACAGATTCTTGACAGGCTGACAGCAGGTGATTTTTCCGCTAAAGGGTGTTATTGACTCCGTTGCAGCGATGACGTGACCTCGTTTGTGCCCCTTCGAGAGGGACACGAAGCTGCAACGTTCCGATCAACGCGAGGAGAATACGACCATTCGCAGACCCTTTAAAACCGACGCGCCCGTAAAGGATGGACCGCGCTCGAACCGGGATATCCGCATTCCCAAAGTTCAGCTGATTGCAGCTGACGGACAGAATATGGGCATCGTGCCTACCGACCAGGCCTTGAGAATGGCGGAAGAAGCCGGCCTCGATCTCGTCGAAATTTCCCCCAATGCCGAACCGCCGGTGTGCAAGATCCTCGATCTGGGCAAGCTGAAATATTCGAACCAGAAGAAGGCCGCCGAGGCGCGCAAGAAGCAGAAGATTGTTGAAGTCAAAGAAATCAAGATGCGTCCGAACATCGACACCCATGATTATGAGGTGAAGATGAAGGCGATGGGTCGCTTCTTCGACGAAGGTGACAAGGTGAAGGTGACGCTGAAGTTCCGCGGCCGCGAAATGGCCCACCAGGAACTCGGCATGAAGCTTCTTCAGCAGGTCAAGGCAGACACGCTCGAGATCGCCAAGGTTGAAGCTGAGCCCAAGCTCGAAGGCCGCCAGATGATGATGGTGCTGGCGCCGAAGTGACCGGAGCCACATCCTTTCGCTCAAAGCCGTCCGACAGGGCGGCTTTTGTGTTTTCCGAGGGTGGCAAGATTCGTCATCCGCCCCGTTGCACTTTCATGACGCTGCGGTTATAAGCGCGCGTCCGAACTGACCGGCAGGGCATGCCGTGGCAGTTTCGAATGCTTGCGGGCAGGTTTCGTCACTGGACCCGCAGATCAACAACAAACGCTCCCGCGCCTTTGGCGAAGACCGTAACCGGGCTTTCGCAGAAGGGCTTCTTTAACGAAGCGGGTGAGGAGCTCTCAGAACGGAGTAGCAAAATGCCCAAGATGAAGACGAAGTCCTCAGCCAAGAAGCGGTTCAAGATCACCGCTACCGGCAAGGTCAAGGCGGCTGCCGCTGGCAAGCGCCATGGCATGATCAAGCGCACGAACAAGTTCATTCGCGATGCACGTGGCACGATGGTTCTGGCTGAACCCGATGGCCGCAAGGTCGTGAAGAACTATCTGCCGAACGGTCTCTGAGACTATTCCGGTAACGCGTTAGATTTAAGGAGATCATGAAATGGCACGTGTTAAAAGAGGCGTCACCGCCCACGCCAAGCACAAGAAGGTTCTGAAGCAGGCTAAGGGTTTCTACGGCCGCCGCAAGAACACCATCCGTACCGCCAAGGCTGCCGTCGATCGCGCCAAGCAGTACGCATACCGCGACCGCAAGGTTAACAAGCGCAACTTCCGCGCCCTCTGGATCCAGCGTATCAACGCTGCCGTCCGCGAATTCGGCCTGACCTACGGCCGCTTCATCGACGGCCTGAACAAGGCTGGCATCGAAGTCGACCGCAAGGTTCTCTCCGACATGGCAATCCATGAGCCGGAAGCATTCGGTGCCCTGGTTGCTGCCGCCAAGAAGGCCCTTGAGTACCTCAAGGAAACCGGCACGGCTAATGAGTTTGAAGGCGCGGTTCGTTAACCAGCGCTTCCCAGGCTTTATGCTCTATTGAATTTTGGGAAACCCGCGCTGGTTTGGGCTAGCGCGGGTTTTTCTTTCTTTGTACTGCTGGCGCCGGCCTCTCCTGCCCGCCTTTCGAACGCCGCCTGATCTGGACGGAAAGAAGACAATGTCAGATATCGACCAGCTTAAATCCTCTCTGCTTGCCGAAATTGCCGCCGCCAATGATGAGCCTGCGCTTGAAGTCGTCCGCGTTTCGGCACTCGGTAAGAAGGGCTCCGTTTCCGAGCTCCTGAAGACGCTCGGCGCCATGACGCCGGAAGAGCGCCAGACGCGCGGGGCTGTTATCAACGCACTGAAGAACGAAGTGACGGACGCCCTCGCCGACCGTAAGACAGTGCTAAAGGACGCGGCGATCAATGCCCGCCTGAAGGCCGAAACCGTCGACGTCAGCCTGCCAGTCCGTTCCTCGCCGGCCGAGCGTGGTCGTATCCATCCGATCAGCCAGATCGTCGATGAGATCACCGCGATCTTTGGCGACATGGGCTTCTCGATTGCAGAAGGCCCCGATATCGAGACCGACTACTACAATTTCACGGCTCTGAATTTCCCCGAGGGCCATCCGGCCCGCGAGATGCACGACACCTTCTTCTTCAATCCGGATGAGAAGGGCGAGCGCAAGGTTCTGCGCACGCATACCTCGCCGGTGCAGGTGCGCACGATGGAATCGCAGAAGCCGCCGATCCGCATCATCATCCCCGGAAAGACCTATCGTCAGGACTCCGATGCCACGCATTCGCCGATGTTCCATCAGGTGGAAGGCCTAGTCATCGATAAGAAGGCCAATGTCGCCAATATCCGCTGGGTGCTCGAAGAGTTCTGCAAGACATTCTTCGAGGTCGACAGCGTGACGATGCGTTTCCGCCCGTCCTTCTTTCCTTTCACCGAGCCCTCCTTCGAGGTCGACATCCAGTGCGACCGCTCCGGCCCGATCGTCAAGTTCGGCGAAGGCACGGACTGGATGGAAATCCTCGGCTGCGGCATGGTTCACCCGAACGTGTTGCGTTACGGCGGTCTCGATCCCGATGAATATCAGGGCTTTGCCTGGGGCATGGGCCTCGACCGCATCGCCATGCTGAAATACGGCATGCCGGACCTGCGCGATTTCTTCAATGCCGATGTCCGCTGGATGAACCACTACGGCTTCCGCCCGCTCGACATGCCGACGCTGTTCGGCGGCCTGAGCGTCTAAGGGAGGATTGGACCAATGAAATTCACGCTTTCCTGGCTCAAGGATCATCTGGAAACGGATGCCACGCTCGATGAAATCTGCACCCGCCTGACTGAGATCGGGCTGGAAGTGGAAGATGTCGACGACAAGGCAGCCTTCAAGCCTTTCGTCATCGCCAGGGTTCTCTCGGCTGAAAAGCATCCGCAGGCCGATCGCCTGAAGGTGCTGATGGTCGATACCGGTCAGGGCGCTCCGGTTCAGGTCGTCTGCGGCGCGCCGAATGCGCGTGCCGGCCTTGTCGGCGCCTTCGCGGCACCCGGCACCTATGTTCCCGGCATCGACGTGACACTGTCAGTGGGCAATATCCGCGGTGTCGAAAGCCGCGGCATGATGTGCTCGGAAAAGGAACTGCAGATCTCCGACAGTCATGACGGCATCATCGATCTGCCTGACGATGCGCCTGTCGGCACCAGCTACGCCGCCTACGCCCATCTCGACGATCCGGTTATCGAGATCAACTTGACGCCCAACCGTCCGGACTGCACCTCGATCCATGGCATCGCCCGTGACCTCGCTGCCTCCGGCCTCGGCACACTGAAGACGCGGCCCGCGCCGTCCTTCGCCGTCGAAGGCGAGACGCCGGTGAAGCTGACGCTCGATCTCGATGACGCCAAGCTCTGCCCGGGCTTCGGCCTGCGGCTCGTGCGCGGCGTGAAGAATGGTCCGAGCCCGCGCTGGATGCAGCAGCGGCTGCTCGCCATCGGCCTGCGCCCGATCAATGCGCTCGTCGATATCACCAACTACATGACCTTTGATCAGGGTCGGCCGATGCACGTCTTCGACGCCGCCAAGGTCACGGGCAACCTGACTGTGCGCCGCGCCAGGGAAGGCGAAACCGTGCTGGCGCTCGATCAGCGCGAATACAAGCTCGGCTCGAACAACGTCGTTATCGCCGATGAAAACGGCATCGAATCGATCGGCGGCATCATGGGTGGCGAGCATTCCGGCTGCGATGAGAACACCGTCGATGTGCTGATCGAATCCGCTCTCTGGGACCCGATGAACATCGCCAAGTCCGGCCGTGGGCTCGGCATCATCACCGATGCCCGCTACCGTTTCGAGCGCGGCGTCGATCCGGAATATATGGTTCCCGGCCTCGAGCGCACAACGGAACTGGTGCTGGAACTTTGCGGCGGCACGCCGGCCAAGGCCGAGGTTGTCGGCTACAAGGGTTATGAGCCGAAGATCGTGGACTTCCCCTATTCGGAGGTCAAGCGCCTGACAGGCCTGGACGTTTCGACGGAAGAAAGCAACACGATCCTGGCCCGCCTCGGCTTCAAGGTTTCAGGCTCCGGTGAGCGCGTCTCCGTTGCCGTTCCCTCCTGGCGTCCTGACGTGGATGGCAAAGCCGATCTCGTCGAAGAGGTCATGCGCATTCACGGCGTCGACAATATCAAGCCGGCGCCGCTCGAAAGCCATGCTGCCGTCAACGGCCGCATCCTGACCACACTGCAGATCCGCACGCGCGCCGCCAAACGCGCGCTCGCCTCGCGCGGCATGCTGGAAGCCGTCACCTGGTCCTTCATTCCGGAAGATCAGGCAAAGCTCTTCGGCGGTGGTTTCGCAGCCCTCAAGCTCGCCAATCCGATTGCCGCCGAAATGTCTGATATGCGCCCCTCGCTGCTGCCGGGTCTGCTGACAGCTGCCCAGCGCAATGCCGATAAGGGCTATGGCGACGTGGCGATCTTCGAAGTCTCCGGTACCTACGAAAACGACACACCGGAAGGCCAGCGCCGCGTAGCCGGCGGCATCCGCCGCGGCACGGCCTCGCTGGCCGGTGCCGGCCGCATGTGGTCGAATGCGACGAAGGGCGGCGGCAAGCCGGTCGACGTCTTCGATGCCAAGGCCGATGCGCTCGCCGTCATCGAAGCCTGCGGCCTGCCGACGGCTAATATCCAGATCGAGCAGGGCGGTCCCGAATGGTATCACCCAGGCCGCTCCGGCACGATCAAGATGGGTCCGAAGGTGATCCTCGGTTATTTCGGCGAGTTCCATCCGACCACGCTCGAAAAGCTCGATGTCTCCGGCGCGCTCTGCGGTTTCGAAGTCTATCTCGATGCCATGGCCGAGCCGAAGAAGAAGGCGACCCGCACCAAGCCGGCGCTCGATCTCTCGCCCTTCCAGGCCGTCAAGCGCGACTTCGCCTTCGTCGTCGACAAGACGGTGGAAGCCGGCGCCATCATCAAGGCCGCCACAGGCGTCGATCGCAAGCTGATCACAGGTGTCAATGTCTTCGATATTTTCGAAGGCGCCTCGGTTGGCGAAGGCAAGAAGTCTGTCGCGATTGAAGTCCAGATCCAGCCGGCCGAGCGCACGCTGACCGACGAGGATTTCGAAGCGCTGACGCAGAAGATCGTCGCAAGCGTCGCCAAGTTCACGGGTGGCGTTTTGCGAAGCTGATCCGGCTAATAGAATATTTAGGAAGACCGGCGGCGCAAGCTGCCGGTCTTATTATATGTGAAGATGATAAAGCTTGCTGACGATCGTCCAGCGTCCGTCGATCTTCAACAGTGATAGATAGTCGGTGAAGCGCATGCCGGCAAAGTCGTCGGTCACCTTCACATTCGCCGCATCGCCGGAAATATCGATGCTGCCGATGTCCATGTAAGGCTGTGTGCCGGGTGGTGCGGCCCCTTCCTCAAGGATTGCCGCGATGAATTCGTCGCGCGAGAGCCATTCCACCGCATTCTGATAGTGCCCGATGATCGAGCTTTTCGGGTGGAAAGCTTTCTTCAGGGCTGCCTCATTGGCGAAGGCCATGCCCTCGACATAGAGATGAACCGTTGCTTCGATTGCCTGCCGGTCGGCCATATCGACACCTCGCCTCATATTTGAAGGAAATGATAGCGGGGTCGTTGGCGAAGACAAGGCTGGGAGAAGGAGAGCAGCCGGCGGGACCGCTCTCCTTGTGTGAGGACGGGTATCAGGCTGCGCGCGAAGCCTTCTGGTTTGCGGCAGTCGTTGCAAGTTTCGTCAGAAGCTGGTCGGTCTTGCCTTCTTCCTGCAGTGTCTGATCGAGAAGCGTGACGGCTTCCTTGAAGCCGAGTGTCTGAGCCCAGGTCTTCAGCGTGCCATAGCGGGCGATTTCATAGTGCTCGACGGCCTGGGCCGAGGAAATCAGGCCGGCATCGATAGCGGGCGTGGCTTTGAACTCCTCCATGATCTCCTCGCCCTCGGCGATGATGCCCTGGATCGCTTCACAGGTTTTGCCCTGGGCGCGCTTGCCGATGATCTCGAAAACCTGCTGCAGTCGCTCGACATGGCCTTCGGTTTCTTCACGGTGCTTTTCGAAACCTGCCTTCAATTCCGTCGATTGGGCAGCGCGTGCCATCTTCGGCAAGGCGCGCAATATGTGCCGTTCGGCGAAATAGATGTCCTTCATCGTATCGTAAAACAGATCTTCCAGTGTCTTTTCCTTGGCCATTGTTCCGTTCCTTTGTTGATGGATTTGCGCCCCTCGGGCGACATTTCTTAGAAGTTGGCACCGGACTAATTGTTCCCGCGCATTTCGGGTGGAACCACTGCATCATCAGGGCGATGGTATCGTCAGGAATCGGGAGGATCGTGCATGAAGAAACCGGGATCGATGAAGGGGCTCGAGGATCTTGGCCGGGTGCGCCTGTCGAAGAACTTCTTCTTCCGCGATTTTCTCCACTCCGAGATCGCCGATTTCTATCGGATCCCAAATATCCCCGACGATCCGGATCTTGCAATCGAGACGGGCCGTCGCCTGTGCGAGGAACTTCTGGAGCCGCTGGAAGCGAGTTTCGGGCGCTTGCATATTCGCTCAGGCTACCGTTCGCCCGAGGTTAACCGCTTCGGCAACGAGAATAAGCTGAACTGTTCGACCAATGCAGCCACCGCCGCCCATCACATCTGGGATGTCAGAGATTTTGAAGGCTGCATGGGCGCTGCCGTCTGCATCGCCATCCCGTGGATGGTTGATCGCTACGGCGATGAAAGCGATTGGCGGAGGCTCGCCTGGTGGATCCATGACCACCTGCCTTACGCCTCGCTCTGTTTTTTCCCGAAACTATGGGCCTTCAACATCCAATGGCACGAGCGGCCGAAGCGTGTGATCCAGAGTTATGTGCGCCCGCGCGGCATCCTGACCAAGCCGGGCATGGCCAATTGGGAAGGCGATCATTCCGAATGGTATGAGGGCTTTCCGCCGCTCAGAAATTGATGCGGTAGCGGATGTGGCCGTCACTCTCGACGTAAGTATCGTAGAGCGCTCGGGCCGTCTTGTTCTGCTCGCTCGTATGCCAGTAGAGCCGCGACCAGCCATTCTTCTTGCAGAGGTCGACGAGGTCGTCCATCAGCGCCCGGCCGACGCCTTTGCCGCGCACCTTCTCCGATACGAACAGGTCTTCGAGATAGCAGTCCCTGCCGCGGATCCATGTGCCTTCGTGCGTCAGGCAGAGTGTGAAGCCTACGACTTCGCCGTCGATCTCAGCCACCCGCATGAAGATTGCCGACGCCGGATCGAAGACCCGGCGCCAGGTGGAATCGGTGATGTCGGCATCGACGGTGACCTCGTAAAAGGCGAGATAGTCCGCCCAGAGCGCACGCCAGCGCGCTTCGTCTTCGGGCCTCGCATTGCGGATCGTCACGGTCATGCCATCACCTCGTTTCAGGCGCCTGCCTGATCGAGCAGCGCCATCGCCTCGTCGGAAAGCTCAAGCGTTGCCGATTTCACCAGGCTTTCAAGCTGGGAAAGGCTCGTAGCACTGGCGATCGGCGCCGTCACGCCCTTCTTGCGCAAAAGCCAGGCGAGCGAGATTTCCGCAGGCTTGGCGCTCGTCTCGGCCGAAACCTTGTCGAGGGCAGCGAGGATGCGCATGCCCTTGTCGTCGAGATACTGTGCAACGCGGCCTTCGCGTGCGCGGCCCTCCGTATCCGCCCTGCTGCGGTACTTGCCCGAGAGAAAGCCGGCCGCCAGGCTGAAATAGGTAATGACGCCGATGTCTTCCTTGACGCAGAGATCGGCAAGCGGACCTTCGAAGCTCGAACGTTCGTAGAGGTTATATTCCGGCTGCAGCGCCTGATAGCGCGGCAGGCCTGCCTTGTCGGCTGCGCCGAAGGAGGCCTGCAGCAGGCTTGCGTCAAAATTCGAGCAGCCGAAGGCACGGATCTTGCCCTGTTCCTGAAGCTTGGCATAGGCGCCGAGCGATGCTTCGTGCGGTGTATCGGCATCCGGCCAGTGCGACAGATAGAGGTCGATATAATCGGTCTGCAACCGGCGCAGCGAATCCTCGACCGCCCCAAGGATATAATCGGCCTTCAGCGTCTTGCCCTGACCCATGTCCGAGCCGACCTTGGTGATGATGACGGCCTTGTCGCGGGAGATTTTCGCCTTCTTCAGCCACTTGCCGATGATTTCTTCGGAATCGCCGCCCTTGTTGCCCGGCACCCAGGCGGAATAGACGTCGGCCGTGTCGATGGTGTTGAGACCGGCGTCGAAAAAGCCGTCCAGAATGTCAAAGGACGTTTTCTCGTCGGCCGTCCAGCCGAATACATTGCCGCCGAAGACGATCGGCGAGACCGAAAGGCCCGTTTTTCCAAGTCGGCGCATTTCCATGGCGCTCTCCCAAAATGCTGAAGTGATTGAAATCTGAGGAAACGGCAGAACGCCGTTCGCAAGTAACCTAGCGCGGAGTATCCTCGAAGGAAACCAAACTTCCGTGATCGCCCGTCGCGCCATTGCGCCGCATGAGAGGGCTGCATAAACTGCGCCCGGTCGATTTCAGGAGGACCTTTCATGTTGCGTTTCGGTATACTTTCAACGGCCAAGATCGGCCGGGATAATGTCGTTCCCGCCATTCAGGACGCAGAAAATTGCGTCATCACCGCGATTGCCAGCCGCGATCTTGCGCGCGCCCGCGACATGGCAGACCGTTTTTCCGTGCCGCATGCCTTCGGTTCCTATGAGGAAATGCTGGCCTCCGACACGATCGATGCCGTCTATATCCCGTTGCCGACCGCCCAGCATATCGAGTGGTCGATCAAGGCCGCCGATGCCGGCAAGCATGTGCTCTGCGAAAAGCCGATTGCGCTGAAGGCCTCCGAGATCGACGATCTCATCACCGCGCGCGACCGCAACAAGGTCGTCATCAGCGAAGCCTTTATGGTCACCTATTCGCCGGTCTGGCGGAAGGTTCGCTCGCTGCTGCAGGATGGTGCGATCGGCGAGCTTCGTCATGTGCAGGGCGCTTTCACCTATTATAATCGCGACCCCGGCAATATGCGCAACATCCCCGAGCTCGGCGGCGGTGGCCTGCCTGATATCGGCGTCTATCCCGTCATCAGCACCCGCTTCTCCACTGGCAAGGAGCCGTCCTGGATCCAGGCGATCACCGAGCGCGATGCGGAATTCGGCACGGATATCTATTCCAGCGTGAAGGCCGATTTCGGCGATTTCGAGCTGAGCTTCTACATCTCCACCCAGATGGCCGGCCGCCAGATCATGGTCTTCCACGGCACCGACGGTTATATCGAGGTGAAGTCGCCCTTCAACGCCAATCGCTGGGGGCCTGAGGAGATTGAAGTGACCAATCGCGGCCACAATGAATCCCGCATCATCCGCTTTCAGGACAGCCGCCAATACAGGTGCCAGGCGGAAGCCTTCGCCCGTGCTGCGGCGGGCGAAAAGGAAGAGATTGTCACATTGGAAGATTCGAAGCTCAATCAGAAGGTCATCGACGCCATCTATCGCGCCAGCGAGCAGGATGGCTGGGAAGCCGTCTAGAGCAATTCCAACAAAAGTGCGCAGCGGTTTTGCGTCCGGAATTGCGTGAAAACAAAGAGATAGAGCATTTCCGTGATTCGAAGAAAAACGGAAATCCTCCAGAGTTTATTCAGCTTTTTCGCGGAAGACGAAGCGGGAATAGCCGAAGAAGCTGAAGAACATCGACGCTGCGGTCGCGAGCACCATTGCGACAAGCGGCTGCAGCACCGGCAATGACAGAAGCAGCGCCGAATAAAGCGCGTAATTGACGAGAGCCGCCGTCACGCCGACCGAGCCGTAACGAAAGCCTTCCGCCGCCAGCGACCGGCCGGACCGATCGAAAGTGAAGGTCCGGTTGAAGGCCCATGTCGTCGCCATCGCGAGCATAATGGCAATCAGCCGGGCAATGAAGGGACCGAGCGGCGTCAGGTGCAGAAGGGCAGCAAGCACGCTCGCATCGACGATGAAGCCAAGCCCACCGGCGACCGCGAAGCGAATGAGTTTCTTCATGCCGCGTCCGCCTTTTTGCCATTTAGCGTTATGGGCAAGGTCTTTTCCTTTGCTGAGACCGGCGCTGCCAGACTCATATAATGGATGCGCAACTGCTCGGCCCGCGCCCGTGCAACGGAGTCGAGAATGACGCCGGCCGTAAACAGCATGATGGAGATCATCGCGAGCGCTGTCGAAAGCACCCAGGTCGGCATGCGGCTGACGAGGCCGGTCGCAAAATACTCTGCCAGCACCGGACCCATGAAGCCGAAGCTTGCCAGCATGAAAAGCGCGCTGATCGTGCCGAAGAAAGCGAAGGGCCGGGTCTCCTTCATCAGCATGGCGAACATCCAAAGGATCTTGCCGCCGTCGCGGAAGGTCGAGAGCTTCGAATGCGAGCCTTCCGGGCGCCTGCCGTAATGCAGTTCCAGTTCGCTCACCGGCAGCTTCAGCCGCGACGCGTGCACCGACATTTCCGTCTCGATCTCGAAGCCGCCGGAAACCGCGGGGAAGCTCTTGACGAAACGGCGTGAGAAGGCCCGGTAGCCGGAAAAGATATCGGTGAAGTCAGGTCCGAAGATCGCGCGATAGAGGATGTTGAACAGCCGGTTGCCGAGGGCATGTCCCTGCCGCCCGGCGTCGTCATGCACGCCACGCCGTGTGCCGACCACCATGTCGGCCCGTTCGGTCAGTAGTGTCCGCACCAGCTCTTCGGCATCCTCGGGCGCATAGGTCCCGTCGCCGTCGGCGATGATGTAAATGTCTGCATCGATATCGGCGAACATGCGGCGCACCACATGGCCTTTGCCTTGGCGCCGCTCGCGCACGACCTGCGCGCCGGCGAGCATGGCATGCAACGCCGTGCCATCGGTGGAATTGTTGTCATAGACGTGGATATGTGCATCGGGCAGTGCCGCCCGGAAACCCCCAACGACAGCGCCGATCGTTGCCGCCTCGTTGTAGCAGGGAAGTAGAACGGCAATATCAGGACTTTCGCTGAGCGATCGCGCCATGGGGTCATACTCGTTACAAAGAAACCGGGACGAATTTACTGCATCCGGCGTTAACAAGCCCCTATGAGGAAATGAAAGCGGCATTTCCTGTGGTTTACACTTTCTTGACAAGCCAGGGCTAAGGTTCGCCCATCACACAACGACCTGGCTATCATGATGAACGCAGTGCAGCCGATCGCCAAGGCGCAATCCGCATCAGCTGGCATTGGATTCATCGGCAGGATCCGGCAGCTGCTCACCCGTCTCCTGCCATCCGCCCTCATCTACACGGTTATCCTGATCGGCATCATCACCGTCATGAAATATGTCGGCGGTCCGGTCGACTATGTCGGTCCCGATAATGATGACGGCATGCGCCTCGTGGAGATCAGAGATTTCCTGAACGGGCAGGGCTGGTTCGACCTGATGCAGTATAGGCTCGGCCTCGGCGAAGGCACGCTCATGCACTGGTCGCGGCTGATCGACTTGCCGATCGCTATCCTGATCCGCCTTTTCGGCCTTTTCCTCGGACACGATGCCGCGGAAGCCGCTGCACTCGTGGTCTGGCCCCTGTCGCTCGTTTTTCCAGCCATGCTTGCCATGGGCCTTGCCGGCCAGCGTGTCGGGGGGCTTGCCGGCATGCACCTGTCTTTCTGCCTTGCCGGCATGGCAATCTATACCGGCAATCGTTTTGCGCCCGGCGCCATCGATCATCATAATGTCCAGCTCGCACTTGTCGCGACCATGACGGCGATGCTTTTTGATGAAAAACAGCGCGCTTGGAACTATGTGGTTGCAGGTGCTGTGGCCGCATTGGCGATCGCGATCGGCGCGGAAACCACGCCTTTCGTTGCCATCTATTGCCTGGTGGTGGCGCTGCTCTGGGTCTGGGAGGGCGAGCCGTTCGCTGCCGCTACCAAGGCTTTCGGCTTCAGCCTCGCCGTCACGATCAGCATCTTCTTCTTCGCGACAATACCGCCACAGCAATATTCCGTGGTGACTTGCGACAACCTTTCGCTCGGCTTCTACAGCCTGGCGGCCATCGGCGGCGGCCTGCTGCTGGTTTCCGCAGCCTTTGCCAGCCGTCTCGGCCGTGGCCCGCGTGTTGGCGCGCTCGCAGCCGTCGGCGCTGTTATTTTCGGTTCGGCAATGGTCATTGCGCCGCAATGCCTGCGCAATCCGCTTGCCGATCTCGATCCGATGCTGGTCGAGCTCTGGCTTCGCAACGTCTCGGAAGCGCAATCTATTCTCGCGCTCAGTCGGACAGATCCTTTTTCCATTGGCGCATTTTATGCGCCTGGCCTGCTCGCGATCGCCGTCTGCATTTTCCGCTCCGTACAGGGCGATCGCGTGCAGCTCCATCTCGTCCTTCTGGCGCTCTTGAGCGTTAGCTTGGCCGTCGCCCTGGTCCAGGTCCGGGGAGCCGTCTTCGCAAACCTGCTGTCAATTTTGCCGCTTGCCTTGCTGATCATCGACGTGCGCCGCATGTCGAATGGCGACAGCGAGAATGCCGCGGCTGCTCTCGTCTATATCGTGACGGTTCTGGCAAGCGCACCGGCGATATGGGCCGTCGGCGGCGCGCTTGTCGAAATGCAGGTCGACAAGACGAAGAATGGGGAGGAAGCAGAGCGCCTCTCCTGCTCATCGAAACAGGCCCTCGCTCCGCTTGGCGGCTTGCCTGCTGGTCTGGTCTCGGCGCCGTCGGAAATGGGTGTGCCGATCCTGCGCTACACCGCCAACCGTGTCCTGTCGGCGCCCTATCACCGTAATCAGGGTGGCATGCTGACCGAGATGCATATCGGTCTGGCGGAACCGCAGGAGGCCGAAGCATTTCTGAGGGGAGCAAATGTCACTGTGCTTGCGTTCTGCCCGGATGATCTGCAGACCAGCGAAATCGCCAGACTGAAGCCCAACGGGCTCTATGCGCAACTCGGCAAGGGCAATATTCCCGCCTATCTCGATCCGCTGCCGAAAGCAGCTGACAGCGGTGTCCAGTTCTTCCGTTACCGGCCGACGCCGGACTGACGCCCTATCTTTCAGGAATGGGCGCGTACGGCCCGCAGACGATCGGTCGTGAAGAGGCCGCCGAGATAAAGCAGCAGGCCGGCATTGTAACCGATGATCGTGTAGAGAAGCGCCAGGAACGATACCGCGCCGCCGGAGGCGATAGCTGCGAGGGCAAAGGTTGCGCCAATCAGCATGGCGACCAGTGCAATGACGCTGGCCGAGCGCATCAGGCCAGCGGTGAGGCCCAGGGTGGTTGCTGTCAGGATGATCATGTCGTCACCTCTTCTTCAGGTCGTTTGCGAGGAGCCTAGGAGCCCGCCGCTAACAAAAGTTTATTGGTCACCCTTAATGAAAGCTGCAATTGCAGCCATGGTTACGGATGCGTTCACCTGACGGCATTTCCTCCAGCTTGCGCCGGGTATGCATTTCGATACAAGTCAACTCTGTTACAGGCTGAAAAGTTCCGTTACTTTCTCATTTACGTAAACGGAACCCTCCAGCGGCAGCAACAGCGTTGAACGAAGCAGCATCACGCTGGCAATTCGATCGACGCCTGATCGACCGGCTTTGTTCGGAAAGAGGGCGAGCCGATACCTATAACGGTTGAGCAATAGCGACGATGAAAGAGCGATCACTCCCGCGCCTTCCATCGGCGGGGAATATTCACTGTCACCTGCATGCTCATTTTCGGGTCGGTGTTCGCCACTCCCTACGAACGTGAATGATACTAAGATTTTTTTTGGAGTAGCGATATCCCTATTTCTTGGGTCTCCCACCAATTTTTGAATAAAAATTCGCCCTTCTCCTACCCCGACCTTTCCGTTTAAGGGCGATCAAAATAGAAAGGGGAGATGAGCAATGTCTTTGACGGCGATTCGCCCACCAACCTTGCGGAATATTCGGTCTCGGAGCTCTCCGGTTCCATCAAGCGGACCGTCGAGACGGCCTTCGATCAGGTGCGTGTGCGTGGCGAGATTTCGGGCTACCGTGGCCCCCATTCTTCCGGCCATGCCTATTTCTCGCTGAAGGACGATCGGGCTCGCATCGATGCGGTCATCTGGAAAGGCACTTTTTCCCGCCTGAAGTTCCGTCCGGAAGAGGGTATGGAAGTCATCGCGACCGGCAAGGTCACGACCTTCCCCGGCTCTTCCAAATACCAGATCGTTATCGAGACCCTGGAGCCTGCCGGCGCCGGCGCGCTGATGGCCCTGATCGAGGAGCGAAAGCGTCGCCTCGGTGCAGAAGGCCTTTTTGATCCCGCGCGCAAGAAGCGCCTGCCGTTCATGCCCAGGGTGATCGGCGTGGTCACCTCGCCGACCGGCGCCGTCATTCGCGATATCCTGCACCGCATCTCCGATCGGTTTCCCGTCCATGTCGTCGTCTGGCCCGTAAAGGTGCAGGGGGAGGGCTCAGGCGAGGAGGTGGCAAACGCCATCAATGGCTTCAACGCCCTGGAACCCGGCGGTGAGATTCCGCGTCCGGATGTGCTGATCGTCGCCCGCGGCGGCGGCAGCCTCGAAGATCTCTGGAGCTTCAACGACGAAATCGTCGTGCGTGCCGCGGCCGATAGCCGGATTCCCTTGATCT
>Ga0209758_1001476_pt1 | contig 27510 bp, 24 predicted proteins | sample AraplaMF_Col_mMF_FD_184258 | JGI IMG/M metagenome (GOLD analysis project Ga0209758, IMG submission 184258) | Arabidopsis root microbial communities from the University of North Carolina, USA - plate scrape MF_Col_mMF (SPAdes) (version 2) | ecosystem: Host-associated > Plants > Roots > Endosphere...
CCTGGCCCTCGTTGTCGCCGTCGACCTTTCCGGCAAACGAGCGCAGCTCGATGTCGTTCGCCTTCGCCGCCTCGTCGGCGCCGGCCTTCATCTTCACGAAGAACGGATTGGTGTTGGTCTTGGTGATGAGACCCACGATGGGCTTGTCGGCAGCGAAACTGCTGGTGCTGCCCAAAGCCAGCGCGAACGCCGCGATGAGTCCGAGTGATTGACGCATTTATTCCCTCCGATTGGACGTTCTTGTTGGCCCGTGCGGTTTCGACCGCGTGTGGGACATCCTAGAGAGGGCCGAACGACCTTGTCAATAAATAAATCATCCCGACTTATTAATTGACACCAGGAGCCCAACGCGTCCATTGTAGTGATCGGCTGCCGGGGAACAGTTACCGATAACCTGTCGCGACAGCAGACCCGAGTTTGCGGAGCCGAGGATGGACGAAACAGCAGCGGTTGCGGGAGCCAACCTCCCGGTGGCCTTGGCGGGCGACAGCCGAGGCACCACCCAGACGGGCGTGAGGCTGTATAACGAGCGCCTGGTCCTGTCCCTCATTCGGCGCCACCGTAGTCTCGCCAAGGTCGAGATTGCCCGCCTCACCGGCCTTTCGACTCAAACCACGACCGTGATCATCAATCGGCTGGAAGCCGATGGGCTGCTCCTTGCGGGCGAACCGCAGCGAGGCCGCATCGGCCAACCCTCTGTCCCCTACTCGCTCAACCCGGACGGCGCTTTTGGACTGGGCCTCATGATCGGGCGTCGCAGTTCCGATCTGGTGTTGATGGACTTCGCCGCCGGCATCCGGGCCAGACGACGCATGATCTATTCCTTCCCGGCACCCGAAGAGATCATGGCATTTGTCGAACGCGAGATGCCTGGTCTTCTCGCCGAATTACCAGAAGCCCGGCATGGCCGGATCAGCGGCATCGGCGTCGCAATGCCATTCGAGCTATGGAACTGGGAAGCTGATCTGCAGACACCACCTGGCGCGCTCGGCAAATGGCGTGAATTCAATGTTGCCGCTGAACTGTCGCGCCGTTTCGCCCCTTGGCCGGTGCGCGTCTGCAACGACGCGACGTCAGCATGCGCAGCCGAACTCACCTTCGGTGCCGGCGCCGCGTATCGGGATTTCGCCTATTTCTATATCGGCGCCTTCATCGGCGGCGGCATCGTTCTGAATGGCAGCCTCTTCCCCGGCCGCAGCGGCAATGCCGGCGCACTCGGCTCGATCCCGATCATGCGACGTGAGGAAAACGGTGAGACGAGCCTTCAGCAGCTGATCCGCACCGCTTCCATCTATCAGCTGGAGCGCCGTCTGATCGCCGCCGGTCGACCCGGCACGGATATCTGGCTGTCGCCCAACGATTGGTCGAGCTTCGAGGAACCGCTGGAAGCGTGGGTTTCGGATGCGGCCGAGGCGCTGGCGCAGGCAATCACCGCCTTGCTCGCCGTGATCGACTTTGAAGCCGTCGTCATCGACGGGGCCTTTCCGATCGAAGTGCGCCGTCGCCTCGTCGAGCGCACGAACGAATGTTGGGCCCACATGGACCGGCAGGGTCTCACCGACGCTGTGGTGGTGGAAGGCTCGATCGGCCGTGATGCTCGGGCAATCGGCGGCGCGGCCCTGCCATTGCTCGCGGCGTTCGCTCGCGACCACGACGTGCTCTTCAAGGATTGAGCATGATCGACGAAACGGCTCTCCGCTCCGAACGCAAGAGCGTGCCTGGCGCGGATCCGTCTTCCCGCAGGTGCCGAACCGCCTCGAGGCTTATTGTGATGAACCAGGGTGAGGAATCGTGATTCTTGTCTGTGGCGAAGCCCTGATCGATCTATTTGTGAGGGCGCGCGGCGGGTCCGATATGTCGACCCACGCCGTTGCCGGCGGCTCTCCCTTCAATGTTGCTGTTGGCCTCGCTCGGCTGGATGTTCAAACGGCCTTCCTGAGCGGCATCTCGCGCGATCACTTCGGCGCATTCCTCGTGGACAGGCTCGCTCGCGAAGGCGTGGATAGTCGTTTCATCGTGCGCACCGATCGGCCGTCCCCGATTTCGATCGTGGCAACGACCGATGACGGCCAGCCGAACTACACTTTCCACGGCGAAGGCGCGGCAGATCGCTCGCTTCGGCTTGCCGACCTGCCCCGCGAGCTGCCGGACGATATTCAGGCTCTGACCTTTGGCTCCTATTCCATGGCTGTCGAGCCGGTCGGCACCACCTTTGCCGCGCTCGCCGAGCGCGAGCATGGACGCCGTGTCATCAGCGTCGATCCGAACGTGCGGCCGGCAGTCGTCGGCGACATGAAGAGCTGGGCGGTCGCCGCGGAACGCTTCTACCGGACCGCAACGATGATCAAGGCGAGCGACGAGGATATCCGCCTTGCGTGGGGTGGTCGTGCCTCGATTGCAGACGCAGCCGCCTACTGGCTCGCGTGCGGCGCGCACCTGGTCGTCGTGACCGAGGGAGCAAAGGGAGCAACCGCCTTCTCGACCACGGGCAGCGTCTCGGTGCCCGGTCGTTGCGCGGTCGTGCGCGACACCGTGGGCGCCGGCGACACATTCCACGCCGCGCTGCTTGCCCGGCTTGCGAAAACCGGCCGTCTCCGTCCCGAGGCGATCGCAGCGCTCGATCCGCCGGCAATCCGCGAGTTACTGGCTTACGCAACGGCTGCTGCGGCCATCACGGTATCCCGCGAAGGAGCCGACCTGCCGACCGCAGCCGACATCGATGTGAGTACGGAGCCATGCCATGCTTGACAGAGTGACGGACGGAACACGGCACGTCGGAGGGGCTCGAATCGAAAAGGCGGCAAGTATGACAAGCCGCGTAATCCCGGTGGCTCCCTTCGTCCTGACCGTTTTCGGCGTGACCGGTGATCTCGCGCGTCGCAAGCTGTTGCCCGCACTTTTCCGCCGCGATTTTGCCGGCCAGCTGCCGGATGAAGCCGCCATTCTCGGCGTCGCGCGCGGTGCAATGTCGCGGGATGACTTCCTCGCGATGGTGCGTGCGGCGATCGTGAAACACGTGCCGGCATCGGAAACGACGGGCCCCGAACTCGACCGCTTCCTGGCCCGCATATCCTACATGGCTGCCGATGCGGAAGGCGAGAGCGGCTGGACCGAACTCGCCACCGTTCTATCGGCCTGTGCGGACCGCATCCAGGTCCACTATCTGGCGACGGCACCGCATCTGTTCGGGCCGATCTGCGAAAGGCTGGGCCACTACGGTCTTTCAAAAGGCGATTCCCGCATCGTCATCGAGAAGCCAATCGGCAAGGATCTCGAATCAGCAATCCGGCTCAATCAAACCATCGGGATGATTTTTCCGGAGGAACGCGTCTACCGGATCGATCACTATCTCGGCAAGGAAACGGTGCAGAATTTGATGGCGCTGCGGTTCGCCAATGCGCTGTTCGAACCGCTGTGGAATGCCGCCCACATCGACCATGTGCAGATTACGGTCGCCGAGTCCATCGGCGTGGAGGAACGCGGCACCTACTACGACAAGTCAGGCGCGCTGCGCGACATGGTTCAGAACCATCTCTTGCAGCTGCTCTGCCTTGTGGCGATGGAGCCGCCACACTCGCTCGAAGCCGACGCCGTACGCGATGAAAAGCTCAAGATCCTGAAATCGCTCGAGCGGATCGACGAAACGAACGCCGCATCCCTGACCGTCCCGGGTCAATATCGCCCCGGCGCTTGCAACGGCATCGCCGTCCCCGGTTATGCGGAAGAGATCGACGATCGCCAAAGCTCGACCGAGACTTTCGTCGCGCTCAAGGCGGCGGTTGCGAATTGGCGCTGGACCGGCGTTCCCTTCTACCTGCGCACCGGAAAGCGACTGCAACAGCGCAGCTCCGAGATCGTCGTGACCTTCAGGAAAGTCCCGCATTCGATCTTCAATTCGAATTCGGGAAAGGCGTTGCAGACACGGCTGGTGATCCGTCTGCAGCCCGACGAGGGAATCAAGCTCTGGCTGATGATCAAGGAGCCCGGCCCGGGCGGCATGCGGTTGCAATATGTTCCTCTCGACATGAGCTTTGCCGAAGCATTCGACGTCTCCGTGCCCGACGCATACGAGCGGCTGTTGATGGACGTCGTCCGCGGAGATGCGACCTTGTTCATGCGACGGGACGAGGTGGAAGCGGCATGGCGCTGGATCGATCCGATCCGCCAGGCGTGGAGCCAAATCAATGACCTCCCGCGCCCTTATGTTGCCGGCAGCTGGGGCCCCTCCGCCGCCGTCGCGCTGATCGAGCGCGACGGCCGAACATGGATGGAGGACGGTCCGTGACCGCGGAGCAGCGCACGACCGATGCTCAACCCGCAAACAGGAGTCTGGTATGACGATCGATGCAAGGGTCAATGCGCGGGTCGCCGAAGTGACGGACCGCATCGCTCGGCGGAGCCACGAGCGCCGGACACGCTACCTCGACCGCATTGCGGAGACGGCCGTCACGCCGGTGCGGCGACGGCTAGGATGCGCCAACCAGGCCCACGCCTTCGCGGCTTGCGGCGCACACGACAAGACTCTGATGCAGGACGGCCACGTTCCCAGTCTGGGAATTGTCACGGCCTACAACGATATGCTCTCGGCGCATCAGCCCTACGAGCGTTTCCCTGAGCTCATCCGACGGAGCGCGCGCGCAGCCGGTGGTGTTGCCCAGGTCGCAGGCGGCGTTCCCGCAATGTGCGACGGCATCACCCAGGGCGAAGCGGGAATGGAGCTGTCGCTGTTCTCGCGGGAGGTCATCGCCCTGTCCACCGCGGTCGCGCTGTCACATCAAACGTTCGACGCCGCGGTGTTTCTCGGCATTTGCGACAAGATCGTGCCAGGTCTCGTGATCGGCGCGTTGTCGTTCGGGCACTTGCCCGCGGTCTTCATTCCATCCGGCCCGATGACCTCGGGTCTGGCCAACGACGCAAAGGCGAAAATCCGGCAGGCTTTCGCGGAGGGAAAGGTCGGTCGCGACGCTTTGCTGGAAGCCGAGGCGCAAGCCTACCACGGCGCGGGGACCTGTACCTTTTACGGGACCGCAAATACCAACCAGATGCTGATGGAGATCATGGGCCTGCAGCTGCCGGGCGCATCCTTCGTGAATCCGAACACGCCTTTGCGCGATGCGCTCACCTGTGCAGCGACCGAGCGCGCCTTGGACATCACCTCGCTCGGCAATCAATACATCCCGGTTGGTCGGGTGCTCGACGAGCGCGCCTTCGTCAACGGCATCGTCGGACTGCATGCCACCGGCGGTTCGACCAATCTGACGCTGCACCTGGTCGCCATGGCTGCGGCGGCTGGCCTCACGCTGACCTGGGACGATTTCGCCGACCTCGCGCAGGTGACGCCGCTGATCGCGCGCATTTATCCGAACGGCTCCGCAGACGTGAACCATTTTCATGCCGCCGGCGGAATGAGCTTCTTGATCCGGGAATTGCTTGCTGCCGGGCTCTTGCACCGCAACGTCCTGACCGTCTGTGGCGACGGTCTCGATGCGTACCTGCAGGAGCCGCTGCTCGATGCCGAGGGCAGGCTGAATTGGTGCGACGGACCGGCCGAATCAGGCGATTCTGCCGTGCTTCGCAAAACCGCTGACCCGTTCCAAACCACCGGCGGCCTTCAGCTTCTGACCGGCAATCTCGGACGCGCGGTCGTCAAGACATCTGCGGTCGCACCGCAGCGCCACGTCATCGAAGCGCCGGCTCGCGTATTCCATTCTCAGGACGATCTGCAGCGGACCTTCGCCGCAGGTGAGCTCTCGGGCGATGTGGTCGCGGTGGTCCGATTCCAGGGCCCGAAGGCAAACGGAATGCCGGAGCTTCACAAGCTGATGCCGCTCCTTGGCGTGCTTCAGGACCGCGGATCGAGAGTCGCGCTCGTCACAGATGGGCGGCTTTCGGGCGCCTCAGGCAAGGTTCCCGCAGCCATTCATGTCACTCCTGAAGCGGCGGATGGCGGCGCGATTGCGCGGATTCGCGATGGCGACGTCATTCGACTCGACGCCGAAACCGGTCGGCTTGACGTGCTCGTCGCCCCGAGCGAATGGGCCGCGCGAACCTGCGCGCAAGCCGATCTCCGCGCGGCGCATGTCGGGATCGGCCGCGAACTCTTTGGCGTCTTCCGCGAGCGGGTCAGCTCCGCAGATTGCGGCGCAAGCGTTTTTGTAGCTTCAGGCATTTCGCCATGAATCAGCCCTGACGCGCCCAGCGACCGGCTCTCTCATATTCGCGATACATTAGCATTCCTGCGGCGTCTTCCCGTTGCGAGCAGCACCAGCACGAAGGAAGCCGCCGTCATCAGCGTCGAGATTGCTGCGATCGTGGGATCGATCTCGTCGCGCAGCGCGGTGAACATGCGCTTTGTCAGCGGCTGATACTGGCCGCCGGAAATGAATAGCGCGACGATGGTCTCGTCCATCGCGGAGATGAAGGCGAAGATGCCTCCCGCAACCACGCTCGACTTGATCTGCGGCAGCGTCACAGCGAAGAAGCTGCGCAGGCGGTTCATGCCGAGGCTGCGCGCCACCATCTCCTGCGCGGGATCGAAGCTTTGCAGACCCGCCAGCACAGATATGACGACGTAGGGCAAACCCAGCATCACATTCGCCAGCACGAGGCCGGGCAGAGTCGCGACCAGCCCGATCTTGGCGAAGACGAAGAAAATGCCGACCGCGGTGATGATGATGGGCACCACCAGCGGCAGCAGCAGCACCATGTGGATGATCCGCATGATGCGCAGTCTTGATTGGCTGATGGCATAGGCAGCGGCCACCCCGAACGGGGTCGCGACCACCACGGTCAGGAACGCGACCGTCAGCGTCACCCGTGTCGCCTGCATCCAGGCCGGATTCGAAAAATACTGCTGATACCAGCGCATCGAGAACGACGGCGGCGGGAACGTCAGGAAACGTGCGCTGGAGAACGAGATCGGCGCGATGATCAGCACCGGCAGGATCAGATAGACCAGCACCAGCGCGCTGATCACATAGAGGGCGATTCGAGCGGGTGAGATCCGTGTCACTTCTGCCCCAACACGCGATCGAGCGAGATGAAGCGGCTGACGACGGCGAAGATCGCGAGCACGCTGACGAGCAGCACCACCGCGACCGCGCTCGCGGCGCCGAACTGGTTGTAGAGCTCGACATTGCGGCTGACCAGCATCGACACCATCACGGTGCGGCCGCCACCTAACAGCTCGGGCGTGATGTAGAAGCCGAGGCAGAGCACGAACACCATGGTGCAGCCTGCGAGCACCCCGGGCAGCGACAGCGGCAGGAACACGCGAAAGAAGGTGAGCGACGGGCTCGCACCCAGGCTGGCGCCAGCCTGCATGAGATCGCCAGGGATCTTCTGCATGGTGGCGTAGAGCGGCAGCACCATGAACGGCAGCAGGATGTGTACTGTCGCGACGACAGTGCCGAAGGTGTTGTGCACCATGGCCAGCGGCTCGGAGATCACATCGAGATAGCGCAGGAATTGATTGATCACACCGGTGCGCTGGAGCAGCGCCAACCAGGCGTAGGCGCGCACCAGCACCGACGTCCAGAACGGCAGCACCACCAGCGAGAGGATCAGGATGCTCCAGCCTTTCGGCACCGAATTGGCGAGGTACGCGACGGGATAGCCGAGCAGCAGCGCGATCACCGTCACCCCAAGGCTGATCTCGAAGGTCAGTGCGAAGCTGCGCCAGTAGATGTCCTCGGTGAAGACCCGGCGATAATTCTCCAGCGTGAAGCCGTCATGGTAGATCGACTGCCAGGCCAGCCAGCCGACCGGCAGCACGATCAGAGCCAGGATCACCAGCAGCGCCGGCGACACCAGCGCGAGCATCAGGCCGTGTTCGCGGCGCTGATGCTTTTGGGAGGGATCTGGCACTAATCTCGTCAACGCTGCCTCGGCTGTTTGAGTGGTCCGGTTCGGCCGCCGCCGAACCGGCTGGCTCACTTCTGCATGAAGGACGCCCAGCGCTTTTCGGCGGCTTCGCCCGCGGGCGAGGACCACCAGGCGTAGGACATCAGCGCTTGCTTCGACGCATTCGCCGGCTCGCTCGGCAATTGTGCCGCGCGCTCGGGCTTGATGATACCGGTCTCGAACGCCTTCGGATTACCCGGGCCGTAGTCGATATTGAGCGGCAGATTGGCCTGGTGTACGGGATCGACCGCCTCGTTGAGGAATTTCACCGCTGTGTCGAGGTTCGGCGCGCCCTTGAGGATGCAGAGTGAGGTGCTCTGCAGAATGCCCTGGTTGTAGGTGAAGGCGACCTTGGCGCCTTCCTTGGCGACCGCGCTGACGCGGCCGTTCCAGGCCATCTCCATGTCGACCTCGCCGTCGTTGAGGAGCTGCGCCGACTGCGCGCCGGACGTCCACCAAACTGTAATGCTCGGCTTGATCTCCTCGAGCTTCTTAAAAGCGCGATCGACATCGAGCGGGTAGAGCTTGTCGGGCGCGACGCCGTCGGCCATCAGCGCGGCCTCGAGAGTCGCGATCGGATGGTTACGCAGCGCGCGGCGGCCGGGGAATTTCTTCACGTCCCAGAAATCGGCCCAGCTGTTCGGCGCGCCCTTCGGAAAGGTCTTCTGGCTGAAGGCCAGCACGCTGGAATAGAATTCGTAGGAGACCGAATAGGGGCTGCGATAAGCCTCCGGCATCGCCGCCGCATTCGGGATTTTCGAGAAGTCCAGCTTCTCGATCAGACCCTGCTCACCGCCGCGCAGGCAATAGCCGGTGGGCGTGTCGACGACGTCCCAGATCGGCTTGCCGCTGCCGACCTGGGTCTTGATCGCGGGCCACGCATCGGGAATCGAATCCTGGTTGATGGTGATGCCGAGCTTCTTCGCGGAGGGATCAAGGATCGCCACCGTCTGCGCCTCTTGATAGGCGCCGCCCTGCGAGACGAAGGTGATCTGCTCGGCCGCGTTTGCCGCACCGGTCAATCCGATCGCGCCCAGCAGCGCGCATCCCAATCCAATTGTCTGCTTCGTCGTCATCCTCGCCTCCTCCAAAGTAATCTCACCGGCCGATCGCATCGAGAAACTGGTACCAGCCGGCGACCATGCGCACGGCGGGCTCGCGCAGCGGATAGAACGGAATGGGTTTCATGCGGCTGACGTCGAGCAGCCCGACATCCGGCCTCTCGCCGCGCACGAAGGCGGCGAGATAGCGGCCCATCAGGCTCGACATCGCGACGCCAGCGCCGTTGTACCCCAGCGAGACGAGCGTGCGATCGTCGATCCGGCCGATATGCGGCACCGAGTCCAAGGTCATGGCGACGAGGCCCGACCATTTGTATTCCAGCGGGACTTCGGCGAGATCCGGAAAGATACCGACCATCGCCTTGCGTAGTGCGTCGAACGCCGCTTGCGAATCCTGCTTGCCGAAGGCGCCGCGGCCACCAAAGATCACGCGATTGTTGACCATACGGAACCAGCGCATCATGCGCTTGGTCTCGGTGTAGGTGCGGCCGGTCGGCATCAATTTTCCCGCGAGATTGCGTGGCAGCTTTTCGGTCGCAATGAGAGCGCTGCGGAACGGAATCAGCGTGCGCTGCATCTGCGCGGTCGCACCGGTCAAATCGGAATAGCTGTTGGTGGCGATGATCACCTGTTTGGCGCGCACCGCGCCTTGCGGCGTCTCCGCGACGACGCCGTCGCCAGCGCGCCTGAGTCTCATGACCGGCGATTCCTGGAAGATGGGAACGCCGCGGCGCGCCACGCCATCCGCGAGACCGCGCAGGTAATTCAGCGGATGGATGCCGCCCGAGCCGGGATTGAGCACGCCGCCCACGAAAATGTCGGAGCCGGTCTCGTCGCGCACGCCGTGCCTGTCGAGGATACGGGTCTCGGCCGAACCCATCTCGCGCGCCATCCAGTTGGCTTCGTCGATGGCAGCCCTCAACGTGGTCTCGTTGTGCGCGGCCTTGACCTGGCCAGTGCGGGTCAGGTTGGCGCTGGCGATGCCGTATTCCGAGACCAGCTCCTCGACCATGTCGGTCGATTCATGTGCGATCTCGTACATGCGCTTGGCCACTGCGCGACCGTGCACGGCGTCGATCTCGCGGAACGACAGGCGAAACTTTGCGGTGATCACACCGCCATTGCGGCCGCTGGCGCCCCAGCCGGGCCTGTTAGCCTCGAGCACGACGGGGCTAAGCCCGCTCTTGGCGATGTGGTGCGCGGCGGAGAGGCCCGTATAGCCTGCGCCGATGATCACCACGTCCGCCTGTTGCTCGCCAGACAGCACCGGAAAGGCGCGCGCCGGCTCCGCTGTGGCTTCCCACAGCGAGTTGGCCGGTGGCAATGCGCGCCAGTCCCGTGTCATGCCCGTGCTCATTCCTTACGCCGGTCCGATGGCGGCGTCGGCGAGCGCCTTCAGCGTCGGGAAGTGGAAGTCGGGCTTGGTCAGCGTCTCCACCGCCGGCGTGCCGCCGAAACCGGGAATGCCCTGGCGACGCTCGATCCAGCACACTTTGTAGCCGAGCTTCCGCGCAATCGCGATGTCGTGATACTGGCTCTGCGCCACGTGCAGAATGTCGGACTGTTTGTAGCCGAAAGCCGACTGGCGTCCCTTGTTATAGGCGAAGAATTCCGGGTTCGGCTTGGCGACGCCGGTGTCGTCGGCGCAGACCGTGTCGTCGAAGGGATTGCCCAGCGCATGCGCGTAGCAGGACAGCGCGACGCGGTCGGCATTGGTCATCGCCACCAGGCGGAATTTCGTCCGCAGACGTTTCAGCGCCTCGACCGAATCCGCGAACGGACCCCAGCGCAGCACCGAAAGCTGGAACACGTCGCAGGACGCATCGTCAGCCGGCAGGCCGAGCTCGGTGGCGAGATGACGATAGACGTGGAACATCGCCTCGCTGGAGCGCTCGTAGTGCTTGTCGCGGCCACGCTTGTAGGGTTCGAATATCTGCTCGTCACTGAGATCGGCCGCCTTCTTGCCTCCGATCTTGCGCACGGCTTCGAGCACGCCGGTCTCGAAGTCGATCAAGGTGCCGACGACGTCGAAGGTGAGAACCTTGAAATTGCTGAACGCAGCTTGGGTCGACATGGGCTTCTTCTCTCAGGTTGCAACAAGGCTTCAGTCCACCCGGGGCACGACGATGGTGTCTTCGGGGTGGAGGGTGACGGTGAGGCTGCCGCCGAGCGGCGGAATGCGGCCATAGGCCTGGTGATAGCTGGGCTGGCGCAGGCTGAGCGCGATGCCGCCTTCGAGCGCCAGGAAGATGCGCAGGCTTTCGCCCTGATAGACGATGTCGGTGACGGTCCCGGTCAACCGGTTGCAGGCGGCATCCTGCGCGCCGTCGTCGATCAACAGCTTTCCGCTGTGTACGGCGAGCATCAGTGCGTCGCCATTCGGAATGGCGCGGGCACTGCGCAACAGTGCGTTGCCGAGCGCGACGCTTGTGGCATCGACGCGGCGTACCGGCAGCATCGTCGCCTCACCGATGAAGCTGGCGACGAAAGAGTCGGCGGGATAATCGTGCAGGCGCGCCGGCTCGTCGATCTGGATCAGCCTTCCGTCCTTCATCACGGCGACGCGGTCGCTCATGGTCAGCGCCTCGCGCTGATCATGAGTGACATAGATGATGGTGGCGCCGATGCGCCGGTGCAGCGCCCGAAGCTCGATCTGCATTGTCTCGCGCAACTGCTTGTCGAGGGCAGACAGCGGCTCGTCCATCAGGATCAGCCGCGGCTCGAAGATCATGGCGCGCGCCAGCGCCACGCGCTGACGTTGGCCGCCGGAGAGTTGCGCGATGCCGCGTGCCTCGTAGCCGGAGAGGCCCACCATCGACAACGCCGCGCGCACCTTGTCGGGCCAGATCGCCTTCGGCAGACGCCGTGCACGTAAGGGGAAGGCGACGTTCTCGCCGACGCTCATATGCGGGAACAGCGCGTAGTTCTGGAAGACCACGCCGATGTCGCGCTTGTGCGGCGGCATGTACGTGACGTCTCGGCCGCCGAACAGGATGGTGCCAGAGGTCGGGAGGATGAAGCCGCCCAGAATACCGAGCAGCGTGGTCTTGCCTGAGCCGGAGGGGCCGAGCAGCGAGACGAATTCGCCGGCGCCGACATTGAGGGACACGTTATCGAGGGCGCGAACGGCACCGTAGGCCTTGCTGGCCGACCTGATCTCGACGCTTTCCGCTCGTTTGTCCAACGATCGACCCCGTCAATCCCTAGCAACGGTGTGCCTCACTGCACGCCATAAGCCTGCTTTATAGACAGGATTTCGGAGCACTGGTGGTTGCAGCGTGCACCGCAACCAAACTTCTCCGGAAATTCCTATCTTTAGGCTGTCGTGTCGATGACACCAGACTTGGCAAAATCAGGCAATTGCCAAATTCTCACGCGCCTCATAACATGACGTTATGCCCGAGCTGCGCCGCATGCTGCCCTCCAGCAACGCCCTGTTCGTCTTCGACGCAGCGGCGCGCAATGGCAGCTTCACGGCCGCGGCCGCCGAATTGAACGTGACGCAGCCCGCGGTGAGCCGCATGCTCGGACAATTGGAGGAGCATCTCGGCGTACGGCTGTTCGACCGCAAAGCGGGCCGCGCCGTGCTCACCGAGGAAGGCGAGCTCTTGTATCGCCGCGTGCTCGAAGGCTTCCGCAGCATCGAGACCGGCCTCGTCGAGATCGAGCGGCGCCGCAAGGGCACTGAGACGGTGACGCTGTCGGTCTCCTCCGCCTTCACTACACATTGGCTGATGCCGCGCATCGACAAGCTGCAGAAGCAGTTTCCGCAGATCGATTTGCGCTTCCAACTCATCTCCGGCGCGTTACGGGGACCGGTGGAGAATGTCGATCTCGGCATGCGCTTCCGCGATCGTGACGAGCCATCCTCCGGCGGCACGCTGGTGATGAAGGAGGTCATGCTGCCGATGTGCAGCCCTGCCTATCTCGGCGAGACCGATCCCGCCGAGGGCAACACCATCATTCGCCTCGCCGAGACGCCGGGCGACTGGGCCGCCGATTACGCATCGCTGCTGACCGGACGCCGCGGCGCAGCCAAGGGGCTGAGCTTCACCGATTATGCCGTGGTGGTGCAGGCCGCACTGCTTGGTCAGGGAATTGCTCTTGGCTGGCTGACTGTGACCTCGCATTGGCTTCTGACAGGCGCACTGGTGCCGGCCTCCGATACACTAGCCACGACGCGCCGCCTCTGCGAGTTCCTGCCGCCCCGTCACCGGCCTATGCGGCCCATCGCCGCCGAAATTCGAGATTGGATCATCGCACAGATGCGACAAGAGGTAGCTGCGATCGACCGGCTGTATCCGCAACTTGGATTAATGTCCGCATGCTACGGGTCAAGCGCTACGTCCTAGAATTGATCGTTGATCGCGAAGGGCACCAAAAATCGCCTGCGAGCCCGCTCAAATCGGGATCATGTTCCCAGCGCGTGAGCAGCTTAAGGTTTCCTCATAGAACCTGTCGAGCTCGATCCTCCTGCCGCTTTGCGCTGATGCGCCGGCGGACATGACAGCGCGGAAGCACTGGGGGTCCTCGCCCAGTCGTCTGCTGACACATTGGTTCACTTGGTGCGCATCAGGCCCGACTTCCGGCTCGATCTTCAGATGGCGGCGATGTCCAGCTTGGAGCCGTCGACCAGACGCGACAGCCGGAACGGTGTGGGGTCGACGCAAGGCGTATCGTTGACGACAAGCTCTGCGGCCAGATAGCCGAGCCCCGGGCCCAGACCGAAGCCATGACCGGAGCAGCCCGCCGCCAGGACGAGGCCCTCCACCGCGTCCACCCGCGATACCACAGGCACTGCGTCCGGCGTGCAATCGACGAAGCCGCCCCAGGCGCTGTCGATCTTAATCTCGCCGAGTTGGGGGAAGGTCTTCCGGACACTCTCCATCACTTGGCTCATCAGCCATTTCAATGGCGGAGGATCCAGCACGCGATTCTGTTCGAAGATTCGATCATCGTTGGTCAGAAGCGCTGAAATCTGCTGCCGAGGATACGGAAGCAACGTTCCGATCAGCCTTTCATCGCATCGCGCGCTCGATAGAATGTGCTGAAATCATCCAGGACGTCGCAAGATATTCGGTATTTTGGCCGCTTGATTGAACGAAACTGCTCAAGTCTGACCGAGTATCGTTGCAAGAACAGGCAAGAGTTTCATTTAAAGCGCGATGCTTTTCGGACCCGATATCGAGCTATCGGTAGAATCCAAGAACTGCCTTCGTCTCCAGATACTCCTCCAGGCCCTCAACGCCGTACTCGCGACCGTTGCCGGAGCGCTTGTATCCGCCGAAGGGAGCATTGGGGTCCCAGTCAGGATAATTGAGATGGACTTGACCCGACCGGATTCGCGCGGCGACTGCCCGTACCGTCTCCATATCAGTGCCCTGCACAGCCTCCCAGACGCCAGTCAGCACCTTCTCGCCTTTCGAGGCGTCCTGCGCCCAGGTCTTGAAGGACGGATTGCCCGAGATGAGCCGTTCCGGAGCCGGCACGGCCGTAGCCTCCGCGGTATATGTCGGGGTAGCAAGCGATGCAGCCAAGTCAGTATGGCCGATGTCATGCTCGACGCCGTTTTGTCCTGCGCAGTTGGCCGGACTCTACCCTGCGGCCGCTGCAATCAACGCTACGCCCTCCGGTAAATCTGTTAACCCCACCGGATGGTCTAGTAATTCGTGCCGGACTTCTCGTTCGGAATGCCGTCAATTGGGCATTCTTCGGTGCCAACAGTCGGGCGGGTCATCGCCTCCACCATGTCGCGCGTACCTTCGGGGTCGGCGATCCACTTCGAGTAAAAATCGTAGGGACAGGCGGCGAGACCCTTCGCAGCCTCGCCGGAATTGATCATGCCGGTATAGCCGCGGTGCAAGAGCTTGAAGAGGTGGTTCTGCGACTGGCCGTTGCGCCGCGCATCGCGGATCAGATTCTTCGAGAGCTGGGCGTACTGGATGCCGTAATCCTCTTCACCGCACTCGCCGAGCGTACGTCCGTCGAAGCCGATGATCGCGGAGTGGCCGAAGTAAGAGTAGACGCCGTCGAAGCCGGCGGCGTTGGCAACCGCGACATAGACGTTGTTGGCCCAGGCCATCGCCTTTGAGATCATGACCTGCTGCTCCTTGGCGGGATACATGTAGCCTTGACATCGTACGATCAGCTCGGCGCCCTTCATGGCGCAGTCGCGCCAGATCTCCGGATAATTGCCGTCGTCGCAAATGATCAGGCTGACCTTGAGGCCTTTCGGACCTTCGGAGACATAGGTGCAATTGCCGGGATACCAGCCCTCGATCGGCACCCAGGGCATGATCTTGCGATATTTCTGAACGATCTCGCCCTTGTCGTTCATCAGGATCAGCGTATTGTAGGGTGCCTTGTGCGGATGCTCTTCGTGGCGCTCGCCGGTCAGCGAGAACACGCCCCACACCTTCGCCTTGCGGCAGGCTTCCGCGAAGATAGCGGTCTCTTCGCCCGGCACCACGGACGCCGTCTCGTACATCTCCTTGGAGTCGTACATGATGCCTTGGGTCGAATATTCCGGAAAGATCACGAGATCCATGCCGGGCAGACCGACCTTCATGCCGACGATCATGTCAGCAATCTTGCGGGCATTGTCGAGCACCTCGGCCTTGGTGTGCAGGCGGGGCATCTTGTAATTGACCACTGCGACGCCGACGGTGTCATTGCTGCTGGAGATATCGCCGTGAAGCATATTGGACGCTCCTGTCTCTTGTTCGTTTGAGGTTTGCCGCGAGAGCTAATGGCTGATCATCCAGGGACGCGCCGTGGGAAAGCCCTTGGCGCCGCTCTTGGTCTTGGTCATCAGCCGCGCGGGCTTCCTTTTGTCGGCCGCGTTCTTGTCCTTCGCTGTCTTGCCCGACGAACAGCAGCCACAGCCCGGCCCGTGCGAGGCCTTGTATTGCGCAAGCGTCTGCGGCGCGTGAGTGCTGCGCTCGTTGACGGCGTGCGCCTTCCGCTTGTCGGCGGGCATGCAGAAGAAATTCGGCGCGGTCAGGATTACGCGCGGAGCGGATGCCTCGCAATGCGGGCAATCCTGCGGATTGTCGCATTCCGCCATCGGACGCAGATCCTTGAAAGGTCCGCATTCGTCACAGAGATATTCGTAGACCGGCATCGCATCATCCCTACGCTCTTGCCTGTTCAACACGGCTCGCCGCCACCGCTCGTGCGGAGACAGCGCCTCACTCCAACCCTCTCCCCGCAAAAACGGGGAGAGGGAGCGCACCGATCATTTGTCGGGCGAGATCGGCATCTTGATATCGCCGGTGATGTGCTTGATGGGCCCGGCCGCCGACGGCATCACGTCGAAATCGAAGATTTCGGTCGGCAGCCACAGCGTGGCGCAGGCATTGGGCACGTCAACCACGCCGGAGATGTGGCCCTGACACGGCGCGGTGCCGAGGATCGAATAGGCCTGGGCGCCGGAGTAGCCGAACTTCTTGAGATACTCGATGGCGTTCAAGCACGCCTGGCGATAAGCGATGTGGACGTCGAGATAATGCTGCTTGCCGGCCTCGTCGACCGAGATGCCTTCGAAGATCAGATAGTCCTTGTAGTTCGGCGTGATCGGCGACGGCTTGAAGATCGGGTTCTTGATGCCGTATTTCGACATGCCGTCCTTGATCACCTCGACCTTCAGATGCAGCCAGCCGGCCATCTCGATCGCGCCGCAAAAGGTGATCTCGCCATCGCCCTGGCTGAAGTGCAGATCGCCCATCGACAGACCTGCACCCGGCACATAGACCGGGAAGTAGATCTTTGAGCCGCGCGACAAATCCTTGATGTCGCAATTGCCGCCATGCTCGCGCGGCGGCACGGTGCGTGCGCCTTCCGCACCGATCTTGGCCTTCACGTCGCCCTTGGCGCGGCCGCCATGCGCCGTCGCGGCGAACGGCGGGTTGGCCAAACCAGGCACACGGGTCGGGTTGGTGGAGATCAGCTCGGCCTCGCGCTTATTCCAGGTCTCCAGCATCTTCGGATCGGGCAGACAGCCGATCAGGCCGGGATGAATCAGGCCTGCAAAATTGACGCCGGGCACATGGCGCGACGAGGTGTACAGGCCCTTGATGTCCCAGATCGACTTCTGCGCCAGCGGGAAATGGTCGGTCAGGAAGCCGCCGCCATTCTGCTTGGAGAAGAAGCCGTTGAAGCCCCACAGGCTCTCCTTGAGCGGGCCGACGTCGAGCAGATCGACGACGAGGAGATCGCCGGGCTCGGCACCCTTGACGCCGATCGGACCGGACAGGAAGTGCACGATCGACAGATCGATGTCGCGCACGTCGTCGGCGGAATCGTTGTTCTTGATGAAGCCGCCAGTCCAGTCATAGGTCTCGATGATGAAATCGTCGCCGGGGTTGACCCAGGCCACGATCGGGATGTCGGGGTGCCAGCGATTGTGCACCATGTCATTATCGTAAGCCGACTTGGTGAGATCGACCTTGATCAGTGTCTCTGGCATCGAGATGCTCCCCTTTTACTACTGATGGTTAGACGGACAGATATTTCGAGACTTGCGCGGCATCCACGGCATCGCGCGGATCGTCACGGACGATCGCGCCGTTCTCGATCACCAGCACGCGGTCGGCGATGTCGAGCGCGAAGCTCAGGACCTGCTCGGACACGACGATCGAGAGGCCCTTCTCGTCGCGGATGCGCTTCAGGGTCCGCGCCATGTCCTTGATGATCGAGGGCTGAATGCCTTCGGTCGGCTCGTCCAGCAGCAGCACCTTCGGCTTGGTGGCGAGGGCGCGGGCGATCGCCAATTGCTGTTGTTGCCCACCGGAGAGATTGCCGCCGCGGCGGCCCTTCATCTCAAGCAGCACCGGAAACAGCTCATAGATGTCGCTGGGCACCTCGGAGCCGCCGGAGACGACGAGGCCGGTCTCGATGTTCTCCTTCACCGTCATGGTGGAGAAGATCATGCGGCCCTGCGGGACATAAGCGAGGCCCTTGGCGACGCGCTCGTAGCTCGGCAGGCCGCCGAGCTCCGCGCCGTCCATGGTCACCGAGCCGCTTTTCGCTGGCAGGATGCCCATCAGCGATTTCATCAGCGTGGTCTTGCCCATGCCGTTGCGGCCCATGATCGCAACTATCTCGTTCGGTGCGACCTTGACGTTAAGGCCGTGCAGCACCTCGCTCTGGCCGTAGGCGACGTGGAGATCGGAAATTGCCAGCATCGTTGCCTCCTAAGCTCGGTATTGCTTCACTTCGCCCCACCGGGGAGAGGTCGGCGCGTAGCGCGGGGTGAGGGGGCGCAGGTCCATCGAGGGAGCGAAACCCCTCACCCGAATGGCTGCGCCATTCGACCTCTCCCCTTGGGAGAGGTGAACCGACTGCGCCGCGCTTGCCTGATCCTCACGCGCCATAGTCAGTGCCCCAGATAAACTTCAATAACCTTGGGATCGTTCTGCACCTTCTCCATGGTCCCCTCCGAGAGGATCTGCCCCTGATGCAGCACGGTGACCTTGTGCGCGATGTCCTCGACGAATTTCATGTCGTGCTCGATCACCAGCACCGATCGGTTCTTGATGATGCGATTGAGCAACTCGGCCGTCTTGGCGCGCTCGGAGACGCTCATGCCGGCGACGGGCTCGTCCAGCATCAGCAGGTCCGGATCCTGGATCAGCAGCATGCCGATCTCGAGCCATTGCTTCTGGCCGTGGCTGAGCAGATCGGCGCTCATGTTCAGCTTGTCCTTCAGAAAGATCATCTCCGCCACCTCATGCACCCGATCCCGCACGGCGGCATCGCGGGTGAAGGTCAACGCGCCGAACACCGAGCGTCCACGGGGATAGGAGATCTCCAGATTCTCGAACACGGTGAGATCGTCGTAGATCGAGGGGTTCTGGAACTTGCGACCGACGCCGGCCTTGACGATCTCGTTCTCCTTCATCCGCGTCAGCTCCTTGCCGCGGAACTGGATGGACCCCGACGTCGCTTTGGTCTTGCCGCAGATCAGGTCGAGCACTGTGGTCTTGCCGGCCCCATTGGGACCGATGATGACGCGGATCTCGTTCTCGTCGACATAGAAGGAGAGATCATTGACCGCCTTGAAGCCGTCGAACGACACGGTGAGAGCCTCGACCGCGAGCAGGAATTCCTTGGGCTGGTGTCCTATGAGCATGATGTCTCCTCACTCCGCCGGAGCGCCGTCGGCGACCGAGCTGTCGGTCCAGCCGTCTGGTTTGCGTTTACGCGAGGCGATCAGGCGATCGATGCGCGGCTGCACATAGTCGCTCCAGATCCCGGCAAGGCCGTTCGGGAAGGCGAGCACCACGGCGATGAACAGGCCGCCGAGACCGAACAGCCACAATTCGGGAAACGTCTCTGAAAGACTGGTCTTGGCGAAATTGACCAGCAGCGTGCCGTAGATCGCACCAAGGATCGACAGCCTACCGCCAACCGCGGTGTAGATCACCATTTCGATCGACGGCACGATGCCCACAAAGGACGGCGACATGAAGCCGACGTTGAGGGCGAACATGGCGCCGCCGATCGCGGCGAACATTGCGGCGATGGAGAAGGCGAAGATCTTGAAGTTCGCGACACTGTATCCGGAGAAGCGGACCCGGTCCTCCTTCTCGCGCATCGCCACCAGGATGCGTCCGAGCTTGGCGTGCCGGACGAATTGCGCGATCATGATGCAGACGAACAGGCAACCGACCTCGAAGAAATACAGCATGATCTTGGCGTGATCGGGCCTGATGTCCCACCCCTTCAGCGTGCGCAAATCGGTCATGCCGTTGATGCCGCCGGTGTAGCCCTGTTGGCCCACGATCAGGATGGTGAGGATCGCCGCAACCGCCTGGGTAATGATGGCGAAGTAGGTGCCGCCGACGCGGCGCTTGAACATTGCGGTGCCGATGATCAGCGCAAAGATGCCCGGGACCAAAACGATGGCGGCAATAGTGAAAGTGAGGCTGTGAAACGGCTTCCAGAAGAACGGCAGCGCGGTGAGCTGATTCCAGTCCATGAAGTCGGGGATGCCGGGCGTCGACTGGATCTTGGTGTTCTCCACGCTCGATGCTTCGAGCTTGAGAAACATCGCCATGCAATAGCCGCCGAGGCCGAAGAATACGCCCTGACCAAGGCTGAGAATGCCGCCATAACCCCAGCAGATCACCAGCCCCAACGCGACGAAGGCATAGGTCAAATATTTTGCGACCAGGTTGAGCCTGAAGACATCGAGCGTGAGCGGCAGCACCACCACAAGGAATGCCGCGAGCACCAGGATCCCGATGAGCTCCGATCGATTGAAGAACCTGTTGTCGGTCATTGCATCAGCCTCACATTCTCACTTGCGGACCTTGAGGGCGAACAGCCCCTGCGGCCGCAGCATCAGGATTCCGACAACGGCGAGCAGCGTCAGCACCTTGGCCATCGAGCCCGACATGAAGAACTCGAGGGTGGATTGCGTCTGCGAGATCGAGAAGGCCGAGGCGATGGTGCCGAGCAGGCTTGCAGCGCCGCCGAACACGACCACCAGGAACGTGTCGACGATGTAGAGCTGGCCAGAGGTCGGTCCGGTCGAACCGATCATGGTGAAGGCGCTGCCCGCAACGCCGGCGATGCCGCAGCCGAGACCGAACGTGTAGCGATCGACCTTTTCGGTGTTGATGCCGACTGCGCCGGCCATGATGCGGTTCTGCACCACGGCGCGCACCTGGCGGCCCCAGCGCGACATGAACATGACATAGGCGACACCGATCGTGATCAGCACCGTCAGGCACATCACGAAGACGCCGTTGATGGGGACTTCGATGCTTGAAGTCACCTGCAGCGAGCCGAGCATCCATTGCGGCAGCTCGACGCCGACCTCGCGCGCGCCGAACACGGAGCGATAGGCCTGCTGCAACATCAGGCTGAGACCCCAGGTTGCGAGCAGCGTGTCGAGCGGACGCTTGTAGAGATGTCGTATCAGCACCCATTCCACCAGCATCCCCAGCGCACCCGAGGCGAGGAAGGCGAGGATCATGGCCAGGAAGAAGTAGCCGCCGAACAGACCAGGCATATAGGTCTGGAACAGATTGGAGGTCATCCAGGTGACGTAGGCCCCAAGGATCATGAACTCGCCGTGGGCCATATTGATGACGCCCATCTGGCCGAAGATGATCGCAAGACCGAGCGCCATCAGCACGTAGACAGAGAACAGGATCAGTCCTGCAAAACCCTGCATGACGAAGATGGAGCCAAGATCACCAAGCGAGTAGTCGCCGAACATCGATGTCCTCCGTCAGGGAATAGGGCCCCGCGTCGCGCGCAAATGCGCGACGCGGGGGTCGTGGGCATGGACTTGCAATCCACGCCAGGGAGCGGCTTGAGCTCGAGGGATGCTGCGACGAATGCCGCGACTTACTGGTAGCCTTTCGGGAACGGATCCGGCTCGACGAGATCGGCGGTCTCGTAGATCAGCTCGAACTGGCCATCGAGCTTGGCTCGGCCGACGCGGGTCTTCGACCAGAGGTGATGGTTCTCGTGAATGCGCACATAGCCTTCCGGCGCGCCCTTGAACTCGACGCCGGGGGAAGCCGCCGCGATTTTATCGACGTCGAAGGAGCCGGCCTTCTCGACCGTCAACTTCCACAGCCACGGACCGAGATAAGCAGCCTGGGTGACGTCTCCGATCACGGTCTTTTCGCCCCACATCTTCTTGAACGCGGGCACGAAGGCCTTGTTGTTCGGGTTGTCGAGCGACTGGAAGTACTTCATGCAGGCATAGGCGCCCGCGATGTTCTCGCCGCCGATGCCGTCGATTTCGTCCTCGGTCACCGAGATGGTCAGCAGCGGCTGCTTGGCGAGGTCGATACCGGCGGCCTTGAGCTGCTTGTAGAAGGCGACGTTGGAGCCGCCGACGACGTCGGTGAAGATCACGTCGGGCTTGGTCAGCTTGATCTTGTTGATGACCGAGTTGAACTGGGTGTTGCCGAGCGGATAATACTCCTCGCCGACCACCTTGCCCTTCAGCACGTTCTCGACATGCTTGCGCGCAATCTTGTTCGAGGTGCGCGGCCAGATGTAGTCGGACCCGATGAAGAAGAAGGTTTTGGCGCCCTTCTCCTTGGCGATCCAGTTCAGGCCGGCGAGGATCTGCTGGGTAGCTTCCTGGCCGGTGTAGATCACGTTCTTGGACTGCTCGAGACCTTCGTAGAAGGTCGGGTAGTAGAGCATGCCGTTGTACTGCTCGACCACAGGCAGCACCGCCTTGCGCGAGGCCGAGGTCCAGCACCCCATGATCGCCGCAACCTTGTCGTTCACGAGCAGCTTCTTCGCCTTCTCCGCGAAGGTGGGCCAGTCGCTGGCGCCATCTTCCTGGATGAACTTGATCTTGCGACCGAGCACGCCGCCGGCGGCGTTGATCTGCTCGATGGCGAGCTTTTCGGCCTCGATCGAGCCGGTTTCGGAGATGGCCATGGTACCGGTCGCAGAATGCAGGATGCCGACCGTCACCTCTGTGTCGGTGACGGCAAGGCCGGTGGTGTTGACCGCCGAAGTCGCCGGGGCCTGCGCAAACGACGCCCGCGGCAGCATCGTGATGGCCGGGACGGCCGCCATTCCCACCAATAGTTTGCGCCGAAGCGGCGACAACAAGCCCTTGTTGGTTTCGTCTGACATGAGCACCCCACTGTTTGTTCGAGGACACGCGATTGGTGTCGTGAGGATGGCTCGAATTTGTGCACCGCAAGCATACGCAAGATCGCGTATACTGCACCGCAAAATGCCGACGTAGGCTTTTGGTACGGGATTTGCGAGGGCTCCGGGTCCGTATCGGGAGTGGGGTAAAGCGTGGCAGGGCGGCAGCGAATAGACCGCGTCAGGCGCCAGTACAATCAATGGGTCGCCAACCAGACGCTGGAAGACTACGCGCTTCGCTTCACCGCCAAGAGCGCGCGACGCTGGTCCGCCGCGCGCGTCGCCAACACCGCCATCGGCGCAATCTCCTTCCTGGTGCTGGAGGCGATCGGCGGCACCATCACCCTCAACTACGGCGTGACCAACGCGGCATCTGCAATTCTCGTCGTCTCCGCCATCATCTTCTGCTGCGGCGTTCCGATTGCCTACTACGCAGCCAAATGCGGCATCGACATTGACCTGCTCACGCGCGGAGCCGGCTTCGGCTATATCGGCTCGACCGTCACCTCGCTGATCTACGCCTCCTTCACCTTCATCTTCTTTGCCATCGAGGCCGTGATCCTGGCGACCGCGCTGGAGATGTGTCTCGGTATCCCTCGCCCGATCGGCTATCTCATCAGCGCGATCGCGATCATCCCGCTGGTGACCTACGGCATCACGCTGATCAGCCGCTTCCAGCTCTGGACCCAGCCGCTCTGGATCATCCTGCACATCCTGCCCTTTGCCGCGATCGCATGGGCGAGCCCGCACTCTTTCACGGAATGGCACAAATTCGCCGGCGAGCACGGCGATTCCGGCGGCCATTTCGATCTGTTGCTGTTCGGCGTCGCATCCTCCGTCGTATTCTCGCTGGTCGCGCAGATCGGCGAGCAGGTCGACTTCCTGCGATTTCTGCCGCGCGACCGCCGCACCTCCAAGGCCTCGTGGTGGATCGCGCTGATGTCCGCAGGACCAGGCTGGATCGTGCTCGGTGCGGTGAAGCTTCTGGCGGGTTCGTTTCTCGCCTTCTTTGCGCTGAGCCACGGCGTGCCGCCCGAGGAAGCCGCCGAGCCTGCGCATATGTATCTCGTGGCGTTTCGCTACGTGCTGTCGGATCCGGATCTTGCACTGGCACTGACCGGCTTCTTCGTGGTGCTGTCGCAGATCAAGATCAACGTCACCAATGCCTATGCCGGCTCAATCGCCTGGTCGAATTTCTTCTCGCGCCTGACCCACAGCCATCCCGGACGCGTGGTCTGGCTGGTGTTCAACGTGATGGTGGCGCTGCTGCTGATGGAGATCGGCGTCTACAAGGCCCTGGAGCAGACGCTCGCGCTCTACTCCAACGTCGCCATCGCCTGGGTCGGCGCGCTGGTCTCCGACCTCGTGATCAACAAGCCGCTGGGCCTGCGTCCGCCGCAGATGGAGTTCAAGCGGGCGCATCTCTACGACATCAATCCGGTCGGCGTCGGCGCGATGACGCTCGCGATCATCGTCTCGATCGCGGCATTCTACGGCCTGTTCGGCCCGACCATGAAGGCGCTCGCCGCCTTCGTCGCGCTGACCGTGGCCTTCGTCACCGCGCCCATGATCGCCTGGCTCACGGACGGAAAATTCTACATTGCCCGCAAGCCGAAGCGGAGCTGGGCCAATATCGAGGCAATCCAGTGCTGTATCTGCGAGCACAGCTTTGAGCCCGAGGACACCACCTCCTGCCCGGCCTATGCCGGCCCGATCTGCTCGCTGTGCTGCTCGCTCGACGCCCGCTGCCACGATCTATGCAAGCCCCATGGACGGGCGCAGGTGCAGTTCTCCGAGGCACTCGGAAAGATCCTGCCGCAGCCGATCTATCAGCGCATCAACTCGCAGTTCGGCCACTACATCGGCGTGTTCGTGGTTTCCGCAGGCCTCGTGGCGCTGGTGCTTGGGCTAATCTACCTGCAAACATCAGCAAGCGTGCACGGCGAGAACGCGCTGGTCTCCAACGTGCTGTGGAAGGTGTTCTTTTCGCTCAGCATCATCATCGGCGTGGTCGCCTGGCTGTTCGTGCTGGCACAGCAGAGCCGCCGAGCAGCGGAGGCCGAGACGCGGCGGCAGACTGCGCTCCTTATCCAGGAAATCGACGCGCACAAGCGAACCGACGCCGAGCTGCAGCGCGCCAAGGAGGTCGCCGAATCCGCCAACCTCGCCAAGAGTCGCTATGTGGTGGGACTGAGCCACGAGCTGCGCTCGCCGCTGAACGCGATCAGCGGTTATGCGCAACTTCTGGAGCAGGATGCGACGCTGAACACCAAGCCGCGCGACCAGGTTCGTGTCGTCCGCCGCAGCGCCGACCATCTCTCCGGCCTGATCGACGGCATTCTGGACATTTCCAAGATCGAGGCGGGCAGGCTCTATCTCTCCCGCGACGAAGTCCGCCTGAGCGAATTCCTCGATCAGCTGGTCGGCATGTTCCGCCTCCAGGCCGGCGCCAAGGGCATCGATTTTGTCTTCAGGCGGCCGGCAACATTACCGAGCGTCGTCTATGCCGACGAGAAGCGGCTGCGTCAGGTGCTGATCAACCTGCTCTCCAACGCCATCAAATTCACCCAGACCGGCAGCGTCCAGTTCGTCGTGCATTACCGCAGCCCGGTCGCCGAGTTCGAGGTGATCGACACCGGGCCCGGTATCCAGAGCGACGATCTCGAACGCATCTTTGCGCCGTTCGAGCGCGGCGCGCTCGGGGTCTCGCAGCCGCAGACGGGCACAGGGCTGGGCCTCACCATCAGCCGGTTGCTCGCCGGCGTGATGGGCGGCGACATCAAGGTCACCAGCACCGTCGGCCGCGGCAGCACATTCAAGGTGAAGCTGCTGCTGTCGGAGGTCACCAATCCCCGGCGCACCGCGCCGGTGGAGGCGCCGGTCTCGGGCTATCATGGCGCACGCAAGACCATCCTCATCACCGACGACGACCCTGTTCATCGCGATCTCCTGCGCGAGGTGCTGACGCCGCTCGGTTTCATCCTGCTGAGCGCCGCCGACGGCCCCGGCTGTCTTGCATTGGCGCAGCATTGCCGGCCCGATCTATTCCTGCTCGACATCTCCATGCCTGGCATGGACGGCTGGACGGTGGCGGAACAGCTGCGCGCAACGGGCCACCACCAGGCTCGCATCCTGATGGTGTCGGCAAGCGCGCTGGAGGCGCATGGCGCACCGCTCGCACAGCCGTTCCATGACGGCTATCTCATGAAGCCGATCGACATTCCGCGATTGCTGGAGACCATCAGACAATTGCTCAAGGTCGAATGGCAGTACGGCTCGGAGGAGACGGTCGTGCCGCTGTGGCGGCCGGAGAGCGGCTCGCGGCCGCCGGTCAGGCACATCGAGGCGCTGATCGGGCTCGGCCAGATCGGCTACGTCAAAGCCATCCAGCTCAAGCTGGACGAGATCGGCAGCGAGCATCCTGAACATGCAGATTTCGTCGCCGAAATGCGATCGCTGGTCGATCGCTTCGACTTTGATCAGTACATGACAACATTGAAAACACTGCATGCTTATGAGCATTGAGCCGAAAAAGCGCGACGTCGCGCTCGTTGTCGACGACTCGCCGGAGACCTTGAGGCTGCTGACCGACGCGCTCGACTGCGCCGGAATGACTGTGATGGTGGCGCTCGACGGCGCCAGCGCGATGCGCATCGTCGACCAGATCACGCCCGACATCGTGCTGCTCGACGCCGTGATGCCTGGTCTCGACGGTTTCGAGACCTGCCGGCGGCTCAAGCGCGACGCGGAACTTGCCAATGTCCCTGTCATCTTCATGACGGGCCTGGCCGAAACCGAGCACATCGTGCGCGGGCTGGAGGCCGGCGGCGTCGATTACGTGACCAAGCCGATCGTGATCGAGGAGATGCTGGCGCGCATCCGCGTCCATCTCGGCAATGCGCGGCTGACCCAGAGCGCCCGGGCCGCGCTGGACGTCTCCGGCCGCTTCCTGTTCGCGGTCAACCGCCAGGGCCACATCCTTTGGGCAACACCGCAGGCACAGAAGCTGCTGGCCGATCATCACGGCGCGCAGGCCGATGACTTCGTGCTGCCGCCATCGCTGCTGCAATGGCTGGAGCAGGCGAAGGGCAGAGGCAGCGCGAAGTCGCAGGCACCGTCCCTACCCGACAATCCGCAGCTCCGCATCTACTACATGGGCGAAACCGCGCCGAACGAGTTTCTGCTTCGGCTGTCCAAGGAAGCCGGCACGGCGCTGCCGCCGGAATTTACCAGCGAACTCGGCCTCACCACGCGCGAGGGCGAGGTGCTGGCCTGGCTTAGCAAGGGCAAGACCAACCGCGACATCGCGCAGATCCTGGGGTTGAGCCCGCGCACCGTCGACAAGCATCTGGAGCAGATCTACGCCAAGCTCGGCGTGGAGAACCGGACCGCAGCGGCGGCGATTGCGACGAACGCAAGCCGGCGCAATTCATAAGAGTGCATCTTTTAATGAAGCAACGCTCCCAATCGGAAGGATTGCTGTCGTGGAGACGTTGCCATTTGCAAAGCCGAACCAAACGCCGATTTTGCGCTGCATCATTACGAGTGCCACGAACGCTCAATTTTTGAGCGTGCAACCACGGCGGAGCTCAGGCTTAATCGCGACAATGTCGAATCGTGTTCGCCGATAGGTTGGCAAGAACACCAGCATGTGGCGGAGGATCGGATGCGATGGCTCGCGCAGCTCACTCTGCTGGCGTTCGTCGCTACGCTGACTAGCGCGGCGCTCGCTTTCGATAGCGGACAATACGACAACGTCTCGCCTGACATCCGCTCGTGGTTCAAGGCGGTCACGGCGCCGAACGGTGTGCCGTGCTGCGACATGTCGGACGGTCATCGCACTGACTATGATTATCGTGAGGGCGCCTACTGGGTTCCAATTGAAGGACAGTGGATGGTTGTGCCCGAG
>Ga0209758_1001477_pt1 | contig 27508 bp, 16 predicted proteins | sample AraplaMF_Col_mMF_FD_184258 | JGI IMG/M metagenome (GOLD analysis project Ga0209758, IMG submission 184258) | Arabidopsis root microbial communities from the University of North Carolina, USA - plate scrape MF_Col_mMF (SPAdes) (version 2) | ecosystem: Host-associated > Plants > Roots > Endosphere...
GGCGTGGGCTGCGGGGCGGGGGCCTCGACGCCCAGATGGGCCAGCAGCCGGCGACGCACGGCGTGGAACCGGGCGTCGGGCGCGCGGGGGCGCTCCAGGGCGATCCGCTCTTCGACGGCGATCTTGCCCTTGTCCAGGACCAGAACACGGTCGGCCAGGGCGATGGCCTCGTCGACATCGTGGGTGACCAGCAGCACGGCCGGCCGGTGCTCGCGCCACAGCGACAACACCAGGTCGTGCATCTTCAGCCGGGTCAGGGCGTCCAGGGCCGCGAACGGCTCGTCCAGCAGCAGCAGGGCCGGCTCGCGGACCAGGGCGCGGGCCAGGGCCGTGCGCTGGGCCTCGCCGCCGGACAGGGTGGCGGGCCAGGCGTCCAGGCGGTGGCCCAGGCCCACCTCCTTCAGCGCCGCCTCGGCCCGGGGCCGGACCTCCCCCTTCTTTCCCGGGCCGTCCTTCAGGCCCAGGGCGACGTTGCGCCAGACCTTCTTCCACGGCAGCAGGCGGGCGTCCTGGAACACCACGGCGCGGGCGTCGGGCGTCGTCACGTCCTGGCCGCCGATGGGGTCCAGGCCCGCCAGGGTGCGCAGCAGGGTGGTCTTGCCCGACCCGCTGGCGCCCAGCAGGGCGACGAACTCGCCCGGCGCTATAGTCAGGTCCAGGCCGTCGATGACCACGTTGTCGCCGAACCGGCGGGTGAAGCCGTTCAGGCGCACGGTCGGCGCCTCGGGCGCGGCGGCGGCCGGAACGGCGCGGATGCGGGGCTGGGCCATGGTCATTGCTCCACGAGGCTGGGGCGCCACGCCAGCGCCTTGCGCTCCAGCGTGCGGACAAGGGCGTCGGCCGCGAGGCCGAGCAGGGCATAGACGAGCAGGCAGACGACGATGATGTCGGTGCGCATGAAGTCGCGGGCGTTGTTGACCAGGTGGCCCAGGCCGGCCTGGGCGTTGATCTGTTCGGCGATCACCAGCATCACCACGCTGATGCTCAGCGAATAGCGCAGGCCGACGAAGAACGAGGGCAGGGCGCCGGGCAGGATGACGTTGGCGATCAGGTCGCGGCCGGAGAGGCCGAAGCTGCGAGCCGCCTCGACCAGCCGCACGTCCACCCCGCGGATGCCGGCGAACAGGTTCAGGTACAGCGGGAAGACGGCGGCGGTGGCGATCAGGGCGATCTTCGGGACCTCGCCGATGCCGAACCAGACGATGAACAGCGGGGTCAGGGCCACCACCGGCAAGGTGCGCTTGATCTGCATCAGCGGGTCGACCAGGGTCTCGCCCCACCGGGACAGGCCCGAGATCAGGCCCAGCGTGACGGCGACGGTCAGGGCCAGGCTCAGGCCGGCGCCGGCCCGGCCCAACGACACCAGGAGATTGGACGGCAACTCGCCGGACACGGTCATCGCCCAGAAGGTTTCGGCCACGGCGGACGGGGCGGCGAGCACGCGGGGCGGCACCAGGCCTGTCCGCGACCCGGCCTCCCACAGCAGCAGGAGGAGCGTCGGCGACAGCCATCGCGCATTCGCCAGGCGCGGCCAACGCCATGGCCGTGCTTGAGAATTTCTAAGGGTGACCGCCAAAGACATGAGGGTGAGCCGTCCCGTGAACCGTTGCGGCGCGAACGCCTTTGCTCCAGAGAGAAAGGCGTTGAAACCCTACTGGATCAATAGACTTATCCTCAGGGGTCATATCAGAGTTTCTCATAGGCGAACCCCATGGCCACCAATCTGCCGACCGAACTGCTGCGAAGCTTCGTGGCGATCGTCGACTCCGGATCGATGCTGAAGGCCACCGAGCGGGTGTTCGTGACCCAGTCGGCGCTCAGCCTGCAGATGAAGCGGCTGGAGGAGACGGTGCTGACGCCGTTGTTCCATCGCGACGGCCGCCGCCTGACCCTGACGCCGGCCGGCCAGGCCCTGCTGGGCCACGCCCGCGAGATCCTGGCGCTGAACGACCGGGCCGTGGTGGCCCTGACCGGCGACGCCCTGGTGGGGCCGGTGCGAGTGGGGCTGGTCCAGGACTTCGCCGAGACCCTGTTGTCAGGCGTCCTGGCCCGGTTCAGCCAGCTCAATCCGGACGTCCAGCTGGAGGTCCGGGTGGCGGGATCGCCGGAGTTGCTGGACCTGCTGAACGGCGACCGGCTGGACGTGGTGCTGTGCATGGGCGCGCCCGACGATCCGCACGCGGCCCGCGTGGCGCCGATGGTCTGGCACGGTGATCTGGACCTCGTCCAGGCCGCGGTGCTGCCGCTGGCCATCCTGGCGCCGCCATGCCGGTTCCGCGACGCGGCCCTGGCGGCGCTGGAGCGCGAGGGGCGGCCGTTCCGCGTCGCCCTGGAGACGCCAAGCCTGTCGGCCCTGCGGGCGGCGGTCGAGGCCGGCCTGGCCGTCACCTGCCGGACCGCCCTGTTCCGGCCCCGCGCCGCGCCGATCGAGGCAGGGCTGCCGGCCGTGCCGCAGGTGGCCTATGTCCGCCGTGTCGGCTCGGCGCCGCACCCGTCGATCGCCAAGCTGTCGGAACTCATCCACCAGGCGGCGCTAGAGCTCTGAGCGCGGCGGCGGCCACCTCGGCGGCCTGGATGCGGATGTCCGGCACCGCGTTGATCTCCCACAGCGCGCCTCGGGTGATCGGTCCGACGGCGAACAGGGTGGCCCGCGCCGTGCCCCCGGCGTCGATCACCCGGTGCTCGGCGTCGATGTCCAACCCCAGGCGCAGCGGATCGGCGCGGATCAGGCCGCGGGCGGCCAGGGCGGCGATCAGCGGCTCGGTGGAGCGTTCGACGTCCGCCGACGGCCCGGTGCAGTTGACCACCAGGTCCGCCTCCAGGCGCCAGGTGTCGGTCTCGCCGCGCGGTCGCCAGACCAGTCCGGCCCGTCCGCCTTCAAGCACGTCGGCCCGTTCCAGCTTTCCGGCCAGCACGCGCAGCCGGCCGTCGGCCCGCATCCGCGCCAGCCGATCGGCGACCTGCGGCGAGAGCCGATGGCGATGGACGTCCCAGAAGGCCCGGGCATGGCGCAGGAAGGCGGCGCGCCGCGCCAGGCTCCAGCCGCGCCACAGGTCCTGCGTCGCCGGTCGCAAGGCGTCGACGGCGGTGCGCCAGCCGTGACGCTCGGCCGCCTCGCGCAGCCAGGCCAGGGCCTCGACTGGCGACAGCGCCGCCGACGGAGGGGCGGGCAGGGGCGAGGGCGGGGCGCCCTGGTGCTCGCGCGGCGTCAGGCCGCGCCGCGATAGGGCGACCAACGGCCGGCCCGGCGCGACGCGATCCAGCGACAGCGCCGCGTCGACCATGGTCAGGCCGCTGCCCAGAAGCAGGATCGGTCCCGCGCCTTCGGCCAGGGCGTTCGGATCCCAGCGCCAGGGGTCGGCGACATAGGCGTCGGAGGCCTCCAGCTCCGGGCTGACCGGCGCCGGCGCGGGCGGCGGCGGATTGCCCAGGGCCAGCACAACGGCGTCGGCGGCGATCGTCCGGCCCATGCCGCAGGTCAGGGCCCAGCCACGGCCGGCCGGCGCGATGGCGGTGATCTCGTCCGGCGCGATCAGCAGGCGGCCGGCGGCGTCCGGACCCTCGGCCAGCGACGACAGCAGGCCTTGCAGGTAGCGGCCGTAGTCGCCGCGTGTCGCGAAGCCGCCGGGCCCGACGTCCAGGCCGCGCGCCTTCAGCCAGGCGACGAAATCCTCGGGCCGATCAGGCCAGGCGCTCATATTGCCGGCCCGGACATTGAGCCGGTGGGCCGGATCGTCGGTGGCGTAGGCCGCGCCCAGCCCGATCGGACTGCGCCGCTCGACCAGGACGACCTTGACCGGCCGGGGCTGGCGAAGCAGATGCAGCGCCGTCATCACGCCGCTGAAGCCCGCGCCGACGACGGCCAGGATCGGTGGAGTGGGCGCCAAGGTGAAATCCTATAAGATGAATAGGATTTATCGCCCGGCATCGGGCGACGGGCAAGGGGCTGGTAGGCTGGGCGTCGTTACTGGAGCGTGACGGCCTGCAGGACGCCGTCCATTTCGCGGGCGGTGGCCGGCGTGATGTCCATCGCATTGTTCCAGCCATAGGCGTTGTCGCGTTCCATCACCACGCTGCAGGCGCTGCGAGTGATGACGCGGCTGAGCGCGTCGTTGAGCGCGCGGTCGACCTGCTGCTGCCCCCGGGTCTGGGCGGCGATGAAGCGGGCGTTCTGCTGCTGGTCGAGGGCCTGCGCCTGCTGGTTGAGGCCGGCCAGCTGTCGCTGGAATTCGATCGGCGCGACCGCGCCCTGCCGGGCCTCGAGCATTCGGCGCTGCTGATCGAGGGAGGCGCGGCGCTGCGCCAGATCGGCGTTCAGCGACGCCTGCATCTGGCGTAGCTGAACCTGCATCGACTGGCCCGCGCGCGAGGCGCCGATGGCGCCCGCCCGCGACAGCAGGCACATGCCCGCGATGGGCGGGCCGAAGGTCTGGGCGGACGCTGGCGCGCCGACCAGCATCGCCAGACCGATGATCGACACCCCGATCAGGCGCATGGGTCTCCTCATCCGATCAGCTTGCCGCCGCGACCCGGTCCGCGCAGGATTTCTCCTGCCAGACCACCTCGGACACCGTGACGTTATAGTGGCCGCGCGGGCGCGTGAAGCGGATCTCCATCCGGCAGCGCACCCGGTCCACGCTGCCCGGCGCGACCGGAAAGAACAGCACGTAGTTCCATCGCCGCCGGACGCTCTCGGCGAAATGCGGCGGGCCGAGCAGGGGGTAGATGCTGAACTTGTCGACCCCGGGCGTGATCAGCTTCACGGACGCCGGGCTGACCGTCACGCCCAGCTTGTCGCGTTCGCCCGGGACTTCGTGGAAGGCGGCGGGATCGACCGTCGCCACATAGAGCGGGGCGGCGGCCGAGGTGGATGGAGTCGAGGCGTCACGGGCGCCGGCCGCGGCCGGACTCATGAGACTGAATCCCGAAAGGATCGCAAGGGCCAGGCGCTGGGCTTTCATGGTGTCCTCCTTGGATGATCGAATGAACGATGCGGATCAGAACTGGAAGCCGACGCCGACATTGGCGCCCGTGCGTTCCTGGGTGTCGTAGGTCGCGCCCGCCTTGAGGATGGTGCGGCCGTCGTCCATGATCCGCGAGAGGCCGAAGGCGAAGGCCGATTGCCCGCCATAGGTGCCCGCGCCCAGGGAGAGCATGCTCCGGCCTGGTTCGTAGGCCTGGGGCAGGCCCGCCGCCGCGAGCGCGCCCGCGGTGCCGGCGAAGGCCTCGCGCCGCGCTTGCGACATGTCGACGACGAAGCCCTGCAGGCGCGAGTCGGTATAGGCGTTGGCGGTCGAGATCGCGTTCGTAAGCCCGTCGTTGAGCTGCTGGACGTTGACCGCATCGGTCGGCGCGACGCCGGCGGCGACATTGTGCAGGGTCGCCGCCTGGCCGCCGGGGTTGAAGGTCACCGAGTTGCGGCCCGCATCATATTGCACCGAGTTGGCGGCCACCTGCTGGACCTGGTTGAGCTGGGCCCCGTTGACCGCGTCGGTCGAGGTGGCGTTCACCGCGCCGGCCCCGACGTTGCGGACCACGTTGCCGCCCATGTCGACGGTGGTGTTCTGGCCGACGGCGAGCCCGCCGTTGGCGTTGATCACGCCGCTGAAGGTCGGGTTGTCGGCCATGGCGATCTGCAGCTGGTTGCCGCTGAGCGTCACCACGGTGTTGGAGCCCGCGGTCACGTTGAGCGTGCCGTTCGACGGGACATTGGTGGCCGGGCCGCCATTGGCCTGGATGTTCCACCCCGCGGCCGCCGTCTGGTTCAGGGCCTGCAGCGCGTCGTTGACGCTGCTGTAGTTGGCGCCGCCGACGCTGAGGCTGGTCGTCACCGCGCCGGTCGTGGCGTCATAGCTGGAATTGCCGCCCAGCCCGGCCGCCACGCTGCCGCCAAGGTTCGTGACGTTGGCGCCGAGGTTGGTGACCGTGTTCTCGACCGTGGTCACCCGGCCGTCGAGATTGGTCACCGCCGTCGTCTGGGCGCCAAGCGCGTCGCCGATGTTGCTGTAGGTGTTTCCGCCCACCGTATAGGTCGGCGCGGTATAGGTCCCGGTCGCCGGATCGTAGGACGCCCCGCCGCCCAGCGCGCTGGCCGTGTTCTGGGCCACCTGGTTCAGCTGGCTGACGTTCACCGCGTCGGTCGGGGCCGAACCGGCCGCCACATTGGTGACCTGCCGTTCGGCGCCCGCGCTGCCCACCGACACCTCGCCGGCCGAGTTCTGCGGCGTGGCGAGGCCGTAGCCGGCGTAGCCGGTTCGCGAACCCACCGCCGTCGTCGCGCCCGCGCCCAGGGCGACGCTGCCCGAGAAGCTGGCGTTGGCGCCGGGGCCGATCGCGATCGACTGGATGCCGTTGGCGATCGAATTGGTGCCCAGGGCGATGCCGTCGGCCTGCGAGACCTGGGCGTTCTGGCCGATCGCGGTTCCGCCCGGCGCGGTCATCTGGACGACCGCGCCCTTGCCGATGCCGATGCCGTTGTCGCCGTTGACCACCGTGGTCGGGCCGACCGCCACCGAGTCCAGCCCGATCGCCAGCGAGTCGGCGGCCGTCGAGTTGGCGTGGAAGTACTGCACCGGGGTCACCGAGACCGAGCTGATGGCGCCCTGCAGCTGGCGCAGGGTCACGGCGTCTTGCGCGCTGGTGCCGTCGGCGACGTTGGTGATCTGGCGGTACTGGCTGGTCGTGGCGTTGCCGACCGAGACGGCGCCCAGCAGCGTCGCGTCGGTGGTGTTGTAGGGCACGAAGCCGATGCCGGCCGCGATCGTGCCCGTGATCGGCGCGATCGCCCGATCGGCGACAGAGCCGGAACCCAGGGCCAGGGCGCCGTCGATGCTGGCGACGGCGTTGTTGCCCAGGGCGACGCTGTCGGTGTTGTTGGCCACCGCCTGCGGGCCCACCGCCACGCTGTCGGTTCCGATCGCCTGGCTGTCGGCCAGGATCGAGTTGGCGCGGAAATACTTGATGCCGCCGCCATTGTTGATGGTGGTGAGCTGGTTGGTGAGGCTGGTCAGGCCGCTGTCGACCGCCGTCAGGCTGTCGAAGACCGTCGTGTAGTTGCTTCCGAGGATGGTGTAGGTCGGTCCGGTGATGGTGCCGTCCGGATTGACCGTCGAGCCGCCGCCCAGATTGTTCACCACGCTCTGGCTGACGCCGTAGAGCTGCGAGCCGTTGATCGCGTCGGTGCTGGTCGACGACACCGCGCCGTCGGCCAGATTGGTCAGGTTCTGGGCCGCGCCCGGGGCCGCGCCGGTCCCGCCCGGCGCCACCAGGGCCAGCTGGTTGGCCGACCCGGTCTGCTGCACCGGACCCACCGTCCCGTTGTTGACGCTGTTGGTCAGGTTGGTGATCGCCGTCGTGTTGCCGGCGATGGCGGTGGTGTTGGCCGTCACCTGCTGGTTGGTGCCGAACAGCTGCGAGCCGTTGACCGCGTCGGTCGAACCGCCATTGAGCTGGCCCGCCGCCACGTTGGTGATCGTGCGCTCGGCGCCGAGCGCGCCGATGCTGACCGTCGAGGTCGGCGTCGTGCCGGCGAAGTTGTAGGTCACCCCGCCGATCACGGTGCTGGTCGTGCCGACCGCGACGCCGGTGATGCTGCCCGAGCCCAGCGCGATGTCGCCGGCGTTGTTGGCCACGGCGCTGGGGCCGATGGCGACGGAGTCGGTTCCCAGGGCCTGGCTGTCGGGCTGGGTCGAGGTGGCGTGGAAATACTTGATGCCCGCGCCGGCGTTGATGTTGGTGACGGTGTTGTTGAGATTGGCGATGTCGGTGGTGTTGGTCGTCACCTGCTGGTTGGTGGCGTAGAGCTGCGAGCCGTTGATCGCGTCGGTGCTGGTCGACGACACCGCGCCCGCCGCCACATTGGTCAGGTTCTGGGCCGCGCCGGGCGCCGCGCCGGTTCCCCCTGGCGCCACCAGGGCCAGCTGATTGGCCGACCCGGTCTGCTGCACCGGACCCACCGTTCCGCCGCTGATGTTGTTGGTCAGGTTGGTGATCGCCGCGGTGTTGCCGGCGATGGCGGTGGTGTTGATGGTCACCTGCTGGTTGGTGGCGAACAGCTGCGAGCCGTTGACCGCATCGGTCGAGCCGCCGTTGAGCCGTCCCGCCGCGACATTGGTGATGGTCCGCTCGGCCCCGCCGGCGCCGACGCTGACCGTGCTGGCCGGGGTGGTTCCGGCGAAGCCGTAGGTGTTTCCGCCGATCACCGTGCTGGCGGTGCCGACGGCAGCGGCGGTCGTGCTGCCCGAGCCCAGCGCGACGTCGCCGGCGCTGGCGGTCGCCACCGCGCCGTTGCCGAGCGCGACATTGCCCGCCAGCCCGGCCGCGCCGGCGGTCGAGCCGTTGCCCAGCGCCACGCTGCCCTGGCCGATCGCGCGGTTGTTGTTGCCGATCGCGACCGCGCCGTTGGCCTGGTTCGCGACCGTCGCCGTCGCGGTCCCGTCGCTGTTGGCGATGTTGTTGGCGCCGCCGGTGAAGGCGCCGGTCCCGCTGGCGTAGCTGGGATCGCCGATCGCCACCGCGCCGTCGCCGAAAGCGGTGTTCGAGCGCCCGATCGCCACCGCGCCGCCGCCGGCGGTGCTGGCGTTGGCCGTGCTCGAGTTGCCGATCGCGACGTTGACGCCGGTCGCGCCGGTGGTGGCCAGGTCGCCCACCGCGACCGAGGAGACGCTGCCCACCGTGGCCCGGTAGCCCAGGGCGACCGTATTGTTGAAGTTGGCCGTCGTATTCTGCCCGATGGCGATGGCGCGTGATGCGGAGGCGGAGGCCGGGGTCCCGGTGGGCACGGTCCCGGCGCCGCCGCCGATGGCGATGGAACCAGCACCGGCGGCGTTGGCCCCCGTCGTCGGTCCGGACCCGATGGCGATGGCATAGTTGGTGCCTGCCGAGGCCGCCGCGCCGAGCGCGATCGCGTGGGTGCCAAGCGCGGCCGCTTGGGCGCCGACCGCCGTCGAGCGGGTCTGGGCGGTGCGCGCCGAAGCGCCGATCGCGACTGCCTGGGTGTCGCTGCCCGAGACCTGATTGAAAGCGCTGGCGCCGATGGCGACGCTGTTCGAGGTCTGCGACGCCGCATTCACCCCCATGGCGATCGAGTTCGTCCCGGTCGCGCCGGTATTGTTGTAGTTGCCGCCCGTCACCCCGCCGTCGTTGACGCTGACATAGTGGATGGCGGTCGTGCTGACCGTATTGGCCAGGCTGTCGACCGCCTGGTTGGTGGCGAACAGCTGCGAGCCGTTGACCGCGTCGGTCGAGCCGCTGCTGATCCGGCCCGCCGCAACGTTGGTGATCGTCCGCTCGGCGCCCAGCGCGCCGATGCTCACCGTACGGGTCGGCGTCGTGCCGGCGAAATTGTAGGTCGTGCCATTGATCACCGTGCTGGCCGTGCCGACCGCCGTGGCGGTGACCGATCCGGAGCCCAGCGCCACGTCGCCGGCGTTGTTGGCCACGGCGGTATCGCCAAAGGCCAGGGCGCCGGCCGCCAGCGCGCTGCTGGCGTTGCCGATGGCGACGCTGCCCTGGCCGACGACGGTGTTCTGGTAGCCGATGCCGACCGCGCCCTGCGCCGCCGTGCCGGCCGTGCTGACCGCCTGGCCGCCGCCGCCGACCATGTTGGTGTTGCCCATCGCCACCGAGCCGAAGCCGGTGGCGGTGTTGTCCTTGCCGCTGGCCACCGCGCCGTCGCCGGTGGCGGTGTTGGGATCGCCGATCGCCACCGCGCCGTCGCCGCTGGCGACGTTGCCCGCCCCGACCGCGACCGCCTTGCCGCCGGTGGCGGTGGAGCTGTTGCCGATGGCCACGGCGTCGGCCGTGTCCGCGAAGGCCTGGAGACCGACCGCGATGGCGTTGGTCGCGGTCGCCTGGCTGTCGCGTCCCATCGCGATGGCGCCGTCCTGGGACGCCGTCACGTCCGTGCCGATGCCGATGGCGCTTTCTCCACTGGCGCTGGTCGCGAAGGTGCTGGAGCCGAGATAGATGGAGTTGATCCCGGACGCGCGGGAGCCGGCGCCGACGGCGACGGAATTCAGGGCGGTGGTCCGGGCCCCCTGGCCGACGGCGGTGCTGCCGACGCCGCTGGCGCCCGCTTCACGCCCGATGGCGGTGGAGTTGCTGGCGGTCGCCTGGGTTTGTCGCCCCATCGCGACCGAGTCGGAGGCGTTTGCGATCGAGCCCAGGCCGACCGCGATGGCGTTGGTGGAGGAGGCGGCGGCGTTGTTGCCGACCGCTACGGCCCCGACATCCGTGCTCTGGGCTCCCGAGCCCGCCGCGAGAGACCCCAGTCCGCTCGACACGGCCGCGTTGCCCAGCGCCAGCGTGAAGTTGGCCGAAGCATTGGCGTTGGGGCCGAACGCGGCCGCGCTTGTCCCCGCCGCCTGGGAGCTTGTCCCGATCGCGGTGGAGAAAGCGGCGGTCGCCTGGCTTGAGCGCCCCATCGCCAGGCTGTCGGCCGCGGACGCCGTCACATCCGTGCCGATGGCGATGGCGCTCTGGCCGAGGGCGCCGGCTCCGACGAGGGTGCGCGAGCCGAGGGAGACGGAGTTTATCCCCGATGCGATCGTCCCGAAGCCGATCGCCACGGCGTTCTGCTGGCTCGCGGTGGCGGTGCTGCCCTGGGCGATCGCATCTGTTCCGGACGCGTTGGCCTGAAATCCGAGCGCGAGGGTGCGCAACCCGCCAGCGACGGACTGATAGCCTCCCGCCCATGCGAAGCTGTTGCTGGCGGTGGCGCCGACACCGACGGCGGTAGAGTTTCCTCCCGAAGCCAGGGAGGCGGTGCCCAGCGCGCTGGCCCCGGCCCCGGTGGCGTTGGCGTTGACGCCGATCGCGGTCGTATTGATGTTGTTCGAGATCGCGCCGGCGCCCAGCGCCACCGCGCCGCCGGCGCCCGTGGCCTGCGCACCCTGACCGATCGCCACCGTATACTGCGACGACGAGACCGTTGAGGTTCCGATCGCAATGGCGTTGACCTGAGAGGCCGTCGAGCTCGCGCCGATGGCGACGGAGCCGCTGGCTGAAGCCGTGCCGCCGCCGGCCTGATATTGCGCATAGGCCGGGGCCGAGAGGCCGAGCGCGACGATCGCGGCCAGGCCGCCGATCGTCCTGGCCGAGCCCGTCCCGCCGCCGACGCCCAAGAGGCCCAGCCCCAGGCCCTTGCGCCTGACGCCGAGCACCTGATGGGCCTTGCGCAGGATCGCCATCAGCCGGCGACGCTGCGACCAGCCTCGCCCGGCTTCTCCGCCCGTCCCGCCGCGCACCACGCCGGAGCCGCGGCGATCCTTCGACACGTAGGTATTCATGGCAACGCTACCCCTCAATGTCGGCCCGCCGGCCCTTGGGGCGCTGGCGAGAGCCGCGATCCGGGCCCGGTTCACTTGTTCCGTGCGGGCGGGCCGCCTCTCCGCACGATCGATCTTGCGCGTTCCTTCGCCCGGCTGGCGGGCGCGGGCTTCACTGGCGCTGGGTCATCCCCGACAGGGTCACCACCACGCAGGTGGAGCCGCTGGGGATCATCAGCGCCTGCCCCTGGGTTCCGCCGAGCTGGTATCGCCAGACGCCCGAAAGGGCCTCGCCCGCCGTGCTGCCGGCTGGAAGCAGGCTGACGACCTCGGCGCAGGGCTTCTGGAAGGGGGCCACGCGCACCAGGTAGCCTTCGCATCCCCCCTCGCCGGGCGCGGCGACGACCACCCCGCCCGCGGTCCCCTTGAGGTCGGGCAGATCGTAGGTCATGCCCAGGACGCCCTGGACGAGGTGGGCGTCGGGGGCGGTTTTGTCCGCCTCGGTCTTGACCGAGAACGCCGCGCCGCGGGTCAGACCCTGGCCAAGCGCCTCGTAGAGGTTCGCGCAGCTGCGCGCGCCGACCTTATTGGCCTGATCGCGGAACACGGCCGCATTGGCGGGCGCCTTGGCCGCCGCGGCGGTCGTGGCCGCGGCCGCGATCGGCGCGAAGACGCTGATGTCGCCGATGAGCGCGAGCCCGAGAATGGCCGCGAAAGCCCGACGTCGAGCACTATTACCCACCAATATTTGAATCATCTTCGCCCTGAACTCCGTCTAGCGCTGGCCGTCGCGACTTCAGAGGCTGTCGCCCTACGAAATCGCACCGACTTCCCGTTTAGGTGGCAGATATGGGGCAGCGAACAGCCTAACTCATTAACGAGCGATTAATTTGGTGGCGCTCACATAGCGTTGTTGATCGATATCAATTGCTAAAGGCGGGCTAAATAGAATAAAACTGTACTATATTTGGAGTATATTGTCATGTAACTGGCAATTTATATTTATTCGTCGTCCGTATTTTTGTGGATTTGATGTGTTCAGCGTGCTCTCGCCCGTGATGGGGCGCTGAATGGGGGTGTTCGATGAGAAAAATCGCGCGTATCTAAAATGGACGTTTTTGCAAACCGCGCCTCCAGGGTCATTGGCTGACACCGGTCGTTTTCGTGGGAACGGGCGGGTGCATATGTAGTATAAATTGTATACGAAATGGTTGTGCAATATAAGTGTCGCTCTTGTTTATACATATTCTGGTTGGGAGCGGTGGGCGATCTTATATCTATATATATTGTGTTGATTTCGTAGGTATGGGCTTCGAATGTCGTATGTACTATAGGTGTATAGGTGTGGGAATTGGGAAAATTCTCGGGGCGTTACACGGGTTGCGGTGTGAACGTGGTTAAGGTGCGTGTCGTGGTGGCGAAAAGTTTTGCATAACTGTCAAGAACCGAAGCTTTCGTTGGGCTTGTGGTCTTAAGTGTGAACGTGAAATGATGGGGTTTGTATGTATTGATAAAGAAATAGAAAGTAAATAAATGTTACATTTCGAGAAATAACCTTCGATATTTCTCTTGTGAAAAGATTCTAAGGAAAGCGACGCTGGATAGTCCAAATCGTCACCGATAAAATCGGCGCCATGGAATTTTTGGGTTCGGCGAGGTTTTTGAACAGCGGTTCGGCCTGAGATCCTCGCCGCGAAGCCGGGGGAGCCGAGGAAGGACGCGCCGCGGGAGGCGGAGATTTTCGATTCCCCCTCCCAGCGAACCGGCGCCGGCGTGAAAGGGATGTCCGGTTCCCGGAGCGGTCCTTGGTCTCGCGAGGCGCTGAGACGCTTGGATCTACGGATCGGCGGGTCTTCCGGACGCGCTCACCGTCGGGGCGCCAGCCCGAGCGCCGCGTCGAGTTCCGCCCGGGCCATCTCCAGGTCTCCGCGGAAGATCGGCGAGGCGTGTTCGGCCGCGTAGATCACCGCGCCGGCCTGAAGCCCGGCTTCCGTCGCGCTGAAGGTGTGCGAGCCGCAGACATAGCGGCTTTCGGCATATTCGCGGCCCCGGGCGTACAGGGCGTCGGCGCGCGAGGGGGCCAGTTCGGCCAGGATCATCGCGACCTGCTCGCCATGGGCGGAATGCCCGGACGGATAGTCGGGGTTGCCGGCCAGGTGATCGCTCCGGGGCTCGCAGATCGGGGCGGCGTCCTTGCCGATATAGGGCCGACGGGTTCCCCAGTGGGTCTTGGCCAGCCCGACCACCGAGCGATCCTCGCCGGCCCGTTCCAGGAGGGCGGTCAGGACCGGCGCGGCCTGGGGCGTCAGCCGCACGCCGAGGGCCTGGGCGAAATGATCGTACATCGGGCCGTCGACGTCGGAGGTCGCCAGGGTCCAGCGGGGCGTGTCCTTGAGGGCCCGGGTCTGGTCGAAGACCAAGGCGTCCGCGACGGCCCGGGGCGAGCCCGCGGCGGGCGGCGGGGCCAGGATCTTCGTCAGGTCCGGTCGGGCCTGGGGTGAAAGATAGCCGCGCGCCGGCGCGCCGGGCAGGGATTCCAGCGCCAGGCCGTCGCAGCGATCGGCCGCGCGCACGGGGTTGCAGACGGCGACGTCGCCCCCGGTCAGGCGCACGGTGTAGCCGCCGGGCAGGCGCGGATCCGCCCAGAGGTAGTCGGTCGAGACATATTGCGCGCCGCTGGTCAGGGCGGCGCTGCGCTGGGCGACGTCGTTGGCGCGCGCGGCCCAGGTGTCGGCGTCGGTGCGCGTGCGGACGATGAAGCCGGCCTTCACGGCGGCGGTGATGCGGTCCTTCTGGGCGACCGGGTCGTTGAGGGTCAGATAGGCGGCGGCCGGCGAGGTCTCGTCGGTGTTGACGAACATCGCCCGGCCTTCCAGCGAGCGCCGCGCGCCCCGATAGAGCGCCACCTTGGCCGGGCTTTCGTCCAGGGCGAAGAAGACCTTGCCGCGCGAGGCGGACAGGCTGGGCCAGCCGTCGGCCAGGACCGCCTCGCGCAGGGTGGCGCGCCGGCCGCGGACCTGGTCGGGCGTGATCAGCTGGGCGTCGTCGAAGACCGAGCGGATCTCCGCGTCGAGGGCGTCGAACGCCTTCTCGTCGAACGGCAGGGGGATGACGCCGCCGGGCAGGCTGGCCTGGCCGTCCTTGGCGTTGAGCAGGATCAGGATCGGCACGTGGCCGGGGTGCGCCTTGGACCACGCCTTCACCTGGGTCAGGCACGCGACGAAGGTCGGGCAGGAACTGCGGAAATCGACGTCCGGCATGTGCAGGACCTTGAAGCCTGGACGGGCCAGGGTGGCGGCGAGGTCGGGCGACAGGACCGTCCCGTGTCGCAAGGCCGTCAGGGGGCTGGCGTAGCGGCCGCCGTCCGGGTCGGCGACGACGTCGATCTCCAGTTGCCGCGCCCCGGCGTCCAACTGCTCGGCCAGGGGACGGTGCGCGTAGTCGACGCCGAGGGCGGCCTGTCCGCGCGCGGCGACCATGGCGGCCATCTCGTCGGACGGGATGGCCAGCTTGTAGCTGTTATGGGTGCCGACCGCGGTCAGGTCGTTCATGCGCGGATCGGCGACGGGGCTGGCGCCCATCAAAAGTGCGGCGACGAGACTCAGCATGGGGCCCTCCGAAGGTCGCGGTCCGACTAGCGGCGCCCGGTGACGGTTTCGCGTCGGCGTTATCCAGGCCGACGTCACAAACCCTTATTCGAAACGAGAACCGAGAGTCACGGAACACCCCTAACGCCCGGCCTCTCGCCGGACGCCCAGCTTGGGCCTTCTCCCTCCGGCGCCAGTACAGGGGGTTCCCAATGTCACCTACCAAGAAGGCGCTCGTGATGAGCGCCGCGGCCGGCGTCATCGCCACGATCCTGCTCGCCGGATCGGCCCAGGCCGCCGACGTCGCGACGACGGCCGCTCCGGAGGCCCCGCCAGCTGACAATGCGGTCGACGCGGTCGTCGTCCAGGGCTTTCGCAAGTCGCTGGGCGCGGCGCGCGTGGCCAAGAAGGACAGCGCGATCGTCGCCGACGTGATCGTCGCCGAGGACATGGCCAAGTTCCCCGACCTCAACCTGGCCGAATCGCTGCAGCGCCTGCCGGGCGTCGCCATCAACCGCGAAGGCGGCGAGGGCCGTCGCGTCTCGCTGCGTGGCCTGGGTCCCGACTTCACCCGCGTGCAGCTGAACGGCATGGAAGTGCTGGGCAACGTCGACTCGCCGATGGACAGCCGCGGCCAGACCTCGCGTGATCGGGCGTTCGACTTCAACATCTTCGCCTCGGAGCTGTTTTCGAAGGTCGACGTGCGCAAGTCGTTCTCGGCCGAGCAGGACGAAGGGGGCATGGCCGGCACGGTCGGCCTCTACACCGCCAAGCCGTTCGACTATTCGGGGACCAAGGGCGCCCTGTCGCTGCAGGGCGGCACCAACAGCGCCACCAAGGACTTTCAGCCGCGCGGGGCGGCGATGTTCAGCAGGAACTGGGACGACAGGTTCGGCGTCCTGGTCTCGGTCGCCTATTCCAAGCGCCAGACCCAGGAACAGGGCTACAACACCTATGCCGCCCCCACGACCAAGGCCCTGGCCGCCAACGTCGTCAATCTCAGCGCCGCCGACCAGGCCAAGGCGATGAACGGCGAGTTGATCTTCCAGCGCGGCAACCGCCTGACGGTCTGGGGTTCGGACCAGGAACGCCTGGGCGTGACGGGCGCGCTGCAATGGCGGCCGGTCGAGAACGTCACCCTGACCCTGGACGCGCTGCACGGCAAGTTCACCAACGACCGCAGCGAGAACAGCCTGGCCACCCGCGCCACCCTGAACTCGACGATCCTGGGCGCGGCCACGCCGCATTCGGGGACCCTGGTCAGCCCGCCGCCGGTGCTGAATTCGATCCAGTACGACCGGTACAATTCGGTGGTCTATGCGGACGTATCCAACACCGTGTTCGCCACCGAGACCCGCCGCCAGCAGACCAAGAACACCTTCGACCAGCTGGTGCTGACCGGCGAATGGAAGGTCACCGACAAGCTGACCATCGACGGCCATGTCGGCCAGGAGACGTCGGACTACGACATCCCGATCTCGGACAAGTTCTATACCGAGGCGTTCGGCGGCCTGGTCACCGACTATCGCGGCGACACGGGCAAGAACACCTACAAGTGGGACACCAGTGACCCGAACAACTATCGGGCCCACGAAATCGACTTCTCGGCCACCTACCAGAGCACCGAGCTGAAGAACGGCGAGTTGAACGGGGCCTGGGAATTCAACGACGCCCTGACGCTGAAGGGCGGCGTGTCGTATCGCGGTTTCACCAATTCGGGCTTCACCCAGACCAATGACGACGTGAACAAGACGGCGTGGGAGAAGGGGACCCTGGATGACCGGGTCACCAGCTACTACACGATCTTCGACAAGCACCACGACCAGTCGTGGGTGAACGTCGACTTCGACAAGGCCCTGGCCTTCTACGGCGTCACCCGCACCCTGGGCGCGCCCAAGTCGATCTACCAGGTCGAGGAAAGCACCAAGGCGGGCTACCTCCAGCTGGACTGGAAGGCCACCCTGTTCGGCAAGCCGCTGCGGGGCAATGCCGGCCTGCGCGGCTATGACACCGAGCTGACGTCGTCGGGCGTCATGGCGGTCAAGGGCGTCAACACGCCGACCACGGCCAAGAAGGCCTATTCCGGCGTGCTGCCGGCCTTCAACGCCGTACTGGAGGTATCCGACCAGTTCCAGGTCCGCGCCGCCGCCGCCCAAAACATCAACCGCCCGTCGCTGGCCGCCTATGCGATGAACGGCACGATCAGCGTCGACGGGACGAACGTGACGGTGTCGACCGGCAATCCCAACCTGAACCCCTATACCTCCGACGAGTTCGACCTGTCGGCCGAATGGTATTTCGGCAGCATCGGCATGCTGACCGCCGGCGTCTTCCACAAGAAGATCGACGGCCTGGTCAGCAGCCAGACCGTCAACAACGTCACCTACGCCAGCACCGGCCTGGCCGAGGGGCTGTATCCGGGCGTCACGGGCTCGACGACGGTGGCGTCCTATACCCGTTCGGTGAACCTCAACGAGGCCACGCTGACCGGCCTGGAACTCAGCGCCCAGAGCGACTTCTTCTTCCTGCCGGGGCCGTTCAAGAACATGGGCGTCGTCGCCAATGTCACCTTCATCGATTCCGAGACGACCAACCTCGTCAACGGCAAGAGCCAGAAGGGCGCGATCTACGGGATGTCCGACCTGAACCACAACGTCACGCTCTATTACGAGACGGCCAGGTGGGGCGCGCGGGTGTCCTCGAACTACCGGTCGGACTACACGATCGACAGCGGCGGCTTCAAGGCCACGACCTATATCGACGCGGCGGCCTTCTATCAGCTGACGCCCAGGATTCGTCTGTCGCTCGACGCCGTGAACCTCTCGAACGAGCGCGAGTCCCAGTACAACAGCTACAACAACGGGTATGGCGCGACCGGCGCCCGTCGCCTGTGGAACGACACCACCAGCGGCCGGACGGTGTTCATCGGCGCCAACATGCAGTTCTAAGCCTCCGGAAAGGGTGCTCGCGGGGCCGCTCGAAGAACGCTTCGAGCGGCCCTTGTGATTCAGCGGGGCGGCGGGCCCGCCTGTCTCTGGGGGGGGCTGTCGGTCGGATGCGCCCCGGGGGTGTCCGGCCGCCGGCGAGCAGGAATTCGCCGCTGCGACGACATCGGAGACTAAGAATGGACTCGCGCGTGGATTCGATGTTGAGTGAATCTTGGCGTCGTATTTGAATAGTTAAGCTTGTTAATCTTGTGGAGTTTGTGGGCGGATCTATTGGCGTGTGATATTGTATTAACCATCGCTTGATCGATGGTTCGGCGATTGTTGCGTGGATTTTCGGATACTGAGGGCCTAGTCTGGTTTGACGTCACTTGGCTGGGCTGGTTCTGATGTCAAAAACACTCGTTTTGGTCGCCGACGACGATCCGCTGCTTCGAAGCATCCTGGAGCACAAGCTCACGCGCGCCGGCTACGACGTGGCCCTGGCGGAAGACGGCAGGGCGGCGCTGGAGCAATCGATCGCCCTGCGTCCCGCCGTCCTGGTGCTCGACGCCATGATGCCCATCCTCGACGGTTTCGAGGTCCTGCGGCGCCTGAAGTCGGATGACGACACCCGCGATCTGACCGTGGTCATGCTGACGGCGCTGAAGCGACAGGACGACATCGTCAGCGCCCTGCAACTGGGGGCGGCCGATTATCTGGCCAAGCCGTTCAATCCCGACGAACTGGTCGCCCGACTGGGTCGCCTGGCCCCCGTGGGAACCGTCTGATGTCCTGGGCGCTCGTCGCGATCCAGTTGGTCGATCCGACCTTCGCCGCCGCTGTCGAAGCCCGGACGAGCGGGCGCGCCGCCGAGGCGGTCGCGGCCTTCGAGCGCCTGTCCCGCGAGAGGCCGGGCGACGCCGATGTCTGGCTCAACCTGGGCTTGGCGTACATGGCCGATCACCGGTTCGCGGAGGCCGATCGGGCGCTCGAGGCGGCGCTGACGCTGGCGCCGGACTACAAGGATGCGCGCCTGGCCTATGCGCGCGCGGCGCTGTTCGACGGTCGTCCCGCCGTCGCGGACCGGCGGTTGGCTCCCTTGCTCGCGACCCATGGCGATGATCCCGAGGTTCGCGCGCTTCACCAGCAGGTCAAGGCCGCCCGGTTGGACGAACCCGGGGCATGGCGTCTGGACCTCAGCCATGCGCGCAGCGAGCTGACCGGCGGCTTGGGACATTGGTCGTCCACGATCGCCAGCCTTGGCCGCCGCGAAGGTCGCGACACTGGCGTCGTCTCCATCGATCGCGCCGAGCGGTTCGGGCGCGAGGACGTCTATGTCGAAGCCCTGGGCGCGCGGAGGTTCAGCACGAACCGCGACGCCTGGATCGCCTTGGGCGGGACGCCTGACGCGGATTACAGGCCCAAGGTGGCCCTGCGCGGCGGCGGCTCGGCGCGGGTGGACGCCAACGGCGCCTGGACGGTGCGGCTGGGCGTCGATGGCGGCTGGGCGCGCTACGCGGTCGGCGACGTCCGCGGCGCTCAGCCCTACGCCGTCCTGGGATGGAAGGAGCGGGCCACGGTGACCGCGCGGACCTTCCTGACCCTGGATGAGCAGGATGCGTTTCGCACCGGCTACGCCGTGCGGGGGGATTGGAGCTTGCGCGACGACCTGCGGATTTCCGCCGGATGGGCCGATGCGCCGGAAAGCTCCTCCGGGCGGACGGTGACGGTCAGGGCGGCCTCCGTGGGCGCGGCCATCGACCTCAATTCCGCCCTGGGCGTGCAGTTCAGCTTCACGCACGAGATGCGGGACGCCTACGATCGCGACGAGATGGCCGTCGCCCTGACGACGCGTTTCTGATGGCCCCGCTCGCGGCCATATGGATGACGGCCCTGGTCCTGATGGCGATGGCGCTGTCGTGGATGAGCGGCCTGATCGTCCTGCGCTTTATCAACGAACGCAGGGCCAGCCGTCTGGCGGCGGGGCGGCGAGCCGTGATCGAGGGGCTGTCGGCTCTGCTTCGTGACGTTCCCGGCGCGATCGAAACGCTGCGTCCCTACGTCCGCAGGGCGCGGCTGATGTCCGATGCGCTGTTGGAATTTCAGGGGCTGATCAGGGGTGCGGACCAGGATCGGGTCCTGGGCCAACTGCGCGCGCTGGGTCTGGTCGAGGTGTTGGCGGCGCGACTGGACCGCGGATCGCGGGCCGGCCGATCGACCGTGCTTGAAGCACTGGCCGCGCTGGGCGGGGACGAGGCGCGGGCGGCGATCCGTCGCGCCATCGACACGGCCCGCCCGGATGTCCGGATGGCCGCCATCAAGGCCCTGGCCGACGCGGGGGCTCCGCCCAGCATCGGCCGGTTGCTCGACTATGCGGTGGCCAGGGAATTGGAACCCTCGAGACTCTACGCCGAGCTGCTGCGCCAGGTCGTCGCCAAGGACCCGCGGGCCGGCATGGCCGCGCTCGATCGCGCCGACCTGTCGCCCATGTTGCGGGCCCTGACGCTCGACGCCCTTGGCTTCGCGGGCGATTATCAAGCCGTGCCGTCCCTGATCGTGGCCGCCAGCGACGCGCATCTGGAGGCGCGGACCGCCGCCGTGCGGGCGCTGGGACGTCTTCAGCATCCGGCGGGGGAGGGCGCGATCGCCCGGGCCATGGAGGACGAGAGCTGGATCGTCCGTTCGGCGGCCGCCGAAGCGGCCGGCCTGGCCGGCTTTTCGCGCCTGGCGGCGGGGTTGGACCGGTTGCTCGGCGACCCCGAATGGTGGGTCCGGTTCCGGGCCGGCGAGGCGCTCTACGCCCTGGGGCGGGAAGGACATGTCGTGCTGCGCGAGGCCGCCGACAGCGAGCGTCCCCTGGCGCATCGCGCGGCGGAGCTGGCCCTGGCCGAGGGCGGCGCGGCATGACCTGGCTGAATGACTTGGCGCTTTGGCTGGTCGGCGTCGCCAAGACTATCGCCGTGGCCGTCATCGTCACCGGGCTGCTGCAGAACGCGCTTTACCTCTGGCAACTGCTCATGGCCGCACGCGCCCTGGCGCAGGATCCGTCGATCGGCGCCCCGGCCGTCCTCTGGCGGCGCTTCGCGGACGCCGCGCCGCCGATCACCCTGATGGCGCCGGCCTATAACGAGGCCCTCACCATCGTGGAAAGCATCCGGTCGCTGCTGGCGCTGCAGTATCCGAACTTCGAAGTCGTCGTGGTCAACGACGGCTCCAAGGACGACACGCTGCGGGTTCTGGTGGAGGCGTTCGAACTGACCCCGACCCATCGCCATCATCACCTGGCCGCGCCGTGCGCACCGATCCGCGGTCTTTATGCCGGCGCCAAGCAACCCAGGCTGTTGGTCATCGACAAGGAGAATGGCGGCAAGGCCGATGCGCTCAACGCCGCCCTCAACCTGTCGCGCGCGCCGATCGTCTGCTCGATGGACGCCGACTCCCTGCTCGAGCCCGACGCCCTGTTGCGCGCGGTCCGCCCGTTCGTCGACGATCCGGAGCGGACCGTCGCGGTCGGGGGCACCATCCGCATCGCCAACGGCTGCAAGATCGCGTTCGGTCGCGTGGTCGAGGTCGGCGCGCCACGCAATCTGCTCGCGCTGCTGCAGACGGTGGAATATCTGCGCGCCTTCCTGATGGCCCGCCTCGCCTGGAGCCGGATTTCGGCGCTTACGATCATCTCGGGCGCCTTCGGCCTTTTCCGACGCCAGGCGGTGTTGGACGTCGGCGGCTACAGTCATGGCACGGTCGGCGAGGACATGGAGCTGGTGATCAAGCTCCACAAGCATTTCCGTCGCCTGGGCAAGCCCTACCGGATCGGCTTCACGCCCGAGCCGGTCTGCTGGACCGAAGCGCCGGAGAGCTGGGCGGTGCTGGCGCGACAGCGGGCGCGCTGGCATCGGGGCGCGCTGGAGACCTTCTTCCGGCACTGGGACATGATCCTGAACCCGCGCTACGGCCGGATCGGCCTGATCGGCTTTGGCCATATCCTCCTGGTCGATGTGCTGGGACCGATCATCGAGATCTTCGGCTACGTGCTGATCCCGGCCTTCTGGCTCATTGGCCTGCTGTCGGCCGACTATCTCTGGGCGATGCTGGCGGTGACGTTCGGCTTCGGAGTCGTGATCAGCGTGGGCGCCCTGGCGCTGGAAGAGGTGGAACTGCGGCGCTTTCCCGACGCCAAGAGCCTGTTGATCCTGATGGGCGCGGCCATCCTTGAAAACTTCGGCTACCGCCAGATCAACAATTTCTGGCGCGTCCGCGGGGCCTGGCAGTTCGTGACGGGCGCCCAGGGCTGGGGGACCATGACGCGAAAGGGTTTCACGACGTCATGACCAAATCGGCGGTCGTCCATTGTCATTCCGCGGTCTGGCCGCATCCGGCCGGGCGTGCGCCGGGTTGGATGTTCGTGCTCGTCGGACCGACCCGAGCCCGGATCCAGGGACTGGCCTGATGCTGGAGATCCAACGCCTGGCCGCGCTGCACGCCTTCCGTATCCTCGATACGGCGCCGGAGCCCGCCTTCGACCGGATCACCGCCCTGGCCGCGCGCCTGTTCGCCACGCCCATCGCCCTAGTCTCGCTGATCGACCAGGATCGCCAATGGTTCAAGTCGCGAATCGGCCTGGACGTCTGCGAAACGCCGCGCGAGCAGGCCTTCTGCGCGCACGCCCTGGCCCTGCCGCCCCAGGGCGTGATGGTCGTCGAGAATGCGCTCGAGGATCCGCGCTTCGCCGCCAATCCGCTGGTCACGGGACCGCCTCACATCCGGTTCTACGCCGGGGCGCTGCTGACGGACCGCGATGGTCATAACCTTGGCACGCTGTGCGTCATCGACAGCGTCGCCCGCGGACGGCCCGCGCCGGAAGCGCTGGACGACCTGAAGGCCCTGGCCACGATGGTGGTCGATCGCCTCGAACATGCCCGCGACGCGCGGTCGCTCGCCGAGCAGACGCGGCTGCTGGCGCTGACCGAAACGATCTCGGGCGTGGGTCACTGGGGAAGCGACCTCAAGACCGGGCTCATCACCTGGTCCGACGAGATCTACCGGATCCATGGGGTGGATCGCGAGACCTTCGATCCGAACGCCGTCGATCGCCTGCAATTCTTTCATCCGGACGACCGCGCCACCGTCACCAGCGCTGTCGCCCTGGCCATCGCGACGCGCGGCGGTTTTGAGCACGAACTGCGGCTCGTGCGCGCTGATGGCGCGGTTCGCAGGGTCCTGACCCGGGCCACCACCGAACTGGACGAGGCGGGAAAGGTGACGGCGCTGTTCGGCGTCGTCCAGGACGTCACCGACCGCCGCGCCGCCCTGGAGAGCGTGCGAAGGAGCCAGAGCCGCTACAAGCTGCTGGCCGACAACATGGCCGATGTCGTCACCCGCATCGCGCTGGACGGCGCCAGCAGCTACATCTCGCCGGCGATCAAGACCCTGCTGGGCTATGAGCCGCGCGAGATGGCGGGCCGGACCGCGGACGCGTTCGTCTATGAACCGGACCGGCGCCTGGTCCTGGACGCCTTCGCCCAGATGGCGGCCGGTCGCGAGGAGGTCGCCGTCCAGCATCGCGCGATGCATCGCGACGGCCATCCGGTCTGGGTCGAGACCCGCTTTCGGCTCGTGCGCGACGAGGCGGGTCAACCCGCCGAGATGGTGGCCGTCATTCGTGACATCTCCGAGCAGAAGTCGCTGGAAGCTCATCTGCAAGCCAGCGAGGCCCGCGCCAGAAGGGTGATCGCTGACGCCCATCAGGCGATCGTCACCATCGACGAGAGCGGCCAGGTCGCCGACTGGAACCGGTTCGCCGAGACCACTTTCGGCTGGAGCGCCGCCGAAGCGCTGGGCAAGCCGCTGACCGAGCTGATCATTCCGGCCGAACACCACGCCGCGCACGAGGCGGGCATGCGCACGTTCCTCAAGACGCACCGGGGCGTCGTTCTGGACCGGCGCATCGAGATGCCGGCGCGCCGCAAGTCCGGAGAAATCTTTCCGGTTGAGCTGACGATGAGCGCCACCGACGGCCCCGACGGCTGGCAGTTCACGGCGCTGATGCAGGACATCACCGAGCGCAGGGCGCAGATGGAGCTGTTCGAGAACGCCTTCCATCACGCGTCCATCGGCATGGCGCTCGTCACCCTCGAAGGCGGCTTCAGCAAGGTCAACGGCGCCTTCTGTGGAATCGTGGGCTATGCCGAGGCGGATGTCCTGGCCCTGACGTTCCAGGACATCACCTATCCCGACGATCTCGATCTCGACCTTCAGCACCTTCGCCGGCTGCTGGCAGGCGAAATTTCCAGCTACGTCATGGACAAGCGCTATCTGCGCAGCGACGGCAAGCCGGTCTGGGTCAATCTGGCCGTCTCCCTGGTCCGCGAGGCGGATGGCCAGCCGCTCCATTTCATCGCCCAGGTCCAGGACCTCACGGCGCGCGTCGAGGCCCAGGAAGCGCTGGAGCGACAGACCTTGGTGCTGGCGACGATGGCCACGCAGCTGTCGACCGCCAAGGACGCCGCGGAGGCGGCCAACACCGCCAAGGCCGAGTTCCTGGCCAATATGAGCCACGAACTGCGCACGCCGCTGAACGGGGTGATCGGTTTCTCGCGCCTGCTGGCCGAGAGTCCCGATCTCTCGCCGGAGGATCGCCGCCGGGTCCTGCTGGTGCGGGGCGCGGGGGAAGCGCTCAATAGCCTGATCAACGACGTGCTCGACTTCTCCAAGCTCGAGGCCCGGGCCGTGGAGCTCGAGTCCAGGCCGTTCTCGGTCGGGGACCTGGTTTCGGAAGCCCTGTCGATGGTGGAACCCCAGGCCGCCGACAGGCGTGTCAAGCTGGCGGTCACGGGAGACGACGGCGGCGTGGTGATGGGTGACAAGTACCGCCTGCGCCAGGTGCTGCTGAACCTGCTGTCGAACGCCGTGAAGTTCACCGAGGACGGTTCGGTCACAGTGGACGTGGCCGTGTCGCGGCTGGGTGATGCGACGGTCGGGTTGAAGGTCCGGGTGATCGATCAGGGCGTCGGTGTCCCCGCCGACAAGATCGGGATGCTGTTCAAGCGCTTTTCGCAGGCGGATGGCGCCATTACGCGAACTTTCGGGGGGACGGGCCTGGGCCTGGCGATCTCCCGCGAACTGATCGAACTCATGGGCGGCGAGATCGGGGTGGAGAGCGCGCCAGGCGAAGGCTCGACCTTCTGGTTCGAGATCGCCCTGCAGCGCGGCGTCCTGCCCATGGGTCACGAGAAGGCCGCCAAGGGGCGGGCGATGTTCCCCGGCAGGCGCGTGCTCGTCTGCGACGACGTGGCCCTGAACCGGGAGCTCTGCCAGATCATGGTCGAACAGCACGGGTGCGTCGTCGACCTCGCCTGCGACGGTTCGGAAGCGGTCGAAGCCCTGTCGAACGCGACCTATGACCTGGTGCTGATGGACGTGCACATGCCGGTGATGGATGGCCTGGCCGCCACCGCCGCCATCCGGGCCGCCGGCTTCGACAGTTTGCCCATCATAGCGCTGTCGGCGAGTGGAACGCCGCAGCAGATCGCGGCCTGCCTGGCCGCCGGCATGACCGGGCACCTGCTCAAGCCGCTCTCGCCCGCCGATCTCGAGCGCACGCTGGCCGCGGCGTTCCAGGCTCCGGTGGAGCCCGTCGTGGACCGCACGCCGCTGGAGGCGCCAGGGGGCGACGGGTCTGGCGCCATCGATATCGAGGCGCAATTCGCGTTCGAGGAGTCGATGGGAGCCGAAGCGACGCTGAGATTCGTCAACCTGTTGCGAGACCAGCTGGCGGGGCGCTTCACCGAGGCGTCGCGCGAGACGCTGGTCGCCGAGGCGCACAAGACGGCCGGTTCGGCGGGCATGCTGGGCCTGCACCGCCTTGGGGCGGCGGCCGGCCGGATCGAGGAGATCGGTGTGGAGGGCGAGGGCTTCGAGGCCGCCTTGATCGCGCTCAAGCGCATCGCCCGCCAGGCGGAAAGCGACCTCGCGCACTGGGCCGCCCGCCTTGAGAAGCTTTCGCGCTGAACGGCGAACGAAGTCGAACGCCCCAGGCTTGATCGCGGATCGAGGCGGCGGCCTGCTCGCCAGGCGCGGGGCGCCGATCCGCTCAGTAGCTCGAACGCCGCCTGGCGATCAGGAACAGGACGGCGCAGATCAGCAGGACTCCAATGGAAAACCAGGCCCGCGAGGCGTCCTGGGCCGCGGAGCTGGGGGTTTCGCGAATGAAAGCCGCTTCGGCGAAGGCCAGCAGCGCCAACGACGCCGCCACGGTTCCCATAATAGCCTTGCCCCTGCTCATCATCGCCTTCCCAACTCGGTACACAAGGTCAGCGTAGATGCACGGATGGCGCCATGACGGGGCTTCGACGCCCCCGCGATCTCAGACCGCCCTCGAATTCGCCGGAATGAACGCGTAAGGCGCCTCCGCCGATAGGCCTAGAGATTGGTGTTGAGTTCGGCGACGACGTCGTAGGCGTCACCGCGATAGTAGGATTGGGTGAACTCCGCTGCGCGGCCGTCGGGCAGAAAGCCGCGCCGTTCGATCAACAGTCCCGCGTCGCCAGGACGAACGCCAAGCGTCTCGGCCTGTTCCCTGGAAAACGTGACGGCGCGGAGGCGCTGCAAGGCCCGTACGGGCCGATAACCGGCTCGATGAAGGGCGTCGTACAGGGAGTCCTCCACCGCATCGAGAGACGACAGGCAATAGGCTGGGATGGTCGAATACTCCAGCGCCATGGGGGCGTCATCGGCGTAGCGGATACGATGGAAACGATAAACGGGGGCGCCGGGAGACAAGACGAGCGAGAGGGATTCCTCGGGGGTCACGGCGCCGAGCGAGCGGCTGATCCAGGTGCTGTGCGGGCGGCGACCTCGAGACAGCATGTCCTCCGAGAACGAGGACAGTTTGGAGAAGCTCTTCTCGACCCGGCCCGTGACGAAGGTGCCGGCGCCCCGGCGGCGGCTGAGAAGGCCTTCGTCGACCAGGCCGCCGAGCGCCTTGCGCACGGTGATACGTGAAACGGCGTATTCCTCGGCCAGGTCGCGCTCGGGGGGAATGGCTACGTCCGGCGTCAGGACGCGGCGCTTGATCGCGTTTCGCACGACGCGCTGCAGCTGCAGGTAAAGCGGCGTCGTGTCGTCGGCCTCAAGTCGACCCACGATGTCGGAGAAGGACATGGAATTCCCTAGGTCTTTCATTGGGAGCGAAGTCTCAAGCTGTCGCGGGATCGGAATGAAGCGGCCTGCTTCGTCCCAGGTGGGGCGGGCGGGGAGGGGTCACGCAGGGCGTCCTGGAACGATGAACCAGCGATGCATACCACCTACGAGACCATTTTCAGCCCAATGGATAACTAACATCAATTTGCTTTAATTACTACGCTGCCCGCGTGGCCGGCTCGGCCGTAGACCGTCTGTGACGCTTGACCATTCCCGAGGCCGGTTTTGGAGCTGGTCGATAAAATTGAATAATTACAGATAATTATAGCGCCGCCTAATCGGAGCGCGGATGCGCCAGGGAATCCGGCCGCGAGGGTTCGAGGCAACTTTCAGAATTATATATGAAATTTAATTTACTAATTGACGAACATGCGAGCCCAAACGTAGGCTCAGGCTCGCATCAGGTATCCCAATGGTCTTGGATTGGTATCAAGAGGCTTTGGGGGCTTGAGCGGCTGTCGTGGCGACGGTCTGGCGAGGGTGGGAGCTGCGGCGCCCAAGGGGAGGGGACTCGAAATGAGCCTCA
>Ga0209758_1001480_pt1 | contig 27451 bp, 23 predicted proteins | sample AraplaMF_Col_mMF_FD_184258 | JGI IMG/M metagenome (GOLD analysis project Ga0209758, IMG submission 184258) | Arabidopsis root microbial communities from the University of North Carolina, USA - plate scrape MF_Col_mMF (SPAdes) (version 2) | ecosystem: Host-associated > Plants > Roots > Endosphere...
ACCCGCGGCGGACGCGCCAGTTGAGCTCGCTGTCCTCATAGGCATCCCAGTCGAGCGTCGACATATCCTCGAGCTCGCAACCGTTGATGTAGGTCGAGATCGCGTCGATCATCGGGTTCCAGCGATTGCCGGGCTCGAGACTGAGGCTCGCGGGCTCGTCCTTGCCTTTTTGCGCGGCGTGCCAGAGCCGCTCATAGAACGCGTCCATCGCGCGCATGAAATCGTCGCGCAGCTCCTGCGGAAACGCATTCCCATAGGCCCGCTCGCGCCACGGCGGCAAATCCTTGTTGAGCTCGAAACCGAGCTGCCGTGCGATTGCGACGAAAGAGTTCTTGTCCGCAGAGTGCAGCCAGCCGCAGCCGACGTCGAAGGTGACCTCAGGCGAGACCTGCACGGTCCAGGCGCGGCCGCCGAGCCGGTCGCGTGCCTCCAGCACGATCACGGAGAGGCCGGAGCCTTCAAGCGCATGCGCCGCGCCGAGGCCGGCGGCACCGGCACCGATGATGGCCACGTCGACGGAGGAAGGGAAGGACATGGAGGGGCGAATAGTGAGTGGCGAATGGCGAATAGATTATAAGAAACGCAGGCTCCGGCCAAACGCTCCTACTCGCTACTCGCCATGCCTTATTCGCCCAATTACGCCACCGCTTCCTTGGCCTTTTCCGCGCGCTTGCGCTCGTTCGGATCGAGGTGCTTCTTGCGCAGGCGGATCGACTTCGGGGTGACCTCGACGAGCTCGTCGTCCTCGATATAGGCGAGCGCCTTTTCCAGCGTCATGCGGATCGGCGGCGTCAGGCGCACCGCTTCGTCCTTCGAGGTCGTGCGGATGTTGGTGAGCTGCTTGCCCTTGAGCACGTTGATCTCGAGATCGTTGTCGCGGGTGTGCTCGCCGACGATCATGCCTTTGTAGACCTTCCAGCCGGGCTCGATCATCATCGGGCCGCGGTCTTCCAGCTTGAACATGGCGTAGGCCACCGCTTCGCCCTGGTCGTTGGAGATCAAGACGCCGTTGCGGCGGCCCTGGATCTCGCCCTTGTACGGCGCATAGCCGTGGAACAAGCGGTTCATGATCGCGGTGCCGCGGGTGTCGGTGAGCAGCTCGCCCTGATAGCCGATCAGGCCGCGGGTCGGCGCATAGAACACCAGGCGCTGGCGATTGCCGCCCGAGGGCTTCATCTCGATCAGCTCGGACTTGCGCTCGCTCATCTTCTGCACGACGACGCCGGAGTGCTCCTCATCGACGTCGATCACGACTTCCTCGATCGGCTCCAGGGTGGCGCCGGTGGCCTCGTCCTTCTGGTACACGACACGCGGGCGCGACACCGAGAGCTCAAAGCCCTCGCGGCGCATCGTCTCGATCAAAATCGCGAGCTGCAACTCGCCGCGGCCCGAGACTTCCATCGCGTCCTTGTCGGCGGATTCGACCACGCGCAACGCGACATTGCCTTCGGCTTCGCGCAAGAGGCGGTCGCGAATCATGCGGCTCGTCACCTTGTCGCCTTCAGTGCCGGCGAGCGGGGAATTGTTGACGATGAAGGACATCGACACGGTCGGCGGATCGATCGGCTGCGCCGGCAGCGGCACCTCGACGGTGGGGTCGCAGAAAGTGTCGGCGACGGTGCCCTTGGTGAGGCCCGCAATCGCGACGATGTCGCCGGCTTCGGCTTCATCGAGCGGCGTGCGCTCGAGACCACGGAATGCCAGGATCTTGGTGATACGCCCGGACTCGACCAGCTTGCCATCGGCGTGCAGCACCTTGACCTGCTGGTTCGGCTTGAGCACGCCGGACGAGATGCGGCCGGTGATGATGCGGCCGAGATAGGGGTTGGCCTCCAGGATGGTGCCGATCATCCGGAACGGACCTTCCTCGACCTTCGGCGGCGCGACGTGGCGCAGGATCAGGTCGAACAGCGGCTCCATGCCCTTGTCCTTCGGACCCTCGGGGCTCTCGGCCATCCAGCCTTGCTTGGCCGACCCGTAGAGGATCGGGAAGTCGAGTTGCTCCTCGCTGGCATCGAGCGCTGCGAACAGGTCGAACACCTCGTTGATGACTTCGGTAGGGCGTGCGTCGGGGCGGTCGACCTTGTTGATGACGACGATCGGCTTGAGGCCGACCTTGAGCGCCTTGGAGACCACGAACTTGGTCTGCGGTAGCGGGCCTTCGGCCGCGTCGACCAGCACCAGCGCGCCGTCCACCATGTTCAGGATGCGCTCGACCTCTCCGCCGAAATCGGCGTGGCCGGGAGTGTCGACGATGTTGATGCGGGTGTCCTTCCACTGCACCGAGGCCGCCTTGGCCAGGATGGTGATGCCGCGCTCGCGCTCCAGATCGTTAGAGTCCATCGCGCGATCGGTCACCTTCTGGTTCTCGCGGAACGTGCCGGACTGCTGGAGGAGCTTGTCGACGAGGGTCGTCTTGCCGTGGTCGACGTGGGCGATGATGGCGACGTTACGAAGATTCATGAGTGAGCTTCTTTGCGGTCGGACAATGGGTTAAGCGCGATCTCGCCGGTCAAGCCGGGACCTCTTCGCGGGAACAACGCTGAAACGTGGAAAACGGGGCCTGCTACGCCCAAAAAGGAAACCCGGCCATATCGACCGGGTAGCCCAATGCGTTTGCGGCGCAATATAGGGAAAAAACGCCAAAAAACAATGCGTTCTTTCGGGGTTGGTTGATTGAATTTTGTCCGGGAATCCCCGGAGCTTAGGCGATCCCGGCCAAATCGGCCTGATATTCGCGCACCCGGCTGTCCCGGTCAGCCCGGCGCGGCGCGGCTCTCCGCCTCCTCTGTCGGATAGACTCCGCGCAGCACCTCCTCGAAATGCATCTTCACGGCGTCGTTGCAGAGGCAGGCGCGCATGCGCAAGCCGTCGTGGTTGCGAACCAGGATCGCGCCGCGCCTGGTATCGAGCACACCTTCGGCCTTGAATGATTGCAGCACGCGACTGGCATAAGAGCGACCGACACCGAGCAGTGTCGCAAGCTGCTCGTGCGTCAGCGGCACGCTGTGCTCGTCGCCGGTCCGCTCCATCGCCGCGACGATCCATTTCGCCGTGCGTTGCTCGATCGAATGAATCGCGTTGCAGGCGGTCGACTGGAAGATCTGCGCCAGCATGCAATCGGCGTAGCGGGCGAAGATGTTGCGCAGCGACGGCGAGCGGGCCTTGGCCGCCTCCAGTTTGCCGACGTGAATCCGCGCGAACGGGCCGCCGAATTTCACGCAGATGCGGGTATAGGCCGGCAGGAATCCTTCGCTGACGATGCCGCCCACCGCGCCCTCGCGACCGACCAGAATGGTCTCGACATCGCGGCCGTCTTCATTCGGGACGAGAAACGTTGCGAGGGACGGACCGCAGGGAAAATGCACCACCTGGACGTCGTCGCCGGGACTGTAGAGCAGATGGTTCGCGGCGACCTCGTCAACGGTGACGAAGGGTGCGAGCAGCGCATAATCAGCCGGGCGCAAGCGCCGCAGCAGGTTGTTGGCGGGCCGGCTCTCGACATCGTTTATCGTGCTGATACGCGCGTCCATCGCGAACTCCCGGTCCTCCTCTCCACAGTAGCGACTTCCGTTCATGGCCTGTGTGCACATGTGGACAGACGTAAGAACTGTTCTGTGGTGAGTTTCGTTCCGGGAACCCTCCGATGCGCTGGGCGCAGGTATCGGCTTGGGGCTGTCCTGACCGGTGAAACATGCAGCTCTCAATAGTCAGGACCATGATACCTGCCTCCCCGGACCGCCCGGCCGAACTCCCCGCCGACGTGCTGATCGTCGAGGACGATCCGATTATCGCCATCGATTTCGAGGATCGGCTGCTCGGCTTTGGCGTCAAAAGCGTGCGCAGCGTGGGTTCGGTGGCGCAGGCGCTGAACGCGATCAATGCACGCGCGCCCGACTTCGCGCTGCTCGACGTCGAGCTGATCCGCGAGAAGAGTTTTGCGATCGCCGAGCGGCTCGCAGTGCTGGCAATTCCCTTCGTCTTCGTCACCGGCTATGGCGCGGAGACCAGCATCCCGCCGGAGTTTGCCGCACGGCCGCGGCTGCAAAAGCCGTGCTCCAGCGATGCGCTGGAGGCGGCATTGCAGGCCCGCGGCGGCTAAGGGAAAAGTGCGAAGCGGTTTTCCGAAAAGATCCTGCTCAAACAACAACCTGAAGCGCGATGATGATTCATCCTAATCTCATCGCGCTTTAGATCGGCGTCAGGCGAATTTCGGATCCAGCGTGGTCGACCACAGCGCGATGTCGGCGCGGTCGCGCAACGTCACCGTCATCTGGCCGGAGGCACCGTCGATCTTGACGTGACCGAAGAACTGCATGCCGGCGGATGGCGGCAGGTTCTGCTTGTCGAGGCCGGGCGCCTTGATGAAACGCACGTCGGGGCCGAACGTGTTGTCGAGCTCGTTCGGGCCGAACGTTCCGGCGTGCAGCGGCCCTGAGACGAATTCCCAGAACGGCTCGAAATCCTGGAATTGCGCCTTGTTGGGATCGTAATAATGCGCGGCGGCGTAGTGCACGTCCGCCGTCAGCCACACCGTATTCCTGATCGGCGCCGTCTTGATGAAGCGCAGGATGTCGGCGATCTCGAACTCTCTCCCGCGCACCGGGCCGTCGCCCTGCGCGAAGGCTTCCGACCCCTTCTTGTTCGCCGCATCGTCGTAAACGATGATGCTGAGCGGCATGTCGGAGGCGATCACTTTCCATGTCGCGCGCGAATTGAGCAGGCCGCGCTTCAGCCAGGCCATCTGGTCGGGGCCGAGGAAATAGCTGGCCGGGCCGTACTCCGTCTCGAGATTGGCGCCGTTCGGGCCGCGATAGCTGCGCTCGTCGAGCACGAACACGTCGAGATGCGGGCCATAGGAGATCTGGCGATAGACCCGGCCCGGCTCATTGATGCTCTCGCGCATCGGATACATCTCGTGGAAAGCCCGAGACGCGCGGGCCGCCAGCAGCGAGATGTCGCGCACCTTGTAGGCAGCAGGCAGATCCTTCGACAGCGACCAATTGTTGGTCACCTCGTGATCGTCCCACTGCACGAAGATTGGCACTTCGGCATTGAAGGCGCGGACATTGTCGTCGGTGAAATTGTATTTGTGCGCGGCGCGGTACTCGTCCAGCGTCTCGGCGACCTTGGCCTTCTCGGGGATCGTGAGGTTCTTCCAGATCTTGCCGTCGGCAAGCTTGACCTCCGAGGCGATCACGCCGTCGGCGTAGATGGTGTCGCCGGAATGCAGCAGGAAATCCGGCCGGTGCTTGCGCATGGTTTCGAAGGTGAGCATGCCGCCGTCTTCGGGATTGATGCCCCAGCCCTGGCCTGCGACGTCGCCGCCCCAAACGAAGCTGACATCGCGACGATCGGCCGGCGCGGTGCGGAAGCGCCCGACCACCGGCTCGCCTTCGATCGCGGTGTGCGAGAGATCGCGGAAGCGGACGCGATAGAAGATGTCCTGGCCTGCGGGCAGATTTTCCACCAGCATCTTGGCGGTGAAGTCGCTCTCGGGCAGGGCAGCGATCGGCGGCAGCGCCCGGGCGTTCTTGAACGAATCCGTCGTCGCCACCTCGACCAGCATCTGTGCTGGCCGGTCGGTCCGCGCCCAGACCACGCCGCCGTCCACCGTGACGTCGCCGGATTGCACGCCATGGGTGACCATGGGCCGGTCGGCCGCGCGCGACAGATGCGGCATCGCGATCGCGCCGAGCGCACCGGCGCTGGTGCTGAGGAATTTGCGGCGGGAGAATTTGATCTTCATGACGATGCCCTCGATATCGCGCAGCCCCGCCAAGGCGACGGTCGCTGGGACGAAGTACGACGCTATATTGAGACAGTGTGACGCGGCGATTACGCGGACGGGCGTTTATGCGTTGCCGGCGGCCCGGAATTGCGCGCCGGCGCGTTGCAGGTTCGGCGGCAGGCTGGACAGCACGACCTTGCGGTCGGCAATTGCGGCATGGAACTGGTCGAGTACGATGTTGAAGGCGGTCAGCGCGCCTTCTTCGATGGCGCCGTCATCGTAGCAACGCAGCGTGTCGCGCAAGATGTCGTCGGCTTCGGCCTGCATCTGGTCGAGCTCGTCGGCGGTCTCGCTCTTGCGGGCTGCGGCGAGCATGTCGAGCAGGCGCTCGCGCTGATGATTGTTGCTGTTGCGCTCATCCTTTTTCAGGTAGCCGGCGAACCATGCGCCGATCGAGCCCATGGCCGAAAGCGCCATCAGGCTCCACCAGATGTAATCGCTGTACTTGTCGAGGAAGGTCTTCTCTTCGCCGTCGACGAAGGCGGCCGCGCCCGGGTGCACCGGGATCGCCGCGTCCTTGTCGGTATCGGGTGTCTCGATCTTCGCGGCCTGCGGGAAATCGGCCAGCAATTGCTGGCGCACGGCGAAGAGCTGCCGGGTGAAGGCCGCGACCGTGGTCTCCGACAGGCCTTTGCGTGCCACGATGTGGTGCGAGAAACTGATGGTCTTGACCTCGTCGTCGGGGCGGTCGGGCGAGCCGCCATAGGTGCCGGCGGGAATCTCCGAGGACTCGTAGACCGGATGGTTCTGCGCGATCGCATCGGCTGAATCGATGGCGAGGAAGGTTGGCGCGCTGCCATCCCTGGCTGAGGCGGCGATCGCGTCGGACGTGATCTTGCTGTTGACCGGGCCGGCCGCGAGATAGACGTCGGCCTTCTGTGCCTTGATCGCCTCGGCGGCCTCGCTTGCCGGGAACTGCACGACCTCCACCTTGGCGGGATCGACGCCGTATTGCTGGAGGATCACCTTGAGCAAATTGACGTTGGCCGGGGTCCGGCCGACCACGCCGACGCGATGGCCGGCGAGCTGCGCGATCTTGGTGATCTTCGCGCCCTTCTTCTTGCCCTTGCCGGAAACCGACCACAGCACCACGACGTTCTTGCGCAGCGTCGCGACGGCTTGCGCGTTCTTGGGCACCTCGAGATCGCCGCGTATGATGGCGAGATCGGCCTTGCCCAGGGCGAGCTCATTGGCGCTGGCGATGGCGCCGTCGGTCTGGATCGGGCGCAGCCGCACGTAACCCTTGCTCTGCGCGAAGGCCTGCGTCAGCGTCTGTACCACCTTGACGTCGTCGCTGTTGGCTGGACCGACCGCGATCTTCAGCACCACCGGCCGCATCGCGAAATAGTAGCCGCCTGCCAGCGCGCCGATGATGGCGAGCACCAGCGCCAGAGACACGAGCGCCGTCTTCCGCGCCGCCGATCGCGGCGAAGGCGGAGCGGGCGTTTCGGCCAGGTCTAATCCCCCGGTCATCGATCTCCCAAACAGGCGCTTCAGGCTCAGTTTCATCTTGGCCGGCGATTTACGCCGGCAATTGTAGCAAATTTCTTGTCCGGCGGGGTTACATCTCCGTCATGGTTAGCGGATCGGGCGAAATCCCCTTGGATCCGGACCGTAAGCACGGTGTTAGGGTAAAGTTCCCCTGAAAAACGGAGGCCATCATGGCAGAGCGGCTATCGGCGGACGCACGCAAGCAGGCGCTGGGTGGTATCACGGGCTGGACCGAGGTTCAGGGCCGCGACGCCATCGGGAAGACCTTTGTCTTCAAGGATTTCAACGAGGCGTTCGGCTTCATGACCCGTGCAGCGCTGGTCGCCGAGAAGATGGATCACCACCCCGAATGGCGCAATGTCTACAAGACTGTCGAGGTGGTGCTGTCGACCCATGACGCCGGTGGCGTCACCCAACGTGATATCGCGCTCGCCACCGCGATGAACGCCATCGCTAAGCTGACATCAGGCTGAGATCTTGCAGGCCGGATGCGCATCCCCATGTTGTGATCGTCGTCAGATGCGGCCTTCGGCCGCGCCGGATTGAGCGGGGAGTTCTCGAACATGGCTGCCGAACACAGCGTCGGCTTCGAGCCGGCCGATCGGCTCGCGGAAGATCGTGACAGCGTTCGCCGTCGCTTTTGGCGCAAGCTGAAGCGCGTCGCCGCGCAGCTGCCGTTCGCGGAAGATCTGCTCGCCGCCTATTATTGTGCGTTCGATCGGCAGACGCCGCGCCATGTCCAGGCGTCGCTGCTGGCTGCGATCGCCTATTTCATCCTGCCGTTCGACTTCATCCCCGATGTGATGCCGGTGCTCGGCTTCACCGATGATGCCGCCGTGCTCGCGACCGCCATTCGCATGGTCGCGAGCCACATCACGTCGGAGCACCGCGCCGCGGCGCGCGCCGCGCTGAAGCGCGGCGTGGATGAGGTGGCACAGTAGCGAGCCCCGTATTCCGCTGTCATTCCCCGCGTAGGCGGGGAATCCAGTACGCCGCGGCCTGTCGATTCAATCACAGCCGTCTCGGAGTACTGGATCGCCCGGTCAAGCCGGACGATGACAGTGAGGGTGTGGAGACGAGCTCGCTACTTCTTCTCCGCCCGCGCATTCTCGGCGTCCCAGGCCTGGAATTGCTTGAACAGCGTCTCCCTTTCCGCGTCGGTCACCTTTGCAGCTGCCGGGCTTTGCTTCAGGAAGGCCTCGAAGCGTTGCCGCGTCACCGGCTCGACGCCGTGCCGGTCGAGCCATTGCTGCGCCACCGGCAATCTATTCCAGCCCGCCAGCGGCGCCGCGAGCGAGACCTCCTTCCACTTGGGATGGAAGGGCGGGTTTTGCAGCGCCGGAAATTTCGTGAAGAACGCGTCCACGAACAGCGCAAGCTTGCGGTAGCGTTCGGTGTTCTGCGCCCAGTTGTAGGCCGCGAGCACCGCCGGCACGGCGATCGTGTCCACGCTCTCGCCGTCCTTGATCAGGTTCGGATAGTCCTTTGACGTCAGCGTCGCCGGCAGATAGTCGCTCTGGAGCGGTTTTGCGTAGTCAACCTTCGCCAGGTGGAAGCGGCCGTCATTGCCGAAGGTCGAGACCGACTTGTACGGCTTGCCGCCGACCACGACGACGGCGTCGATCTCGCCGGCCTTCAGCTTCTCCATCGCGATCCGCTGCTCGACATAGACGAATTTTGCCTTGATTCCGAGCCGTTCGAATACGGTGAGTGCGGTGATGAAGGTGCCGCCGTTCGGCAGGTCCACGCTGACCGTCTTGCCTTCGAGGTCTTTGAGCGTCGCGACCGATTTCGGCGCGATCACCTGCATCTCCTCGTTATAGAGCTTGGTGACATAGGTGAACTGCTTCTTGATGTCCTTGGCAAAGCCCTTGCGCTCGAGATAGTCGAGCGTATCGGCCCGCACGACGCCGAGGTCGACACCTTGCAGGAACAGAATGTCGGCGACGCTCTGCACCGAGCCGCGGCCGACGATCGGAAGCACGCGGATCTTGTTGCCGTCGTCGAGCACGGAGGCGAGGTCGGCGCCGAACTGCACATAGGTACCGCCGATCGTGCCTGTGATCAGCGTGACGGTGTTGGCGTTCAGCGCCTGCTTGGTCGGGTTCGAGCCGAACTGGAAGATGGCTTTCAAACCGTCCGAGACCTTGGCCGGATCGTATTCGGTCTGCTCGGCGCGCGCCGCGCAGGAACAGATGGTCATGATGGCGGCAAGCGCCATTTTCAAAGCGTAACGCATGATGTCCCCTGCCAAATCTAGTTCTGAAGTTGGGAGAGGCGCTGCCGCGCCTCGGCCGATCCAAGCTGCGCGGCTTTCTGGTACCAGTCGCGCGCGGCTGCGGGGTCCGCAGTGATGCTCCGCGTGTCCTTGGTGCCCAGCACGGCTGGATCATAGGTCTGCGCCAGCACGTACGCCGCTGTCGCATCTTGTGCATTCGCCGCGCGTTCGAGCAGGAGCCGCGCCGCGGCGATGTCGCCGACGGTCATCAGGCTCCTGGCGCGTGCCATGAGCCCCGCCAGCGTGTCTGCGTCGAGGGTCGTGGCGGGCGGCGGTGGCTCGGGCGGCGCAGCAACGGTCGCCGGCCCAGGTGCCGGGGTCTGAGCTTGCAGCGCCGTCTGATAGGCGCTTGCGATCGCCTCGCGACTTGGCGTTTGCGGCGCAGGGGGGTCCGGCGCGTCGGCACTCGCCAGCCTCGTGTCGCTCGCGCGCGCCGGATCCTTGCGCGGCGTCTGCGGCTCGGCCGGCGCATTGGTCGACGCCATGGCCTGGTCTGCCGCGATGCCCATCCAGCTACCGGCGTTGGCGGCAAACAGACCGCGAAGGTCGGACTGAAACAGCGCGGCCGAGACAGCCAGCGAGGATGCCGCCAGAACGACCGCAAGAACACGCGGGATGAGTCTGGAGCGCACCTCCATCTGCGCATATTCGCGTGGGTCCGGCGCGCCGAGCGGATCGGACAGGAACAGTGGAATTGGATCGTCCTGCGATAGTTCGGCGCGTGCGGCACGCGCGCGGATGAAGGACGCGGTCGGTGAAGGTGATGCTGTTCGATGGGAGTCGAGCGCGCTCGACTCCGTCGACGGGCGATGCGCCGTCGTCTCCATGGTGATGCTCCCCATACTAACGCAACGCGGGGGCATTCCCGGCTTCAGTCTTCTTGCTTTTGTCCAGAAGTGTCCCGCAAATGGAGCCGGTAAAACGCCGTTTGAATCAGCCCAAAAAACGTCAGCGCTTTGCGCGAATTGGGAAATAGTTGGGTTTGATTGGGGCGAGGCGGAGGAATGCACCGCAATTTTGGCGGTGATGGTTGAGGACGGTTCAACCAGACGGCGCCGCGCGAAAAAGCCGGCGCTGCTTCAGCAACGCCGGTGATTCGTGCGATGGCGGTTGTGGATGTGGCGGGGCGCCTCCGGCCTCACGGATGCAGGATCACCTTGCCCATGGCCTGGCGTCCCGCCAGAACCTTCAGCGCGTCGGCGGTCTGCGCCAGCGGGAAGGTACGGTCGACATGCGATGAGATCTTTCCTTCCGCCGTCCACTTCACGAGCTTCTCGAGATTGGCGCGGTTCTTGGGGGGATTGACCCGGGTCCAGGCGCCCCAGAATACGCCTCTGATATCGCAGCCCTTCAACAGCGCGAGGTTCAGCGGCATCTTCGGAATGTCACCGGCGGCAAAGCCGATCACCAGGAAACGGCCTTCCCAGGCGATCGACCGCAGCGCCTGTTCGGCGTAAGCGCCGCCCACGGGATCGAAGATGATGTCGACGCCCTTGCCGTCGGTGAGTTTACGCAAGCCTTCCTTGAGATCTTCCTTGGCGTAATTCAGCGTCAGCTCGGCGCCGTGCGCCTTGGCGAAAGCGAGCTTCTCGTCCGACGAAGCGCAGGCGATCACCTTCAGGCCCATCAGCTTGCCGAGCTCGCAGGCGGCAAGGCCGGTGCCGCCGGCCGCACCCAGCACCGCGAGCGTCTCGCCCGGCTTGGGGCTGGCGCGATCCTCCAGCGCATGCAGCGCGGTGCCGTAGATGATGATGATGCCGGCTGCGCGGTCGTAGTCGAGGTTGTCGGGGATCTTCACGATTGATGCCGCGGGCAGCGCGATCTTTTCACGCGCGCCGTTGTGGCCGCAGGAGGCGACGACGCGATCGCCGACCTTGAGATCAGTGACACCATGGCCGATGCTCTCGATCACGCCGGCAACTTCCGCGGCTGGCGAGAACGGGAACGGCGGCTTGATCTGGTACTTGCCTTGAATCATCAGGATGTCGAAAAAATTCAGCGCCGCCGCCTTGATCGCGATCACGGCTTCGCCGGGACCGGCCACCGGGTCCGGCACATCGGCGAGCACGAGATCGTCGGGCTGGCAATATTGCGAGCAGAGAATGGCTTTCATGGCGGCACCTGAAGCGTTTCGAGGGGAATTATAGTTGGTGCGGTTTTGCCGGATTTAGTGCGGTCCGACAATCCGGATTCTTTGCTTGCGGCGACGTTCGCCCTATCCTCGTCATTGCAAGCGAAGCAATCCGGGCTATTTCCGCAGGACGGATTCTGGATTGCTTCAGCCTCCGCTAAAGCTTCGGCGGACAAGTCGCTGCGGTCGCAATGACGAAATCGCGGAGAAGGGATTCAAACGATGTTTGAAACGGACCTGCTCAAGAACAAGCGCATCCTCGTCACCGGCGGCGGCTCGGGCCTTGGCGCTGCGATGGGCCGACGCTTCCTCACGCTCGGCGCCGAGCTCGTGATCTGCGGCCGCAAGCTCGATCGTCTGGAGACAACCGCAGCGGGGATGCGCGCGCAGACCGGCGGCAAGGTCACCACCATCGCCTGCGATGTTCGCGATGGCGCCGCCGTCGATGCGATGATGGATGCGATCTGGCGTGAAGCGCCGCTCGACATCCTCGTCAACAACGCCGCGGCGACCTTCATCGCGCAGAGCGAGCATCTGTCTTTTCGCGCGGCCGATGCCATCCTGGCGCCGACCCTGCATGGCGCGATGTATTGCACGCTCGCCGCAGGCAAGCGCTGGATCGAAGGCAAGCATGGCGGCGTCGTGCTCTCGATTCTCTCGACCTCGACCATCACCGGCCGCGCCTTCACCGTTCCCTCCGCGATGGCGAAATCGGCGGTGCTGGCGATGACCAAGAGCCTGGCGGTGGAATGGGGCCCGAAAGGCATCCGCACCGTCGCGATCGCGCCGGGACCGTTCCCGACCCCGGGCGCATCCGGGCAGCTTCGCCCGGAGGGCCGCGACGAAAGCTGGACGGCGCGCAATCCGCTGGGCCGCACCGGCGAGCATAGCGAGCTGGCTGACCTCGCCAGCTTCCTGGTCTCGGATCGCGCTGCTTACATCAATGGTGAGATGGTGGTGATCGACGGCGGCGCGCATTTGCGCAGTTCCGGCGCCGAGGATTTGTTGCAATGGTCGGACGCGCAATGGGCCGAACAGCGCGCGGCGCGGTCCGGAAGCTAGCCGCGTCGCCCTGCTAACTGCGTTCCCAAATTGAACTTTCCCAGCTATCCCTGACCGGGGACAAAGCGCGACCGGGCCATCTTCCAGTCACAATATTGAGGGAACCACTCCGGCATGTGGCGGGTGCTCTTTTTGGCTTTGATGATTGGCGTGACGGCGTGGGGACTCAGTGATTCCGCGCGCGCGCAGACGGCTCAACCGGCGCCGAAGACTGCGGCCAAGCCCGCTGCCGCCAAGACGGCCGCGAAGACGGCAGCAAAGCCCGAGGGCAAGCCAGCGGCCTCTACCGCGGCGGTTGCGGGCGGCGCAGAGCCGACCCTGATCGGCCAGTTCGGCACCTGGGGTGCCTATTCGGCGGCACCCAATGGCAAGAAGGTCTGCTTTGCGCTGGCCAAGCCGTCATCGTCCAAGACCAATCCGCCGAACCGGCCGCGCGATCCCGCCTATGCCTTCGTCTCGACCCGGCCGGCCGAGAAGGTGAACAACGAAGTTTCGGTCATGATCGGCTACGCGCTGAAGCCGGGCTCCGAATCCACCATCGAGGTCGGCGGCGCCTCTTTTGCCATGTACACGCAGGGCGACGGCCTCTGGATCAAGAATGCGGCCGAGGAGGAGCGAATGGTGGAGGCCATGCGCAAATCCGCCGATCTCGTGGTCAAGGGCGTCTCGGCCAAGGGCACGGAGACGACCGATACGTTCTCGCTGAAGGGCCTTGCCCAGGCGCTCGACAAGATCGCGCAGGATTGCAGGCATTAAGGCTGCGGGCGAGAAGGTCGCAATCGGCCGTTCCGGTTGCTATATAAGGGCGGTTCCTAGCTTTTCCGTCATTCCGGGATGATCCGAAGGACCAGACCCGGAATCTCGAGGTTCCGGGTTCGACGCTTTGCGCCGCCCCGGAACGACAAAACACAATCAGGCCTAATCGATGCAACCGACGACCGAGCCGCGCGACGCAATCCTGGTGGAGAAGACGCCACTCGAAACCTATGTGCCGCTGGCAAAACCCTCGCTGATCGGATTGTCGCGCACCGAGCTTGCCGATCGCCTCGGCGAGATCGGCGTCGCTCCGGCGCAGCGCAAGATGCGCGTGCAGCAGCTGTGGCACTGGCTCTATTTCCGCGGCGCCCAGAGTTTTGACGACATGACCTCGATTTCGAAGGGCATTCGCGCCGATCTCGCGCAGCGCTTCACCGTCGACCGGCCCGAAGTCGTGGCCGAGCAGATCTCCAACGACGGCACCCGCAAATGGCTGCTACGCCTGCCGAGCGGCGACTCCGTCGAGAAGGCGCATGAAGTCGAGTGCGTCTACATTCCCGAGACCGATCGCGGCACGCTCTGCGTCTCCTCGCAGGTCGGCTGCACGCTGAACTGCTCGTTCTGTCACACCGGTACGCAGCGCCTGGTGCGCAATCTCACCGCCGGCGAGATCGTCGGCCAGATCATGGTCGCGCGCGACCGCTTGAACGATTGGGCCGACCGCGAGGACGGCACGCGCCGCGTCACCAACATCGTGATGATGGGCATGGGCGAGCCGCTCTACAATTTCGAGGCGGTGCGCGATGCACTTTTGATCGTCGGCGACAATGAGGGTATCGGCATCTCCCGCCGCCGCATCACGCTGTCGACCTCGGGCGTGGTGCCGAACATCGTGCGCGCCGGCGAGGAGATCGGCGTCATGCTCGCGATCTCGCTGCATGCGGTGCGCGACGAGCTGCGCAACGAGCTGGTGCCGCTCAACCGCAAATATCCGATCAAGGAGCTGCTGCAGGCCTGCCGCGATTATCCCGGCGCTTCGAATGCGCGCCGCATCACCTTCGAATATGTGATGCTCAAGGGCGTCAACGATTCGCTCGACGATGCAAAGCTGCTGGTGAAGCTGCTCAAGGGCATTCACGCCAAGATCAATCTGATCCCGTTCAATCCCTGGCCCGGCACCGCCTATGAATGCTCGGACTGGGACCAGATCGAAAAGTTCTCCGAATACATCTTCAACGCCGGCTATTCCTCGCCGGTGCGCACGCCGCGCGGCCGCGACATCCTCGCCGCCTGTGGCCAGCTCAAGTCCGAGACGGAAAAGCTCAGTGCACGTGAGCGTCAAGCGCTGCGCGCGATGGCGATGACGGATTGAGGATGAGTGCCTCACGCGCTCTCGTCATGGCCGGGCTTGTCCCGGCCATCCACGAACCGCGAGCAAGAAAGTCGTGGATGCCCGGGTCAAGCCCGGGCATGACGGTTGAGAACGTGGCGACATCGTTTGTCGACAACCTGCTTATGTCATGTCCCTGATCGGCCGCCTCGTCGTCATCTTCATCGGCTTCCTCGCCGCCTGTTTCGTCGGTGGCACGATAGTGGTCGGCGCGCTGCTGTTTCCGGAATTTTCCGATCTCGGCGCCGGCCCCGTCGATCAGGGCACGATCGATATCCTGCTCGGCTTCGGCTTCATTTTTGTTTCTGGTTTTGCGCTGGTACCAGCGGCGGTGATCGTCGCGATCACGGAAGCCCTCTATATCCGCAGTGCGCTGGCCTACGCGGTCGGCGGTGGCCTCGTCGGTCTCGCCTGCTATCTCGGCCTCGTCCCGTTCGATTCAGATACGTTTCAGTTCGAAGGCATCGTACGCCGCCATCTGGAGATCATGACCGGCGCGGGCATTGTTGCCGGCGTCGTCTACTGGCTGATCGCCGGCCGCAATGCCGGCGCCTGGCGCATCCCGCCGGCTCCGCGCCAACCGCCTCCGCCGCTGCCGTCGAATTCGCGGCCGGATGCGCGCTAGTTTGCACCGTCATTCCGGGGCGCGCGTAGCGCGAACTATGGTGCGCAATTGCGCACCTGAGAATCTCGAGATTCCCGGCTCGGTGCTGCGCACCGCCCCGGAATGACACCGGCAAGGGTTTTCATCCTCGTCCCGCTCCGCTAAACCGCCCGCCATGAACCGGACTGGACTCTTCATCGCCCTGACGCTGTGGCTCGTGATCGGCGTCGTTTTCGGCCTCTATCCCGAGCTCGATCTCAAGCTCGCTTCGCTGTTCTTCGATCCCGCGACCAGGACATTTCCGCTCAAGCAGAACGGCTGGGCCGAGATCGCGCGGAACGCTGCGATGTGGGTCTCCTGGGCCTGCGTGCTGCCGTCGCTGGTCGCCCTGGTGGCGAAAATGATCAGGCCCGACCGTCCCCTGATGGTGTCGGGGCGCGCGATCGTGTTCCTGCTGGTGACGATCATCCTGTCGGCCGTCATTCTGTCCAACCTCACCTTCAAGACCTATTGGGGCCGGCCGCGTCCAGTGGTGGTGACCGAGTTTGCCGGCGACCAGCAATTCGTGCCGTGGTGGGATCCGCGCGGCGGCTGCGCGCGCAATTGCTCGTTCTTCTCCGGTGAAGGCGCGACTGCGTTCTGGACCCTGGCGCCGGCCGCGCTGGCGCCGCCGGCATGGCGGCCGCTCGCCTATGCCGGCGCCGTGGTGTTCGGCGCCGTGACCAGCGGGCTGCGGATGGCCTTCGGCGGCCACTTCTTCACGGACGTCGCGACCGCCGGCCTCGTCACCTTCGTCGTGATCTGGTTCGGTTTCGCGCTGATCTACCGCTGGCCCGCGACCCGGTTCTCGGACGAGGCGGTCGATGCGGCCCTGACCCGGCTGAACATGCCCGCCTACAGGCTCCGCCAGCGCCTGTTCAGCCGCAAGGCGGGTCCCGAGCCCTCGGTTTGAGCCATTAAATGCGTGCCCCGGTCTGCGAAATTTGATATTCGCCCGATCAAACCACGCCCCTCATCAGCCTTTGAGACCCGATTGGAAGCCCCATGACCACGATCCTGAAAAGCCTGCCCAAGGGCGAGAAAGTCGGCATCGCTTTTTCGGGCGGCCTCGACACCTCTGCGGCGCTGCTCTGGATGAAGCAGAAGGGCGCGCGCTGCTACGCCTATACCGCCAATCTCGGCCAGCCCGATGAGGCCGACTACAACGAGATCCCGCGCAAGGCGGAAGCGTTCGGTGCCGAGAAGGCCGTGCTGGTCGATTGCCGCACGCAGCTCGTTCACGAAGGCATCGCCGCGATCCAGTCCGGCGCCTTCCACATCTCCACCGGCGGCATCACCTATTTCAACACCACGCCGCTCGGGCGCGCAGTCACCGGCACGATGCTGGTCGCGGCGATGAAGGAGGACGGCGTCAACATCTGGGGTGACGGCTCGACCTTCAAGGGCAACGACATCGAGCGCTTCTATCGCTACGGCCTTTTGACCAATCCGAGCTTGCGCATCTACAAGCCCTGGCTCGACCAGCAGTTCATCGACGAACTCGGCGGCCGCGCCGAGATGTCGGCGTTCATGACCGCGCAGGGCTTTGCCTACAAGATGAGCGCCGAGAAGGCGTATTCGACCGACAGCAATCTGCTCGGCGCCACGCACGAGGCCAAGGACCTCGAGAGCCTCGCCAGCGGCATCAAGATCGTCAATCCCATCATGGGCGTGCCGTTCTGGCGTGATGACTGCGTCGTGAAGGCCGAGAAGGTCGTGGTGCGTTTCGAGGAAGGCCAGCCAGTCGCGCTGAACGGCAAGACCTTCTCCGATCCCGTCGCGCTGTTCCTCGAAGCCAACGCGATCGGCGGCCGCCATGGCCTCGGCATGAGCGATCAGATCGAGAATCGCATCATCGAGGCCAAGAGCCGCGGCATCTACGAGGCGCCGGGCATGGCGCTCTTGCATATTGCCTATGAGCGCCTCGTCACCGGCATTCACAACGAGGATACCATCGAGCAGTACCGCATCAGCGGCATGCGGCTCGGACGTCTGCTCTATCAGGGCCGCTGGTTCGACTCGCAGGCCTTGATGCTGCGCGATACCGCGCAGCGCTTTGTTGCAAGCGCCGTCACCGGCGAGGTGACGCTGGAGCTGCGCCGCGGCAACGACTATTCTATTTTGAACACGGAAAGTCCGAACCTCACCTATGCGCCGGAAAGGCTCAGCATGGAGAAGGTCGAGGATGCCGCCTTCACACCGGCCGATCGCATCGGCCAGCTCACCATGCGCAATCTCGATATCGCCGACACCCGCACCAAGCTCGGTCTGTATTCGAAGACCGGCCTGCTGTCGGGCAGCGAAGGCTCGCAGATCTTCCGGCTCGAGAGCGACAAGGGCTGAGATCGTACGGTGGGTTAGTCTAGCGTAGCGTAACCCACCTCTTCTGTTTTCGCGGATATAAGCAGCGGTGGGTTACGCCTTCGGCTAACCCACCCTACAAGGCAAAACAAAAATGGCCGGGATCGCTCCCGGCCATTTTCTTTTTTGCGACCGTCTTACTGGCGCGGCGGCGGGGCAGCGTTGGCCTGGCCGCCGTTCAGCAGCGGCGTGATGCGACGGACGGTGACGCGCCGGTTGATCCGGCTCGGGCCGTCGGTCTGCTCCTTCAGGTACTGCTTGCCGTAGCCCTGCGACGTCAAGTTCTCGGCGGGCACGCCGAACTGCTGGGTCAGCAACTCGGCCGCGGCCTGCGCCCGGCGATCCGACAGCGACAGATTGTCGACGTCGTTGCCGACCGCGTCGGTGTGACCCTCGATCAGGAACACCTCCTGCGGGTTGGCCCGGATTGCCTGGTTGATGCCGTCGGCGATCACCTGGAGTCGCGCCGCCTGGTCAGGCGGAATGGTCCACGATCCCGTCTCGAAGTTGATCGTGTTGACGTCGACGCTCGGCATCGCCATGCGGACGTTCGGCGAGTAGCGGATCTCGTCGAGCGAGTAGCGTCGTTCGATCCGCTGCACCGGCGGCGCTCGCATCGTCTCGTAGATCACGTCCGGCGATGCTTCCTGGGCATCGACGATGTAGCGATCGTACGGGATGCTCACGACCGGCGGCGGCACGTCGACATAGAAGCCGCCGACCGCGCGCGGATCGCGATAGGTGTTGTCGATGATGATGATCTCGCGTCCGCTGGGATCCCTGCGGATTCGGCGCAGCAGCGAACCATCGGGACCCACCACGGTGATCACCTCGCTGCCATCAGGCCGGAACACGACGGTGCGGGTTTCGCCGCCGACGGTCTCGGTGCGGATGTCACGGGCGCCGTAGCGGAAGCGATAGAGATCGTTGCCGCGGACATATTCCTGACCGCTGGGGTCGCGGATGATGATGCGGTCGGGCTCGGTGTAGATGGTGCGGCCGTCTTCGACGACTTCCTGCCGTTGATTGCGGTAGTCGGCGATGGTGGCGCCGATCACGGCGCCGGCCACGATCCCCGCGCCGAACGCCAGCGGCGTCAGGTCACGCTTCGGCGGAGGCGGTGGAGGCGGCAGCGGTGCGGCAACCGTCGGCGCCGCGCGGAACGCCGGTGCAACCGTTGGCGGTGCGTACTGAGCCTTGTTGGGCGGCGGTGCCGCGGCCGGCGTGGCCGGGACGACGGTCGGTGCAGCGGCGCCGGGCGGCGGTGCCGGAGGACGCTGCACGGCACCCGCCTGGGGCGTCACAGGCGGTGTTCCAGCCGTGGGCGCGCCCGCAGCCGGCGCTCCACCCTGACGTCCTGGAAGCGGCGTCGCACCACCAGGGGCGGGCGTTGCCGACGGAGCCGGGGTTGCACCTGGAGCCGGCGCCGCCGGGCGCGTGGTGCCGGGCGCAGGCGTTGCTGATGGTGCCGGGGTTGCACCTGGAGCTGGCGTCCCCGCGGCCGGCGGAGCGCCGGGGCGTCCCGGCGCTGGCGTCACGGACGGCGTCGGAGTCGGAGTAGCAGTCGTCGTCCCCGGGCGAGCTGCCGGCGCCGCGGGCGATGGAGTTGCAGTCGGAGCTGGCGTCGGCGTCGGCGCAGGTCGTGCGCCAGGAGCCGCTGAAGGCGGTGTCGTCGCTGCAGCAGGCGGAGGCGGCGCAGCCGGCCGCCCCGGTGCCGTCACGGGCGGCGGCGGAGGGGTCGGTGTCGGAGCGTGCTGCTGCGGGGCCGCGGCCGGAGGCGGCGGTGTCGGTGCGTGCTGTTGCGGCGCCGGGGGCGGAGGTGTCGGCGCGTGCTGCTGCGGCGCTGGAGGCGGAGGCGGTGGTGTCGGCGCGTGTTGCTGCGGAGCCGCGGCCGGAGGCGGCGTCGGCGGCTTGGGTGCAGCAGGCGGCGGCGGGGGCGGAGGAGGCGCCTGACGGCTTGCGGGCGGCGGAGGTGGCGGCGTCGGGCGTGACGGCGCGGCAGCCGGCGGAGGTGCGGCAGGCGGATGCGGCGGTGCCGCCGCGGGCGGCGGCGCGGTCGGATGAGCGGGAGCCGCAGGCGGTGGAGGCGGCGTCGCCGGACGCGCGGCGGGCGGCGGTCCCTTCGGCGCTTCCTTCGGAGGCTGCTTCGGTTTTCCGTCAGGGCCCGTCTCTGGCTGGGCCTGCGCGACCACGAGTGGCGGCGCGGATTGCGCATGCGATGCGGAGCTTGCGAATTGCATCGCGGTCAGAGCCGTCGTGGCAAGCAGCACGAAACGAAGGTTGGTCATGTGGTTCAACTTCCCCGGAAGGTTCTTTGACGAAGTCTGGTGATGAACGGCTACGCGTTAGGCCGCATTGTGGCGGGCGAAGCGGTCGCGGCCCGATTTATTTCTGCACGCAAATCACGTCACGATGGCGACGTTCATTGCGCATTCAGACGCAGGTTGCAATCGCCCAACATGTGATCGCTCTCGTCTCACATGTGATCCTGCGACGAATTGGCATCCGTCGCGGGATTGGGTGTGAGCGGACCATTCGGTCCGCGTGATGGAATCTCTTCGGGCATGTGTCCCGGCAATTCATCGGGCTGCGGTGATTCGCCGGGCTCGCGCACCGGTGGCGTGATCTCAGGCTGCGGATTGCCCGGCGGAATTCCCGGCGGCGGCTCAGCGGGCGTGCCGGGCGTCGATGGTGGTATCTCGGGCGGTTCGATTGGCATCGGCCTCACGAAGATCAGTTGTCAGGAGAACGACAACGACGATGCCGCGCCGATGTTCCCGCATCGCGCCGTCCTATTCCGGCGCGTGACAGACCGCCTCGATGTTGTGGCCATCGGGATCGAGCACGAAGGCGCCGTAATAGTTCGCGTGGTAATGCGGGCGAAGGCCGGGCGCTCCGTTGTCGCGGCCGCCTGCCGCCATCGCGGCCTTGTAGAACGCATCGACGGTCGCGCGGTCCTTGGCGCGGATCGCGACATGCACCGGCTTGTTCATCGCGCCTTCGCCGCCGATCCAGAAATCCGGCTTGCCCTCGGCGCCGAAGCCGGCGGCTGCGGCGTGGCCGGTCTGCTCCGCCGTCACCTCCATGATCAGGCTGTAATCGAGTGGCGCCAGGGCCTTGGCGTAGAACGCCTTCGCGGCCTCATAGTCGGAAACGGACAAACCCAAATGATCGATCATCACCAACCTCCGCTGTTCAACGTGACAGGAACGTATTGCTCCGCGTCTTGCGCGCGATCGCAAAGCCGCGCGCAACCATGTCAGCGATACAATCTTCGCGCCATTCGTTTTGTGACAGATGCTCGATCACGACGGCGCGGGGCCACAGCGATGGCGGTGCGTCGCGGAAGAAGCCGATCAGGACGCGGTCTTCAAAACCTTCGACGTCGATCTTGAGTGAATCGACCTGTGTGGCGCCGGCCTCTTCGAGGATGCGCGTGAGCCGCAACGACGGCACCTTGATCGCATCCGTGCTGGCGGTCCCGGTGACGACATGCGTGGCGCCGAGATTGCCGCCGCCGCTCTCGATCATCAGCTCGCCGTCGGCATCGCCCGCGGCGGCCTGCACCAGGCGGACCTGCGTTGCGTTCGATGCGGCGTGGTTGAATGAGAGCCGTCCAAACGTCAGTGGATGCGGCTCGATCGCGACCACCTTGCCCGAGGTCCCGACCTGCCGCGCCATCACCAGCGCAAAGGTGCCGACATTGGCGCCGACATCGACGAAGGTGCCGCCTTCAGGTGTGTGCCGGCGCAGGAAGTCGAGCTCGTCGACGTTATAGTCGGGGTTGAACAGCGCGCCGCGTTCGGTGGCGCTGCCCTGGTGATAGAAGCGGAACGAGGCGCCCTGATATTGCACGTCGACCGGGCCGCCGCGCAGCAGATTGACCAGTCGCGACATCCAGGGACGGAATGCGCCGCGCTTCAGCCCGGACGCTTGCGCGAGCCTGATAATCGCGGCCTGCGCTGCATTCGGTGCAAAGGTGCCAAACGGTGCAGTCGAAAGGGCATTGTCGGGCGTCACGCAGGCGGTCCTCGTTGCAGGCGGCGCATGCATAGCCGGTTTTGGTGGGGGCTACAAACTCACTGTCATCCCGGGGCGCGAAGCGAGCCCGGGATCCATAACCACAGGGAGCAATGTGACGCGAGACGTCTTCGCCAAACCTCTCCCTGTGGTATGGATCGCGGACCTGCGCGCTTTGAGGCGCGCTTGTCCGGGATGAGAAAGCCTCATGCCACCTTCTTGCGCTGCCTTAGGAAGCGGCCAAGCAGCTTGCGTCGGCCCCTGCGCGGGATCAGGTCGACGTCGCTGACGAGCCTGGCGCCGCCCTTGCGGCGCTCCAGCACGATCTTGCGGCTATGGAAGGCCTCCAGCTCGACGCGATGCGCGACGCTGACGATGGTGGCCTCTCGCAGCTCGTCCGTGACCATCTTCATCATCTTGTCCTGGCTCTTCTCGTCGAGCGCGGAGGTCGCTTCATCCAGCACGACGATGTCGGGGTTGTGCAAGAGCAGCCGCGCGAAAGCGAGGCGCTGCTTCTCGCCGCCCGACAGCGTCTGGTCCCACGGCCCCTCCTCCTCGATCTTTTCCTTGAGATGGTCGAGGCCGACCTTGTGCAGGGCTTCGCCGATCTCCTCCTCGCTCCAGTTCTCGGCCGTGCCGGGATAGGCGACCGCTCGGCGCAAGGACCCCGAGGGTACGTAGGGCCGCTGCGGCAGCATGAACAGCCGCCTGTCGGGGTGGAGATTGACGCTGCCGCCGCCCCATGGCCACAGGCCCGCAATGGCGCGCACCAGCGTGCTCTTGCCGGTGCCGGATTCGCCGGCGACCAAGAGCCGCTCGCCCGGCGCGATCACCACCTCGGTCTCGCCGACCACGGCGGTGCCGTCGTCCAGCGTGACGGACAGGTCGTTCAGCTCCAGCATGGCGTCGTTGCTGGTCTCGCCGCGCTTGATGCGGCCGAGGCCGTCGCCCTGCTCGGCACGCTCGAGGCCGTCGAGCGACATCATCAGCGAAGCGATGCGGCGGGCGCAGGCGTTCCAGTCGGCGAGTCGAGGATAATTGTCGACCAGCCAGCCGAATGCACTCTGCACGATGGTGAAGGCGGAGGCCGCCTGCATCACCTGTCCGAGCGTCATGCTGCCGTCGAGGAATTTTGGCGCACAAAGCAGGAGGGGGACGACAGGCGCAACGAGGCTTGACCCTTGCGACACCAGCGTGGTGCGCATGTGTTGGCCGGCGAGGCGGGCCCACTGCCGCAACACGTTGCTGAAGTTGCGGTCGATGCCGCCGCGCTCCTCTTCCTCGCCGCCGAGCAGCGCGATGCTTTCGCCGTTCTCGCGCACGCGCGTCAGCGTGTAGCGGAAATCGGCTTCCGCCTGATTCTTGTCCTCGGAGACCTGCACGAATTGACGACCGATCACCAGGATCGAACCGGAAGCGATGGCGGCGTAGAGTATCGCGGCGATCACGAGAAAGCCGGGAATGGTGATCGACGATCCACCTGAGGTGACGGTGAGCGCGCCGCCGATGGTCCAGAGCACGACGATGAAGGTCGCGGCCGACAGCAGCGCCGAGGTGACGCCGGCGAGAAAGTCGACCGGCGAGTCCGTTGCGACGCGTAAGTCCTCCGCGATCCTGTATTCGGGATTGTCGTGGTCGCCGCCGACGAGGTTGAGCTGGTAGTAACGTCCGTTCTCGAGCCAGCGCGTCAGCACGCTGCTCGTGAGCCAGGCGCGCCAGCGCCGCTGGATGCCCATCCGCGCAAACACCTGCACGACGCCGAGCACGATGCTGCCGATCGCGAGCGGGAAGAACATTGCGGTGAGGTGGAAGACCGTGGTCGCATCGCGCTTCTCGATGGCATCGAAGATCGCGCGATTCCAGACATTGATGCCGTATTGGAAACCGACGGTCAGGACGATCATCAGGGCAAGGCCGATCGACAACGGCCAGGCCAGGCGATCGCCCTTGCGGCTCCAGAAACCGCGCGCGCTGATCCAGAAGCGGGTGAGAAGATAATCCTTGCGCGCCTGCTCGGCCTCTTCGGGCGTCAGCTCGGGATCAGGCTCCAGCAATTCGGGCGGCGGCGGCGCGACATCATCGCCGTTCTCGCCGGTGACCTTCACGATGGGCGCTGTCTTGCCCTGCTCCTTTTTCCGGACCGGCTTCTGCATGAGGGGACAACGCGGTCCGGTTCCCTCCAGTTCCCCGCCTCACTCGGCGGCGCCGTCGCGCACCCGTTTGAGCCGCGCGGCCTGATGCAACACGCGCGACAGCTCCTCGATCGAATAGGGCTTCTGCACGAGCTCGAAGCCGGCGGCGCCGTCCTGGGACAAGGCGTGGCTGTAGCCCGTGGTCAGCACGATCGGAACGTTGATGCAGCGATCGCGGATGGCGCGCGCCAGATCGAGCCCGGTCATCCCGGGCATGACGACGTCGGAGAACACGACGTCGAATCGATTGGCGTCGCTGACCAGCTCGGCGAGCGCGTCGGTTGCGTTGTCGACCAGCGTGATGGTGTAGCCGAGTTCGGTCAGCCCGTCGGCGGCGAAATTGCCGAGCTCGATATTGTCCTCGACGACCAGCACGGACATGCCGCTGCCGGCGACGGCGGGCGCGGTGGTCGGCGCCTGGCTACGGGGCAACAGCGCCGCCGGCACGCGCGGCAGGTAGAGCGAGAAGGTGCTGCCCTGGCCGACCTCGCTGATGACAGTCACCTCGCCGCCGGATTGCCGGGCGAAGCCGAACACCTGCGACAGGCCGAGGCCGGTGCCTTGGCCGACCTGCTTGGTGGTGAAGAACGGCTCGAAGATGCGGCCGAGTTGCGCGGCGGGAATGCCGATGCCGGTGTCGCTGACCGCGACGCAGACGAAGCCGGGATTTTTCGAGGTCTGAGTGCCCGAAGCGTGCGTCACGGTGTCGGGAACGGTGGTCGCCGCGTGCACCGTGAAGACGATCCGGCCCTTGCCCTGCATGGCGTCGCGCGCATTGGTCGCCATATTGATCAGGGCGGTCTCGAACTGTCCGGCATCGGCATTGACGAGGCAGGGCTCGGCCGGCAGCTGCATGACGATCTCGATCGCAGGTCCCAGCAACGTGGCGAGCATGTCGCGCAGCGACTGCATGCGCTCGCCGACGTCGAACACTTCCGGCTTCAAGGTCTGGCGCCGCGCAAAGGCGAGGAGTTGCGAGGTCAGCTTGGCCGCGCGCGCGACGGCCTCCGCGATCGCCGTGATGTAGCGCTGCCGCCGCTCCTCGCTCAGCTGCGGCCGGTTCAACAGGTCGACCGAGGCGCGGATCACGGTCAGGAGGTTGTTGAAATCATGCGCGACGCCGCCGGTGAGCTGGCCCAGCGCCTCCAGCCGCTGGCTGTGCTTGAGCGCCTCCTCGGCCTCGCGGCGTTTTGCCGCTTCAAGCTGGAGATGCTGGGTGCGCCGGAAGGCGAAGGCGAGCAGGACGAACAGCAGCGCGGTGGCGGGAGCGCCGAACACCAGATGCTGGCTGATGGTGCCGAGCCAGCGTGCGCGGATCGCCGAGGTCTCGAAGCCGGCACTGACGTAGATCGGATATTCGGCGACGCGCCGGTAGCCGATCCGCCGCTCGATCCCGTCCGAGGGCCAGGCGATGGTCATCAGCCCGTGATCGGGATGGGCTGCGATGCTTCGGCCGACCGGGCCGTTCGGATCGAGCCTGAAGTCGCGATCGAGCCGCGGGAAATGCGCCAGCAGCACGCCGTCGGCGCGTCCCATCGCAAAGAAGCTGCCGGGATCGGTACCGATCCTGGCATAGAAACTCTCGAAATATTCCGGCAACACCGAGGCCTGGATCACGCCGATGAAGCTGCCGTCCTCGGACTCGCGGCGGCGGCTGACGCCGAAGAAGCGCGCGCCCTGATAGGGCAGGCGTGGCGTCAGCGTAGCGCCGATGTAAGTGCCGATGCTCTGGTCGACATGGGCATAGAAGTAATCGCGGTCGGCAAAGCTCAAATCCGGTGGCGGCGATGCCAGGCTGTTGACCAGCGCTTTGCCGTTGGCATCGAAGATCCAGGCCGATTTGAGCTGCGGCAGCGCATCGGCCAGCCGCTTCAGGCGCAGGTGCAGCGCGCCTTCCCGTGAGCGGATGGCATCGTCGGGCAGGTCGCGCACGACCTCGTTGAGTTCGGCAAGGCTGCGATCGATGGTCTCGAACACCTTTAGCGCGTGCTCATGCGCGACATCGAGCGTGCGCTCGATCTCCCGGTCGGCGATCTCTCGTGTCGAGTGGTACGAGATGGCGGAAGCAATGGCGAACAGCGCAATCGGCAGCGCCAGGGATGCAGCCATCATCCACCGCAGCAGTTTCAGCGAATTACGTTGCAGGCCCTGCACGGTCGCTCCGGTCCCCCGACCGGAGAGCTTACTTGAATCGTGCGCCGGGAAGGAAGCGGCTTGTGGCGGAACGGAGGTTGCAACCCGCCGATTCGCCCGCAGCGCGGGATGGAGAAAATTCTCCCTAAAATTGTTCCGTTCGTAGAACGCCCCGGCCTTTTGGCCGGGGTAGTGCGCGACCAGGAGAGTCCTAGATCTGGCGCTCGACCATCTTCAGCTTGAGCTCGGCGATGGCTTCGGCCGGGTTCAGCCCCTTCGGGCAGGCCTTGGCGCAGTTCATGATGGTGTGGCAGCGGTAGAGCCGGAACGGGTCCTCGAGATTGTCGAGCCGCTCGCCGGTGGCTTCGTCGCGCGAATCAGACACCCAGCGGTTGGCCTGGAGCAGGGCCGCGGGGCCGAGATAACGGTCGCTGTTCCACCAGTAGCTCGGGCAGGACGTCGAGCAGCAGGCGCAGAGAATGCACTCGTAAAGGCCGTCGAGCTTCTCGCGGTCCTCGTGGCTCTGGCGCCACTCCTTCTGCGGCGTCGGCGAGGTCGTCTTCAGCCACGGCTCGACCGAGGCATATTGCGCATAGAAATTGGTCAGGTCTGGAACCAGGTCCTTCACCACAGGCTGGTGCGGCAGCGGATTGACCTTCACCGCGCCGTCCTTCACGTCGTGCATCGAACGGGTACAGGCCAGCGTGTTCTGGCCGTCGATGTTCATGGCGCAGGAGCCGCAGACGCCTTCGCGGCAGGAGCGGCGGAAGGTCAACGACGGATCGATGTGGTTCTTGATCCAGATCAGGCCGTCCAGCACCATCGGGCCGCAATCATTGACGTCGACGTAATAGGTGTCGACGCTCGGATTCTTGCCGTCATCCGGATTCCAGCGATAGACGTGAAACTCGCGCGTCTCGGTCGCGCCCGCGGGCTTCGGCCAGGTCTTGCCGCCGGTGATTTTCGAGTTCTTCGGAAGTGCGAATTCAACCATTAGTCCTGCCTCTGGTTTCTTTCGTCATGCGCGGCTTGACCCGCGCAGCCATCTTTGAGGGATGGATTGCCGGGTCAAGCCCGGCAATGACAAGCAGCAATCAGTACACGCGCGCTTTCGGCGGGATGTACTGCACGTCGTTGGTCATGGTGTAGTCGTGAACCGGGCGGTACTCGATCTTGACCTTGCCGGCATCGTCCAGCCAGGCC
>Ga0209758_1001485_pt1 | contig 27399 bp, 16 predicted proteins | sample AraplaMF_Col_mMF_FD_184258 | JGI IMG/M metagenome (GOLD analysis project Ga0209758, IMG submission 184258) | Arabidopsis root microbial communities from the University of North Carolina, USA - plate scrape MF_Col_mMF (SPAdes) (version 2) | ecosystem: Host-associated > Plants > Roots > Endosphere...
GGCTTTCCCCTATGAAGACCTCTATCGCCGTCCACCCGGAACCTGGAAGTCCACCGACATCGTGCCGCACGGGGACGGAACCCTGCTGGTGGACGCCGCCCAGTGGGGCGTGGGCGGGGACACCACCTGGAACAGCTTCGGCCTGCCGCACATGAAGTACCGCACCAGGCTGGAGCCGACCCGCGTCGCCTTCCGCCTGGAGCCGTTCAGCGGCGAGGGGACCCAGCCGGACAAGGCGCGTCCCGCCCGGGCGACGCCGCCGGAATAGCCCTCCATCCCCGTCATCGCCTGCTAGGATCCAGCCGCCATCGCCGGAACCACCGAGTTCAAGGAGTCCCCATGAAGCGTTTCGCCCTCGTCCTCGCCGCCCTGATCGCCGGGCCGGCCCTGGCCGGCGACCCGATCAGTTCGCGCTTCAACGCTGATCCCTCGCCGCACGCCTTCAAGGGCGGCTACTATCTCTACGCCACCGACGACGCCTCCAATTCGGGGACCTACTGGGACTCGACTACCTGGCGGCTCTACACCTCCAAGGACCTGAAGACCTGGAAGGACGGCGGCGCATTCCTGGGCGTGTCGGTGTTCAAGTGGGCCAAGCCCGACGCCAAGGCCTGGGCGCCCGAGGCCGCCTATCGCAACGGCAAGTACTACTTCTATGCGCCGGTCGGCGGCGACAAGATCGGCGTGGCCGTGGCCGACCGCCCCGAAGGGCCGTTCCGCGACGCGATCGGCGCGCCGCTGGTCGACAAGGCGCGGGACGCCAACGCCGGCGCCGAGCCGATCGACCCGCAGGTCCTGATCGACGACGACGGCCAAGCCTATATGGTGTTCGGCACCCGCGTGCCCAAGATCGTCAAGCTGAGCGCGGACATGGCCAGCCTGGCCGGCCCGATCCAGGACATCGCCATCACCGGTTTCCCGGCCGGCGACCCGAAGAAGAAGTATGGCGAGGCGCCCTTCCTGCACAAGCGCAAGGGCCTCTACTATTTCAGCTTCTCCACCGGCTGGCCGGGCCAGATCGTCTACGCCACCGCCAAGACCCCGACGGGCCCCTACGCCTATCGCGGCGTGATCCTCGACTACCTGAAGATCTCGACCAACCACCAGGCGATCCTGCAGGACAAGGGCAAGACCTGGTTCTTCTACCACGACGCCCTGTTGCCCGGCGGCGGCAGTCATCGCCGCTCGATCGCCATCGAGCCGCTGAACTATGCGCCGGACGGCTCCATCGTCGAGGTGCGGCCCAAGTCCCCGACGAGATAGCCCAGCCCCGTCGAGGGCGAGGCCAGGGCCGCGTCGAAAGGCGCGCCGCGTACCGCCGCGCGGCCGCAAAGCCGCCGGTGGCGCTCCAGAATGCGTTCCAGCGTGCTGGCCTTGACCGGGCGACCGTCTCGCAGCTTGACCCAGGTGGTCTCGCTGATCCCGAAGGTCTCCTGCAGGCAAACCTTCGTGGTCGCCCGCAAGGCCCGGCGCAGGGCGAGGAAGGTCTCGCGGTCGACGACGGTCATGACGGGGCCGGTGCGCATCGCCCTAACCTCCGGGAATCGACGCCTGGACCAGGTCCAGACGCGCCTTGAGGGGATCGGCGCCGACTTTTACCCCGTCGTTGGCGAGGTCGAGGATCGTATCGCTCCCGGCGTCGAACCTCGGCCAGTCCGGCTGCCCCGCCACCCCTGGTTTCCCCTTGGCGGCGAAGGCGATCCAGTAGGCGTGCGCCGCCTTGGCCGCCGCGGCGTCCGCCGGGGTCAGGGCCGCCCCGTAACGCGCATCGACGGTGTCGAAAACGAACGGAATTTCGGTGGCGTGCGGCGCGCCCCACCAGTCCTTGCGCTGACTTTCGGCCACGTAGGAGAAGCGGTACTGCCAGACCGGCGCGCCCTGTTCCGACAGGGTGCGGGCGATCTTGCGCGACGGCTCGATGAACATCCGGTCGCCCGCCGCCTTCCAGCCGTAGACCTTGATGTCGTCCTTGCCGGTCGGGTCATAGGCCGCCTCGGCGGCCGCGCGCTGGTCGCCGAACGGGGCGAACACCTGGTCGCGGGTCCCGCCGAAGAAGAAGCCGTCGGCGCCGGTGGCCCCGACCATCACCGGCATCTTGCTCCAGGCGCCGGCGACGTAGGAAGCCAGCGGCTCGCGGAGCAGGATCTTGCCGTCGATCATCGGCCCGCCGCCCCAGGTGGGCGTGCCCGACGTGGCCATGTTGAGGCCGTCGACCACGGCGTCGGCCGGCAGGGCGCGCAGGGCCGCAAGGGCCTGGGGCCCCTCCCCCGTGACGCCCGCCTTGGCGGCGAAGGCCAGGCCGGCGCTCTCGGCCGAACGCTCGCCGTTCGCCGCCCGCAGCGGCAGGGTCGGCAGGAGCCTCGGTCGCCCGCCGCCCGACTGGATGATCGCCTTGTGAAACAGTCCCTTGGCCAGCGGCGAGGTCAGCAGGGCGTGCACCGACACGCCGCCGGCCGATTCCCCGAAGACCGTGACATTGTCCGGGTCGCCGCCGAACGCGGCGATATTGGCCTGGATCCACTTGAGGGCCGCGATCTGGTCGAGCAGCGCATAGTTGCCCAACAGGCCGCCATCGGCGTTCTCGGCGGTCAGGGCGGGATGGGCGAAGAAGCCGAAGCGCCCGACCCGATAGTTGAAGCTGACCAGCACCACGCCATCACGGGCGAAACGGTCGCCGGAATAGACCGCCGGCGAAGAGCCGCCGTTGACGAAGCCGCCGCCGTAGATCCAGACCATTACCGGCCGCTTGGCCTTGGCTTTCTCGGCGCCAGCGGGCGTCCAGACGTTGGCATAGAGGCAATCCTCCGCCGGCTTGACGCCCAGGGGCGCGGCGTCGCCGGGGAACGGGTTCTGCATGCAGTCGGGCCCGTAGGCCTCGGCCGAGCGCACGGCGGTCCAGGCGGCGGGCGGCTGGGGCGCGCGCCAGCGCAGATCGCCGACGGGCGGCGCGGCGAACGGCACGCCCTTGAAGGCGTCCACGCCCTCGGCCCGCCGGCCAGCGACCGGACCATGGATCGTCCGAACCACGGGATCGGCCGCCAAGGCCGAGGCGGAGATGAGATTGACCGCCGCGAAGGCGATTGCGGCGTAGCGGCGCGGAACCATCGACGTCTTCTCCTGCTTGGGCACGAACCTAGGGCCTGATCGTCCGGGCCTTGACCCTGCCCCCGCCCTTCAAGGCGAGATCGGCCGACGAGGCCCCCACGGCCACCTGGTAGTCGCCGCCCTGGAGGCTCCAGCGGTGGCCAGCCACGTCGAAGCCGCCCAGCAGGCGCGGATCGGCGGTCACGGTCACCCGACGCGTCTCGCCGGGCTTCAGGTCCACCTTCTCGAAACCGATCAACCGCTGCAAGGGCTTGCCGGCGGCGGCGGTCAGGTAGACCTGGGGAGCATCCTTGCCTGGGCGCTGGCCGGTGTTGGTGACATCGAAGCTGACCGTCAGGGTGTCGCCGCCGGTCACCTTGAGGTTGGCGTAGCCGAAGCGGGTATAGGACAGGCCGTATCCGAACGGGAACAGCGGCTTCTGGCCGGTGGCGGCGAAGCGGCGGTAGCCGACGTCGGCGCCCTCCGTGTACGGCACATCGAACCGCGTCTTTTCCGGCAGGCCCAGCCCCGGCAAGGCCGCGCGTGGATATTGGTCGATCGAGGCGGGAAAGGTCACCGGCAGGCGGCCCGAGGCGTCGACCTCGCCGAACAGCACGTCGCCGATCGCCTCGCCGCCCTTGGCGCCGGAATACCAGGCGGCCAGCACCGCGCCGGCCTGGTCCAGCCACGGCATCGACACCGCGCCGCCGGTCTGCAGCACCACGATGCTGTTGGGATTGGCGGCGGTGACCGCGGCGATCAGGGCATCCTGCCCCTCGGGCAGCGACAGGTCGGGCGCGTCCTCGCCCTCCCCCATCCACTGGTTGCCGAACACCACGACGATGTCGGCGGCCTTGGCGTCGGCGACGGCCGAGGCCAGGTAGCGGCCGTCATTGAACGTCACCTTGGCGCCTGGGACCTCGGCGCGGATGGCGGCCAGCGGCGCGGAAGGATGGAAGACCTGATTGCGGAACGCCGCCATCATCCCCTCGCCGCCCATCGGGATCGCGACCTTGGCTCCGCCCGGCGCGACGACCTGGGACGAGCCGCCGCCCGACAGCACGCCGGCGTCGGCGTGACCGCCGATCACGGCGATGGTCCTGGCGGTCTTGGCCAGGGGCAGCAGGCCGTCCCGGTTCTTCAGCAGGACGATGCCTTCCTGGGCGACCTTGCGGGCGACCTCGGCGTTGGCCTTGTAGTCGATCTCGCTCTTGCCGGCCGGAACGTCGAACAGGCCGGCGGCGAACATCGAGCGCAGGATGCGGCGGCTCATGTCCGACAGGCGGGCGGCCGGGACCTCGCCCTTTTCGACGGCGGCCTTCAGCGGAGCGCCGAACCAGACCTGGTCGTCCAGTTGCTCGCCCGACTGCTGGTCCAGGCCCTTGAGCGCATAGTCCATGGCGTGGACCGCGCCCCAGTCCGACATCACCCAGCCCTTGTACGCCCAGTCACCCTTCAGCACGCCGTTGAGGAGATGGTCGTTGCCGCAGCTGTAGTCACCGTTGACGAGGTTGTAGGCGCACATCACCGAACCCGGCTGGCCCTTCTCGATGGCGATCTGGAAGGCCAGCAGGTCGCTCTCGCGATGCGCCGCCTCGTCGATCACCGAATTGGCCCAGTGACGGTTGGTCTCCTGGCCGTTCAGGGCGAAGTGCTTGATCGTCGAGACCACATGCTGGGCCTGTATGCCCTTGATCGATTCCCCGGCCAGGGTCCCGGCCAGCAACGGATCCTCGCCGAGATATTCGAAGTTGCGGCCGTTGCGCGGGTCGCGCGCCAGGTTCACGCCGCCGGCCAGCTGGACGTTGAACCCCTTGGCCCGCGCTTCTCCTCCGACCAGGACCCCGCCGTCATAGGCCAGCTTGGGATTGAAGGTCGCGGCCAGGGCCAGGCCCGACGGCAGGGCCGTCGCGCCGTCGCCCGGGCGCATGCCCAACGGGTTGGTCACGCCCAGGCTGGCGTCGCTTTCCTGCAGCGCCGGGATTCCCAGACGCTCGACTCCGGCGATGTAGCCGGCCGAGCCGATCGCGCCCTTGGGGATCGCCGGGATCTTGAAGGGCATGGCCATCGGACCGTGGAGCAGGCCGATCCGCTCGTCGAGGGTCAGCTCCTTGTCCAGCAGCCGGGCCCGCTCGTCCGGCGACAGCTTGGTGTCCATCCAGGGCTTGCCGGGGGGAGCCTGGGCGATCGAGCCTGTGGCGAAGGCGATGACGGCCAGGCTGGCGGCGGCGGTAAGCATAGGGCGCATGCGGTCGTCCTTTAGTAGGTCAGGCCGAAGTGGATCGGATAGAGCGGCTGGGCGGAGTCATGGGGGGCGTCCTCGGCCTGGGCCTCGACGGCGGCCATCGACGAGGGCAGCTCGAACGGCAGGCGGCCGCGCGGGGCGACCGCGCCGGTCAGGGCGTCGAGCAGGGCGTCGTCGCTGGCCCCGAAGTCGCCGATCAAGACCGTCGCCTTGTCCTTGACGTTGGTCAGGATCGCGGGGCGGTCGAGATAGACGCTGACGATGGTCGGGACCTTGGCCGAGGCGGCCTTGATCGCCTCGTAGTCGGCCGCGCCGTCCTTGAACGACAGGTCGCCTTCGTGCTGGCGGCTGCCGAAGGTGTAGGTCGGGTGCAGGGTCTGGAAGGGGGTCGCCGTGCGGATGATCGCCAGGTCGGCCTGCGCCAGGTCCGTCACCGGCGTCAGGCCGTGGGCCCTGGCGGCCTCGGGCGACACGCCCATCAGCCAGACCTTGCGGCCGGCGGACTTCAGGGGCAGCAGTCCGTCGCGGTTCTCCAGCAGGGTCAGGGCCCGGCTCTGGGCGGCGCGGCCTTCGGCGACGAAGGCCGGCGCGCCGACGGTCGCCTCGGCGGCCTTGGGATCGACATAGGGGTTCTCGAACAGGCCCTGCCGGAACTTGACGGCCAGCACGCGCCGCACCGACTGGTCGATCCGGGCCTGGGTGATCTTGCCGGCCTGGACGGCCTGGACCAGTTCGGCCGTGTCCTCGACGCCACCGAACTGGTCCAGGCCGGCGTTGACGCCCTTGGCGTAGCGATCGACCTTGCTCAGGCCCTCGACGCCCCAGGCGGTGGAGAAGCCCTCGAAATTAGGCGCCTGGCCGGCCGGAAAGCCGTTTCGGCAGGTCTCGCCGCAGTCATTGGTGATCGCCCAGTCCGAAATGACCAGGCCCTCGAAGCCGTGCTCGCCCCGCAGGAGATCGGTCAACAGCTGGCGGCTGAAACCCGCCCCCACGGGCTCGAGCGGCTTGCCCTGGAGGGTCACGCCCTGGAGGATCGCATAGGTCGGCATGACCCCGACGACGCCGGCCGCGAAGGCGTCGTCGAACGGCTTGACGTGCTGCGCGAACTGGCCGGCCGGGAACACGGCGTAGCGGCCGTAGCTGTTGTGGCCGTCGAAGCCCTTGGCCGAGGCGCCGTAGCCGACCCAGTGCTTGACCACGGCCGAAACGCCGTCGGTCGCCAGACCCTCGTCGCTGCCCTGGAACCCCTGGACATAGGCCTTGACCATGGTCCCGACCAAGGCGGGATCCTCGCCGAACGTGCCGTTGATCCGTGACCAGCGCGGCTCGGTGGCGAGGTCCGCCATCGGCGACAGCGCCTGATGTATGCCCACCGCGCGATACTCGTGGCGGGCGACCTCGCCGAAGCGCTTGGTCAGGGCCGGATCGCCGATCGCCGCCAGTCCCGTCGCCTCGGGCCATTGCGAAAACCCGCCGGCCGTCACGCTGGCCCCGGCGGTGAACTGGAAGTGGTTGCGGGGATCGGTGCTGATCGTCACCGGTATGCCCAGTCGCGTGTTCTCGGCCAGGGCCTGGAGGGCGTTGTTCTGTTCGGCCAGCATCGCGGGCGCGCCCGACAACCGGGTGATGAAGGTCTCGACATGGCGCGACTGGATCAGCGGCGCGACCTTGTCGAGGTCATAACCCGCGCCGATCCCGGCCACGCCCAACGGTCCCCGGGCCGGCACGGTGCCGTGCATCATCGCGCCGGCCTTTTCGTCCAGCGTCATGCGGGCGGTCAGGTCCGCGGCGCGCCGCTCGGGATCCAGCCGCCAGTCCTCGTAGGGCGACAGCTTTCCGTCGCGGTCGAGGTCGCGGAACTTCAGTCCGTCCACCACGATCATCGCGCCGCCGCGCGAGCCCAGCACGGGCTGAGCGGGAGCGGCCATGGCGACGACGGGCAAGGCGACAGGCGACAGGGCGGCGGCGGTCAGAAGCAGGCGACGAAACAACGACATGCGGGAACTCGGAAAAAAGAAAGACCCCCGGCGGGCAGGTCCGCCGGGGGCGAGGCGACGGGCCTAGAAGGTCACGCCCAGACGCACGCCGTAGGTGCGCGGCGGCGCGTAGAAGTCGGCGTTGCCGTTGGTGGCGAGGCCCGTGGTGGCGTTCGGTGACGAGGCCGTGCGGACGTCCTCGTTCTCGATGTTCCGCACATAGCCCTGCAGGGTCCATCGGTCGTCGGCGCTGGCGTAGGTCAGGCTGACGTCGCTCTTGGTGAAGCTGTCCTGCTTGTTCTGGGCGAAGCCGTGATACTCGAGGTTCTTGCCGCTTTCGTAGTGGCTCTGGACCCGCCCGGTCAGCGTGCCGCCGAACGACAGGTCCCAGGTGTGCTGGTAGCCGAGGTTCACCGTCCAGGCCGGGGTCCGGGCCATGCGGCAGCCCGAGAAGTCGGTCGAACGGGGGGCGGTGGCGGCAAAGTTGGCCGTGTAGCAGCCCGCCACCGTGGCGTTGGCGTTGTTGTTGGAGAACGAGTCGCCCAGCGGCAGGACGAAATCGGTGTACTCGGCGTGGATCCAGCCCAGCGTGGCGTCGATCCGGTCATGCTCGGTCAGCACAAGATTGCTTTCCAGCTCCAGGCCGTAGACCCGGGCCTTGTCGGCGTTCAGCGTGACCGTGGCGTTCTGGCCGGCGATGACGCCAACCGCCGAGACCTGGAAGTCCTTGTAGTCGTAGAGGAAGGCCGAGGCGTTGAGCTGCAGCCGGTTGTCGAGGAAGCGGTTCTTCACGCCGGCTTCGTATGAGGTGATCTTCTCCGGCTCGTAGGTGTTCTGCCCCACCCCGTCGAAATAGCCGCCGGCCTTGTAGCCCGTGGCGACGTTGGCGTAGAGCATCGAGGTGCTGGTCAGGTCGAAGTCGGCCCCCAGCTTCCAGTTCAGGGCGTCCCACTTGGCGTCGGCCACGTTGAGCACCACCGTCGAGGTGATGGCTCCGGCGGCGTTGGTCAGGTAGGTGCCACCGTTGCGGGCCTTCTGGTCTTCGGTATAGCGCAGGCCGGCGGTGACCCGCAGGCGGTCCGAGAGCGCATAGGTGCCCTGGCCGAACGCCGCCCAGGACTCCGCCGTCACTTCCGGCTGGATGAACGACAGGTAGGAATTGGTCGCCAGGAACACCCGGAAATCGACATTGTTGTCCTCGGTGAAGCGATACAGACCCACCACCCACTTCAGGTCGCCGGTGTCGCCGCCCAGCCGCAGCTCGTGGGACCAGGTGTGGTCCTTGCCCTTGAAATAGTTGGGCGCGCCGGTGCTGGCGTTCTCCCCATTGCGGTCAAGGCGCGAGAAATTGTAGCCCATCAGGTAGGTCAGGGTCGCGAAACCCAGGTCCCAGTTGGCCTCGCCGCCGGTGCTGAAGAACCGGTTGTTGCGATAGAGGTTGACCGAGCAGTTGCACGTCCAGGGATCGCCGGTCACCCGGGTCGTGCCGTAGGTCTGGTCGCCGCCGCCGGCCCCGCCCTGGTGCAGGTAGTCGGCGGTCAGCCGCACCGAGAACACGTCGCTGGGCTTCCACAGCGCCTGCACCCGGGCCGACTTGTCGTCCTGGTCGTAGCGATCGTTGCCGCCGGTGCCCGGCCCCTTGTTGAGGGCGGTGACATAGCCGTCGTGGCGGCTTTGCTGGAAGGCCGCGCGCACCGCCAGGGTGTCGCCGACCGGGATATTGACCGCGCCGCTGGTGGTCAGGGCCCCGTAGTTGCCGACATCGACCGATCCGTAGCCCTCGTAGTCGCCAAGCTTGGGCTTCTTGGTGATGACGTTGATCGCGCCAGCCGTGGCGTTACGGCCGTACAGCGTGCCCTGTGGGCCGCGCAGCACTTCCACCCGGTCGATGTCGTAGAACAGCGACCCCACCGAGGTGGAGCGGGCGATGTAGATGCCGTCGATATGGTAGGCCACCGCCGGGTCGCCGACCTCGGTGGTGTTGGTGCTGCCGATGCCGCGCAGGAAGATCTGGGCCGCGCCGCCGCCGCTCGAGGTGATCTGCAGGGCCGGCACCTGGCTGCCCAGGTCGACCACGGACTTGATCCCCTGGGACTCCAGCTTCTCGCCGGTCACCGCCGACACGGTCAAAGGGGTTTTCTGCAGGTTCTCGCTGCGGCGCTGGGCGGTGACCACCACCTCGTCGAGCTGAACCTGCGTCGTATCCTGAGCGTACGCCATCGGCGCGTGAAGTCCCGCGATCGCCACGGCGGTCGAAGCCAAGAGCATGGTGCGCATGTTGTTCCCCTTTCCTGCGCGAGCCGTTCGGGAACCGGCGCGGATGCGCCGGCCGACGAACCGGCTGCCTGACGGACGCCGCTTAGCGACGGCCAACTGTTTCCTCCGCCCCTGTCCCGGGGCTTTGCCTGACGTCGTCGCGGCGCGTTTGGCGCTCACGACAACGTTGTCTTAATTAGACATCACGTGACGACAACGTTGTCTATGAGATTTTCAAAGACAACGCTGTCTAGGATTACAGACCCCAAAACAGGGATTTTTCAGGGAATATTCCCTACGATTTGCCGCCAAGCAGCAATGATGTGCCACAACCAGGGATGGGATTTTGCGGTGGGGCGATGGAGGCGCGGTCCACGACCCGGAAGTCCAACTGCCGCATCAGGGTACGGCCACGGAATCGTTTATCGCCGAAACCGTCGATCAGCATCTCGGCCGCCGCCTCGGCCATCTCGGCGACGGGCTGGTGGACCGTCGTCAATCTCGGCCACGCCGACTCCGCGACGGGACTGTCGTCGAAGCCCACCACGGACAGCGCGCCGGGAACCGACAGTCCACGCTTGGCGGCGGCGGCCAACACGCCCACCGCCATGCCGTCGTTGGCCGCGAAGATCGCCGTCGGAGGGGTGGGAAGGTCCAGCAGTCGCTCCGCGGCCTCGAAGCCGGAGAGGCTCCCGAAATCCCCGGACTGGATCCAGTCGGCGTCGGGCGTGACGCCGCGCGACGCCAGGGCGGCCAGATATCCCCTGCGACGGCGGGCCGCCGCCGTGTGCTCCTGCGGCCCGTCGAGGAACGCGATCCGTCTGTGACCCAGATCCAGAAGCCGGTCGGTGATCTCCTGCGCCGCCAGGGTGTCGTCCATGAACACATAGGGCGAACGACCAAAATCGCCGCCGGGGGCGATGCGGACATAGGCCAGGCCATGGCTCTCGACGACGTCGAGCAGCTCGGGATCGTCGCAAACGGGCGGCGTCAGGATCAAGCCGTCGAAACGGCCGGCGCGCAAGGTCTGGATCAGAGTCTCGCGGACCTCGCCGGCGCCATCTCCGACCTGCTCGACCACCAGCTGATAGCCGGCGCGGCGACAGGCGCGCATCGCGCCCGCCTGGATCTCGCCGATATAGTGGTAGGCGCCCATCCTCAGGAAGATCACGCCGATCAGGTAGCTGCGCCGGCTGGAAAGCAGGCGGGCGGCGACATTGGGACGATAGCCGAGCCGAGCGATCAGATCCTCGATCCGAGCCCGCGCCTCCGGCCCCACCCCCTCCTCGCGATTGACCACCCGCGAGACCGTCTTGATCGAGACACCGGCCTGCCGGGCGATGTCGACGATCGTGACGCCTTCCGCCCCCTCCCCCTTCGGTCCTCGTCTTGACATGGACCGAGCTTAGCGGAGTCGTGGATGGGAAGCGAGTTGGCCTGGCCGCCCGCCCCCGCTAGGCGAGTCGATAGAGGCCCGCGCCGTGCCGGGGCAGTTGCACCGAGAACCGCCCCGCCGTCCGGCCGAGATCCCCGCGCGCCCAGAGATCGCGCACCGAGGCCGAAGCCGGCAGGCCGACGAGCTTCAGGTCGACCCCGATCTCGCGCGGCTTCTCGCCGGTGTTGAACAGCGCCAGATAGGCGTCGCCGTTGGCGGCCTTGGCGGTCCAGACACGCATGCCATCCTCGACGAAGTGCGGGCGGTTGTCGTGCGAGGCCTGGTTGACGGCGATGACCTCGGGATTGGTCAGCAGGGCCTTGGTCGGCGCGTCGAGATGGCGGAGGTCCCCGCCCATGATCAGGGGCGAGCGGGCGATCGACCACAGGGTCATCAAGGTGCGCTGCTCGTCGGGGGTGAACTTGGAGTCGCGCTCGCCCAGGGCCAGACGGCCCAGCGGCAGCATGTCGGCGTCGGGCCAGCCGCCGTCGCCCATGTAGGGCGACCAGTTTTCCAGGCGGGTGAACTGGGCGTCCAGCATGCTCCAGTCGTCCCAGAAATCGTCGGAAATCCGCCACATCTGGGCGTGCTGGCGCGCGTGGGCGCCGCGCACGACCGGGGTCTCGCCCGGGGACATGGACAGGATCATCGGTCGCCCGGTGCGGCCAATGGCGCGGTGAATCGCCTCGATCTCGGCCATATGGGAGTCATAGGGACGGCTGAGGTCGTCGACCTTGACGAAGTCCACGCCCCACGACGCCAACAGCGCAAAGACACTGTCGTAATAGGCCTGGGCGCCAGGCTTGCTCATGTCGACCCCATACATGTCGGGGTTCCAGGGACAGGTGCTGCGCCTGTCGACAATGTCGGCCAGGCTGATGTTCGTGCCCAGAACCTTCAGGCCTCGCTCGACAGCCAGGCGCGGGGCGCCGCGCATCAGGTGAACGCCGAATCGCAGACCAAGAGCGCGGACCTTGTCGGCCAGCGGCTTGAAGCCCTTGCCGCCGGCGCTGGACGGGAAGCGGTTCGGGGCGGGCAGCAGCCGGCCGTGATCGTCCAGTGTCGGGACCGGCTTGGCGGCGTAGGTATAGCTGCTGGCGCCCGGCTCGTACCATTGGATGTCGACGGTTAGAATGTCATAGCCGGCGGGCCGCAGCTCGCGCGCCATGATGCCCGCCTGCTCCAGGGTCTGGGCCTCGGTAATGGTGGTGGCGAAGCTGTTCCAGCTGTTCCAGCCCATCGGCGGCGTCGGCGCCAGGAGCGGTCTCTTGGCCGCCGACGGCTTGGAGGTCGGCTTGGTCGCCGCGGCGGCGGGCAGCGCCGCGCCCAGCGCCGCAGAGGCGCCCAGCAGGCCGCGACGGCTCAGGTTCATGTTCATTTGGGGCTTCCTCGGTGTCCTGCGAAACGGTCTCGGCGCCTGGCGGCAACGCTCTTGCTTTCACTAGCGGCGCAAGAGCTACCGCCGAGTGACGGCGCCATCAAGAGATATTGTCTGACTATATCCTCCTTCGACACGCTCAGCTGGAAGGCCTTCGCAGCGGCCGATCAGGATGTCCCTCATCGGCTATGCGAAGGCCGCCCACACACAACAAGGGCCGGGCGGTCGCCGCACCTCAGTGGCGTCCTTGACAACTCAGACAAATCAGATTTGAAATTATATTCAAATATGAAAACTTTGGGAGGGCAAGGATGGCGCCGACACGACGCACCCTGTTTCAGAGCAGCGCCGCGGCCAGCTTGATCGGCGCCGCGCCGGCGTTCGCCACGGACCTGGCTCCGACGGGGTTCGACCAGATCGCCGAAGGGCCGTTCAAACCGACCTGGGATTCGCTCAACGCGGGCTATCGGACGCCGGACTGGTTCCGGGACGCCAAGTTCGGGCTGTGGGCGCACTGGGGCGCTCAATGCGTGCCGGAAGCCGGCGACTGGTACGCCCGCAACATGTACCTGCCCGACCAAGCCGCCTACGACCACCACCTGAAACACTACGGCCATCCGGCGGATACGGGCTTCATCGACATCTATCCCCAATGGCGAGCCGAGAACTGGAACCCGGACGACCTGCTGGATCTCTATGCTAAGGCCGGCGCGAAATACTTCGTGGCCATGGCCAACCACCACGACAATTTCGACGCCTTCCACTCCAGGTTCCATGACTGGAATTCGGTTCGTCTCGGCCCCCAGAAGGACATCATCGGCTTGTGGGCCAAGGCGGCCCGAAAGCAGGGCCTGCGCTTCGGCGTCTCCAACCATTCGGCGCACGCTTGGCACTGGTTCCAGACCGCCTATGGCTATGATCCCGAGGGACCTCGCAAGGGCGAACGCTATGACGCCTTCAAGCGCTTCGCGGCAGACGGGCGAGGAAAATGGTGGGAGGGGCTTGATCCGCAGCAGCTTTACGGCGGCCCGGTCATGCCGCTGCCGAATGGCGTTGAAACCGTCGCCGACGCGGCCAAATGGCACGAAGCCAACGATCGGGTCTGGAGCGAGAAGGCGCCGCTGAACAATCCGGCCTTCACGCGCCAATGGTATCTGAGGTGCAAGGACCTGATCGACAGCTACAAGCCGGACCTCGTCTATTTTGACAATTTCGACCTGCCGCTCGAACAGGCGGGCCTGGACATCGCCGCGCACTACTACAACGCCTCCCTGCAGTGGCGGGGCAAACTCGAGGCGGTGATCAACATCAAGCCTCACGACACCCATCGCCCGGGCATCGTCGCCGACGTCGAGCGCGGCCTGCGCAGCGAGATCAGCGCCGAGCCCTGGCAGACCGACACCTGCATCGGCGACTGGCACTACAATCGCCGGGTCTTCGAGGAGAAGCGGTATCTGCCCGCGGCGGAGGTCATTCACCGGCTCTGCGACATCGTCTCCAAGAACGGCAACCTGCTGCTCAGCATTCCCGTGCGCGGCGACGGCACGATCGACTCCGAGGAGCGGCGCATCGTCGAGGAGATCGGCGCCTGGATGGGCCGGTTCTCCGATGCGATCCACGGTACGCGGCCGTGGCTGATCTTCGGCGAGGGCCCCACGGTCGTGGCCAGCGGCATGTTCAGCGAGGGCAGGCAGAAACCGTTCACGCCCCAGGATATCCGCTTCACCACAAAGGGCGCGGCGCTATATGCGATCACCCTGGGCCGGCCGGAAGGTGGACAGGTCGTGGTCGCCGCCCTCGCCAGCGACGGGCGCCACGCCAAGCGCCCAGTGCGCCGGGTGACCCTGGTCGGCGAAAAGACCCCCTTGCCGTTCCACCAGGACCGGGCGGGCCTGCGCGTGACTGTGCCCGACGCCGCGCTGCATCCGTTCGGCGTTGCGCTCAGGATCGACGGAGTCCTATAGCGCCGACACGCGTCCGTTTCCCGAAGCCAGCGGCCGAACGATGTGGACAGGACATCGTTCGGCGCGGATTGGGAGGCGTCCAGGCGAGTAAAGCCGATCCGTTGACGATGCTCGCCCCGGGGGAAGCCTGGCGCCGCGTCAGAACTTGGCGCTGAGCACCAGGCGCACGTCGCGGCCGGGCATGACGACGGAGTCCTTGTTCAGGGCGGTGGCGTTACGGATCGTCTCGTCGGCGAGGTTGTGGCCCACCAGCAGCAGTTCGATCCCGGGCTTGGCCTTGAACGGCTTCCACCGAACCTGGGCGTCGACGGAGGTGTAGCCGTCGGTCGCCATGTCGGCCACGCCGACATGGTCCTGCGCCGACACGGCCAGCACCAGGAAGCTGGCGTCGATCGAGTCGTTGGCCCAGTCCAGGCCGCCGCCGAAGCGGCCCGGCTGGATCCGCGGCACGTCGCCGCCGCCGCCCGTGAACTTGGCGCGGACATAGTCGCCCAGCACCTGGCCCGACAGCTTGCCGCCCGCCACCGAGGTCAGCGGAAAGAAGGCCTTGGCCTCCACGCCCCAGAAATTGGCGTCGCGCTGACCGTAGTTCAGTTCCTTGAGTTCGCCGGCGCCGCCGGCCTCGCAGACCCCGTCCTCGTCGCACATGCGCCCCGTCAGCGCGCCGTAGATGTAGTTGTCGAAGTGCGCGCCCCAGACGGACGCCTCGATGCGGCCTTCCGAGCCAAGCTTGTAGCGCGCGGTGGCCTCCAGGGAGTTGGCGCGCTCGATCTTCAGGTCCGGATCGCCGGTCTCGAACGTCGCCGGTCCGTCGTGCGGGCCGCGGGCGAAGAGCTCCGTCTGGGCCGGCGCGCGCGCCGCCGAGGCGGCGGTCAAGCCCAGGCGCAGGGCGTCCGAGGCGTCGTAGGTGAAGCCCGCCGACACGCTGAAGGGCGTATAGTCGCGGCTCGTCTCGATCCCCGTGGCTGGGGTGCCGTCGATCTGGATGTGTTCGACGCGCGCCGCGCCCTGGAACTGCAGGGCGCCCACCGGCGCCTCCACGAACGCGAAGGCCGCCGCGCTCTGGGTGTGGGTGGGAAGCAGATAGTCGGCGCCCTCGCCGAGGGCGCTGAACTTGCGATCCTGGAATTGCACGCCGAGCGCCGAGGCCGAGAGCGGGCCCGTCGCGCCGAACAGGGCCTCCATCCGCCCGTCCCACTCCTTGTTGTTGAAGGTGGACAGCACCTGGTTGCCTTCGGGGTCGATCTCGCTGTGGGTGTAGTCGGCGTAGCCGGCGTCGACGTTCACCCGCTGCAGCACGCCCTGGCCGAACTTGAACGACCCGCCGAAGGCGCCCTTGTCCTGCTTCATGCGGATGAAGGTGTCGTCGGACGGAATGCCGTAGCGGGCCTCGTAGTGCGTGCCACTGGCGCCGACCCGGCTGTCGTCGCCGAAGAAGTACGAAGCGCCTCCGGAATAGCCGTTGCCGCGGAAGAACGAGTTCGGCTGGACGCCATCGGGCGTCTCGTAGTCGCTCGCCCGCCGACCGAAGCCGTCCAGGTGGACCGCGAACGGCCCCTGCCCTGCATCGAGGCTGACCGTGCCCTCGCCGGTCGACGCGCCCGTGGAATAGGCCGTCGTGGCCTCGCCCTCGACCCCGTCGATCGGCTTGAGGGGGATACGGTTGTTGATGACGTTGACGACGCCGCCGATCGCCTGGCTGCCGTAGCGCAGGGTGGCCGCGCCGCGCACGACTTCGATCTGCTGCGCGGCCAGCGGGTCGATCGGCACGCCATGGTCGGGGCCGACATCCGAGACGTCCGAACTGGAGAGGCCGTTCTCGGCCAGCTTCACGCGCTGGGCGTCCATGCCGCGGATCACCGGACGGCTGGCGCCGGCCGCGAAGCCGGTCCCGGCGACACCCGGCACGTTGCGCAGGGCGTCGGCCAGGCTGGCCCCGCCGTTGCTCAGCACCTGATCGCGGCTCACCTGCTCGACGATGGTCGCGAAACGGTCGGGATCGCCGGCCAGGGGCGAGGCGGTGATCACCACCTCGGATACCGAATGGCCCAGGTCCTGGGCGCCGGCCTGGCTGGCGCTGGCCAACAGGACGCCGGTCCCGGCCGCCGTCAGCAACATCGTACGCAGTCGCATCTCATCCTCGCAAATAAGGCCCCGAGCCCCATCTATGTTATATCATAACATTGGCCAAGCTATTTTTCCGAGACTGGACGCTGGGCGGGTTCGCTGCGCCTCCGGATGCCGCTTGGCAGGGCCGCTGGTCGCCCAAAAGCGACAGATTCCGGCCCACGCTCCAGACCGGGTCAGTCGACATGGGCCAGAGCCCCGCCGAGCTTGTCGACCCGTTCCCCGCATGGCTTGCCTCGGCGATCAGCGGCGGCGACAGGGCGACGGCGCAACGTCCAGCCCTGCCGGGCTTCCACGCCGATAGAGAAGCTTGGCGCTAAGGACAGAAAAACTCGGTTTTCAATCCCTACTAGATAGATAGGTGTTGCGCCATCGAAACCGGCGTTTCGCCGTGGCGCCAGACCACGTCCGCCGACATAGGGGATAGTTCAGTGATCAAGCGTCTTCTCATCGGGACCGCGGCAGGCGCCTTGGGCGCGGCCTTCGTGACGGGGGCCTACGCCCAGGCCGCCAACGACACCGAACTGGAGCAGGTGGTCGTTACCGCCCAGCGCCGCGAGCAATCGGCCCAGGACGTCGGCATCGCCCTGTCGGTGATCTCCGGTGAACAGCTGGCCGCACGGGGCGTGACCAACGTCAACCAGTTGCAGTACCAGACGCCCAGCCTCGAGGTCGTGCCGGCCTTCGGCGGCGGCCAGCCGCAGTTCCGCCTGCGCGGCGTGGGTTTCGACGACTACGCCACCAACAACACCCCCACCGTCGGCATCTATGTCGACGAGGTCGCCTACCCGGTCCCGGCCGCCACCCAGGGCGTGCTCTACGACCTTGACCGGGTGGAAGTGCTGCGCGGCCCGCAGGGCACGCTTTACGGCCGCAACACCACCGGCGGCGCGATCAACTTCATCACCCGGCGTCCTACCGACCGTCTGTCAGCCGGCCTTACCGCCGAATACGGCCGGTTCGACAGCGCCAAGGTCGAGGGCTTCGTGTCTGGACCGATCAGCCGGACCCTGAAGGGCCGCCTGTCCGCGGTGACCGAACAGGGCGGCGCGTGGCAGCGCAACCGCGTCACCGGCGAAAAGCTCGGCGACGCCGACCGCAGCGCCGTTCGCGGCCAGCTGGACTGGTCCCCGACCGACAAGGTCGACGTGCTGCTGAACGCCCACTACGGCCAGGACAAGTCCGACGGCCAGGGCCTCTACCTGCTCGACGTTCCCGGCCAGGTCGGCGACACCCGCTACAACGCCACGGGCTGGGGGGTCTCGTCGACCTTCGCGGCCCTGGCCGGCGTGTCGCCCGGCGCCAGGCCGCAGCGGGACAACAAATCCGGCGGCGGCTCGGTCACCGCCAACATCGACCTGGGATTCGCCAAGCTGACCAGCATCAGCAGCTACGAGAACCTCAAGCGCCGCGAGCTGAACGACTGGGACGCCAAGCCGGCCTCGGAGTCCGACACCTTCTGGGGCAGCGACGTCGACGTCTATTCGCAGGAAGTGCGACTGGCCTCCAAGGACGCCGGCCCGCTGAGCTGGGTGGCCGGCGGCTACTACAGCCACCAGACCCTGGACGAGACCTTCCTGACCGACTTCACCCAGAGCCTGGGCTTCATCACCAACACGTCGTACCGCCAAAAGGTCGAGTCGATCAGCGGCTTCGGCCAGGCTGAATACGCCCTCACCCCGCGGCTGAAGGCGATCCTGGGTCTGCGCTACGAGCACGAAGAGCGCGACCTGGAGAACTTCGCCACCAAGATCGGCGGGGCGCCGCTGTTCAACAACGGCGATCGTCACACCTCGCTGAACGAGCTGTCGGGCAAGGCCGGCGTCGAGTTCCAGGCCGACGACAATGTGCTGCTCTACGCCAATGTCAGCCGCGGCGTGAAGTCGGGCGGCTTCACCGTCTACAACTCGCCCCAGTCTGACCAGATCAACGCCTTCAAGCCCGAGGTGCTGTGGGCCTACGAGGCCGGCTTCAAGGGCGATCTGGCCCGGAACCTGCGCCTGAACGGCTCGGTGTTCTACTACGACTACCGCGACCAGCAGGTGCTGGGCGTGGTCATCAACCCGACGAACGGCGCCATCGGCCGGATCACCAACGCGCCGAAGTCCGAGATCTACGGCGGCGAGCTGGAACTGCAGTGGACTCCGTTCCACGGCCTGCAGATCACCCAGACCGCCAGCTACAAGAAGGGCTCCTACAAGACCTTCGACGACGTCGACGCCAGCTCGGTGGTCAAGGATCCGGTCACCGGCCTCTGGACCGGCCAGACGATCGACAAGTCGGGCGTAGCCCTGGACTTCCCGCGCATCAGCTATGGCGGCACGGTCAGCTATACCTGGGCCGTCGGGAACTTCGACGTCCAGGCGGCCACCGACTACGCCTATCGCGACAAGGCCCCGTCGTTCCTCGGCGCGGAATACACCGTGGCCTCCTACTGGCTGGCCAACGCCAACCTGACGATCCAGCCGAAGGACGGGCCCTGGAGCCTGGGCCTGTGGGGCCGCAACATCTTCAACGAGAAGTACGACGTGACCCGCAACTACTTCCTCACCTCGGCCAAGATCGGCGCCGCCGGTCGTCCGGCCACCTATGGCGTGCGCGCCAGCTACGCATTCTAGCCCTCCCCTCGCCTCGGGCCCCCGCTTGGCGGCCCGAGGCGTCGATGCTCAAGTACGAGCCGCCTTTTTCGGATCTTCGTGATGATCAAGACTCTGTTGCTGATCCTGGGCGGCCTGGTGGCCCTCGTCGTGGTGGTCGGCCTCGTCGGCTGGCTGTTGCTGCGCGGTCCCGACATTCCCTACGACAAGCTCGAAGCCAAGTACGCCACCGCGGCCTCGCACTATGCCGACCTGCCCGGCGGGGTGCGCCTGCACTACAAGGACGAAGGCAAGGCCGACGGGCCCGTGCTGGTTCTGGTCCACGGCTTCGGCGACTCGCACTTTTCCTGGGAGGGGTGGGTCGCGCGCCTCTCGGACCGCTACCGGATCATCACCGTCGACCTGCCTGGCCACGGCCTGACCCGCGCCCCGGCCGGCTATGTCGCCACCAGCGACGGCTACGCCGACCTGATCGACGCCCTGGCCGCCAAGCTGGCGCTGCCGAGGTTCGCCATCGCCGGCAATTCGATGGGCGGCGGCGTGGCCTGGCAAACGGCCGTGCGCTATCCGGGCCGCGTGGACGCCCTGGTGCTGGCCGACGCCGCCGGCTGGCCCTCTGAAACCCTGAAGAAACCCCCGCTGGCCTTCAAGTTGCTCAAATACGCGTGGGGCCGCGCCTTCCTGCGGTCGATCGACAACAAGCCGCTGATCCGCTCGGGCCTGCGTGGCGAGGTCGGGGATCCGGCCGTGATCACCGACGCCTTCATCGACCGCTGGGCCGAACTGCAGCGCGCGCCCGGCCACCGCGCCATCCTGATGTCGATCCAACCCGGCAAGCACGGCCAGGCCACCAAGGAGACCCTCGCGACGATCAAGGTCCCGACCCTGGTCCTGCACGGCGAGATCGACCCGATCATCGAGGTCTCGGCCGGCCGCCAGTTCGCCGACGCCATCCCCGGGGCCAAGCTGATCATCTACCCCAAGGTCGGCCACCTGCCGCAGGTGGAGATTCCCCAGCGTTCGGCCGACGACGTCGCCGCCTTCCTGGCCGCCCATCCGGCCCCGTAGCGCAAAAGGGCGCGCCCGGCTGGCGCGCCCGTCTTCGCCGACTAGAGTAACCCCATGCGCGTCGACTACCTGGGCAGTCCCGTCACCGTCTCGACCGACGCCTCGCTGGCGGCGGTCAACGATTTCGTCGACGGTTTCCTGGCCTACGAAACCCGGGCCGCCAACGTCCTGGCGGCCGCTGACGCAGATCCCGCCAGCGCCCTGCTCAACGCCTATGCCGGTCTGCTGTGGTTGTTGCTGGAATCGCCGGAAGGCCCGGGTCGGGCGGCGCCCTATGTCGGCAAGGCCCTTGCCGCGCGGTCCGCCGCCCATCCGCGCGAACAGGCCGCGGTCGATTTCCTGCTCGCCTGGTTCGACGACGACATCCCGCGCGCCCTGGCCATCGCGGACGCGATCCTGGCCGCCTGGCCGCGCGACCTGCTGATCCTCAAGCTACGCCAGTACCACGACTTCAATCGCGGCGACTTTCCCGCCATGCTGCGCGCGGCCTCCAGCGTCGGCGCCGCCAACGCCGACGTCGCCCACTGGCATGGCATGGCGGCCTTCGCCTACGAGCAGTGCCACCTGCTGGAGGAGGCCGAGGCCGCCGCCCGTCGAGCCCTGAGCCTGCGGCCCAAGGAGCCCTGGGCCCAGCACGCCCTGGCCCACGTCATGCTCACCCAGGGACGCATCGACGAAGGCGCCCGGTTCCTGGAAGACGCGCGCGACACCTGGACGGGCCTGAACTCGTTCATGGACACTCATCTCTGGTGGCACCTGGCGCTGTTCTATCTGAGCCAGGGCCGGTTCGATCAGGCGCTCGACGCCTATGACCAGCACTGCTGGACCCAGGAGAAGGACTATTCCCAGGACCAGGTCGGCGCGGTCTCGCTGCTGGCGCGCCTGGAATGGGCCGGCGTCGACGTCGGCGCGCGTTGGGACGACGTCGCCGACCACCTGGCCCGGCGCGGCGACGACGTCGTCCAGCCGTTCCTGACCCTGCAATATCTCTATGGCCTGGCCAGGGCCGGCCGAGACGAGGCGAGCGGCCTGCTGGCGGCCGTGCGCCACAGGGCGACGCACGCGCCCGACTTCGCCCGCGCCGCGTGGCGCGACGCCGCCCTGCCCGCCGCCGAAGGCCTGGTCGCCCACGCCCGCGGCGACTTCGAAGCCGCCGTCCAGGGCCTGCGCACCGCCCTGCCCCGGATGATCGAGGTCGGCGGCAGCCATGCCCAGCGCGACCTTTTCGAACAGATCGCCCTGGACGCCGCGATCCGCTCGGGTCGCCTGTCCGAGGCCCAGCAGGCGCTGGAGCTGCGGCGCGGCTTCGATCCCGACGGCGTGCCGCTGAATCGCATGCTGGCCGAGGTCTACGACCGGCTGGATCTGCCGGCCGAGGCGGCCAAGGCCCGGGCCCGGGTCGAGCGCAGACTGGCGGCCCTGGCGTGAAGCCCTCGAATATCCTGGGCGCGATCCTCGCCGCCTGCATGCTTGTCCTGCTGGGCGCGTCGCATCCCGCGCTGGCCAAGGACAGCCTGACCCTGGCCCTGCAACTGGAGCCGCCCAATCTCGACCCGACCTCGGGCGCGGCGGTGGCCATCGACGAGGTGGTCTACGCCAATGTCTTCGAGGGCCTGGTCCGGCTGGATCGCGACGGCGCGATCAAGCCCCTGCTGGCGACCTACTGGGAAATCGCTCCCGACGGCCTGACCTACACGTTCCGCCTGCGCGACGGCGTGCGCTTCCAGGACGGCGCTCCCTTCGACGCGAATGTCGTCAAGTTCAGCCTCGAGCGGGCCATCGCGCCGACCTCCACCAACGTCCAGAAGCAGGCGCTGAGCGCCATCCGCCGGGTCGAGATCATCGACCCCCGCACCGTCAAGCTGCATCTGGCGCGGGCCGACAGCAACCTGCTCGACGTCCTGGCCCTAGGCGACGCGGTGATGGTCTCGCCCCGCTCGGTCGCGACCCTGGCGACCGCGCCCGTGGGGACGGGCCCGTTCAGGTTCGCCGGCTGGCGGCGCGGCGATGCGGTGACCCTGACACGCAACGACGCCTACTGGGGCCGCCCCGCCAGGCTGCGCCGGGTGGTCTTCAAGTTCATCGCCGATCCGGCCGCGGCCTTCGCGGCGATCCGAACCCACGACGTCGACGCCTTCCCCGACTATCCCGCGCCCGAGAACCTGGCCCAGCTTCGCACCGATCCGTCGCTGAAGGTGATCTCGGCCTCCAGCGAGGGCGAGGTGATCCTGGCGATCAACAACCGCAAGGGTCCGCTGGCCGACGTCCGGGTGCGACGGGCCATCCAGCACGCCCTGGACCGGCGGGCGATCATCGATGGGGCGATGTATGGCTATGGCGCGCCGATCGGCAGCCACTTCCCGCCGCAGAACGCGGCTTACGTCGACCTGACCGGCCTCTATCCGCACGATGTCGCCAAGGCCAAGGCGCTGCTGGCGCAGGCGGGCTATCCTGACGGCTTTTCCCTGAGCCTGAAGCTGCCGCCGCCCAACTACGCCCGCCGCAGCGGCGAGATCGCCGCCTCGCAACTGGCGGCGGTGGGGATCAAGGTCAGGATCGAGAACCTGGAATGGGCCCAGTGGCTGGACCAGGTGTTCGGTCGCCACGCCTTCGACCTGACCGTGGTCAGCCACGCCGAGCCGATGGACTACGACATCTACGACCGGCCCGACTACTATTTCGGCTATGGCAACGCCGACTTCCACGGCCTGATGACGGCGTTGAAAGCCACGACCGACGAGGGCCAGCGCACCGTCATCCTGCAGCAGATCCAGCGCAAGATCGCCGGCGACGCGGTCAACGGCTTCCTGTTCCAGTTTCCGCGCCTGGGCGTTTTCGACGCGCGATTGAAAGACTTCTGGGTCAATTCACCGACCCTGACGGTGGATCTGCACACCGCCCATTTCGACGCTCCCGGCGCGGCGGGCGAGGCCGCGGACGCCACGACCAGCCGGGTCGGCCCGGTCCTTGGCGTCCTGGCCTGCCTGGCCCTCGCGGCGGGCCTGATCGCCCTGCTGGTCCGCTTCGGCGCCGCCTATCTGGGCGGGCGCGCCCTGATCATGGCCCTGACCCTCCTGGCCGCCAGCCTGGTGGTGTTCGCCATCATCCAGGTCGTGCCCGGCGACCCGGCCGCCTACATGCTGGGCCTGAACGCCAATCCCGAGGCCGTGGCCAACCTGCGCCACCAGATGGGCCTGGAGGGGCCGGCGCCGCAGCGCTACCTCACCTGGCTATGGGGCCTGCTGCGCGGCGACCTGGGCGTCAGCTACACCTATCAGACGCCGGTGGTGGGCCTGGTGTCCGAACGCCTGGCCGTCTCCCTGCCCCTGGCGATGGCGGCCATGGCGCTGTCGGTGCTGATCGGCGCGCCGATCGGGGCGCTGGCGGCGGCCAGGCGCGGCGGCGTGGCCGACGCCACGGTGATGGGCCTGACGCAGATCGGCGTGGCCATTCCCAACTTCTGGTTCGGCGTCCTGCTGGTGATGGCCTTCTCGATGGGCCTGCGCTGGTTCTCGGCCGGCGGCTTCCCGGGCTGGGAGGCTGGACTCTTGCCGGCGCTCAAGGCCCTGACCCTGCCCGCCCTGGCGCTCGCCGTGCCCCAGGCGGCGATCATCGCCCGCGTCGCCCGCTCGGCCCTGATCGACACCCTGGCCGAGGACTACATGCGCACGGCCCGGGCCAAGGGCCTGTCGCCCAGCCAGGCCCTCTGGCGTCATGGCCTGCCCAACGCCCTGATCCCGCTCCTGACCATCCTCGGCCTGCAGTTCCCGTTCCTGCTGGCCGGCGGCGTGATCATCGAGAACGTCTTCTTCCTGCCAGGCCTGGGAAGGCTGGTGCTGCAGGCCATCACCCAGCGCGACCTGATCGTCGTGCAGGGCGTGGTCATGCTGCTGATCTTCGCCGTGACCGCCACCACCTTCCTGGTCGACGCGGCCTATGTGCTGGTCGATCCCCGGCTGCGCGGGAGGAGCCGGTCATGAGCACCCGCTCCGTGAGCCTGATCCTCGGCGCCGCGATCACGGCGCTCTTCGTCCTGGCCGCCCTGGGCTCGCTGGCCTGGACGCCCTACGATGTCGCGGCCTTCGACATCGCCCATCGCCTGCAAGGCCCTTCGGCCGCCCATTGGCTGGGGACCGACCATTTCGGTCGTGACGTGCTGTCGATGATCCTGACGGGCGCGCGCAGCGCCCTGGCCGTCTCCCTGGTGGCGGTGCTGCTGGGCGCGGGCGTCGGCGTGCCGCTGGGCCTGCAGGCGGCGGCCCGCCGCGGCTGGACCGACGAACTGGTGATGCGCGCCAACGACGTGGTTTTCGCCTTCCCTTCGCTGATCCTGGCCATCCTGCTGACCGCCGTTCTGGGGCCCGGCGCGATCAACGCGGTGATCGCCATCGGCGTCTTCAACATCCCGGTCTTCGCCCGCCTGACGCGGGGCGCCGCGCTCAATCTGTGGACGCGCGACTACATGCTGGCCGCGCGCACAGCGGGCAAGGGCCGGGCGCGGATTTCCTGGGAGCACGTCCTGCCGGGCTTGTTGAGCCTGCTGATCGTCCAGGCGACCTTGCAGTTCTCGCTGGGGATCATCGCCGAGGCGGGCCTGTCCTATGTCGGCCTGGGCGTCCAGCCGCCGGCCGCCAGCTGGGGCAAGATGCTGGCCGACGCCCAGACCCTGATCAGCCTCTCGCCCCTGCAGGCCATTGTCCCGGGCCTGGCCATCGTCATCACCGTCCTGGGCCTGAACCTGCTGGGCGACGGCCTGCGCGACCGGCTCGATCCGCGTCTGCATGGGGAGCACTGACATGCCCCTGCTGGCGATCGAGACGCTGGACGTGACCATCGACGACCGGCCGATCCTGCGGGACGTCTCCCTGGCGCTGGAGCCCGGCCAGGTGCTGGGGGTGGTCGGCGAGTCCGGCTCGGGCAAGTCGATGACCGCCCTGGCCATCCTGGGCCTGCTGCCGCGCGGGGCGAAAACCTCGGGCGCGGTCCGTTTCGAAGGCCAGAACATCTCCGGCCTTTCCGAGACCGAGCTTTGTCGCATCCGCGGCGCGCGGATCGGCATGGTCTTCCAGGAGCCGATGACCGCCCTCAATCCGGTGATGACCATCGGCGACCAGGTGGCCGAGGTCGTGCGCCTGCACAGGGGCGGCTCGCGGGCCCAGGCCCTGGCGGCGGCGCGCGAGGCGCTGGACCGCGTCGGCCTGCCCGCCGACCGCTTCGCGTTGAACCGCTACCCGCACGAGCTGTCGGGCGGCCAGCGCCAACGCGTGGCCATCGCCATCGCCATCGTCCTGTCGCCCCGGCTGATCATCGCCGACGAGCCGACCACGGCCCTCGACGTCACCACCCAGGCCCAGGTCCTGGACCTGCTGCGGACCCTGGTGCGCGAAGACGGCGCCGCCCTGATGCTGGTCAGCCACGACCTGGCGGTGGTCGCCGAGATCGCCGATCGCGTGGCGGTCATGAAGGACGGGGCGATCGTCGAACAGGACGAGACCACCGCCCTGTTCGCCAACCTCGTCCATCCCTACAGCCGCGCCCTGGCCGCCGACGCCGCGCGCGTCGTGGTCCGGCGCGGAGGCCCCGACCTTACGGCCCCGCCGGTGCTGGAAGCCAAGGCCGTGGTTCGGGACTATCCCGGCCCGCGCCGCCTGCTGCGCGCCGGCCCCGCCTTCCGCGCGGTGTCCGAGGTCAGCCTGGCGATCCGGCCGGGCGAGATCGTCGGCCTGGTCGGCGAGTCCGGCTGCGGCAAGTCGACCCTGCTGCGTACGCTGCTGGCCCTGGAGGCGCCGCAAGGCGGCGAGGTCGAACTGGTCGGCCGACGGTTCTCGCCCGCCGCGCCGCGCGCCCTGCGTCGCCATGTCCAGGTGGTGTTCCAGGACCCGCACGGCAGTTTCGACCCGCGCTGGACCGTGGAGCGGCTGGTCGCCGAGCCCCTGCACCTGCTCGACGCCAGGCCGAGGCCGGCCGAACGCCGGGCCATGGTCGAAAAGGCCCTGGCCCAGGTCGGCTTGCCGCCCGAAGCGGCCGACCGCTATCCGCACCAGTTCTCGGGCGGCCAGCGCCAGCGGATCGCCATCGCGCGCGCCCTGATCGTCGGGCCGTCGGTGATCGCCCTCGACGAGGCGGTCTCGGCGCTGGACGTCACCGTGCGGGCCGAGGTGCTGGACCTGCTGGCCAGGCTCTCGGACGAGCTGGGCCTGGCCTACCTGTTCGTCTCGCACGACATGGGCGTGGTGCGCGGCCTGACGGACCGCGTGCTGGTGATGAGGGCGGGCCGGATCGTCGAGGAGGGGCCGACGGCGGAGGTCTTCGCCAATCCACGGCACCCCTACACGGCGCAACTGATCGCCGCGACTCCGAACCTGGAAAGGGCCTTGGCCGCCAAGACCTAGGGCGGATCGGCGTCCTGTCGCGCGCTCCGATGGGCGTCATACCCGCCACGAGGAGGTTCACCGGGTCCGACAATTGCTGGCGATCAGGATCTGAAGGTCCGGTTTCCGGTACGGCGCTCCTGGCGAATTTCGTCCCTAGTCGGTCTCATGCCCGGTTGTTACGTTGGGACGCCTAGCGGCGGCTAGATCGGGGAATTGGCTTGCAGGACGCGTTGATCGGAGTTGCATCGCTAGCTGGCGGGCTCCTCATCCTTTTCGGGACCTTTCGAGTCGCGACCGTCGCTTACCAAACCCTGGGCGGTGGCAAGCGACCGATAAAATTCCTTCAAGTCTTGTTCGGATGCCTGGTCGGAGGAACGCTAGGCGTGCTGTTACTCGCGCTCTCGGCTGGGAGCTTTTTTCCCTCGATCCGGTGAGCGGTACAGCGGGCAGGTCCGACAACCACCCTTCTGAGACGTTCGGAATGTTCGCTTGTCGGATCGCCGCTCCGCCCCGTCGGATGGGGCTGGATGGATTGAAGTTTTGATCGCGGGACGAGCGGGTTTGGCGGGGATCCAGCAGGCCGCATCCCCATCGCGGGCGCTACGAACTCCAGCCTTTTCAACGCCCTGAAGAAAAAGCAGCGTCACGAACGCGCCAGTCCTCAAACCTCGCGCACAATCAGGGCTGTCTCCATCGCGGGGGAGGGCTCTTGGTACCGGCCCAAGCAGGCGATGGGGATGGAACCGAGCGGGGCCGCCTGGGCCTGGCGATCGGATCGCGGCGGACGGCGGGGCTCAGAAGGCTCCAAGGCTTGTCGGGGACGGTGGCGGGACAGGCGGGTCGACGGGGCCGGGAGTCCAAACCGGCCTGTTCCAGGATCAGTCGGAGTCGCCAA
>Ga0209758_1001486_pt1 | contig 27397 bp, 25 predicted proteins | sample AraplaMF_Col_mMF_FD_184258 | JGI IMG/M metagenome (GOLD analysis project Ga0209758, IMG submission 184258) | Arabidopsis root microbial communities from the University of North Carolina, USA - plate scrape MF_Col_mMF (SPAdes) (version 2) | ecosystem: Host-associated > Plants > Roots > Endosphere...
GCGGCAATGGTGGCGGCAACAGCGGCGGCAACGGTGGCGGCAACGGCGGCGGTGACAGCGGTGGCAACAGCGGCGGCAATGGCGGCGGCGACAGCGGCGGCAATAGCGGTGGCAACAGCGGCGACAACGGCGGTGGCAATGGCGGCGGAAACAGCGGCGGCAATGGCGGTTCCGACAACGGCGGCTCCGGCAAGGGCGGCAAGGGCGGCAAGGGCTGATCCGACATCCTGAACCGGAAGATGGGCTTCAGAGATCAAGCCCATCTTTCAATGGCGGTATCGGAAATGCGGCCCGGTGACGGTGTCTTTTGCCACTCTCTGCCGGGCGCATTCCCTTTCCTTCCTCATTCCTGTGCCCGCGTGCTGGCGCTAAGGAAGTCACAGGAATCCAGATGCCGCGCCTCGGCGCGGTGAGTGGCTCCATGTATGGAGTCGGAGTCATTTACGCCCGAGGGGAGCGGGCGCTCTGGATCTCCGTGAGATAACCCGGGCTGGGCCGGGAACACGGAGATGAGGGAGGAGAGGGGCGTTTCTTGAGGGGCCGGGATCCGGGGAGGGATGCCGGCTTCGGGGGGGCAGAAAGGGGGTGCCGCAAGGTGCCCCTTTTTTGCGGACTTAGGTGGCAAATGCCACCAATCCCTTCTGGAAGTGGCAGAAGCCGGATTGCGCCGATAGCCGCCACCTCACGGTCGGAGCATGGCTGGGCAGGGCTCATCACGAAAACGTCGGGCAGATCATAAGAGGACGTTGCGCCGTTCCTCTAAGCAACCGCTGGGATGGCATTTAAACAAAATCTAGGGGGCGTTCCGTTTGGACAGCCCCTTCCGAAAGTGCTGATATTCGCCGGCTTGCGATCCATATTGCTGCGCAGGGCCTATTGCGGTGCAGGCTGAAGATGATGAATTGGCTTACCGTCGACTGCACCCGATCACCTCATCGAGATCTAACACGTTGACGCTACCGAAGCGCTCTTCCGGTATCGCAACAGGTATCTTTTATAGCGTTGACATTATATAATTCGGAGCCTATATCCATGGCATGGGATGTGTCGTATCATGATGATTTCGCAGCCGAGTTCAAGGAGTTCGACAAGGACGTCAAAATTGAGCTCAGAGCGGTAACCAAGTTTCTGGAAGCCAAGGGGCCGAAGCTAGGACGCCCTTGGGTCGATACTTTGAAGGGTTCTGACTACGCGAACATGAAGGAGCTTCGCTTCGAAGCCGCGGACGGAGAGTGGCGAGCGGCGTTTGCATTCGACCCTGAAAGAAAGGCCATTATTCTGGTCGCGGGCGACAAATCGGGAATGAGCCAGAAGAAGTTCTACGGCAAGCTAATCGAGAAGGCCGACAAGCGATACAAGAGCCACCTCGAAGATCTGAAAGAAAAGGCGAAAAGGGAGAAAAAGTGATGGTAATTTCTGCAAATGATCTCTTCGCCGAAACGATGACAGAAGAGATGATTGAGGCCTCTGACCGTCGGTTCAAAGAATTGATGGAAGAGTTTGACAACCTTCAAGCGCTTCGGAAGTCTTTGGGCCTCACTCAGGAATACATTGGCGGGAAGATCGGCAAGAAGCAGGTTTCTGTCGCCCAGCTTGAAAAGCGGTCCGATTTTCTCCTGTCGACCCTACGGCAATATGTCGAAGCGCTTGGCGGCGAGCTGGAGCTTGTCGTGAAGTTCAAGGACAAGAAGGCTGCTCGGCTTTCGGGCTTTGGTTCTCGCGCTGCCGCAAAAGCTACTCGCAGCGGAGAACGTAGATCCAGGCGCCTTGCGAAGGCAGTGTGACGCTGTCAGGTCCGGCTGTGGTGGCAGTTGCTACCTAATGCGCACTTTGCTGGAATTGCTCTACTGCATAATTCCTCAAATCGGAATCGATTTGAGGATGAAATTATGCAGCAATTCAAAGTGCTACAGCGTCCTTTGCGCGTCTGAAAAGACGCGCGGCGCTCCAGAGCTCAGCTTCACCCTTTTGATGTCTTTGCCAGCATCTCGCTCAGCGTTGCCGCCGAGAGCATGGCTTCGGCCAGGAGCTTCTTGAGCTTCTGGTTTTCTTCCTCCAGTGCTCTCACCCTTTTGGCATCGAGACCGACATTTCGGCCCTGCAGGGATTGCCACCGATAGAAGGTCGGCTCGCTGATGCCGTACCTGTGGCAAACATCTGCCACCGTCACACCGGCTTTGTGCTCCCTAAGAATGCCCGTAATCTGGTCGTCGTCGAATTTTCTCTTGCCCATCACCGCTTCAGTCCTCGCGAAATGCTCTGTTGAAACTGTCGAGCAGTGGTCTGACGGCATAGAAGGCCACGCTGCTTTGGCCCGTTTCGATCAGTGTCTGTGCGGGCATGCCCGCGACCAGTTCGACATCCCTCATTTTCGCCAGCCGCTCGTCCGTCACACGGATTGTCGCGGCAAAATAGGGCTGACCGGTCTGCGTATCGGTGAGGCGGTCGGCCGATACATATTCGACCCGACCCTTCAGGAGTGGAACGCGCCGCTGATTGTATGGAAGCAGGTGAACCTGTGCCTCCAGCCCCACACGGACGAGATTCATGTCTTCCGGCCTGACGTGGACGGACACGATAAGGCGACCGGAGCGTGGCAGGAGATCGACGAGCGGTTCGCCCGCGCCGATCACCCCGCCGGCTGTGTGGATGCGCAGGTTCATGATCGTTCCATCCTCGGGAGCGCGGATATCGGTCCTTAAGAGTTGGTCGTCGATCGCCCGCAAGCGCTCGCGCAACTGCATGATCCGGCTTTCCGTATCGCGCATGCCCTCGGCGACTTCGCTCAACCGGTCGCTCTCGAGCTTTGCGAGATCGGCCTGTGCCTCGCTGATCACCTGATAGGCGCGAGAGATCTGTGCCTCGACTTGGCCCTGCTGGCCGTCAAGATCTGCTTTTTCCCGCTGGAGGTTGAGAAGTCTGCTCTTTTTTTCCAGTCCCTTGGCGTTGAGGGACGTCACCTGATCCAGTTCCTGGCTCGAGATTGCGGCTCTGTCGGCCAATGCCGCCTTCTGCGCGCCCAGTCCGACGATTTCCTGTCGCACCTGCGCGATTTTTTCATTGGCGATCTGAATTTCCGCCTGCATGACGCGGCGGCGGGCCTCGAAGATTTTCTGCTGCCCGGTCAGAATCTCGCCGACGGAGGGATATGTGTCCATGGCTGCCCTGAGATCCCCGGGATAGGTGACATGGTCGGCGCCGGTCTGTTCCGCAAGCAGGCGGGCGCGGCTTCCTTCGGCGTCCCAAAGCTGCCCTTGAATGCTGTCGCGCTCCGCGCGGGACTTCGTGTCGTCGAGCTCTATCACGATCTGCCCGCCCATGACCGTGTCGCCGTTTTTGACGAGGATCCGCCTGATAATGCCGCCTTCCAGATGCTGGATGGTCTTGCGGCTGGTTTCCGGTTCGATGACGCCAGATGCAATCGCAGCGCTTTTCAGCGGCGCCAGAACCGACCAGCCACCCAATCCGACGATGAAGACAAGGATCAACAGGTTACCCGTCCAGACAACGCCTCTGAGCCCCGGCATGGGGGAAGGAGGAGCGATTGCGCGCTGGCTCTGTTCGATCACTGGCGAAAAGGCCGTCCGCCGCCTGGCTGCCGCTGTCGATCGTTGAGCGAACTGCCGGCACGCCCTCGACCAGTTTGAAAATCTCGCCGGCTTTGTCTCCAGTTGAACAAGGGTCATGGCGGCGTCCCTCCCTACGTTCCTGTTCGAGACGGCGGTTGAAGATAGGTTTCATAGATCCGCTCGCTGTCGCCGAAGGCAGCCACCGTTCCGTTGCGCATGATGGCGATCTTGTTGGTGACCGGCAGGATCCCCATTCGGTGCGTTATGATAACGACGGTCATCCGCCTGGATTTCATGCGCTCGATCGCATTGAACAGCATGCGTTCGCCGTCATAATCCAGGCTCGAATTCGGATCGTCGAGAACGATCAGAGACGGATTTCCATAGGCCGCCCTTGCCAGTCCCAGCTGCTGGCGCTGAGCGCGAAGGAGCAGGTTTCCGCCTTCGCCGATATCGGTCTCGTAGCCCCGGGGCAGGCGCATGATCGCTTCGTGCAATCCAACCAGCTTTGCGGCGTCGATCGCTTTGCCGGGATCTCCTCCGTCCAGCCGGCCTATCACATCCTTGATTGCCCCGCCGAAGAGTTCGATGTCCTGCGGCAGGTAGCCGACGTGGCGGGTTCCGCCGCAAAGGCGCAGAGCCGAGATATCGACCCCGCCGAGAAGGGCACATCCGCTCGTTGCCTGCACGACGCCTGCCATGACGCGTCCGAGCGTCGATTTTCCCGATCCTGAGGGTCCGATGAGCGCGACGCAATCGCCAGGTGCCAGGCGCAAGGTGATATCGGTCAATATCGGCTGATTGGCTGATGGCCTGATATAGCTGACATTGTCGAGAACGAGGCCACCGGGTTCCGGTACCGGCACCATTCGGGGGTCGGATCCCGATGCGACTGATATCAGCATATTGTTCAGGCGATTGAAGGCGTTGCGCGCATAGGTAAAGGCGCGCCATGCCCCTATCGCGCCCTCGATCGGTGCGAGCCCGCGCCCGAGCAGCAGGCTGGCAACGAAGATGATTCCGGGGCTGCCGTTGTCGGCGAGCACCAGCCATGTCGCGGATCCCATCATGAGGATCTGCGCGAGCGTGCGGATCGATTTGGAGAAACCAAGAATGATCTCCGTGCGATGCATCGCGATGTCCTGCGACCTTCTTGCCATTTCCGCATCGCGATAGACGATCTGCGCTGCGCCATCCTGCATGCCCATTGCCCTGATGACCTCGATATTCTTGAGGGCCGTCGCAAATCGCAGATAGCTCCTCGAAAGGGCAAGATTGGCGTTGGCAAGCGGCTCTTGCGTCGCCAGTTCCGTCAGGAAGGCAAACAGCAGAAGCGCAAATGCGCTCAGGAGACCGATGGTCCCAAGCAGCGGATGAACGAGAAAGAGCAGGAGCAGGAACAACGGCGCCCAGGGAACGTCGAAGAACAGGGAACTCGCCGGTGAATCGAGGAACTGGCGCAGCGCGGCGAGGTCCCTGTAGCACTCCGTGGCGGCTCCCGCATCGGCGCGAGCGGCATATTCGAACGATGCCGTCAGCACCATGGGCCGCAGCCTGTGGTCCAGCCAGCTGCCGATGCGCGAAAGAGCCGCCCTGCGCACGATGTCGAGCATGGACCCGACCAGCACGGCGACGGCGATGATCATCGTCAGCATCAGCAGCGTGTCGGCGCTTCGGCTGGACAGGACCCTGTCATAGATCTGCAGGAGATAGATGGAAGGCGCCAGAAGAAAGAGATTGTAGCCGCAGCTATAAAGGAAGACCAACCCGAAGGCTCCGGCACAAGCTCGGAGCGCAACGACGAGGTGTGTCTGCGGGCGCGATAGCTTTGTAGAAATCGTTGCCATTATCAGATCTCGCTGCATTTGATACTGACAAGGAGAGGCTGCTTGCCGGTTCGGCAAAAGATCAGGGTCGCCAGCCGAAACCGGCGACCCTCAGGGCTAGAGCGCCGCGCGTCTTTTCAGACGCGCTAAGGACGCTCTATCACTTTGAATCTGCGCATAATCCTTTCCGAAAATCGATTCCGATTTTCGGGGTTATGCGCTAGAGTTCATGAGCCGAGATGGCTGACGTCGATATGGCCGAAGGCGTTGATGAAATGATCGAGGGAATTGTTCACCGTGGTCGTTTCGGGATCCGTGTGAACCAATGCCGACGAGATATCGCCGCCCAGAGCGTTGTTTCCGTTGCCGCCGTTGCCGCCGACGCCTGCGAGGATGGTGGCATGCTGGTCAGCCACGAGCTGCGTATATTGTGTCGCGGTCGTCGCCGCATTCACCGTAGCCGTGTCGCCGCCGCTTGTGTTTCCTTGATCGCCGTTGGAGTGTGCTTCTCCTCCCGCGCCGCCGGCGCCGCTGGTGAGCGATGCCAGGAAGCCGTTCTGGGCCTGGCTGAAGCCGCCGGGTCCACCGCCGCCGGCGTCCCAGTCTGCCGTCTGCGAGACGTGATCGCCGTTGTGCAGATGGGTTTCTGCCCCGTAGACCGTTTGCACGGGATCCACATAGGCAACCGGGTTGTAGTTGATGTTGCCATCGTTGTGGCCATCACCACCGTTGCCGGCATTGGCGTCACCCGCATCCGGGTTGTGGAGATAAATCGTGTCAGTCAGTTGTGGAATAGGCATTGATGTCGCTCCTTCTACTTCGTTTACTTGGTTTCGTCGGTGTTTCCTTCTACGGCGTCCCCTTTACGGCGTTGGTATTCAGCATGCCGCCGCCAGCCAATACAACCGCGGCCGAATACTGCCTTCGATTTAATCTGCGAACTATCTAGATATTCGGCGACGTTCCTTTGGGCGTATACTTCGATATGGCGGAGCGTTGCTTTGGATTGGTGCCTGACGATCCGGTGCCGGTCGAAAAACGTTCATGTCCCGCCGCGAGAAAGGGGGCAGGCTGCAAGACCTCTCGTCCAGAGGCGGATCTGGTGCCCTCGAACCCGGACGACGGGACGCTGCGGCCATGACGGCCAAATGGCTACGGTCCTAGCCGAGGGGATGTAGACGAATTGCAGGCTCTGCTTTTCTGACGTTCAGAGGCACAATGCCTTGATAATTCAGGCTGCATGCGCTGCACGCTCGATGGACGCGCGGCTGGCCGTGGAACGGAGACGGTAATGACGGAAACTCGTCCCCTGTCGGAAGACTTGCCCAAGGCAGGTACCGATCAAAACCTCGCCTCCAATGTGGCCGCGGGGCATCTGGCGCTGGTGCCGACCTGGCTTCCGTTGGATGTCGCTTCCGGTCCGAGCTATACGTCAGCCGGCAGCGGCGGTGACGGGATCAGCGAAGGCGTGATCAGCAGCAACGCATTGGCCGTCTTCATGCCGTCCAATGCCGCTATTGCGGGACCTCATTCTGCTGTCGATGCCGTTCAGGGCAACAACGCGCTCATCAATCAGCATCCCACCGAAATGGCCGGGATAGGCGGGAATGGCGGAAGCGGCAATGTTGCCATCGGCGGTGGGGACGGCGGCAGTCATGCCGGCAGCGGGGGCAACGGGGTCTTCTACGGCGGCCTCGTCAGCACCGAAGTCGCGCTGTTTGCCCCCGTGAATACCGCTGTGGCCGCAGGCCCCGGTGCGACGGCTCACGCTGATCAATCGAACAATGCCTTGTTCCTGCAGGGCGCAACCCAGATCGGCGGCATGGGCGGCTCGGGCGGAGACCATAACGCCGCGGGCCATGACCAGTCGTTGAGCCCGGGAACCTCGCTGACATTGACCGGCGATTTTTATGCCGGACATGGCGGCAATGGATATTTCGTCGGCAGCATGGTCGACGTGAGTATCGCCATCTTCTCACCGATCAACATCGCCATCGGCGCCGCAGGCGGCTCGGCGGAGGCTCATCAGACGAACAACGTCATTTTCGATCAGGGCACCGTGCAGATCGCCGGCATCGGCGGCAATGGCGGCGGCTTCAACCTGTCGTCGGACACGATCTTCACCGGCAGCCATGCGGGTGGCGGTGGCGGGGTCGGATCGTCGACCGGCAGCATGGTCGACGTCAATTTCGGCTATTTCCATCCCATCAACATTGCCGTTCCCGCCGGCGGGACAGCGGATGCCCAGCAGATCGATCATATTCTCTACGATCAGCATGCGCTTCAACTGGCCGGTATCGGGGGACATGGCGGAGAGGGCAACCTCACGGACGCCCATTCGGCTCTCGTAGACGACGTCATGGGCTTCCTGCACAGCTAGCGCAATTCCAGCAAAAGTGGGAACCGGTTTTGCGTCCGGAATTGCGTCAAAACGAAGAGCTAGAACATTTCCATTTTTCTTCGGTCGATTTCGCCCCAGAGGCCGTTGCCTCCGGCCGGCATCCGTCGGTGCTGCCGGAGTGAAAACGACGCCAGCCGGTATCAATGTGTCGTTAAAACCCTAGTTATTCAGTAATCATAATGGGTTACCGGCGATCTCCGGCTTTCGTTGCTTTTCGCGCTGGACGTTTCGTTGTCGAGGTGTGCGGCTGCTTTGAAATGAGATATCCGAACAAAACCGAGCCGATCGGCAGCGCGTTCTATCCAACGCCTCTTTCCTGAATGGATCTGTAGCAGATCGCCTGCCTTTTCAGTGCTTTTGAAAGCTTTGTTGACGCGCTTTCCGTACGTGAATTCGGCGAAGACTGGACAGTCTGCAGCGACAAGTCGAACCGGCAAGTCCTCGTAGATAAGCTTTCCAAAGTGCTCTGCAGGCCCAGTTGTCTCTCACCTGAATCTTATAGACTATAAGAATTATCATGAGAGATCAGACTATTGACGCTGGCAATACACTCATTTTTTATCATGACATGAAGCGAGAACAGGAATAATGTGAATAGCTGTTGGGTTGCAAATCTTCTGGGGAGCACGCAAGTGTCCGACAGTGCTAAAACTAAGCGCCGTAGGGGGCGCAATGCACCAACTGTGATCATAATTGAGCATTCTACACTCGCTCGCACCACCGTGGTAAAGCTTCTGGAGCATGAGCTCGCGGGGTGGAACTTTATCGACTTGATCTCGACCGAGAGCCTCGATCGAGCTCTTGGAGCCGAGGTGCGTTTGATCGCACTGGATCTGGCCGGCAGAGGTGTTGAGAGCCCCAGCCTGCGAGATGATCTCGCGGCAATTGCTGCACGTTTTCCTGCGGCGCCTGTCACCTTGCTCTCAGGTACCGACGACGTCGACATAGCCCGTCAGGCGCTCAAGATGGGTATCCGCGGCTTTTTCTCGACTTCAGTTCCTATTGACATCGCGCTTGCCGGTCTTCGCCTCGTTCTGGCAGGAGGAACATTCTTCCCGCAGCTGTTGGGCGCGGTGACGAACGGCTCGAACGAGCATGTTCCGGCCAGAAGCGAGGCCCAAAAAAGCCTTGACGACAGGACGCAGTACCTGGCGATTGCCGAATTCACTCCGCGGGAAGCGGATGTGCTGGCAGAGTTGCAGAGCGGCTGCTCGAACAAGGTGATTGCCGGAAAACTCAATTTGTCGGGGCATACGGTGAAGATGCATCTGCAACACATCATGCGCAAGTTGCAGGCGCAGAACCGCACTGAAGTGGTCGCCCGCCTGGTTCAAAGAGCCGCCGGCGGGCCTGACGCCTCGCCGGGTTAGGCGGTGTCGCATAGGACGCGTTTCGGTTCCGGCACCCCCAGCTGCAAATGGGCAATATTTGCACCCCTGCCTATGCGGATTACGAACCAGCGGCGGGCATGATTTCGCGCCGGCACACCCAGCCGCGCGCTACGGTCTCCAGCTCCACCAGATCCCGATCAAAACGAGGGACTTCGGTAGCAAGTCTCAATAGGCCAACTTGGGATACCAATCCGTGCCGCGCCCTCCAGGCGTCATGTCAAGGATGTTCCAGAGCGGCGCAATGTCCACGGCCCCTCGTGGATCCTGTCCTGGATCGGCCGCTTCGGCAGGCATCTCGGCGTTATAGAAGACGTGTATCTCGTCGCCGTCCTTCTGGTAGACAGTGAAGCCTGGAGACTCGGAGCCCCTGTCGTGGAGAAGACCCAGGTCGCGGGCATAGTCGTCGCCAATCGTCTGCACGAAATCGAGGTCGCGCCACCCACGCTCAAGCGCGAACGCCCTCTGCCGTTCCACCGGACTGCGTCCCAGTACCTTGAACGCAACCCGCTGCTTCACGTCTGCGGCATTTCCATTCGCACCGCCGAGAAAGTTCGTGCACATCGGACATGGCCGTTCACGCTGCGGTCCGTACATCCAGAAATAAGTCACCAGGGTATCGTGCTCGCCGAATAAGTCGGCGAGACCTACCTCGGTGCCGTTTTCATCCTTGAAGCGATAGTCCTTCAGCACGACGGGGCCTGGGGGGAGCCGGCGACGTTGCTCGGCAAGGCGGGTAAGGTGACGACGCGCCTCGATTTCCTCAGCCAGGAGTGCAGTTCTTGCCTCCGCGTAGGCGCGACTTTCGTTTTCGAACTTCGTCACACGCTTCTTGGCCAGCTCCTTCGCTGGTTTCAACTCGGTCATGTTCATACGCTCGCTCCCTTTGATCGCAATGGTCTCGACACCGTGCTGCTCGCTTTCAGAGCGGCCGGCATGGCGATGGTCATCGCCTCGTTCTCAACGTATAATAGACGTTTGCGGGAGACGGTTTTCGACATTGCCATCGAACTTTACGAGAAAATGCGATGGCAGGAGAGAAGTTTCGATATTTTGACTCCCGGCACCTTCAATCCCGGTCGCCATTTCGCAGGAATTGCCACTCGATACCGGTAATCCGCGTCGGCTTGACGATGTGCATGCGCGCCTGCAGCAGCCGCAGGGTTGGAACGAGTTTTTGGGGATCGGCAATCTCTGCAGGGACGGGCCTGCCCATCTCTTGATAATGCAATTCCATTTCTTCCCGAAAGTCTCTGATATCGAAGGCGTCCACTCCTGCGTTGAACCAGTCTACCAGGATGACATCGCATACAATATCAAGGCTGCTCGGGTCGTCGGCATCGAGCAATGGCGGCATTGGCGGACCTTCTGAAGATGGAGCTCATCCTTAAGTGTCCCTCCCGAGGCAATTCTTTTGGCGCAATTTCGTCGGGTGGCTGGTGAAAACGCTGGGGGCTCGCCACCCAACACAAAGACGAGCCCCAGCCCCGGTGCTTGTCTCATCTGCGCCTTCCACCGCGGTAGTTTGAGTAGACGCCCGCGCGTGAAGAGCAGCAATTCAACCAGTTGGGTTAATTCAGCTGTTTGCGGCCGGGAAGCTCTGTTTTTGCGGGCTTTTCAGGCCTGAAGCCTGGAAATAAACCTGTGGATAAAGTCGGAACGGTGCCTTGTGATTAGCCTGCTGCTATCATCGGTCTGCTTCTATTCGATAGGGCCTGACTAGCCATAGGGATCATAGCCCACCACCGCCTTCACCCCCCCCCCGGTGACATAGCTTCTTCACAACCGGTTGACGGTCAGCGCCAGCGCATCGCCCTCGTTGGGCGAGGGCAGGCCGCGTGAGATGATCCCGATTTCGACTTCGCGTGCCGCCTCCTTGAAGCGAACGCAATGTTCCAACCAGGTCTCAGATTGACGAAGGCATTTTTCGCCTTAATAGGATCGAGCCGAGATGGGCGGCAAGCGCCGGAAACAAAGGGAGAGTATCGGTGAGCGAACCGACGGTAGAAGATGCGACGAACCGCATTTATGAGTCACTTCGGGCCGATAATGCGGATATCGACCTGCATATCGCCACTCTCAAGGCAGCCCTGGCGCGCGCGGGTCTGAAAGAGGCCGTATTCGACCCCGCCAGGCTCGTGCAGAACAACCGCTCCGGCAGAAAGCTGATGCAGGCCTATTTCCGCCAGCGCGGCGTGACGGTCAAATTCTCGGCCGAGTGAAGGCTGCCGTGACGGCAGGCAGGTCGCAGCGTGACGCCGGGCGGGTTGCCCTTGAGCGGCGGTAAGGCGAAGGGCTCAAGAGAGCGGCTGAGTTCGGCTTCGATTGCTCGCAGCATGCGCAATGCCGTCCATATTCAGAGATTCTCAATGACGGTGGGATAAAGGATATTTTCCGGAAGGAGATATCCCGGCCATGTAATGTGCGGGGTGAGGGTATCGAGAAAGGCCCTCAGCAGGCAGTCGAAACAGATGCTCAGCACGGAAAGGCCGATATGAAGCCATGGATCTACCGCTTGGTCGTGAGCTTTGTGGTTCTGTATTGGACTTCGGCGCTCGTCTTCTGGGTCGCGCAAATCATTATCGCCGACGTGTCGACCGAATATTGCTTCGGAGAGCCGATCAGGCTTCAGTGCCGCAACTTCCCCGGTGCATCCTTGGTGAATTTCGCATTGTTCGTCTGGCCCATGCTGACGTTCCTCCCCTTCTACTGGCTGAAGCCCAGTAACGGGTTGAACGTCGCTTATGCGTACTGGATCGCGATAGCGGTGGGATCGATCGTGGTTTCCGTTCGCGCTGTGGCCTGGTTGGGGGCAAAGCTGCGACAAGGTGGATGAGCCGCTAACGGGGAATGGCGGCTGCCTATGTCCGGCCACTCGCGCAGTGGGATCGCCGCCTCGTTTCCGATGAACGGCACCCGTCAGCTGCGCCACAATCAGATCCGCGGTTTCGGAGAAGGCTCTCGGTCGGAATTGCCGGAGTTGGGTTCGCCCTTGGGTTCGATCAGCAGGACCTTGGCTTCCTTTGCAGCGCGCGGCCGGTGAACGACGCCCCTGGGGACGACGAACAGTTCGCCGGCCCGGACCGTTCGGGAAGCCTCTCCCTCGATATCGATCTCAATTTCGCCCTCGAGCACGAGGAAGAAATCGTCGGTCGTTTCATGCTTGTGAAAAGGATATTCCCCCAGAAACTTCACGACCATCACGTCATTTTCGTTGTAATCCGCAATGACGTGGGGATCCCAGTGACTTGAGAAGCAGCCGAGCTTCTCCTCGAGATTGACTGTTTTCATTTTTCTCGCCTTTGACAGATAAATATGGACGGTCGCTCACCGGTGACCTGGAGATCCGGAAGAAACACGGGGGCCGCGTCACAGTCTTGAACGTTTGTGCGCATTCACGGATCGCGCCTGGGGCTCTGCGGGCTGCGACGCCGCCGTCGAGGCTCCGGAGGACCGGGCAAGACCTGTTGCTCGACCTTGGTCAGGTCAAGGTGAGGGGCTCCGGGCACGGACATCTCCAAATCCGCTCTTTCGAACGCGATGGCGAGGCATCGCAATCCCACACCCATAAACATCATACTCCACCGCCGCCTTCACCCCTGTCCCCGACCGGTGACGCAGCTTGTGCAAAGCTAAGCGCCAGCGCATTCCCCTCGTTGGGCGAGGGCAGGCCGGGGACGAGGGCAGGCCGCGGACGCCTGCAAACCTGCGCGACTGTGTAGCAGATGCCAACCAACGGCCGCCTGCCGGGCTTCACTTGAGCTTAGCGAGGATATCGTCGACGACACCTGCGACGGTATTCTCCGTGTCGATATTTATGCCGGCAGGAAGATACTCCCGGCTACGATGGTAGCGAAGGACCAGGGTCCGCTCGGCCGGCTCGAAGCCCGGCTCATCCGGCCGCCCGTCCAGTCGCCGGTTCAACGTCTCAACGTCGATGTCGAGCACGAAAACCCTATCGAACAGGTCCAGGAATTTATGGAAATTGCGCGAACCGCCACAAAAGAACGTGGCGGGATGGGTGGTGTCTGCAGCAATAGCTCGGACCTTGTCGACAGGCCAGATCCAGTGCGCGTATCCCCAGGCGATGCGGTTTGCGCCTTCGGGTGGTCCTGCGAGCGCCTGGCCTGTCTCGGGGTCGCCGACATAGGCCAAAACGCGGTCACCATGGACGACATGGTAGCCCCGCCGCTCCAGTTCGGTAGCGACAGACGTCTTTCCAGTGCCCGAGCCGCCCTCGATCAGATAGTTCTTGATGCCCATGGCCCCTTTTTATCACGGCCTTCAATCCGGTGAGAAGACACTCTACCTGGGGTGTCGGCCGGCCCTTAAGCCTCGTCCGCGATCCATGCGAGCGAAGCTCCATGCGGGTCGGTCCAGGCGACGGGAGAGCGGTTCACAGACAAAAGGAAGCGCCCGGGTGGCCAGCTTGTTCCTGCGCGCGCGGCGATGGACGGAAATGCGCGGGGGACCTCGTTCGATACCCAATACGGAGAGAGACGCATCGCCTGCTCGGCGAAAGCCTCCCTGTCTGCGGGGTCGGAGATATAGTCGAGGACGGCCGTGTGAAAGACGACGAGGGTGGCGTCCTTTGGAGCTTCGCTGCAGAGCCGAACGAACTCGCTCCCGCGCAGGTCGCCCTTCACGATCCGTGGCTTGACCGTGGCGGCGATCTTCACGGCCGCCTGCAGATTGGCAAGCCGTTGCGTCTGCTCGGGCCAGACCAGTGTCTCAAGCCATGCGACTTGCGCAGGATCTGAAGCATCGATTGGGTTCAGGTCCAACCCCGCTCGCCAGACGACGTGCGGCGCGGCCGTCGGCAACGGGGTCGTCTCGCTGGCGGAGCAACGCAAGACAGGCGGCTCAGAGGCCATCACGGGGGCCATCACGGGTGCGCGGATCGCCGTGTGGCCGTAGTCGTAGCCATAGAGATCGGGCATGAGGCAGAGCCCTGCTGACGTCCCGACCTCGAGGAGCGCCAGCGGCTGCGGCAATCGCGCCAGGACGGGCAGCAGCGAGGCGCATCTTCCTGGTTCGTTGGTTTGTGTCGAACGCTCGAGCATGAGCGAACGGACAGCGTCGGGATGGGCCAGGAGCGCCTGGCGGAACTCGCTCCAGCCTGTCGGCGTGCCGAACAGGTGACGCACCGCCGCGAGCAGAAGGTTCGGTTGCCTTTTCATGTCCGGGAGGGTCGACAGGAAGCCGAGCGTCTCCCTGTCCCCGGCAACGGCACGCGCCAACGTCTCGTAGAGCGGCGAACGACCGCGGGCTTCTGCATCGGCGAAGCGAACATACCGCGCTGAGATTTCGGCCAAGCCTTCCTCGTCCATATCAGCTGATCCTCGATCCCGACGTCTGGTCACAGTACACGATCTTTGGATCCAATGGCAGTCAAGCGCGGACTTCGGATGCCGACCTTAGCGCCACACTACCCATACACATCATAATCCACCGCTGCCTTCACCCCGGTCGCCGCCCGGTGACGTCGCTTCTTCGCCACCGGCTGCGCGAATGTCAGCGCCAGCGCATCCCCCTCGTTGGGCGAGGGCAGGCCGCGCTCCTTCATGTCTTCCTTGCTTTCGAGCTGGATCTTGCCGTCCAGCCGCGCCACGGTCTCCGGCCCCACCAGATCCTGATAGAGCACCTCATTGGCGGGGTCGATCGCGCCGCCGGCCTTCAGCCAGCGTTTCATTTGCCCCCAGATATAGGCGCGCATATTGTAATAGCCAGGGTCCAGCACCCTGGTGGAGCCGAACCAGACGAGTTGCCAGGAGCGGCCCATGACCGTGCCGGCGCTGACGATGCCCGTTCCATAGCCGGCATCGACGAAGACCGCATCCGCCTGATATTCATCCTCCAGCCGGGCAATGAGATTGGCGACCTCGATGTCATTGTCGTTGCGGGCAATGGTCGCCAGCCGCTTCGAGTAAAGCCCCTGGCGCAGCATGATCACCGTCGGGTCATCGCCCGTCCAGGCGGGATCGACGCCGATAATGACCGGCGCGAAGCCATATTGCTCGGATCGAAGATGGACGCTGCGCGCCCGGTCGGCATCGTCTGCGGAGATGAACTGCATGGCGGACTGGCTCGGAAACTGGCCGCGCACGCGCACCTTGACGATATCGCTATCCTCGCCGTGATCGTCCACGAGACGTTGAAGGAACTGCTTGTTGGTGCCCGGCACCGAGCGGCTGTCGATCTGCCTTCCGGTCCAGCGGTGGCGGAAGCGGCGGAAACATTCGCGGAAGCGGCCGCTGTTTCTGGTCGGGTTGCCGAAGACGATCCAGATGATGACGGTGTCCTCATCCGTCAGCGCGCCCTCGGCCACTTCCCAGACCTTGTCATGGATCTTCGAGGCCTCGTCGAAGAGCAGCAGGATGATGCGGCCCTTGTTGTGCAGGCCGGCAAAGGCTTCCGTATTGTGCTCGCTCCAGGAGATGAAATCCTGCCGCCAGCTTTCGCTGCGCTCGGGATCGCGCGACTTGATGGACATGGCCTGCACATCGAACCAGTGCGACGTGATCGAGAGCCGGAACCATTTGCCGATCTCCGGCGCCGTCTTGGTGCGCAGCTGGCCCTCGGTATTGGCTGTCGTGACCACCTTGCAATCGGCAAAACAGGACATCGCCCAGTTGGAGAGCATGCCCATCTCCGCCGATTTGCCGATGCCGTGGCCAGAGGCGACTGCGATCTGCAGCGGCTGACAGCGGGTGGCGGGGTCGGCCAGATGGGCGCCGATCAGATCGTTGATCTCGTCCTGCCAGGGGCGGGGGCCGTCATAACCGGCGAGCTCGCCGATACCCCAGTCCCAGGCGAGCCGGCTCCAGCGTTTCGGGCTGAAACGGCAGGACGCGGCAAGCGCGATGATCTCGTCGTTGGGATCGCGGCTTTCGCCTGAGACGGCGGGCAGGGGGGCGGCGGGAAGGGGTTTTTGAAGCGTCATCGTTATTCCGCCCCGCCATCATTGCGCTTTTGCGCCCGTTCCAGCCGCTCGGCGAGCGCGCTCAGCCCCTTGTGCTCGACGATCTCCTTGAAGGCGTTGATGCGGATATGTTTGCCGATCAGCTCCAGCCGGCGCAGCCGCTCGGCGAATTTTACCTTCTTCACATGGCCGACCTGCGTGCGCTCCTTGCCGGTGCCCTCATAGAGGGCGGAGATTTCGACATCGGTCACCAGCCCCTGCCGCCAGATGGCGGGCCATTCCTTGATCGGCTTGAAATCGCCGTTCTCGTCATAGAGATCGCCGAGATCGGCTTCGGCCTCGGCCGCAAGCCGCGTCAGCAGCCAGTCCGCATCGATCTTCGTGCGCTCCGAGCGCTCCGCCTTCGCCGTTTCGATAGCGGCGGCAATGGCCGGTTTCTTCAGGAGTTGGTAGGCCGTCACAGCCGCTCCGCGCGGGGAATAGCCCGCCCTTATCGCCGCCTGCGCTCCGACAGGATCGACGAGATATTCTTCCACGAAGCGCTGCTGCCGCGCCGTCAGTTCCGTCATGCGATCGGCTCCCGGTTTGCCGGAGAAATAGCCGAGTAATGGTTGTCGACGCGAAGGCGCGGCCGGGCGAGGTAAGCGGGAACTTTTTCGGATGACCGGCGTTTTGCGCTTCTGCCAGACCTTGTTCTCTGCGTCTCTGGGGAAAGAACGAGCCCGTGGGCATGTCTCTGAACGGACGATGTCCGCACCCGGCGTGGATCGGGATCGCGGCCACAGGGATTAACCACCGCTCTTAACCGAAAGAAAAGCTCTTAGTTGCCGAGAAAATCAATTTGATAATACTGCAACGAGAGGAGAGGGAGCTTTACGATGCTTGAAAAACTGATAAAATATCTTGGTGTTTCCAAGAAGAACAACCGTGAGAGAGAGATAAACTGGATCGGCTACAGCGAAAAACCTTCCCGGCTGGTGATCGGATTCACCGATGGCACCAGGCGCACCCATCTCAATGTCATGCCGGGCTACATCGTCGGCCTGTGGGTGGCAGCCGATAAGCTGGATTACTACGAATCCCAGATCGTGCCCGCAAATGTCGCCCTCGAAATATCAGGCGCAAGAGCAATTGCAAATACGAGCACGAGAGCGAGCATCCATATCAGGCCAGGTATGAGCATGGGAGCCCAAAGCATGAGAGCAAAAGCGGCGGCGGCTCCAGGAAAGCGCGAGGCGCAGTCCTGAGATCTCACCTCGGATCCCTGGACCCGCTTCTGGACAGCGACGATGGAACTCTCATCACGACTGATCAAAGAGATCACCTATGATGCGGCGACGCAGACCCTCGACGTCAGGCTCCGCCTGAAAGGCCGCCGCCGATATTTCAACGTGCCTCCCGCCGTCGTCAAAAACCTGCTCACCGCGCCGTCGCCCGGCTGGTATTACACGCAGCACATCCACCATGCCTTTGCCCGCACCGACGACGAACCTCATCCACGTTTCTCCCTTCGCTGGCTTCGCTTCCGCCGCCATCCCGAGGCGGGCGGAATTTTGAAGGCGGAGACGCCGCGCCATCAGGGCACAATGCTGCCGGCATGGCTGCAGAAACTGTCTAAGTCCTTGAAAATGAATAAGTGACGCATCAGGGGCGAAAAAACTTTTATATTTTTCTCGTCATCCGGCGCTGTCTCCTGAATTGAATTTCTTTACGCGTATTTTCAGGGAAAGTGGATCACTTATTCAGAATCAATGACTTAGCAGGATTTTGGGGCGTTTTGGCTACACTAATCCGATTTCTTATTCATTTTCAGGTGGTTAGGGGCGAGAGAAGGAAGAATGCGAACTGGTGGCGGCGCTTTTTGGGGTTTTGCGCGACGCCGAACCCGCCCTCCGGCCAGGTCCGAAATGCTGGATATCTATAGTTACGAATATGCTAATTCAATGATAGATGGCATTCTGCCAAAGTGAAAAGACAGCCTGACAAGGCCGTAAATCTCTATTTCACAGCGTCTTTCTTTGCGCTCGACTGTCGCTCCCAGCAGGCGCTCTTTCCCCGTTATTTCAAATATGCTACTATAAAGTGAGTTAGGGAGGGTAACATGCGTATCTTCGTTCTACTGATCGCTATCGGCTTGTGCATATCGACCGTCGCAGTCGTCCCACCTGCCGCAGTGGCAGGCCCATGCGACCCGAATGTCGCTAACTGCTAGCCAGAAAACCCGGATCCACCGGCACTGACTGGTCCCGCTTGAGAACCTGCGAACGCCACTATCTCTGGAGAGGCGGATGGATAATCCTTGGCCGGCGGATGTCCCGTGGTCGCTCTGGAAGTACCAGGGCCTGACCCTCAGCGACATGCCGCAACTTCCGATGATGGGCATCAAGTTCGATCCATCGTTTCTGTATGCCTTCGCTTTCGGCTGCTTTTTCGTGGCCTTCTTTTCCTGGCCGCGGTTCAAGGCGAAGGGGCGCAATATCAATGCCGCCTCGGAAGCGTTGCGCACTTTCGACCCGACGGATCTCGGCGGCCAGAATTCGCTTCACAGGGCCTATTTCATCTATGCCGGCGCGATGCTCCTCTTCTATGTGTCGCTGACCTTTTTCGGCAAGCTGATCTTCCAGGCGACGCAGATGATCCCCGTTGCCGGCATTTCCGTCGATATTGCCGAGTTGAAATTCGACAGTCCGCAATGGCCGCTGACCCTTGCCTTTGCGTTTGCAGGCCTTGCGGATCTGCTGCCGCCGGTGCGCATCGCCGAGGAATGGCTGCGCAACCGCGCCTACCGGGCAGCCGGCATCCCCGTGCGTATCGAACAGACCACCCGCAGCCTCATCGCCACGCTGGAGGAACCGCCGGCGCGCAATGGCGAGCGCCGGGGGCATTTGCGCAACAGGTACAGGGGCTCGCTTGCCGAAATGCTGGAGCGCTTTCGCAAGATCTGGGAGGCCCAGATCGATGGTAATCCACACGTCAGGCGGCTGTTCGGAAAGCGGGAGTCGAGAACCGGCGAGCTGCTCTCGCTGCTGTCGCAGCTGGAGCTCCTGATCGTCTGGGCAAAGACCACGCGAGGCAGCTGGCCAGGTGCCGAGGTTTCAGCCCGCGTACGGGAGACCGAGGCCAAATTCGTCGATACGGCCGATACCCTGCTGAACAGCTTTCAGCGCCGGCTGCAGGAAATCGCCGATCCCAATGCCACCCATGCGGCCAATGGCGATCTGCGTGCGAGCGAAGCCCGGCCGGCCAATGCCGATCTGCATGCGAACGAAGCCGGGCCGGCCAATGCCGATTTGCATACAAGCGAAGCCGGGCAGGCCAATGGCGATCTGCATGTGGGCGAAGCCCTGCCGGCCCATCCCGACCTGCATGCAAGCGAAGCCCGGTTCGACGATTATATTTCGCAGGTCATGAAGGACGCGACGTCGGTTCGTTTCGAACTGGTGACGCTGCTTGCGATCTTCCTTGAGCGCGATCCGGATTTTCGTGGGCCGGCCAGGGCTTCGAAGCCCGGCCAGGCGCACCCGATCGATGCGCTTGCCGATCTGCTCTTGGATACCGACCGGCCGGATTCTGTCGGCAGTGGGCCGGAGGCAGGGCTGCTGCTCTCGCTGATCCCGGTCTTCATCCTGTTTGCCGCCAGCGCCTGGCAGGGCGCGCAGGAGCTTGTCAGCCAATATGTGGAAACGACGAACCTCGCCGGCGTGTTGCTGACGGCACTGCTCGAAACCTTGAAGATCGCCTCGCTGACCTGGCTGCCGCTTCTGGCGGCCTTTTCGCTGCGTCAATACCGGTGGGATACGAAGGATTGGGTCGGCGCCCAGCAGGATTGGGACTATAGAGATTCCTCGCGCCTGTCGCAGATGATGGGCTGCCTTGCGCTTGCGCTTGCCGCTTCGGTCATCGGGCTGACCGGCGTTGCGATGCTGCGGGCCTTTGCCATCGCCCAGAATGCGAATCATTTCAATGCGCTGCTCTTCGATAGGCCGAACCCCTTCGTCCTCTATTATCCGACCCTTGCCATCATCCTTCTTCCCATGGTGCCGATATGCCTGGAGGCCGCCGATGCGCGGGCGCATGGAAGGCCGGTGCTGGGCCATGCCGTGCTCTGCGCCGTCTCAGTGCTGGTGCTTTCCATCATCCACAACTGGTTCTGGGATCCCCGCTGGCCGAGCGACTGTTTCAAGGCGGCGACGATTGCGACCGCCGAATGCAGCCGGCGGTCGGATACGCTGAGCCGGCTCGTTCTGACGGTCCTGGCGTTTCTCGCAAGCTGGAACCTCGGCCAGCCCGGCTTTAGCCGAGCGCGGCGGCGGATCGACCGAAAGCAGGCAGAGCTTGCCTGCGCTGTCATGATGGCCGCCACCTTCGTGCTGAGCACGCCCGTTTTCGCTGACGACGTGCGCGTCGGCTTCCGCGACGATATCGAGCCGTTTTCCTATCTCGTCAATGATACCAACGGAAAGGCGCATCATATCGGATACCTGGCGGACCTCTGCCACGAGATATTCTCCGGCAGCGAATATACGATCAAGGAAGTATCGGTCACGGCGACCGACCGCTTCAAGCTGGTGAACGGGACGCAGGTCGGCAACAAGGCGGCCGTCGATGTTCTCTGCGATACGGTGACCATGCGCTTTTCGGAATCGTCGATCAGCGCCAACGGCGATTCAGGCAACGATGCCGATGGCTGGACCAAACGCGACTGGAACAGCATCTACTCGCCGATCGTCTTTGCCTCCGGCGTCTCCTATCTCGCGCGGTACTCGCGGGATGCGTCGTTTTACGTCGGCGATGTCGTGATCGGTTATGTTTCGGGCACGACGGCCGCAGACGTCGCTTTCAAGAGCTGCCAGGTCGACCTCTTCAGGGCGCTGCCGCCAAACCAGAGAAAGGCGGTTTTCGAGCGGTGCCGTTTCCTAGATGAGGCGACGGCGACGCAGCGTAGTATCCAGATGCTTGCGAAAGACACAGCGCCGAACGCTGTCGACCAGGAGGCGTTGGAGAAACCGCTACGGAAGGTGCTCAAGGTACTGAAGAGTGCGCGGATCCTTGCGGAACTCGACATTCAGCCGAAGGAGCAGGCTGCATCCTTCCTCCCGCTGCCGTCCCAGGTGAGGGCGGGCAAGCTCCTGGTCATCTTGAACCAGATTTGTCCTCCGGAGAAGGAGGGTGAGCAGGCCGAGCCGGAAAGCGCAGCGTGCAAGGCGGCGCTTCAGGCAAATCTGGACAAGCTGCTACCCGCCGTTACCGATCCAGTTTGCCCGTCGGCCCATCCTCCCGAAAAGAAGGAACTTAGCGAGGCCGACAAGGCCAAGAGATCCTGGCGTGAGTATCATTTCTGCCCGATGAAGGATTACGGAGATCTCATCCGGTGGTTCTGCAGCTCGCATCCAGGCCTGCGGCCGATCTTCATGGGCGATCGGGAGCTGATCCTCGGCAAGCTCGACAGCTGGAACGCCCGCAATGCGCCCTGCGCGGTGGAGCAGCTGATGGGCGCCGAATATCTGACCTACGAACCCTATGCCTTGCTCATCAGGCGAGACGAGCCCAAGCTCGTACAGTTCGTGCAGAAACGGGTCTACCAGATCTTTTCCCGCCGCGCGGCGGCGACGGCGCACTTCGGCCCTTATTTCCCCAAGCGCAGCATGTCTCCCGCGCTCGCCTATCTCTACCTTCTGAATGCGGTCGATCCGGACCCTGAAGTTCCCTGCAACACGTCGGATGAGGCCCAGGGCGAAGCAAAGGGCGAGGCAACAGGCCCACCCTCTGCGGCGTCCGACCTGACTGGCGACATCAGGTCCTGCGAAGGCGACAAGGCCGAACAGAAGCCTGACACGACGGCAGCACGACGAGATCAGTAGGACCTTGGCATAGGCACAATTGCAGCATCGACGGTCTTCGTCCCCGCATCCGGAGGAGCGGCAGACAGGGGCGGGCGGTGCCGTCAGGCGGGGCAACAGGCGGCAATTGACCTGCCGGATCGTTATTGTAGCCTGCGCGCATGCACAACGCGCTCATCGAATATTCCGATCTCATTTCGCTGCTGACGGCGGTCGGCACGTTCGTCGCGATCGTCGCCGGCGTCGTCGAGCTCGTCAAGGCGCGGCGCGAGCATGTGAAGGCGAAGGAGCAGGAGTTCAACAGCTCGTATCTGGCCATCAGCGATGCCTATCACCGGCTGCTGGAGCTGGCGGTCGAATATCCCCAGCTCGGCATCTTCCCCTGGCAGGAAGAGCCGGTCGATCTTTCGCTCGCAGATCTCAGCCGGCGCGACATTTTCTACGAGATGATGATCTCGATCTTCGAGCGCGCCTTCCTCGAACGCCACAAGACCCCTGAGATTGCAGAGCATTTCTGGCCCGGCTGGGAGGCGTTTCTCAGACGGCAGATCGAGAAGCCGTCGTTTCGGGACTATTGGGGGATTTTCGAAGGGGAAGGGGCGTTCGGGGCCTATGACAAGCGGTTCGAGGCGTTTGCGAGGGGGCTGGATGCTTCGACCCTGCGTGCCGCTTCGATACCTGTTAAGGAAGGCCCCGCCCCAAACCCCTCCCCACAAGGGGGAGGGGCTTAATCTGCCGCGCCGGCTTTCCATATCTTCAACGTTTCAAAAATGGGCGAGGCGGCGCCCCAGGTTAGTCCCTCCCCCTTGTGGGGAGGGGTTGGGGAGGGGTCTTTTTCGACATTGGCGGCCTTGATGACGGAGAGGAGGAAAGCGCCGAGCGTGACGGCAAGCTCAATCCGACACCTGAATGAGGTGCCGATCCGTCAGGCGGCTTCCCTGCGCTACTGCATGATTCCTTAAATCGGAATCGATTTAAGGATAAAATTATGCAGCAATTTAAAGTGCTACAGCGTCCTTTGCGCGTCTGAAAAGACGCGCGGCGCTGTAGAGCATCTTCCACCACCGACGGACGCAGGCCAACGGTTTCAGCCTTTCCGACCTCGGATGCTATTCATGCGCAGCTCTGGCGTAAGCCACACCCAGAACCGCACCGTAGACGAGGTGAAGAACAAGCGTCGCCACCACCGCCTGAGGGCCGAGCGACAGCGCAAACAGGCCATGGCCGGCCATGGGCATGAAGACGATCATCATCGCGAGCCAGGCTAAAGCTCCGAAAATGAGGCCCCTGACGACCGGAAGGCCCGGAAGGTCTGCGTGCATCGCCGCATAGATGGTACCCCAGACGATTGTTCCGAGGGCGAAGTGGCCGATCCAGCCGAACCACAGGGCCTGGAATGTGCCTTCCGGCAGGCGGGCCAGATGCGCGATATCTGCGATTGGATCGAGCTGCGGCATCAGGCCCGCAGAACTCTTGGCTATCATCAGGATGGAAAGGACGACCGTGGCTGTGAAGCCGGCGATCAGCCCGGCCCGTTCATCCAGGAGCGTCGGCATTGGGTGGTGGAGGAGTTTCATGGCGTTGCCTCATGAGCACAAGGTTGTTACGCGAAATCCGAACCAGGTAGAGTTCGGAGTCGCGCGCCTGCCAGAGGCATGACCGCCATCATTTTCATGGGAACCCGGCATGTACCGCTAGCAGGCTCCAGCATCATTATACACCGATTTTTCTTAAAAGATCAGCGATTTGATGCCGCAATCAGGTGCTCGGCCGACACCTCTCGGTATCGTTCGGATGTCGCGTAACCAGATTGCACGGCGGCATCGAAGCCCGCGGCAGGGCCGCCAGTATCGAGGCAGCCCCGAGACGAAATCCGGCGCGAGTCCCGTTGATTCTTGCAATCATCGGGGGTGGTGCAGACATTATTGTCGCGGTAAGCTCAATCGGATCTTCCCGTGGGCCTCGACTTGGAACTTGTTGTATGGCCCAACGTATTGTTCAGGCGTTATTCTACCGATCGAGGAATAAAAATGTCGTCAGAGTCCACGCGTCTCACATCCGAGGCAATTACACTATCGGCTGCCGCCGTTCTGAACTCACTCATCTCCGCGCTTGGCAACAAGGGCCTGCTTTCCCCCGAGGAAGAGCGGGAAGTCTACCGCGCAGCCGCCGAGATAATCGATGAAGCCTCTGGGGACGACGAGGACGGAACCTACGAACTGGCGCGTGAACTGATCGAACTCAGGCTTGCCGATATCTAGGGCATGTCGCGCAGATGCCGTCCGATCGCGCCGCCGGCTGCGCGGATGCGATCAGGCTCCGGCGATAGGATGACCTCGAGGCCGTGATCAGGCTGACCTACGTTCCGGCCTGAGGGCAGGGCGCGAGCCTGACTGACCAAAGCGATGATTGCTCGCCTCGGCACGCCCGGCGTGCGCCGGCCTGTCCGAAAATATACCGCACAAGCTGTGTTTTTGTGCGCATCCCGAGGCGGTGACGTGTGTGCTGTGCGGCCAGAAGACGAAGACCCAGTCTCCAGGCCCCGTCTCCAGGCCCAAGGGCATGCGGCTCCCGAACCCGAATTCTCTCAACCTCCACAGGCAAACTTGCGGCCATGCCAGTTGGCCCGGGTGAGAGGGTCATCATATGGACGTAGGGGGCACCACCCGCATACCCCGGATTGCTGTCGTTCGTTCCCGCGCGAATGCTGCCAGAATGCAGGCTTGGAATGCTGCTTCGTGGAGCCGGTTGTGGGGCAGGTCCAGGAGGCTGGGGGACGGGAGAGGGGACGCCGCTTATGCGGAGAATTCGGGTTAGTAGTCTTGAGTACCTGAGTACATTTGGTGGAGCGTTGAGTATCTGTCGTGCACCCTCAGCCTGGAGCGCAGTGCTGGGAACCGCGACGGTTGTGTCTTCCACGAGTACCGATGGTTCCCTAAGCTTTGCCAATCAGGGCGGCTTTACCGATCCGGGCGGTGGCGCCGTCCCGTCCTCCTTCGCCGGCAATATGGTGCAGCCTGCCGCGCCGATCTCTTTCGGCGGCGTGCAGACTGCCTCCATATCGCCGACGGCGATATCAGCGCCTGCGGGCGATGGCGGCGCGCAGGACACGTCCACCGAGACGGCGTCGGTTGCAACGGTATTGCAGACGACGACCACGCCAACCGAGCGCACCGTGCTCGGCCCGGACCCGTACCAGGAGGCGGCGACGCTGCCTGCGGCGCCCACGCTGACAGGCGTCACCAGCGATGCCGGCACCGCAACCGCCACCACGTCTGCGACCGATCCTGCCGCCGGTTCCGGCACAGAGTCGTTACTCCTCCAGACCTCGATTGCCTCCATCTCGCTGCAGCCGAGCGAGAGCGTTTCCACTGAGGCCCCCGTGGCCTCGGCGACGCTTGCAGCGCCCGCGGCGGCGGCTGCGGCCGTGACACCCAACAAGATCGCGCTCGAGAACCTGAAGACGGGCAACCCTATCAGCGAATGGGGGCTGGAGGGCGACGGCAACGGCACCATCCAGGGCTTCGCCACCGAAATCAGCACGAACATAGGCCAGACGGTCGATTTCAAGATCGCCACGGATTCCACCCATTACCGCATCGATATCTACCGCATGGGCTATTATGGCGGGGCCGGCGCCCGCAAGGTCGACTCGATCGAGAAATCGCTGACCACGGCGCAGATCCAGCCGCATCCGATCGTCGACATGTCGCTCGGTCTCATCGATTGCGGCAACTGGTCGGTTTCCGCCAGCTGGCAGATCCCTGCCGATGCCGTCTCCGGCGTCTATTTCGCCAAGCTGGTGCGCGAGGACGGCACCGAGGATGCGAGCATCATCCCCTTCGTCGTGCGCGACGACGCCTCGACCAGCAATATCGTCTTCCAGACGTCGGACACGACCTGGCAGGCCTATAATGCCTGGGGCGGCGCCAGCCTCTATTACGGCGAAGTGCCCGTCGATCCCGCCGACATGATCGGCTACCTGCCGCCGAACTGCAGCTGCGGGCTGACCGCGATCGGCCGCGCCTCGGCGGTCAGCTATAACAGGCCGATCATCACCAATACGAGCCCGGTCGGCGGCTCGCACGATTACATCTTCGGCGTCGAATCCTCCGCCATCTCGTGGCTGGAGCAGAACGGCTACGACGTTTCCTATATTTCCGGCGTCGATGCGACGCGCAACGGCGCGCTGCTGCTCAACCACGATGCCTATCTGTCGGTCGGGCATGACGAATACTGGTCGGCCGAACAGCGCGCCAATGTCGAGGCTGCGCGCGATGCCGGCGTGAACCTCGCCTTCTGGAGCGGCAACGAGGTTTACTGGAAAGTCCGCTGGGAAAGCAGCATCGACGGCAGCGGCCAGGCCTACCGCACCATGGTCTGCTACAAGGAGACCTACGGCACGAGCACGGACCCGAGCAATGTCGGCACCGGCACCTGGCGCGATCCGCGTTACGCCGATCCGGGGCAGCAGCCGGAGAATTCGCTGACGGGCACGATGTTCCAGGTGGACAGCTACCGCCAGGATACGATCTCCATCCCCTACGACTATTCGAACCTGCGCTTCTGGCGCAACACCGCCGTTTCTGAGCTGAATGAAGGCGAGACCTACAATCTGGTGCAGAACCTGCTCGGCTACGAATGGGATTCCGATGTCGAGAACGGATTCCGTCCGGCTGGACTGATCAACCTGTCGCTCTCTTCGGTCTCGGTCGATACGTATCTGCGCGATTACGGCTCGACGATCGGCTCCGCCGTCGCAACCCACAGCCTCACAATGTACCGGGCGGCAAGCGGCGCGCTCGTCTTCGGCGCCGGCACCGTCTTCTGGTCCTGGGGGCTGAACGACCAGCATCAGGGGCCGGCAACGCCCACCGATCGCAACGTGCAACAGGCGATGGTCAACATGTTTGCGGACATGGGCATCCAGCCGACGACGCTGGATGCGAGCCTGATCCTCGCCACCCAATCGACCGACACGCTGAAGCCCACCTCGTCGATCAGCTCGTCGATATCAGGCGCCAGCTTCCTCGAAGGGCAGCACGTGACGATCACGGGCACGGCGCAGGATTTCGGCGGCGGCATCATCGCCGGCGTCGAGGTTTCCACCGATGGCGGCCAGCACTGGTTCAAGGCGTCAGGCCGCGAGAACTGGAGCTATAACTGGGTCGTCCAGGCGAGCGGCACCTATACGATCCTGTCGCGCGCCGTCGACGACAGCGTCAATCTGGAAGCGCCATCGGCCGGCAAGCAGGTCACGGTCAACCTGCCGGGTACGCAGGGCCTGTGGACGCTGGCGGAAAAGCCCGCGACCGAGGTGGCGATCGATCGCGATCCCGTCGAGCTCGGCCTGCGCTTCCAGGCGACGACGGCGGGCTCGGTGCAGGGCATCCGCTTCTACAAGGGTTTCTACAATATCGGCGAGCATGTCGTCAGCCTCTGGGCGAGCGA
>Ga0209758_1001487_pt1 | contig 27386 bp, 29 predicted proteins | sample AraplaMF_Col_mMF_FD_184258 | JGI IMG/M metagenome (GOLD analysis project Ga0209758, IMG submission 184258) | Arabidopsis root microbial communities from the University of North Carolina, USA - plate scrape MF_Col_mMF (SPAdes) (version 2) | ecosystem: Host-associated > Plants > Roots > Endosphere...
GTGAAGAAGGCGATGCCGGGCGCCCTCTGGTGGCCGTCGAGCCCGGCTTCCGGTTATCTCGATTTCGGCGATGCCTGGCATGCCGATGGTTCCGGCGACATGCATTACTGGTCGGTCTGGCACGAGAACAAGTCGTTCGACAATTACCGCTCGGTCAGGCCGCGTTTCTGCTCGGAATTCGGCTTCCAGTCCTATACGTCGCTGCCCGTCATCAAGACCTATGCCGACGCCAAGGACATGAATGTCGCGTCGCCCGTCATGGAACTGCACCAGAAGAATGCCGGCGGCAACGAGCGTATTGCCGGCACCATGTTCCGCTACTTCCGCTTCCCGAAGGATTTTCCGAATTTCGTCTATTTGAGCCAGATCCAGCAGGGTCTGGCGATCAAGACGGCGGTGGAATATTGGCGTTCGCTGAAGCCTCATTGCATGGGCACGATCTACTGGCAGCTCAACGACACCTGGCCGGTAGCCTCCTGGTCGAGCCTCGATTACGGTGGCCGCTGGAAGGCGATGCACTATCTCGTCAAGCGCTTCTTCCAGCCGGTGGCGGTGGCCGCGATACCATCCGACGACGGCAAGTCGATCCGCTTCTCGCTGGTCAATGACACGCTTGCCGATGTCAGCGTCGATCTTGCGATCTCCATCCTGACAATGAAGGGCGAGCGCAAGCATCTGAAGAACGTTCAGGCCATGTGTGCGCCGGATGCGGCGGTCACAGCAGCGACGCTCGATCTGTCCGAGATACCTGAGGGCACGCTGCTTGCCTGGCACTTCACCGCATCCAACGGCATGGGCGGCGAGAGGCACTATGTCAACGGCACCTACAAGGCGCTGGAACTGGAGCCTGCGGGTCTGATGGTCACCCATGAATTCGTCGAAGCGAACGGCTCCGTCGATATCAACGTCACCGCGAAGGGGCTGGCGCTCTTCGTGATGATCGAGACGGAGACGGACGGCAAATATTCCGACAATGCCTTCGACCTTGCAGCCGGCGAAAGCCGCCGCATCACCTTCACCCCGGCTAAGCCGCTCGAAAAGGGCAAGCTGCCGGAATTCCGCTTCTACGACCTGCATTCCTGCCAATCGGCAGATTGATCTTACGTGAGAACGGGCACGAGGCCCGAGGAGGATGACATGACCAAGCTCAGCTATCAGCTCTATAGCGCCCGCAACTTCCCGCCGCTTTCGGCGATCTTCGAAAAGCTCGGCAAGGCCGGCTATGCCGAGGTCGAAGGCTTCGGCGGCATCTATGCCGAACTCGATGAGGCCGGCCTCAAGAGCCTGCGCGCCGATCTCGACAAGAATGGCCTTGTCATGGCGACCGGCCATTTCAGCCCCGATTTCCTCGACGGCAATGTCGAGAAGTCGCTGCAGATCGCGAGGATACTCGGCATGGATTCCATCTATGCGCCGCACCTGATGCCCGACCAGCGCCCGACGGATGCTGCCGGCTGGCTCGCCTTCGGCAAGCGCCTGCAGGAAATGAGCAAGCCCTACAAGGATGCCGGCTATGAATTCGGCTGGCACAATCACGACTTCGAATTCGTCAAACTCTCTGACGGTTCGCTGCCGATCGAACGCATCTTCGAAGGCGCGCCCGGTATCACCTGGGAAGCCGATATCGCCTGGGTCGTCCGCGGCGGTGCTGACCCCTATGCCTGGGTCGAGAAGCTCGGAGACCGCATCAGCGCCGTCCACGTCAAGGATATCGCACCGGCAGGCGAAGCCGCTGATGAAGGCGGCTGGGCCGATGTCGGCCATGGCACGATCGGCTGGGCGAAGCTGCTTCCGGTCGTCAAGGCGAAGACCAAGGCCAAGCATTTCGTCGTCGAGCACGACAATCCCAACGATATCGACCGCAACATCACGCGCTCGATTGCTTCCTTCAAGACCTACTGAGGCAGACCATGACCAAGGAACTTGGCGTCGGCATCATCGGATGCGGCAACATCTCCACCACTTACTTTTCGCTGTCACCGCTCTTCAAGGGGCTGAAGGTGCTGGCTTGCGCCGATATCAACGCGCAGGCGGCAAAGCAGCGCGCCGAAGAATATGGCGTTGTCGCGCAGACGATCGAAGAGCTTCTCGCCAATGACGAGATCGACGTCGTCGTCAACCTGACGATCCCGGATGCGCATTATCCGGTATCGAAGGCAGCACTCGAAGCCGGCAAGCATGTCTATTCGGAAAAGCCGTTGGTTCTCTCGCTCGAGCAGGGCGAAGACCTTCGCCGCGTCGCCAAGGAGAAGGGGCTTTCCGTCGGCTGCGCCCCGGATACGTTCCTCGGCGGCGCGCATCAGCTTGCCCGCAAGTTCATCGATGACGGCGGTATCGGTCGCATCACATCGGGCGCCTGCTACGTCATGGGGCCGGGCATGGAAATGTGGCACCCGAACCCGGACTTCTTCTTCCTGCCGGGCGGCGGCCCGATCCTCGATATGGGGCCGTATTACATCGCCAACCTGATCAACCTGATCGGACCAGTGAAGCGCGTCGGCGCCATGACCTCGATGGCTTCGGAAACCCGCACCATCACCAGCCAGCCGCGCAGCGGCGAGACCATTCCGGTCAAGACGCCGACGACGATCCAGGCGCTGCTCGAATTCGTTTCCGGCGCCACCGTCACGCTGACGGCGAGCTGGGATGTCTGGTCGCACCGCCATGCCAATATGGAGCTCTATGGCACGGATGGATCGCTCTACGTGCCGGACCCGAATTTCTTCGGCGGTGTCGTGGAAGCCAGCGGCCGCGACAAGGACATCAAGGCCCTGGAAGCCTGGGATCACCCCTTCGGCAAGTTCAACCAGGAAAGCCCGAACGGCCCGCGCGCCAATTACCGCACGGCCGGCCTTGCCGACATGGCCATGGCGCTGATCGAGGGCCGCGATGCACGCTGCTCGCTCGACCGCACGCTGCACGGCGTCGACATCATGACCTCGATTCTGAAGTCGGGTGCGGAAGGCCGTTTCGTCGATCTGACGACGACCTGCACGCAGCCGGCGGCGCTGGGCATCGAAGAGGCGCAGGCGCTGTTGAAGTGAGGTGAGGGATGCGCCGTGCCATGAGGCAACGGCGCGCTTTGCTCCAACGCATCCGTCATCCTCGGGCTTGTCCCGAGGATCTGTCGCGCCATCAGTAGATCCTCGGGACAAGCCCGAGGATGACGACAGGCGGGGAGGGCCTGCCCCAAAGCTGGCTCCGTCGAAGTCGTCGAGAACACGCGCTTGCCGTATCGGCGTGCTTAATCCAATAGTGCCGTCGCGCCCGGCCTGACATGAGGGCGCGATTTCAGCTTTCGACCGCCACTCGGTGGGGCTACGAAAGAGAAGCACTTTTACAGGTTGAGGAGACCTCAGATGAGCTGGCAACCGGCCGAAGACCGCTATTCGAAGATGAAGTATAACCGCACGGGCCGTTCCGGCCTGAAGCTGCCGGCCGTTTCCCTCGGCCTCTGGCACAATTTCGGCGGCGACACCCCGCATGACCGGAAGGTCGACATGTGCCGCACGGCCTTCGATCTCGGCATCACCCATTTCGACCTTGCCAACAATTACGGCCCGCCTCCCGGCAGCGCCGAAACCGCTTTCGGTGAGATACTGCGCACCGATTTTGCCGGCCTGCGCGATGAGCTGATCATCTCCTCCAAGGCCGGTTACGACATGTGGCCGGGTCCCTATGGCGAATGGGGCAGCCGCAAGTATCTCGTCGCCTCCTGCGACCAGAGCCTTCAGCGCATGGGCCTCGACTATGTCGATATTTTCTATTCGCACCGTTTCGACCCGGAGACCCCGCTGGAAGAAACCTGCGGCGCGCTCGATTACATCGTGCGTTCGGGCCGTGCGCTCTATGTCGGCATTTCCTCCTATAATTCGCAGCGCACCCGCGAGGCGGCTGCGATCCTTAGAGAACTCGGCACGCCGTGCCTCATCCACCAGCCGAGCTATTCCATGCTCAACCGCTGGGTCGAGGACGACAAGCTGCTCGATACGCTGGACGAGGTCGGCATGGGCTCGATCGTCTTCTCGCCGCTTGCCCAAGGCATGCTGACGACGAAATATCTCGGCGGGATTCCCTCCGACAGCCGCGCGGCGCAGAACCACTTCCTCAAGAAGGATTTCATCCGTCCCGCGATCATCGACAATATCCGAAAGCTCAACGAGATCGCCGAAAAGCGCGGCCAGACGCTGGCGCAGATGGCAATCGCCTGGGTGCTGCGCGGCGGGCGCGTGACCTCAGCGCTGATCGGCGCCAGCCGTTCCTCGCAGATCGTCGATTGCGTTGCCGCACTCGACAATCTCGAGTTCTCGGCCGAAGAGCTGAAGCAGATCGATGTCTACGCCAAGGAGGCCGACATCAACCTCTGGGCCAAGTCCGCAGAGCTGGAATAGTTTTCACCGCCCGGGGCAAACCCCGGGCGTTTTTCTGTTATAATTTGATGTACGTGCAGCAAAAATTGTTGCTCAACGGAGGAGCCGCCATGATCCGCAATCCCATCCTGCCCGGATTCAATCCCGATCCGTCCATCTGCCGTGTCGGTGACGATTATTACATCGCGACCTCCACCTTCGAATGGTATCCGGGTGTGCAGATCCATCATTCGCGCGATCTGGTGAACTGGAAGCTGGTGCGGCGGCCGCTGGAGCGGGCCTCGCAGCTCGACATGCGCGGCAATCCTGACAGCTGCGGCATCTGGGCGCCGTGCCTTTCCTATGCCGACGGACAGTTCTGGCTCGTCTATACCGACGTCAAGCGCTTCGACGGCAATTTCAAGGATGCGCATAATTACATCGTGACTTCGCCTGATATCGAGGGCGAATGGTCCGAGCCCATGTACGTGAATTCCTCGGGCTTCGACCCGTCGCTCTTCCATGACGATGACGGCCGCAAGTGGTTCATCAACATGCAGTGGAACCACCGCACGGAAAGCTATGGCGGCTCACCGAAATCGCCGGCCTTCGATGGCATCCTGCTGCAGGAATGGGACGCTCAGACCAGGACCCTGAAAGGCCCGATCAAGAACATCTTCGCCGGCAGCCCGCTCGGGCTCGTGGAAGGCCCGCATCTCTTCCGGAAGAACGGCTGGTACTATCTGACGACGGCCGAAGGCGGCACCGGTTACGACCATGCGGTGACGATGGCGCGCTCGCGCAATATCGATGGTCCCTACGAGCTGCATCCGAACCGGCACCTGATCACCTCCAAGGACCATCCGGAAGCGGTACTGCAGCGGGCAGGGCACGGACAATATGTCGAAACGCCCGATGGCCAAGTCTATCACACGCATCTCTGCGGCCGGCCGCTGCCGCCGAAGCGTCGCTGCACGCTGGGACGCGAAACCGCGCTGCAGAAATGCGTCTGGCGCGAGGATGGCTGGCTTTACCTCGAAAACGGCACTGTTGTTCCCGATGTCGAGGTGCCGGGGCTTGGCGGTGCGACGCGCGCGGAAAAGCCTGTTCGCAGCGAATATTCGTTCGATGGCGGCAAACTGCCTGACGATTTCCAGTGGCTGCGCACGCCGCAGTCGGAGCGCATCTTCAATCTCACTGATCGACCCGGCCATCTGCGCCTGATCGGCCGCGAAAGCGTCGGCTCCTGGTTCGAACAGGCGCTCGTCGCCCGCCGACAGGAGCATCACAGTTTTCGCGCGGAAACGGTGGTGGAGTTCACGCCCGATACCTATCAGCAGGTGGCGGGACTGACGCATTATTATAACCGCCACAAGTTCCACGCCGTGGTCGTGACGCTGCATGAAAAGCTCGGCCGCTGTGTCACGATCTTCTCCTGCGATGGCGATTATCCGAACGGGCGCTTGAGCTTCCCGGCAGGCGCGGGCGCGGCGATCCCCGCGGAAGGCCGCGTGCAGCTTTCCATGGAAATCCGCGACAACGATCTGCAATTCTTCTGGCAGACGGAAGGCAAGGGCGCCTGGCAGCCGATCGGCCCGGTTCTCGATGCCGGCGTCGTCTCGGACGAGGGCGGGCGCGGCGAGCATGGCTCGTTTACCGGCGCCTTCGCGGGCGTCTTCGCCTTCGATACATCGGGCCGGGCAAAGACAGCCGATTTCGACTGGTTCAACTATGAGGAGCTATGAGCGTGGCGATGTTTGGCGGTCAGTGCTTGGTCGCCGAACTCGAATACCTTGCAACGCCGGCGAGCAGGGCAGGGAAGAAATCGTCAGCCCGGGCTATCCTGAACAGAAAGCTGCATTGAAACCCGCCGCCAAAAGACGCCTGCCACAAAGCTGGGGCAGCTCTGCTGATGGTAAGTTCCGCAGGGATCGGTTCTTCGCCTTCTCCGCTCGCATTCAGGTTCAAATCTGCAATCGTGAAGAAGCGCACAGTCATGCCGACCGTGTCGAAGTCCTTCCACTTCAACGGCAGTTTCTTTGCCGGCTCGGTGCATTTGAAAGTGACGGCAATGCTGTCGGGCAGTTCGAATGCGATCCGAGAGACGATGATGCGTTGCAACTCTGGCATCGCGCCGAAGGTCGCCTTCAGAAAAACCGTGTTATCGATTGCTTCTTCAAACATCGCTACCCCCTGTCGCACTTCAGAAATTTCGAACTTTGTTTTTTCGATTTCTAAATACATAAACCGGGTTGTGAACAGTGTAATTCAAGCAATCGACAGTCAGGGCCAGACGAAGACGATCGATTTCGGCTGGTTCAACTACGAGGAACTGTGAGAGTGGCGATGACGCCTGACATTCGTATCGAGCCTATGGGCGAAGAGCATATCGAGAGCTTTTACCGGGTTCTCGATAGCGTGGCGCGCGAGCGCAAATATCTCAGTCTGCTCGAAGCGCCGTCTCTTGAGGAGGTGCGCAAGTTCGCGCTGGCCTCCATCGCCTCAGGTAATGTGAACCTCGCCGCACTCGATGGGGAAGAGGTGGTCGGCTGGTGCGATATCCGCCGGCATTTCTTTCCCTCGCACGCCCATCGCGGCTCGCTTGGCATGGGTCTGCTTCCCGGCTTTCGGGGGCAGGGGCTCGGCCGCCGGCTGATCGAAGCGGCTATATCGGGGGCGAGGGAGGCTGGCATGGTGCGCATCGAATTCGGCGTGCATGCCGATAATGCGCGAGCGATCCGGCTCTATGAGAGGGTCGGTTTCGTGAAGGAAGGGGTCAGCCGCGATGCTTTCCGTGTCGATGGCGAGTACACGGATGTCATCAACATGGCGATGATCTTGCGGTAGTCACCCCTTCTCCCCGGCGGGGAGAAGGGGATACGCCGCACTGCCTTGTTCCTCCGTTTCGTCAGCGAAGCCATCACTCCAAATGCCGTTCCCATCGCGCCCGATTACGCAGACGTGATCCCCGACGGCATGATCTCGCGCCCACACATTAGTCTGAAATTAGGATATTAGGAATTCAGCATAAGTGCCCGATTCCATTACAAATCTTTAATTTTATTTTCAGAATTCGTTCATTTTCAAAGACGTAATTTCGGGGCGTAATCAACACGAGGAAGCCCCCATGAAAAAGATTTTCGCAGCTCTTCTTTCTGCCTCTTTCCTGCTCTCGCCGATCGTCGCATCGGAAGCGAGTGCGGCCGATCACCGCCGTCCGCCGGTCGTCGTCCACAAGAAGGTCGTCGTCGAGAAAAAGGTCGTCCGTCGGCATCACTGGTCCAAGGGTTACCGCATGTCGGCTGCCGAGCGCGGCCGCTACGGCGAAGTGCGCGACTACCGCCGCTACCGCCTGGCACCGCCGCCGCGTGGCTATCACTGGGTGAAGGCCGATAACGACTACCTTCTCGTCGGCGTCGCTACTGGCCTGATTTCCAGCATCATTGCTGCTAATCGCTGATTTCAGGTGACCCGGAAAAGAGGGTGGCTTCGGCCGCCCTTTTTGTTTTTGGGGGGGGCGTTGTGCCGCGTGACACCCCCCTCTGGTCGGCAGACCAGAGGGGGGTGTCCCACGGCACAACGCTCAATGCCCTAATCTTGCTTTCGCGTCGAAATCACTCGCTCGGCGATCATACCGAGCAAACCCTTCGGCTTCCGCGCCTCACTCTCTTCCTCTTCCCCATAGGTCAGCGGATGCAGCCCCTCGATCGGCGGCAGGGGCTCACATTCGATGCACAGGCACCGATAGGGTCTGATCGCCGCCGCCTTCATGCTGCCTGCCGGCTCCAGCTGACGAAGGGATCAGGCAGGTTGCGCCAGCGCTCCGGCGTGAAGGCGTCGGTTTCGATCAGACAAGCGTCGAGCTCACCACGAATCCAGGCCTCGTCCATAGGGTCGGCGCCGATGAAGACGATTTCCTGGCGGCGGTCGCCCCAGATGGGGTCGAGATAGGGGGCGATGGCGCGCAGGAAGGCTGGCTCCTGAGGCCATTGCTCGCGCGGGACGGCCGCCCACCAGAGGCCCATCTTGCCGGTGCGGACGATGGCGCCTGCCTGGCTGACCTCGCCGACATGGTGCGGACGGGTCGCCAGCCAGAAGAAGCCCTTGGCGCGCACCACCCCCGGCCAGGTACGGTCGAGGAAAGCCTGTAGTTTCTGCGGATGGAAGGGACGTTTTTCGCGGTAGACGAAGGAGCGGATGCCGTATTCCTCGGTTTCCGGCACGTGGTCCTTGAAACCGTGCAGCTCCTTGTACCAGAGCGGGTGGGTCTCGGCCCGGTCGATATCGAAGCGGCCGGTGCCGAGCACGTCGTTCAGCGCTACCTTGCCGAAATCCGTCTCGATGATGCGGGCATCCGGGTTGAGGCCGGTGATGATCTTGCGGGCCGCATCGCGCTGGTCTTCGCTTGCCGTGCCGATCTTGTTCAGCACGACGATATCGGCGAATTCGATCTGCTCGACGAGCAGGTCGACGATGGTCCTGTTGTCGCCGTCGCCGGCGGTTTCGCCGCGGTCGGCGAGGAAATCGGCGGAGGCATAGTCGGCCAGCAGGTTGGCGGCATCGACGACGGTCACCATCGTATCGAGGCGGGCGACATCCGAGAGGCTTGCGCCATTCTCGTCGCGGAACTCGAAGGTGGTGGCGACGGGCAGGGGCTCGGCAATGCCTGTCGATTCGATCAGCAGGTAATCGAAGCGGCCCTGTTCGGTGAGCTGGCGCACTTCCTTGAGCAGGTCGTCGCGGAGCGTGCAGCAGATGCAGCCGTTGGTCATTTCCACCAGTTGCTCCTCGGTGCGGGAGAGATTGGCGCCGCCATCGCGCACCAGCGCGGCATCGATATTCACTTCGCTCATGTCGTTGACGATGACGGCGACGCGCATGCCCTCGCGATTGCCGAGCACATGATTGAGCAGCGTCGTCTTGCCTGCACCCAGGAAGCCGGAGAGCACGGTGACGGGAAGTCTCTTGTCCATGATGTCATCCTATTATGTTATAACGTAACATTCATATTTGACAAAAAAAGGCGGAACGGGGGTGTCGCCGCCTTCTTTCGCCGCAGCGCTCGCGGGGAGAGCTGCAAGTCCGGCAGGGCGCTCTTGAGGTGCCCTGTCATTGTTCGGTGCGCCGCCTATGGGAAGATCGGTTCGGACCTTCCCTGGGGATCATGTCGAAAATCGTTTCCGATTTTCGGGTCATGCGCTGGCAAGGCAGTTCTTCATGCTTTCGGCAATGTCGCGCATGAGGGTGAAGTAGAGATCCGGGCCGGCGGGCAGGGTGGCTGCTTCCGGGTCCAGCACGCCCGACTTTGCCTTGGTGCCTTCGATGACGACATCGATGAGGCGCGGCTCGAATTGCGGTTCGGCGAAGACGCAGGTCGCGCCGAGATCGCCGACCTTCTTGTGGATCTCGGAGACGCGCTCGGCACCCGGTATGGTCTCGGGGCTGACAGTGATCGAGCCGGCGACGCGGATATGGTAGCGGTGCTCAAAATATTGATAGGCATCGTGGAAGACGATGAAGGGCTTGTCCTTCACCGGTGACACTGTCGCAGCGATTTCCTTGTCCAGTGCATCGAGCTTGTCATCCAGCGCCTTGGCATTGGCCTCATAGGTCAGCGCATTGGCGGGGTCGGCGGCAACCAGCGTGGTGGTGATCTCGGTGGCCATCGCCTTTGCATTCATGGGGTCGAGCCAGAGATGGGTGTCGAAGGCACGATGGTCGCCGTGATCGTGGTCATGATCTGCTTCGGCATGATCGTGGTCTGCTTCCACATGTTCATCAGCGGAGGCGCTGCTGTGCTCATCGCCGTCATCATGCGCCTCGAATGCCCCGCCTTCACGGAAGGGCAGCTTCACGAGACCAGGCGCATTATCCAGTCTCGCAACGATCGCATCGGAACCCAGCGATTCCAGTGGCTTTTCGAGGAAGGCTTCGAGGCCGGGGCCGATCCAGAAGATCACCTTGGCATCCTGCAGGGCGCGGGCGTTGGAGGGCTTCAGACTATAGGTATGCGGGGAGGCGGCGCCATCGACGATGAGCTCCGGCTTGCCGACACCTTCCATGATGGCCGAAACCAGCGAATGGACCGGCTTGATCGAGGTGACGACCACAGGGGCATCGGCGGCCTGGAGGGACCCGGCAAAGAGGAAGGCCGGGATTGCGAGGGTAAGGCCCATCGCCAGTTTCATCAGCATGCTCCGCTTGAATTGCAGTTGTTATGTTATTACATCAATTGCGTTATGCTATAACGTGTGCAATAGCAGGACGCAACAGCACTTTCGGAAAATTTGATGCTCTCTCCCGCAAATAGCCCCGCCGGCAGCAGGGCCGAACCGCTGGTTTCACTCGACAATGTCGGCATTCGCCGCAGCGGCCGCTGGCTGGTGCGCGGTGTGGATTTCTCCGTTTCGCGCGGCGAGATCGTCACCCTGATCGGCCCGAACGGTTCCGGCAAATCGACGAGCGCCAAGGCGGCGATCGGCGTGCTGAAGCCGGACGAGGGCAGGGTGAGCCGCATCGCCGGCCTCAAGGTCGGCTATGTGCCGCAGAAGCTCGCTGTCGACTGGACGCTGCCGCTTTCGGTGCGCCGGCTGATGACGCTGACCGGGCCGCTGCCCGAGTCCGATATCATGGCCGCTCTCGAAGCCGCCGGCATGGTGCATATGCTGGATGCGCAGGTGCAGCATCTCTCCGGCGGCGAATTCCAGCGGGCGCTGATGGCGCGCGCCATTGCCCGCAAGCCGGATCTTCTCGTTCTCGACGAGCCGGTGCAGGGGGTGGATTTCGCCGGCGAGATCGCGCTCTACGAGCTCATCAAATCGATCCGCAATACGACCGGCTGCGGCATTCTGCTGATCTCGCACGACCTGCATGTCGTCATGGCGGAGACGGATACCGTTATCTGCCTCAACGGCCATGTCTGCTGCCGCGGTACGCCGCAGGCGGTGAGCCAGAGCCCGGAATATGTGCGCCTCTTCGGCAGCCGCGCGGCACCGACGCTTGCCGTCTACAGCCACCATCACGACCACACGCATCTGCCTGACGGGCGCGTGCTGCATGAAGACGGCTCGGTGACGGATCATTGCCATCCCGAGGATGGGCATCATCATGACCACGGGCATGATCATGCGCATTCGCACGATCATGCCGAAGCCCATGCCCACGCTGACGGGGATCATGCCCACGGGCATTCGCATGCGGAGGCTCACGCCCACGCACATACGCATTTCCAGAGCGGGGCGCAGAGCGTGACCAACAACGGGGAGAACCGTCATGCTTGACGATTTCTTCGTGCGCGCCATCCTCGCCGGTGTCGGCCTGGCGCTGACGACCGGGCCGCTTGGCTGCTTCATCATCTGGCGGCGCATGGCCTATTTCGGCGATACGATCGCCCATTCGGCACTGCTCGGCGTCGCGCTCTCGCTGCTTTTCGATTTCAACCTCACGCTTGCCGTCTTCGTCGTTGCCGCTGCCGTATCGATCCTGCTGCTCTTCCTGCAGAAGCGTCAGGCGCTGTCGGCCGATGCGCTGCTTGGCATTCTCTCGCATGCGACGCTCGCCATCGGCCTCGTCATGGTCGCCTTCATGAGCTGGGTGCGTATCGATCTCATCGCCTTCCTGTTCGGCGATATTCTTGCGGTTTCGACCACCGATATCGCGCTCATCTGGGGCGGCGGCATTCTGGTGCTGGCGGCGATCGCCTGGCTGTGGCGGCCGCTGCTCGCAGCCACCGTCAATCCGGAACTCGCCGAGGCCGAGGGCCTGCAGCCGGAGCGGGCGCGGCTGTTCTTCATGCTCTTGATGGCCATCGTCATCGCCATCGCCATGAAGATCGTCGGCATCATGCTGATCACCTCGCTGCTCATCATTCCGGCGGCAACCGCCCGGCGCTTCTCCTCGACGCCGGAACTGATGGCGGTGCTTGCCTCGCTGATCGGCGCGGTTGCCGTTGTCGGCGGGCTCTTCGGCTCGCTGACCTATGACACGCCATCCGGCCCGTCGATCGTGGTCGCGGCCCTCATTCTCTTCATTCTGAGCCTGCTTCCCGCCTGGCGCGGGCGCAGGGACCTGCAAGGACAAGGCTCATGAACGCACCTCAGCTCACCCGCAACCAGTCGCTCGTCTTCGACGTGCTCGAAAAGGCAGAGGGACCGCTCAGCGCCTATACGATCCTCGACAAGCTGCGCGACCAGGGTTTTCGCGCGCCGCTGCAGGTCTACCGGGCGCTGGAAAAGCTGCTCGAATATGGCGTCGTGCACCGGCTCGAAAGCATCAATTCCTTCGTCGCCTGCGCCCATCCAGGCGAGGACTGCCACAGCCATGGCATCGTCGCCTTCGCGATCTGCGAAAGCTGCGGACAGGTGATCGAGTTTCACGACCATGAGGTGGATCACCGCCTGATGAGCTGGGTGCGCAGCCAGAAATTCAAGCCGGCGAAGACGACGATCGAAATTCGCGGCACCTGCGAGGCTTGTGCTGCCTGATTTGCCTGCAGCAGGGCCAGCCTTCCGTCAGGGCGCGCCCTGCCTATACCCCGGCAGGCGCCAGTGCTGCCAGGTGCAGCAGATCCTCGTTCTCCTCAGCCACATCCTCGGCAAGGCGGGCGGCTGCGACCACAGGGAGCCAGGCAAAGACCTCGTCCGGGGTCAAATCGTCCGCCTTCGCATAGGTGACGACATAGGCCTCGGCGATTGCCGGAAGCGCGCGGCGCATCAGGAGGTAGGTACGGCAGACATCGGCAGCCGGATTGCCGCTGCAGGCATCCAGCCAGTCGACGATCATCACGTCGTCGCCGGAGCCCAGGATATTCCAGGGGTGGAAGTCGCCGTGGCAGACATTGTCGCCATCGGGCAGGGCGGCAAGTGTCAGAAGCAGCCGGTCGCGCAGGTCCGGGGTGAGCGGTTCGGCGCGCTCGATATTGGCCGACAGTCTTGATTTCAATGAGGGAAGACCGGTGCCGGGCTCGCGATGCAGGCGCTGGTGGAGCGCTGCCATCTCCTTGATGGCTGAGAGCGGTGGGTCGGGCAGCACCTCGTCGGCAAGGCTCGTGCCGATTGCGCGATCCATTAGCAGACCCCAGCGGCCGTGATAATCGCCGACAACGTGGATTCTCGGCGCAGGCAGCGAAAGCGCCTCGGCGACCGCCAGGTTGGCTGCCTCACGGAAGGCCGGGGCTTTGGGGCGGCCGGGCCTGTAGAGCTTGAGCGCCAGCGTGCCATGTTCGAAGACTTCCGCTTCCTTGCCAGCGCCGAGCAGACGGCCGATTTCGGTCATGTCAGGCTCCCATTCATCACGTGTCTTTCAGGCGATGTGGTGCTCATTTCTGTGGCGGGAAGAGGCGGAAGACGCGTCGATTGTTGCGGCTGCGGAGACACTGTGTCTGCGCCGGCAGGCTTTATCCCGCGCGCAAGCCGTGGATGATGGCGGCGAAATGAGGCCGTTGCCGATATCCATGGCCAAGAATTGGGGGTGTCATGACCATCAACAACAAAGGCTGCGAGGCCATTGCCTGTTGCGGCGAAGAAATCCTTTCGCGCGAACTGCTGCTGAGCGGTACATTCGCTGACCTGATTGCCGGGGAAGCGCCGTCGCTCAAACTTCTCAGCGACGAGGAGCGGCATGCATCCCTCGCATCGATACTTGCAGAGCGGCCGGCGGGCGATGTCTGGATTTTCGCCTATGGTTCGCTGATCTGGAATCCGATCATTCTCAGCGTCGAAAGCCGGAAAGCCCGCATCAAGGGTTGGCGCCGGTCCTTTTGCCTCGCCACCGTTTCCGGGCGGGGTTCGCCTGACAATCCAGGTCTCGTGCTCGGCCTTGATGCGGGCGGGGCCTGCGATGGCGTCGCCCTGCGGCTGGAAGAAGAGGATCTTCTGCACGAACTCGAGCTGCTGTGGCGGCGGGAGATGGTGGCCGAGGCCTATATTCCCCGCTGGGTCGACCTGCTTGATGAAGAGGGCATCCGCTTTGGAAGCGGCATTACCTTCACCATGAATCCGCTTGCAAATACCTATGCCGGCGGGCTTTCCCGGGAGGTGACCATTCAACGGCTTGCCACGGCTTCGGGCAGCATCGGCAGTTCGGCCGACTATCTGTTTCGCACGCGTGAAGGCTTGAGGGCGCTCGATATGTGGGACGAGTTTCTGGAAGAGCTCGCCATCGAGGTGGAGGAGGCGCAACGCAGGCTGCCGCAGTTACCTTCCGAGGCGGTTTGATCCGCGGATGTGCTGAAGGCCCCGCTGTAGTAGCGGAGCCTTCGGACCTGTTTTGCTAATCAGCCGGCGGCGCGTTCGGCGGGCGGACGGCGGCGCAAGCTCGCGGTCTGGATCGCCGGCGGCCGGTAATTGGCCTCCAGCGGACCGGTTTCGGTGCCTGGTGGTACGATGGCGTCGATGGCATCGAGCAGTTCGTCGCTGAGGCGCACTTGCGCGCCGGCCAGGAGATCGTCGAGCTGTGCCATGGTGCGCGGCCCAAGGATCGCCGACGTGACGCCCGGGTGGGCTATGACGAAGGCAAGCGCCATGTGGGTGAGCGAGATGCCGGCGCCTTCAGCGAGCGGGATGAGCTGCTCGACGGCTTCGAGGCTGTTTTCATTCGACATCTGCTTCGGGAAATAGGCAACGCGGGTGCTGTCGGGCTGAGCCGCACCCCGGCGGTAGCGGCCGGTCAGCATGCCCATGGCAAGCGGGCTCCAGACGAGAGCGCCCATGCCGTAGCGTTCCAGCGTCGGCAGAACCTCACGCTCGATGCCGCGATGGAGGATAGAGTAGGGCGGCTGCTCGGTGCGGAAGCGGACGAGGCCGCGCTTTTCGGCCACCCATTGCGCCTCGATGATATCGGAGGCGGGGAAGGTGGAGGAGCCGATGGCGCGGATCTTGCCTGCGCGCATCAGGTCGGTCAGCGCCGAGAGCGTTTCCTCGATATCGGTGTCCGGGGCGGGGCGATGCATCTGGAAGAGATCGATATAATCGGTCTGCAGGCGGCGCAGCGAATCTTCCACGGCGCGATAGATCCAGCGGCGCGAACTGCCCTGCTGGTTCGGATCCTGGCCCATCGGGATGAAGCATTTGGTGGCGAGCACCACATTGTCGCGCCGGCCTTTCAGCGCCTTGCCGACGATCTCCTCGGATTCGCCGTGGCTGTACATATCGGCGGTGTCGATGAAGTTGATGCCGGTATCGAGTGCTTTGTGGATGATGCGGATGGAATCGTCGTGATCGGCATTGCCGATGGCGCCGAACATCATGGCGCCAAGGCAATAGGGGCTGACCTTGATACCGGTGCGGCCAAGGGGACGGTATTGCATCTTCGTTTCCTTCGAATCTTGAACTGCTCGCAGGAGCAGGTGAATCTTGATCTGCCCGTCAGGCAGGCTTTGCGGCTGGCAAAGTCCTGGCAAACAGGGTATAAGGGCGTATCCGGAACGCGGTTCCGTTTATACGGAACAATGTTCCGTTTTGCAAGGGGTGTTGATATGACCAGCGGGACGGACAGCCCGGGCGAGGTGCGCGAGGCTGATAGCGGCCATGACAGGCCGGTGCGGGCGGATGCGCGACGCAACCTCGATCTGCTGCTCAAGGCCGCCTTGGCGGTGTTTGCGACATCAGGCGTCGATGCGCCGGTGCGCGAGATTGCGGAGAAGGCAGGGGTGGGCGTCGGCACCGTTTATCGCCACTTTCCGCAGCGCTCCGATCTCATCAAGGCGGTGGTCCGCAACGAGGTGGATGCCTGCGCCGGATCTGCTGCCACCCTTGCCGCCGAATATGAGCCGGGCGAGGCCCTGGTCCGCTGGATGCAGCGCTTTGCCGATTTCATCATGGCCAAGCGTGGCCTTGCCGCAGCGCTCCATTCCGGCAACCCAGCCTATGAGGCGCTGCCGATCTATTTCGACGAACGCATGATCCCCGCTCTGCAGGGACTGATGGACAGAGCCGTCGCGGCGGGGGCGGCACGCGGCGATGTGGAGGCAAGCGAACTCCTGCGCGCCGGCGCGCAGCTTTCCAACCTCGGGCAGGGGGATGATCCGGCGGTGACGCGGCGGATGATTGCGTTGCTGGTGGATGGGCTGCGCTATGGCGCGGGCGTGAACCGCTGAGGGTCTTGATCCTCGCAGCCTGTCTTCAAGCTGCGGCAGTCTTTTCCTTCGGCTTCAGCAGGATGATCAGCAGCAGGCCGGCGATGATGAGGGCGGCGCCCTCGAGGTGGTAGCGCTGCAGCTTCTCGCCGAGGATGAAGTAGGCGAGCACGGCGATGAAGATCGTCTGGACGTAGAGGAGCACGCCGGCGCGGGCGGCTCCGAGCGCCTCGATGCTGCGATTGAAGAGATAATACATGAGCGCGCCGCCGGGGATCGCGACATAGGCGAGCGCGACGAGGCCGCTGGCATTCAGCGTCGTGCGTTCGTCGTCGGCGAACTCGTAGAGATAGAAGGGCAGCGCCGTCAGCGCGGCGAAGCCCAGCAGCAGGACGAGCAGCGCGAGCCGGTTCAGATCGAATTTCGCCTTGCGCAGCAGCACCGTATAGAGGCTGAAGCAGAAGGCGCCGGCGACGATCCAGAGTTCGCCGGGGTTGAAGTCGAGGCGCATCAGGGCATTGGGGCTGCCCTTGACGATGATGACGACGATGCCGAGGAAGGCGAGGATCGAACCGACCACCTGCCAGGTTCCCATCGGCTCTGCCAGCATCAGGCGGGCGAGGATCATGGTGATGATCGGGATCAGCGCGATGATGATGCCGGCGGTAGTGGCATCGGCATGTTGAAGGCCGACGAAGATCAGGCCCTGACAGATGGCAAGGCCCATACCGCCGATGAAAAGCAGTTCCAGGCCGCGCGCCCGCACCAGCGCGAGCATCTCGCCGAAATGGCGGCGCACGATCGGCAACAGGATCGCGAAGGCGATGAGCACGCGCCAGAAGCAGAGCGCCCAGGGCGGCATTTCCGTGGAGACCCATTTGGCGGCGATATAGACGCCGGCCGACAAGAGCCAGCAGAGCACGCCCACGGAATAGGCTCCTGCAAGCGAACCGCCTGCCGCCTGTTCCGCCCCGACAGTATCACGATGGACTGCCAAGACATGTATCGCCATGGCCTAGTTATGCCACAGTTGTCGGGCGCCGCACAGGTGGGAGTGTGGCTTTGCCGTCTCTGTGCAGGCGGCCGGTTGGCTCAGGCCTTGATCGTTCCTCTGTCTATGACTGCGCGCGGCTCGCTGTCGTTGCCGAAATCGCCGACAAGGTCTGGGCGTCGCGGCCGTAGATGTCGTCGAAATAGTGGATGACGCCGTCGTCCGTCGGCCAGGCGGTGAAATAGGAAACGTAGACGGGAACCTGTTCGGGAACCGGCATGTCCTGCTTGCCGCCGGCAGCGATCTGCTGATCGACGAACTCGACCGAGGTCTTCAGGACAGCGGCGGCCATCGCCTTCGGGTTTTCCAGACGCACGCATCCGTGGCTGAACATGCGGTCCTGCGAGGCGAATTTGCCGCGGGCAGGGGTGTCGTGCATGTAGATATCGTGCGAATTGGGGAAGAGGATCTTCAGCTGTCCCAGCGCATTGTCCGCTCCCGGTGGCTGGACGACGCCGATATTTTCGAGCGGCTGCGACCAGTCGACCTTGGCCGAAGGCATCGTCTTGCCCTTGACCGAGACCACGTAGCCTTCCTTGTCGAGATAGGCGGGGTCGCGCTTCAGATGCGGCAGCATCTCGTTGCGGATGATCGATTGCGGCACGCCCCAGTCGGGATTGAATTCGACCGTCTTGATCGAGGCGTCGAAGAAGTTCGTCTGGTGATCCTGCTGGCCGATCACGGCCTTCATCGAGAGCGTCAGTGTGCTGTTTTCATAATAGTAGGCCATGTAGGCCGGCTGGTTGATGAAAACGTAGCGCTCGGGGAATTCCTGCGGCAGCCAGCGCATTTCCTCCATCGCCACGATCACCTTGTTGATGTTGGCGGCAGCATCACCGCCCTGGCCTGATGTGCGCAGGTAGTGCAGCTCGGCGGCGAGCTGGGCGAATTTGGGGTTGCTCGGCAGCAGGCGGTCGAAGACCACCATGAGGTCCGGCGTGGCCGAGAGCTGGGCGATCGTGCCCTTCAGATCGACCGGCTTGCGCTTGAAATCATAATAGTTCGACAGCTTGTTGGGATCGATGCGGCCCCGGAAATTATCCTGAAGGAACATCAGCATCTTGGCTGAGAGGGAGACTTCGAACTCGGCCAGCGCCTTGGCGCGGTCGCCCGCTCCCTGAGGAGGGGCAACGGCATAGTCGCCGGCATTCAATCCCCAGTCGTCAGCCTGTTTCAGAAGGCTGAGCGCCTGTGCGGCCTTGGGCGTCGGCCCCTTGCCATCGACCCAGATGAGCTTTGCCTTCGGCTGGGCGTAATAGGCCTCGATCGCATCGGCGATGTCGTTGTTCATCGAGATCGACAGGCCGCCCATCTCGCGCAGCACCTTCGCCTGATTGCCGCTGGCGGTATCAAAGAGCGCCGACAGCGACGAACCCGTATCCTGCCTGGAAATATGGGCCGGACGGCGCGTGGGGACCGTGTAGCCGATTTTTGGGCTGGCCTGCGTGATCGGTGGCGCCGGCTGCGGCTCGGCGCGCACGGCAATTGCACTCCCCGAGAGCACCAGCAGGCCGGCGAGCGATGCGATCCAGCGGGAAGATGTTCTCAGCGGCATTCTGATGTCCTTGAAAGCTGATTGAAACACTGTCTCTGCGCGCAGTCTTGGGACCAGCGCGTGCGGCAGTCTGAGTGGGGGCATTTGCTGACTAAAGCGCCAACAATCGGGCAGAAGATGGGCATTGCTTGCGTCTGGCAAGTTCACATAAGCCAGAAGTCGTTGGAACGAAATCACTTTTTCGATAGCTGCATGTGTAGTCGACTGGGTCGGTGCTTTAGTCGGATGACTGACCGGCTGTAACGCGCTCGATGCTGTTTGGCAGCTTCAGGTAGCTGCAACTATTCAATACAAACATCTCTATGCCGAGGTCACTGAGCTTTTTGGCGCGACAGCTCCACCGTCAACGTGTAACCGCCACTCGCTGAGTACAAAGATGCCATTGTCGATAAGGCGTCTAATGGTCCAAGCGCACTGTCATAGGCCTCGTCGTAGACTGTAGCCGCATTTCCCGTGAATTTGCCCTTAAGGACCGTTCTGACGTCCAGATCCGCTCTCATAATTCGTATCGGATTTGCATCTTCATCCAGAAATCCGGAGTCGCCGACAAATATCGATTTGACGCCTGCCTCAACTACGATTTCAGCATTTGCTAGACGTTCCTCTTCGGTGGGGCAGCGGCCCATAGCCATGGCAGGGGAGAAGTAGCCGATATAAACGGAGGCGACCGCAAAGGTTACTGGCAATAGGGATGACTTGTTCATATTGCCTCCCGCAGCGGTGACGAAATTCGATGTCGAATGACGAGTTTCTGTCTGTGAATTCAATTCTGTCAGCGTGAATTTCTATCATTAATTGTGGTGAAGTAAGGACAGGCGCGACCATATATTCGCGCAACGAGGGCTGGTATTCGAAGTCTCAATGCCCGACATACGAAGGCTAGAAATCGGAGCGATGTGGAACGTCCATCGGCGACGCCTTGCGCAGTCTCTGCGATAGGAAATCGATGCAAAGGCGGACCTTGGCAGCAGCAAGCCGGCTGTGGGGGAAGACGGCATGGATCGGAGCGGCGGCGAGCCTTGCCTCCGGCAGGACGATCTCCAGCGCACCGCTGTTGATATCGTCTTTGACATCCCAGATCGACTTCAACACAAGGCCGGCTCCTAGAAGCGCCCAGCGATGGGCGAGCTCGCCGTTGTTGGTGGTGAGCCTGGCGGTGACATTGGCGCTGCGGTCGTCCGCAAAGGTCCAGTGCGTGTTGGGCGGGTCTCCGAAGGCGATGACGTCGTGAGCGAGCAGATCGTCGATCGTCTCGGGACGGCCGCGGCGGTCGAGATAGGCTGGTGAGGCGCAGATGACACGACGGTTGGGTGCGATCTGTCGGGCAATCAGGCTGGAATCGGACAGTGCGCCGAAACGAACCGCGAGATCGTAGCCGGCCTCGACGATGTTCACCAGGCCATCCTCGGTATCGAGATGGATGGTGAGATCGGGATGGGCCTGCTGGAATTCATGCAGGATCGGCGCCAGCCAGCGGCGGCCGAAGGCATAGGTGGCGGTTACTTTCAAAAGGCCGCTTGCCGTATCCCTGCCGCTCGTCGCCTCGGTTTCGGCATCGTCGATCTCGGTGAGGATTTTTGTGCAGCGTTCGTAGAAGCGCGCGCCTTCTTCTGTAAGAGACAGGGAGCGCGTCGTTCTGTTGACGAGGCGGACGCCCAGCCTCTCTTCCAGTCGTGACAGCTTGCGGCTGACGACGGTCAGCGAGAAGTTCAGCTCGCGGGCCGCGCCCGAGAGACTGCCGGCCTGAACCACGCGCACGAAGACGAGCATGTCGAGGAAATTGTCGCTCATATTCTTGCTGATATCGCAAGAGATAGTCGACAACAACACCTATTCCGGCAAGAGCGTTGTCGCGCTAGCTTCTCCTCATCGAAACCACGGCGGGATCGCCGCAAACTGGAGAGAGCAGATGATATCCCTGGCCAAACAACGCGTTCTCGTCGTCGGCGGAAGCTCCGGCATCGGCCTTGCCGTTGCGCAACAGGCCGCTGCTGCGGGAGCGGAGGTGACGATTGCCTCGCGCTCTGCCGACAGGCTTGCTGAAGCAGCCCGGTCGATCAGTGAGAAGGTCGAGACGGCGGTGCTCGATACGGGCGACAATGCCAGCGTCGAGGCATTCTTTGCCGCTCACGCCACTTGGGATCATATCGTCATTTCCGCGGCTCAGACGGCAAGCGGGCCGGTGCGCAAGCTTCCGCTCGATGATGCGGCGCGCGCCATGGACAGCAAGTTCTGGGGTGCCTATCGCGTTGCACGCGCTGCCCGCCTTGCCGAGCGCGGCACGCTGACCTTCATTTCCGGCTTCCTCAGCGAGCGCCCGTCTGCTTCGTCGGTGCTGCAGGGGGCGATCAATGCGGCGCTGGAATCGCTGGCGCGAGGTCTGGCGCTGGAATTGTCACCGGTCAGGGTCAATGCGGTTTCGCCTGGAATGATCGACACGCCGCTCTGGTCGAAGATGGATGAGAGCAACCGCAATGCGATGTTCGGGCGCGTCGCTGGCAGCCTGCCGGCAAAGACGGTCGGCCAGCCCTCCGATATTGCCAATGCCGTGCTCTTCCTGATGGTGACGCCCTTTGCCACAGGATCGACGGTACGTGTCGATGGCGGCGGGGCGATCGGGTGATGCCATGCAGCTCGACCATGTGACGTTACGCACGGCGGATCTGGAGGCGACAAGGCAGTTCCTGCAGAATCTGCTGGGGCTGACGGTCGGCTACCGCCCGGATTTCGGCTTTGCCGGCCACTGGCTCTACAGTGGCGATGGGCCGGTCGTACACCTCATTCCCGGCGGCGGCAGGGCCGTCGGCCGGGATGCGGAAACGATCGATCATATCGGCTTCCGCCTCGAAGGTTATGAGGCCTTCCGGCAGAAGCTCGACAGTGGCGAAATTCCCTATTCCAGCATGGATCTTACCGAACTCGGCGAACGGCGGCTCTTCGTGCGCACGCCAGGCGGCATCCTGCTGGAACTCGTCTTTCGTGAAGGTCGGACGTCTGATTGAGCACGTCAAGGCCCATCGCGGACGATGCGTCGCGCGCGAATGACTGTCATCGGCGAGGCGCCTGCTGACGATCATGACGCTGGTGTGGACCTGACCCCGTCGCAGCTAGCGTTTTGTCCTGCCGCTGGCAGCACCCCTACTGCCAGTTCCGGCGGCGTTCGAGTTCGGCCTCGGATGGTTGATCGGAAACGAACGAGCCTGTCCGGACTTCGCCGTTCCGCTCATAGGTCGCGACGATGACGCCGGTGCTCGATACCGCCGATCTCGTGAGCTTGAGGGCAGTCGGCATCGCCCCACCGCCCTCGAACAGCCGCTTGCCCTTGCCGAGCAGCAGCGGGAAGGTCAGCACGGTCATTTCGTCGATCAGGTCGTTGGCAAGCAGCGTCTGGATGAGATTGCCCGATCCCTGGATGAGCAGGTCCGGCCCGTTCTCCTGTTTGATCTTGCGCAGTGCTGCGACGATGTCGGGTCCCAGCGATTGCGAATTCTGCCAAGTGAGGGTTTCAGGCCGGTGCGTCGCGACATATTTCGTGGCGGGATTGAAGGCCTGGCGATGTCATCGTCCTGATAAGGCCAGTGGGCGGCGAAGATGTCGTAGGTCCTGCGGCCGAGCAGCAGCGCAAAGGGCTTTGCGAAGAGCTCGCCCATCACGGCTCCCATCGTGTCGTCCGCGTAGTGGAATACCCAGCCACCGAATTTGAAACCGTTGACGGGGTCCTCTTGAGGGCCGCCGGGTGCCTGCATGACGCCGTCGAGGCTGACGAATGTGGAGGCGATGATCTTTCTCATGGGTGTCTCTCCTCTTGGTGATCTGTGCCATCAGGGCCGGATCTCGGCCTGAGGACGAAGCAAGCGACAGCATGCCGACAAATCCCGCCGAAATTTATGGGAGACTTGCCGGCCCGCACGTGCGAATTTCGCCGGGCGAAGAGTAGGGTTAGATGCTTGGGCGGCGAGGCCTGCCTCCCGTGCAGAATGCGAGGGTGAGTGTGAACATGCCTGATGTGATACGACATCTCATCGACAGGGGTAACGGGGCAAGTGTGGAGCTTTTTCAGGCTCAGCCCGAGAGCGAAACGCCTGCAGGCGCAATCCTGTTCGTCCACGGCAATCAGGGCGGCCGTCTCATTGGCGCGAAAGAGGCTGTCGATACGGGCGTGCTGCTTCGATTCTGTTCCCGTTTGAATATCACCGCGGCGGCAGTCTCGCAGCCGGGCTTCGGTGCTTCGGATGGACCGGCGGATTTCTGCGGCCCGGATACCCAGCGGGCGATCATGGCGGCGCTCTCCTTCCTGCGGGAGCAGCCTTGCGTCGATCCTGATCGTATCGTTCTCTATGGCAACAGCCGGGGAGCGATTGCATCGGCGATGGTCGCAGCTCAGGTTCCCGATCTCAGAGCCGTCATTCTGCGCAGCGGCGTCTACGATCTCAAGGCGGTCTATGAGAGCAGTTCGAAAGGGCTGCGCTGGGCGATCGAGCAGGAAGCGGGCCTCACGAGCGACGCCTTTCTGGCCCGCTCGGCCCTGCATCACGCGCAGAAAATCCGGGCGGAAACGCTGTTGCTGCACGGAAGGCTCGACGAGCGCGCTCCCATCGCCCAGGCCGAACGGTTCTCGGATGCGCTGTCGGATGCCGGCGTACCGGTCATGCTCCACGTGTTTGAGTGTGGGCACGACATTCCCCGGGAATATGCGCAGACGGCGCAGCGCTCCTTTCTGCAAAGGATGTTCGATCCCGTCGTGACATACCATTGAGCCGGTGTGATGGGCCTCAATGGCCCATCGGCTGTCCCTCAGGCTGGCCAGGCGGGCGGCGGACGTAGAAGGACGCCACGACGGCCGCCAGCGAAATCAGCGCGCCGATGAAAAAGGCGGACTGCATGCCGCCGACGGTTGCCGTAGCGGCATCTGCTTCCCCTTGAGTCAGGACGCCGGCGCGCCAGGTCATGATGGCGACGTAGAGCGTCGTGCCGGCGGCACCGGCGACCTGCTGGGTGGTGCCGATGATGGCGCTGCCGTGGGAATAGAGTTTGGGCGGCAGGGAGCCGAGGCTGACGGTGAAGAGCGGCGTGAACATCAGCGCCAAGCCGATGCTGAGGACGATGTGGATGGCGAGCACCACCCAGACCGGGGTCGTCGTCGAAATGAAGGTCAGGCTCCACATCACGCCGCTGAACAGGATAGCGCCGGGGATGACGAGGCGGGCAGGGCCGTAGCGGTCGAACAGCCTGCCGACGAAGGGGGCACAGAGGCCCATGATCAGGCCGCCGGGCAGGAGGAGCAGACCGGTCGTGAGCGTTGTCTGGCCGAGCACGGACAGGAGATAGATCGGCAGCAGGATGAAGACGCCGAACATGGACATCATCAGGATCGCCATCATGCCGGCTGCGATCGTGAAGGTCTTCGTCTGCAGGGTGCGCAGATCGAGCAGCGCCCGCTCGTGCTTCTGGAGATGGATCTGCCGCCAGACGAAAATGGCGATGATGGCGGCACCTGCGGCAAGCATGACACGGGGATCGAGCGGCGTCGTGCCGGTTTCGGGCGCACCGAGCTCGCTGACGCCGAAGACGAAGCTGCCGAAGCCGATGGCCGAGAGCACGACCGAGATAACATCGAGCGGCGCCTTTGACGGCACGGTGACGTTCTCGATTTTCGAGGCGCCCAGCGCAAGGGCTGCGAGAGCGATCGGCAGCACCAGCAGGAAGAGCCAGCGCCAGTCGAGCGAGGAGAGGATGAGGCCAGAGATCGTCGGGCCGATGGCGGGCGCGACTGAGATAACGATCGATATATTGCCCATCGTCTTGCCGCGCGAATGCGGCGGTACGAGGTTCATGATCGTCGTCATCAGGAGCGGCATCATGATCGCCGTGCCGGAAGCCTGGACGATGCGGCCGACGACCAGCATCGGAAAGCCTGGGGCAAGGGCCGAAACCAGCGTGCCGGCGGAAAAGAGCGACATGGCGAGGATGAAGACAGGCCGCGTGTTCAGCCGCTGCAGGAGAAAGCCGGTCACGGGGATGACGACGGCCATGGTCAGCATGAAGGCCGAAGTCAGCCATTGGGCGGAGCTTGCGGGGATGTTCAGATCGGCCATCAGATGCGGGATCGCCACACCCATGATGGTTTCGTTGAGGATGACCACGAAGGCGGAGACGAGCAGCAGGCCGATCACCAGTCTGTTGCGCGCGCTGTGGTCTTCGACCGGCAGTTCGGCCTGTTCTTCGATCTCTGAAAGCAAAGGTTCACTGGTCATGGTGTTCCTGTATCCATATCTGAAAGAAAGGGTGCTGCCTTAAGACGAAAGTGCCGGGCTGATTGCGACACGGGGTATGCTTATTTCCTATGTCTCTATGCAGTCGGTCGGATGCGGGGCGAAATTTTGCGGGGCGTGTGACTGAGTTTCCGTTTCGATAGGACATGCCGTGTGGCACCCCCCTCTGGCCTGCCGGCCATCTCCCCCACAGGTGGGGAGATTGGCTGGGCGCACCGGTTTCCCCAAGCAATTGATGTCACAAACTGCGCCGCGCTGGTGATGTGCGAAGGTCAGGCCACTTGCCGATCTCCACCCTTGTGGGGGAGATGGCCGGCAGGCCAGAGGGGGGTGCCACACGGCATGAAAGATAAGAGTATTCACGACATAGCGCAAACACCAAGAAACCTACCTCACCGCACCGCAGGCAATCCCCATTCGTCCAGCGAAAAGGCTTCGGCTGGCAAGCGCATCTCCGAGAGAGCGACGGCGCGACGGCGCAATGATGTGGCGATGTAGGGGAGGGCCAAATTCATTCCGCTGATATCCAGCTTGAGCGGCAGCCCGTCGTGTGTGAGGCACTGCCTGTTTCCGGCGTCCTGAATTCCCGGCATCAGATCAAACCATTCGCAGCTCTCGCCGAGGACGGTTTCGACCTTGCCGAGCGAGATCTTTCCGGTTGTCTCATCGAATTTGAAAGAGGCAGCGCCATCGTCTGCCGGACGCCCGGCCGTGAGCCTGCGATAGCCGCCTGCCTGCCGGTAGGAGATGCCCTGAGCTTCGAGCTTGTTCCAGATCTTGACGCGAAGGGAGCCGTCACGGTCCCGCTGTTCCCGATAGTACCAGGGATAATGCCGCAACAAGCGGATCGTCGAGCCACTGATGGTCTCCAGCGCAATGTCGAAATCGGGTTGGGAAGGATCGGGATTATGGCTGCGGGTCGGTCTGAGCCAGAATTCCGCTGTCAGGATTTCCGACGGCGGGTCTATCTCCGCGGGGGCGATGGCGCGGCGGTCGAGGCTGGCGAGGCGGGTGTGATAGATCGGCACGTCATTGGGAGCGAGCAACCTTGTTTCGATGACGATACCGTCGTCGGTGACGCAGGTCTGCTCTCGCGCGATGAATGTCCCAGGCGAGGGCGATTTGCTCGCCGTTTCGCGCCATGTGCAGCGTTCCCCGGCAATGGTAGAAACTTCCGCGAGCGCCTGGGGCGCTTCTGTTTTCGCGGCGTCCGGTTTCCGATCGCGAAGGAGAAGTTCCAGGAGCGTGATCTGACCATCCGCCTGCCTGCTCCAGCGCAGAACGGGATCGTTGCTGTCCGGTCCGAAGCCGATGCTTTTCGTGCCGTCGCGCAGGGTCTCGCTCAGAAACATGCCGTCGTGATGGATAATGGTGACGGTCGGATCGACCGGCTTGCCGTTCTTGTCGAGCGCCTGCATGACGGCCACGTAGTCCGGCTGGACCGGGAAGGCATCGAGATTCGACTGCGCGACTGCGGCCTCGGTGAAGGCGATGCAGGCGATTGTGCCTGTTATTGCTGCTGTCTTCATGGCCTCTCGGATGTCAGAGCCGGCGCGCGTCATCGCGCCGCCGCCAGCAGATGACGGTTTTGCCGAGAAAATCAATGCAGTCTATGCCTTTGTCCTCAATGGACGCCCCCATCAATGAACGATGGTCAGCGCGGCAATGCCGGCCTCATCGGCGGCGCGCAAAAATGCCTCCCGGAATTGCTCAGGAGCGACGTCTCCACAGATGGCGTCAATGCAGGCTTTGACGGCGATCATATATTCCTCGCCATCATCGAAAGGCCAGTCCCGGATCAAGAGGTATGCGGCATCGCCGAGCGTACGCACGACGGTGTGCGTTTCCCGACCGCGCAAAACCAGCCCGACCGGCGCAAATGCCGATGATGTGTTCCAGCTCATTGTCCTCGACCCCTCAAGGCACGCAGATTGAGACCCTTAAACACACTATACGCGCGAATTATGAAATTCGGAATTGCGGAATGCGTGAATGTTGAGCACGTGACTTATTTACCGCGGACAAGGAAAGGGCGCTCTACGACCTCATGTCGGAGCGCCCTGTGGCTGCGTCGGCGTCAGTTGCG
>Ga0209758_1001489_pt1 | contig 27341 bp, 26 predicted proteins | sample AraplaMF_Col_mMF_FD_184258 | JGI IMG/M metagenome (GOLD analysis project Ga0209758, IMG submission 184258) | Arabidopsis root microbial communities from the University of North Carolina, USA - plate scrape MF_Col_mMF (SPAdes) (version 2) | ecosystem: Host-associated > Plants > Roots > Endosphere...
GGGCTTTTCAGCGATCTTGCCTCCGCTGAGAACAACACGCCCCGCAACTTGATCCTGTTCATTCCCGACGGGCTGCGCGCGCTGAAAATCACGCCCGAAACCGCACCGGCCATGGCCGAGGTCCGCGACAAGGGCGTCAACTTCAAGAACTCGCATTCGCTGTTCCCAACCTTCACCATGGCCAACGGCTCGGCGATGTCGACCGGTCACTACCTCGGCGACACCGGCGTGTTCTCCAACACGATCTGGACCAATTATACGTCGGTGCCCGCCGGCGACACCGTGGTCCCCTTCATCGAGAACGATGCCGTGCTCGGCGACATCGACGAGCATTTCAAAGGCGACTACCTCAACGAAGAGACCGTTTTGAAGATGGCCCGCGACAAGGGCCTGAGCACGGCGACGATCGGCAAGGTGGGCCCGGCCTACCAGTTCGATCACACGGATCATCCGGACAAGCCCGGCCGGCACTCGATCGTGATCGACGATTCCACCGGTGGCAAGAACGGCGTGGCGCTCTCGGACGAGATGAAGGACGCGCTGACCAAGGCGGGCCTTGCTCTTGCCGCACCATCGCGCGGCGACAACGGCAAGGCGGGCGACGCCAAGACGCCCGGCACCACGGTCGCCAACGTGGCGCAGCAGGCCTATTTCGCCGACGTCGCCACCAAAGTCGTGCTGCCGATGTTCAAGGCCCGCAACAAGCCTTTCGTGCTGGTGTTCTGGTCGCGCGATCCCGACGGCACCCAGCATAACCAGGGCGACAGCCTCAACCAGATCATGCCTGGTATCAACGGCCCGAGCACGATGGCGAGCATCAAGAACGTCGACAACAACCTCGCCCAGATCCGCAAGGCGCTGGACGAGCTCGGTCTCGCCGCCAGCACCAACATCATGATCCAGGCCGACCACGGCTTCTCCACCATCTCCAAGGAAAGCAAGACAAGCCCGTCGGCCAAGGTCAGCTATGACGACACGCCGAAGGACTTCCTGCCGATGGGCTTCGTCGCCCTCGATCTGGCCAAGGCGCTCGACCTGCCGCTGTTCGACCCCAACGACAAGAATGCGAAGGTCGAGGGTAACAAGCATCCGAAGGCCGGCAATGGCGTGCTCGGCAAGGATCCGCAGAAGCCCGACCTCGTCGTGGCCACCAACGGCGGCTCGGACCTGATCTACCTGCCGAACAAGGACAAGAAGCTGGCGGCGAAGACCGTCAAGGCGCTGCTCGAGCAGGACTACGTCTCCGGCCTGTTCGTCGACGACTCCCTCGGCCGTATTCCCGGCACCCTGCCGCTGTCGAGCGTCAACCTGCGCGGCAAGGCGGCGACGCCGACCCCGGCGATCGTCGTCAATTTCCGCTCCTATGCCAGCGAATGCGGCGAGGCGCCGACCAACTGCTCGGTGCAGGTGGCCGACACCGTGCTGCGCCAGGGCCAGGGCATGCATGGCAGCTTCAGCCGCGGCGACACCTACAACTTCATGGCCGCGATCGGTCCGGACTTCAAAACCGGCTATGTCGACGAACTGCCCGTGAGCAATGCCGACGTCGGCATGACGGCGGCCCAGCTCCTGGGCCTGCGCGGCTCCCACAATGGCGGCCTGGTCGGCCGGGTGATGTCGGAGGCCCTACCAAACGGCATCGTGCCGAAGGCGTTCAAGGCGGTCGAGAAGTCGAAGCCCTCCGAGAACGGGCTACAGACCGTGCTGAACCTCCAGCGCGTCGGCAGTCAGCGCTATTTCGACGCCGCCGGTTTTCCCGGGCGCACGCTGGGCCTGGAGCCGGACGCCGGCAAACAAAAAACGGCGGGGAAATAACCCCGCCGCTTCGTCGCGTCCTCGAAGAGGCGCGATGAATCACATGCCGATGTCGAAGACATTGGGCAATTGGCCCGCCAGAGGCAGCGCGGTGGCGCCGAGGAAAGTCGCCACCATCGCCATCAGACGACGGTTGTTCTGGCGCTTGCCGCGCATCTGGCCGGCGATCCACTCCAGCATCTCGCTGTTGACCTTGGAGGCATAGGACGGCGCCCAGCTCTCGATGTCGGTGTCCTGCGCCAGCGCGACATTGCGGGGCGGCACTTTCAAGCCCGAGGCGCTCGCGGCATAATGGGCGACGGCCTTGGTCAGCAAATCATCGAACCGGCCGCCATCGGCGCGCTCGGTCGCGGCTTCGTTGATCTCGAACAGCGCCTCGGCCTCGGCGCGGCTGACCGGCTGGTCGTTGACAGCCGTGGCGGTCAGGATGCGGGCACACCAGGCGGCATCATCGGCGTCGATGGTGCGGGAAAAGTGCACCCTGCCCTTGGTGGTCGGGCCCTCGCCCGTGATCACGCCGTCGCGCACGATGGAGAGCGCATGGGCCGCGGTATCGCGGCAGGACGGTTCGAGGGACGGCGATTGGACGGACTTCGGCAGTGCGGCAGACATAGTTCACTTCCAGATTTCTTCTGATCGCCAGCATTTTCATGCCGGCGTAAAGGGGTGGTTAATGATTCGATATGGGGATCGCGACTTTTCTCAATGGTTGCCGATTAGTCGCTGCGAAGACCGTTTCGGTTCCGGAGAGCGTCGGGCGGGCGTGATGCGGGTCATAAAAGGCATAATCGGGGCAATCGATACCGTGAAGCCCCGGGGGAGATGTTTCGCCGCCGGCGCCGCCGTAACAAAAACGTGCTCGGAAATCAGCCCTTCAGAGGAGGAATTCACATTTTACTTCAAGCAGTTCAGTTGCCGTTCACTTGAGCCCGCCAAGTGCCTATACTAAGCGCGACGACCAGATATTAATTCCCCAGCAAATTCAATGCGATGAGGTCAAACCATGACACTTCCAATCGGCGCTACCGCTCCCGACTTCGAAGCCGAGACCACTGAAGGGAAGATCAAGTTCCACGACTGGATCGGCAACAGCTGGGCCCTCTTGTTTTCGCACCCGAAGGACTTCACGCCTGTTTGCACGACAGAGCTCGGCGCTCTCGCCAAGTTGAAACCGGAATTCGACAAGCGCGGCGTCAAGCTGATGGGCCTCTCTGTCGATCCGGTCGACCGCCATGCCAAATGGTCCGAAGACATCAAGGAGACTCAAGGCGCGGCCCCGAACTACCCAATGATCGGCGATACCGATTACAACGTCTCGAAGCTGTATGGCATGCTGCCCGCCGCGATCTCAGGTGATCCTCTCGTTCGCACGGCCGCCGACAACCAGACCGTCCGCAACGTCTTCATCATCGGGCCGGACAAGAAGATCAAGCTGGTGCTGGTCTATCCGATGACCACAGGACGGAACTTCCAGGAAATCCTGCGCGTCATCGACTCGCTCCAGCTCACTGCCAAGCATCGCGTCGCGACGCCTTCCGACTGGAAGCAGGGCGAGGACGTCATCATCGCGGGCTCGGTCTCCAACGACGAGGCCAAGACGATCTACCCGCAGGGTTGGAAGGAGCCGAAGCCCTATATCCGGATCGTGCCGCAGCCGAAATAGCCAACCGTCATTCCCGGGACGGTCCACAGGACCGAACCCGGAATCTCGAGATCCCCCGGTGCGCAATTGCGCACCTGAGGTCTGGTCCTTCGAACCATCCCGGGATGACCTCGCTTGGATCAGGCCGCCTGCACCCGATCACCAGCCCTGGCATGCGACGCCGGATCGAGTTGGCGAATGCGGGCATCGCTCTCGGCAGGACCTATCCGCACCCGATCGTCATCACGCCAGGGGACGCGAGCGCGCGCTCGCTGCCTATGCAAGGATCCGCAAAGGTTGAGCGTTGCTTTGACACAATTATGAAACCCGCTATCGTCATCACTCCATGCAAACCGTGGGGGACACGATATGGACGACGATAAGCCGATCACCGAGCAGGCGATGGAGACGATCACCACTGCCGTCGAAGCGACCAAGGACGCCGCCGTCACGGCCGTGAAGAAGGTGAAGAAGGCCGCCAAGAAGGTCGCGAAGAAAGCTGCGCCCAAGAAGGCAAAGAAGGCTTCCAAGAAGCAGGCCAAGAAGTCGTCAAAGAAGGCTGCGAAGAAGTCGTCGAAGAAAGCCGCCAAGAAATCCGTGAAGAAGGCCGCCAACAAAACCGCGAAAAAGACAACCAAGAAGAAAAAGAAAGCCAAACGCTGATCGCAGCTCGAGAACCTGTCCGGGGCGGGCGCGCCCCGGAGATTTCTCCTACTCTCTACGTTTTGACGCACGCCGGCCCGGGTGGTGCTTTCCGTTCGGGTCGCGAAACTCGCTGCGATGGCCGCGCCGGTCTTCGGCGTTGAAGCGGCGCCGCTTCGCAGGTGAGCCGAACGCCTTGATCACCTTCCTGCCATTGACTTTCTTGATGACGTAGCCGCCCTCGGTCATCGAGAACGGGGCCTTCAGCGTTCCCTTGTGGTCGAACTTGGTGCCGCGGGGATGTTTGAAGGGTTCGAACCAGGACGGATAAACGAAATTCGACATCGGAAAACCGCCGACGACGAAGGCGTCCTCCTCCACCGCGTCGCAGACTTCATAGGCGTATTGGGTGTTGCGGTTCTTGTCGGCCCAGAGATTCGCCATGGGATCGAGCACCATCTCGAACAGTTCGTGCGAGGCCGCCATGCTGACCGGCTCGTCGCCCAGCGACTTGACGAAGATCTTCGAGATCGGCTGGCCACGATGGGTCAGCTCGTGGCGCCCGAGCATGTTCTTGTGGGAGGCGTCGTCGAAATAGACGAGCTGCCAGTCGGTCGCCTTCGGCTTGCGCGCGACATAGAGATCGACAGGATAGCCCCACACCGGCAGGAAATGCTCGTCGTAGCACTTCTGCAGTGCCGCGGTGAGCTGGTCCATCACGCGGTCGTCGAGCGTCGCCGTGGCGTAGTTGATGCAGGCAATCCGGACCGGCTTCATGGACCTGCCGAGCAGTGCGCGTCTCGCCTTCTTCATGGAAATCACCGTGTGAAAGGGCCGCTGAAATGCGATCAGCCTAACACGATGCACCCTGCACGTCAGGGATGTATTCCTGCAAGCCCGCCTATGCGCCGAAACGGCGGTTGACCACAAACACCGCAGCCGCGCACAGCGCCATGCCCGCGATCGCGACGGCATCGAGCTTTTCCCCAAACAGCAGATAGGCCATCAGCGCCGTCACCGCAGGCACCAGATAGAACAGGCTCGCGACCGACGTTGCCGCGGCATGGCGGATCAACCAGTACAACAGGCCGATCGAACCGATCGAGAGCGCGACCGCAAGCCAGGCCAACGCAAGCACGAACTCCCGCGTCCAATGCACGACCCGGTCCTCGAACAGGAAGGCGCCGATGGTGAAGAAGATCGTGACGGCGACATATTGCACGAGATTGCCGGCGCGCCAGTCGATGTGGTTGCAGAAGCGGCGCTGATAGAGCGTGCCGAGGGTGATGCTGATCAGCGCGACCACCGAAGCGAGCCAGCCGAGCCCGGCCTCCCCGGTCATGGGGCGATTGTGCAGGATCAACGCTACGCCCCCGAGCCCAAGCAGCAGGCCGCCCCATTGCACCGGCGTCACTTTCTCGCCGAGCCACCGGTTGGCAATGGTCGATGTCAGGATCGGCTGAAGGCCTGGAATGAGCGCGGAGAGTCCTGCCGGGATTGAGTGCGAGATCGCGATCGCGGTGCCGCCGAGATAGAAGCCGTGGACGAGAATGCCGGCGACGGCGCTATGGGCGATACCGCTGCGATCCGGCCATTTCGGGCGGGCGACGACTGCGATGATCGCCATCAGACCGACCACCAGCGCCATGCGGATGGCGAGATAGGTCAAGGGATCGGCGTTGTTGACGACGTATTTGGTGCCGATGAAGCCGGTGCTCCAGAGCAGGACGAACAGCACCGGCGCCGCCCTCGCGGCCAGATGATCTTGATTATGATTCATTGCCGTCCTCATTGCCCGAGCGGAGGGCGGTGCGGCAATGCGAATTTCCAATGTTGCGCTGCGACGGAGGCAGCACTCAGATCAGCCGATTACCATTCTTCCGGACAGGGATTGATGATCTTCCAGAGCTCGACCCCGTTCTTGATCTTCTTCATGTCGGTGGTGAGCCCGCCGTTGCGGCGGATCCAGTCCTTCACCGTATCAGGGTAGTAGGACATCAGGTCGGACGTCCCTTCGGCGCTGGTGACCTTGATTCCGAAGGTGAAGGCCTTGTCGTAATAGGCCTGGTGGAAGCCAAGGCTCGCGCGCGGGGTCACGCAGATCTTGTTCATCGGCACAATGCCGAGCACCAGTGTGCAGGCCGAGTTGCAGATGCCATCGATGATCACGCGCTCGCCGGTGTCGCGGACGCGCTTGTACTTGGCTTTGTACTCCTCGACATAGCCGCCATGGTCGCGGGTGATGTGCAGCTCCGCCCGCGCAGGCGCGGCGGCGACGAAGAGCAACAGCAGGCTGAGGAGCGTGATGCGCATGACGGCGTAACGGCGAAACCCTTGCAGGAACGAACCGGCCTCGAAGACACCCAACGAAACCCAAAGTGGCCGACAGCAGGAATCTTTGGCCGGATTCTCTTTGGCCATACTTGTGTGGGGAATTCGTTAAGCATCTCGAAAAGGCCAAAAATGGGCAGCCTTCCACCTCATTTTCCGGCATTTCTGTCACACCCACCCGGGAATCTGCGGGATTAGTCCTGATTTCCGCATTCCGGACGGGTGCCCCGGCGTCCCGAAATCGCTATAGATGACTGACCAATTCGCGGGTTTCCGGAGAATCGAGATGAGCAAGTTGACGCTTTTGGCCGCGGTTGCCGCCCTGTCGGCGGCAATCCTAGCCCCCGGCTTCGCGGAGGCGCGGGTGTATCACCGGTATCACCGCTACTACGCCAATCCGCTGCCTTACCCGATCAGCTATCTGCACAATTACGGCCCGGGCATCACCCCCGGCACCTTCGCTTTTTACGACGGCCCCTCGACCAACCACTGCTATCAGAGCGCGGCCGCCTATGTCGGCCAGGACCGACGGCGGCACCCCTGCTACTGAGGGGCGCCGCGGCGTCCTTTTGCGGGCAGGAGCCCTAGCCGGCGGCACCCGACATCAGCACCTGCTTCTCGATCTCGTAGACGGGCAGCTTGACGAGGTCCTTGCCGACCTCGCCGCGGAGCGCCCTGCGCACCGCGTCCGAATAATCGCTGCGGATCATGCCCAGCGCGCGCGGTGAGGCCACCATGGTCAGCGCCGAGGTCTCGCCGGCGCTGAGCGCGGTATCGAGACGTTCGGCGAGACTTCGCAGGAAGGTGCGTTCGGCCTCATCGTGCCAGTCGGTCTGCTCCGCCGAGCTGCGGGCGCCGCCCACCGCCGCATGCAGCCTGCCGGGCGCATCGGTCCCTTGCGCTGACGTCGACGGGTTGGCCTGCTCGCGAACCTCCCTGGTATGAAGGTTCGGAAACATCTCATCGCCGAGATTTTCCAGGATGAGCGCCTTGCGTCCGTCGCACACGACGAGCCAGTCGCCCTTGTCGATCCTCATCTTGTTCATTGCACAGCTCCCAAACAACCGCCGTCTTGCTTCCAACCGGCGCGGACGCGCCGATCCGAATGCGCTTCGAATTCCTCGAAAGACGAGCCACCCGACCAGACTAGGGAGGAAGCCGGGCGTGCGAATTGCGCAGGATCAAGTCCAGGGCGATGCCACACCCTTGGCGATCGGCGCCCACCAGGGACAGGCTGACCATGCTTTCGGGACCACGGCGGACTGGCTGAAGGTTTGTTCATCAGCCTTACATTTCGATCCCGCCACAATTTGATCCGAACAACTTCGATATTCTGTAATGCGTAAGCGGAGGAAGACATCATGAAGCTTAAGATCGGCCTTGTCGCCGCGTCTGTATTCGGTGCTTTTGTGGCATCGTCGACGACCGCATCGGCCATGCCCGTCGCGCCCGCCCCTGCAGCACCGCAGGTTTCCAACGTCCAGCAAGTCCGTATGGTCTGCAACGCCTGGGGACGTTGCTGGTGGCGGCCGAACTATTACGGTTACGGTTACGGTTATGGTCCGGGCTACTACGGACCGCCCCCCTATTACGGCCCACGTTATTATGGCCCGCGCTACTATGGCTATTACGGCTATCGCCGCTGGTAAGATTTGAAGGGGCCCTCGGGCCCCTTCGCTCTTGCGAGACGATGCAGGCGTCGATGTCCACGGATTTGGAGCAATTCCCAAACTGATCTAGGTCAAGAGGCTCATTTCATTGATCTCAGAGGACCGTCAGCCGATGAGCCGCGACCGTTGAACGGTGGCATCGGTTCGGCAGCTTCGTGACGTGAGAGGTCCGCAATCCTACGGCCCAGAATCCGGGTTTACTGAATCGTCGTGTTTCGCCATTGATAGCCACGTATCGACGTTCATTTCATTGTCACATTGCAACATCCGGCCAGGCGCATGTTCTTCGACGCTCTCGCCCCTTCATCCGCCCTCCAACTGATCAGGTTTACCGATGTCGACGCGTTTCGACCGGCTGAGTCGTTGGAAGACGCCCGGAGTATTCCTCTGGACGTCGCCAATTTCGCCGCTGCGCGAGCGATCGTGAACCTGCCGGCGTGCCGGATCATCGTCGCGAGGTCGTTTGCGCGCATCCTGGAGACCACCTATCGCGCACCAGGCGGCATGGTGATCCTGCCGATGAGCGACGATCTGCGCGCCAGTTCGAGCGGGATGGAGATCGACTCGCGCTTCTTCATCGCCCTGCGCGGCAATCATCATTGCCATTTCGTCGAACCTCAGATCAATCATCATGCCCTGATCATGTTCGCGCCGACACTCAGGGATCGCGGCTGGTTCGATCGCGCTGACTCATTGTGGGTCCGCATCGCGGACTCCGCCGCTCATCTCTACGCGCGGCAGCTCGTGCAAGACATTCTCAGGACCGCATCGGTCGAACCGCACATGTTCGAGACCAGCGAAGCCGCAGCGCATCTCCAGGAAGGCCTGCTGCTTGCCCTCGACGATCTGTTTCAGATTGACCCATTGTCGGAGCCCAGCGCGCCGAGCGCAGGCGCGCGATCTGCGCGACTTGTGCAGCAGGTCGACGACTACGTCACGGCCTATCCGACCGCGCCGATCTATACCGCCGATCTCGCCGGTGAATTCGGCGTCTCGGTCCGTACGCTCAGTGGCGCGGTGAGCAAAGTGCGCGGCATGAGCCTGCACCAATACATCCGCCTAAAGCGGCTGTGGGCCACCCGCATGCAACTCCTCAGGAGTGGTGGCGCCTCGGTCGCCACGTGTGCGCGCGCCCATGGTTTCCACCATCTCGGCGAGTTTGCCGCGGCCTACCGTGCAACCTTCCACGAAACGCCTTCGGAAACACTCGCGCGTGCGCGAAGACCTGGTCTTTCGGCGAACTGACAACAGTAACCGCACTGCGAATCGCCTGCCCTGGCCTCGTGAGGCCGTACGGATTGCGGCGGCCAGCCCGCGACGGCTTTGCGAAATGGCGCGCTCGGAAGGATTCGAACCTCCGACCCTCGGAATCGAAATCCGATGCTCTATCCAGCTGAGCTACGAGCGCCCTGGCCCCGGGAGTTGGGCCGTAACCGAAGCGTCATGGTCATCCACTGGCAGGCCAGCACGTCGGCGACGTTCGGATAGGTTCGAATTAGCAGAGCGGACGGACAATAAAAAGCCCTCTCCGCCTGAATCGAGGCGGCAAAGGCGCAGCTACCAAGTCGTGTTGAAAAGGCCGAAATGCGGCTGCTGTGCGACCAGCATCATCGGCTGGCCGCGCTGCGGTGCCGGATGCGTCCGTGCCACCCTGCGCCTGGGCTGAGCCGGGGCCTGAACCTGCGGCTTGGCACCGGCCTTCGGCGTGAGTTGGGCGAATGTCTCGCGCACCCGCGTCTTCGCAGACATGTCGGCCAGCACATCTGCCTGCGCCGGCGGCTGGGCCGGTGCGACGGCCGCCGTCTCGACCACGGGCGCGGCAATGGTCGGCTGGCTGGTGTCGAGCACCACACGATCGGGCAGATGACGGTCGGATCGAATCCGGATCAGTGGCTGGTCATAGCCTGTACTTGCAACAGCCTGCGGCGCCGGCAACGCAGGCCAGACGAAATTAGCTGCGAACAACAGTGCGAGCAGCGCTCCACCAACGAAAATGAAATACCGAAAGATGGGCATTGGCCACGCTCCGCCCCCCGCATCCCCGCGTGGGCTTTTCGCCTTAACCGGCGATCCTTTAATTGGTTCCTGCGCCCAGCCTTTGGTTCAAATGGCAACGCCAAGATTTTGGCCAAGAGGCAAGGACGGTAACTTTTCCGCTAGCGGAAAGGCAGCCCTTTAGACGCGTCGCGCCGTGACCAGCGAACACTTCGCCTGATCGGCGTTCACGTTGACGAATCCGACGGGGACGCGTGCAAAGGTCTTGCGGCTCTTCATGCCGACGGTGTCGGTCAGCACACGACTGCGGTCGGTCAGATGGCTACCGTCGCGTCGCGTGAAAGCGCAGACGATCTCGACATCCTTTATGGCATAATCGTTGTCATTTCGGAGGGTGAAGGTCACTAGCGCTTTCGAGCCGAGCCCGCCGCGGCGCCAGGTCTGCGACGAGATCCTCATCCGGTCGAGACTGGCGACCTCCGCAGCGGAGGTATTCGAGACAGTTGTGGGGGAAGGCGGTTCGACACTTGCCAACGCCAATTTCACCGGCCTGGTTGGCGCGACGTTGGCCTCGGAGGGCGGCATCAGCAACCAAACGGCACCGCCAACTAAGATTGCCGCCAGCAGCCACAAAACCCCTCGCGGGAACCAAATGCTTCCGCGCCCGGGCCGCAGGCAATCCTCGCTCTTCCTTGCGAAGCTTCCCAGTCCGATCTGACCAAGCCCTGCGCGCATCAGTGCGTCACCCGCCTCCTTCTTCAATCCACCACACGGACCAAGGTTCCCGCAAGCGCGCGAATCTCGGATAGGAGCACTGGTGGCGATTGTCGATCAGGATCGCTAACATGCGGTGCAACATCGCCAAGCTCCTGTCGGGAAGGAATTGAAATGCCAGTCGTCGTCACCTGGGATCACGTCCATCTGCGCAGCCCCGATCCGGAAGCGACCGCGATCTGGCTGCGGGATATCCTCGGCGGCGAGATTGTGCACGCGCCGGGGCGCATCGACGTCAATCTCGGCGGTGCAAGGATATTCATCGCGCCACTGGACGGCGACAGCGAAGTCAGCCCGCCACCCCCGCACCCCCATCAGGGCCTCGACCATTTCGGGCTCACGGTGAAAGACATCGATGCCGTCGCCGACGAGATCAAGGCCAAGGGCGTGGTCTTCACGCGGGAGCCGACCACGATCCGGCCCGGCGTCCGCATCTGCTTTATCCGCGGTCCCGAGGGCATCTCCATTGAGCTGCTCGAGCGCGACAAGAAATACAGCTGACGCGGACCCTAAACGCGCCGGACCGGCGTGTTGCCGCGCTAAGTCATACTACCCGGCATAAAGCAGCGGATGGTCACGCCCATATAGCCGTAGATCGGCCATACCATGGTACGACCGACCCGATTGGGCTCCGAGATCACCGCCTCCTCGGGCACGTCGACCCAGACCAGCTCCTGCTGTTTGCCTTCGATCGCGTAGCCGAGGCGCGGGATGCGGACACGATAGTGCCTGTCCTTGCTCTCCCAATCGGAGTCCGAGATCGCCGAACCGTCGGCATCCGAGCAGCACGGCCCCTTGCCGCTGCGCAAGCCGTCGAACCAGGCCTTCAGCTCGGCGTTGGTGTTGACGAACTGGCCGCGGTCGCGTGCGTGCCCGCGAGGGGCAAGCAGCGCGATCAGCGTCAACGCGCAAGCAAGACCTGCCGCGCTTCGCCACCGTTTGGGACGGCCAATACGTCGTCGTTGTGTTTCGCAATTCGTGGGACGCGCACTGTACAGACGCGGCTCATCGCCGCCGGAATCGATCCAGTTGCTCACGTTCGTCTTGCTCCAGCACCCCGCGGCCAGTGCAACAATGGTTATGCATTTCGCGGGCCAACTCTGATTCGCAACGACTGGCCTCGCTGCATGATCAGATCGTCATGTCAGCGTCACAGACAAGACGGGACAATTACGGTCGGCCCAAAGGGCGCACGACATCCCTGCCAGTAACGCGTTGCGCGAGGGATCACGCTTTGGCATAAAAGCTTCACCGGTTACGCCAATGGGCGACGGCGGCCGGCGGACGGGACGTTATGAAGAACGGCCTCTATTCGATTCACGTGAGCCTGCTCGATGGTCGAGTCGGCAAGGGTAGCGGCGTGATTGTTTTTCGCGACGGCAAGATCGTTGGCGGCGATGCCTACCTCTATTACACCGGCAGCTACGTCGTGAAGGACGAGCACACCTTCAAAGGCGAGGTGCTGGTGCAACGGCACACCTCGCCGCGGGGCGATGATAATCCGCTGTTCGGCGGCCCTGCCCCGGTCGGCATCGGCGTGAGCGGGACCTACACGGACACCCGCGCAGAGATGACCGGCACCGCGCTGGTCGGCAAGGCCAGCCTGATTTTCGGCGCCACCCTGCACAAGCTCGCAGAGGTCGACTAGAGTTTAGGCAAACGCTATTCGGCGGCCTGCTCCAGCGGCGCAGTGCGCGGCAGGATCATCTGGATACGCGTACCACCACCTGGCTCGGAATCGAGGTCGAGCCGCCCGCCAAGCCGGTTGGTGACGATGCTGTAGACGATATGCAACCCGAGGCCGGTGCCACCCTGGTCCCGCCGCGTCGTGAAGAACGGATCGAAGGCGCGGCGGCGCACGTCGAGGCTCATGCCGCAACCATTGTCGGAGACGATGACCTCGACATTGTCCTTGCCGCTCTCGCGCACCTTGATGTCGATGGTCCCCGGACGCCCGTCCGGGAAGGCGTGCGCCACCGAGTTCAGGAACAGATTGGTCAGCACCTGGCCGTACGGGCCGGGATAGCTATTCATGGTCAAATTGGGCTGGCATTCGACGTTGAGCGTCAGGTTCTGCTTGCGCAAACCCGGACGCAGGCTCATCACCACCTGCTCGGTGAGATCGGCGAGATCGAAGCTGCGCTGGTCCGAATAGTTGCGGTCGGCCGCGACCTGCTTGAACGACTGGATCAGCTCGGCCGCGCGATTGAGGTTGGAGACGAGCTGCGAGGACGCATCTCGGCTGGTGTTGAGGTAGTCGTTGAGCGTCGAGCGGCGAAGCTCGCCGCGCTCGACCTCAGCGCTGAACATCGCGGTCTTGCGCTCGAGCGCAGAGGCAACCGTCAAGCTGATGCCGACGGGATTATTGACCTCGTGGGCGACGCCGGCGACCAGGCGTCCGAGCGCAGCGAGCTTCTCCGCTTCGATCAGCGAGGCCTGGGTCTCGCGCAGATTGCGCAGCGCAGTCTCGGCAGCATCCTTGGCTTTCCGCATCTCCTGCTCGCCCCGCTTGCGCTCGCCGATGTCGAGCGCCACGGTGACGATCCGCTCGATCTCGCCGGCGGCATCGAGCAGCGGCAGCTTGTTGACGAGCCATTGCCGCATGTTGCCGGAGGCGTCCTGGTACTCCTCCTCATAGAAGCCGAGACCTTTGCGCAAGCTGAGTACGCGCTTGTCGTTCTCGTCAGTCTTCGCCGCGCCATAGCGCGACATCAGATCCGCGGTGGTGCGGCCGAGGGCGTCGCCGGGCTCGATACCGAAGATGCCGGCCATGTAGCGGTTCATCAGCACGTAGCGAAGATTGCGGTCCTTGACGTTGATGACGGCAGGCACGGTGTCGATGACCTGCTGGAGCAGGCGCCGGCCTTCGGCGATGGCGTCTTCCGCCCGCTTCTGATCGGTGATGTCGCGCAACGTGCCCTCGTAGCGGACGATCCTGCCCTGCTCGTCCCGCACGCCGGTCGCGCTATCGGAGAGCCAGAGGATGTTGCCGCCGCGCTGGCGAACCTGATACTCGAACTCGCGCACCATGCCGTCGCGGTGCATCAGCCGCTGGTATTCCTCGCGCGCCGCGGGATCGACGTAGATGGTGTGAGCGATGTCGCTGATGCTGTCGATCAGGTGCTGCGGGCTATCATAGCCCATCATCCGCGCCAGCGCCGGATTGGCGTTGAGGAGATCGCCTGATGGCGTCGTCACGTAGATGCCGTCGATCGAGCCCTCGAACAGCTTGCGATAGCTCTCTTCGGCCAGCCGCTGCTCGGTGAGCGCGCGCACCGCCGCCTCACGAGCCGTGTCGGCCTCCTCCAGCGCGCGTCGAAACACCTCTGCGGCGCGCGCGATGTCGCCGATCTCGTTGCCGAGGTCGGCCGAGGGGATCGAGGCGTTCTTCTCGCCTGCCGCAAGCGCGCGGATGGAGCGCGCGATCTTGGCCAACGGACGCACCGTCCGCCGCACCACGAACCCGGCCGCGAGGATGCCGATCAGCACGCCCATGCTGCCGAGCACGATGCTCTGCCAGCGCGCCTCCGCAAGCGTTCGGGCGAAGTCGCGCGAGAGCACATGGCCACGGCGGTCGCTGACGTCACGAAGCAATTCGGTAACGCGGCCGATCAGCCTCCCCTCCGTTCCCAGCACCTCGCGGTCGATATCGGCGATCTGCCGTTCGCGGACGGCGACTGCAATGATGGCCTCGGCGTAATTGTTCACGGCCGATTTCAACTTGCCATCAGCAATATCCATCGTCCGCATACCCTGCGCGGCCTGCTCGGCAGCAGATGGATTGCGCGCGAGCAGCCCGAGCGCAATCCGGCTCTGCGCCTCCGACAGCCGAGCGGCGAGATCACGATCCCCGCTTTCGGAGACCGCCGCATCGAACTGGTCGCGCAGCGGCGGCAACCCGGCGAGCAACTGCGCACGGCGATCGATCAGGGTCGAAATCCGCTCCAGCCCGCTGCGGTAAGTCGCCAAGCGCTCGGAAACCCCGTCGATCATGTCCTGCTGTTCGGGGGCGAGCTCGATGCGGGTCTTCTTGAGGATCTCGCTCAGGGTCGAGGCGGCCTCGCCGACCTGCTTGAACTGGATGCCCGCGCCGGGATCGGTGACGAAGTCACGTGCGGCGAGCCGCAAATCGTTCATGCGGCGGTCGATGTCTTCGGCGAGATCGCCGACGCTTTGCAGCCGCTGAAGCTCGGCGAAGGTGGCATCGATATGCCGGATCGCGATCACGCTGGCGGTCGAGGTGACGATGATCACCGCCAGCACCAGGATGAAGCTGCCGAACGTCATCTGGCCGATCGACAGCGAAAATGATCGCTTCGGCGGCGGATTCGGTGGCGTTTCGACGGGCATTGGGGCGGAACCGGACTCCATATGTCCCCAATATACGCTGTATCGCCCCTCCGGGGGAACATGCCTGCGCCGGCTGGAAGGGGCTGTCTTTCATGATGGTTTAGCGACCGCTGGGCCCCTCGCCGGGATCGTCATGGCCGCAACGCCAAGGACGACGCAGGCGAGGCGAGCGCGACCAGCAGCGCCAGCTCCTAGCGCGTCTGCGTCCATTAATACTTCGCCGGATATCGAAGTGTCCTAGACTAGCCCACAGCGCCAACGTCGAACACCTCGCCGTCGTAGCCGGCCTCGCGGGGAATGCGCAGCTGCCGGCCGCTCTCGGTCTTGGTCATGACCGGCATCACCGTGACGATCGACAGGCCCCTTGCATGGTCGAGCGCGGCGCTCACGCTCGGCTGCTTGGCAAGCCGGATCAAGTTGCGCGTGGTTGGGAACGGTAGCTTGAAGCGGCCGCTCTCGCCGCCCTCTACCGCCTCGCGCGCGGACACCCAGATCGAATCGGTCGACTCGCGGCCGTCATGCGCGCCGAGCTGGTCGGGCGGCGCGGCCGCGAGGAAAAACCAGGTGTCGAACCGCTTGGGCATGCCCTCAGGCGTGATCCAGTGCGCGTAGGGCACGAGCGTGTCGAGTGCGAGCTGAAGGCCGTTGTCGTCGAGGATTTTCAGGAAGCTGATCTTGTGCTCGTTCAGCGCGACGCGATGCGCGTCGGCGATCTCGCCGGCGCGTTTGGCATCAACAGGCGCGTTCGATCCCTTTGCGCGCGCCAGCAGGATGCCGCTCTCTTCAAACGTTTCGCGGATCGCGGCGATGCGAAACCCGCGGTCGGCTTCGCTTAAGCCTTCGCCGCCCGAATAGAGATCGGCGCGAGCGACGATCTCCTGGTCGCCGGCATCGACGCTGCCACCGGGAAACACCAGCGCGCCCGAGTTGAACTCGATCTGATGATGGCGAACCATCATAAAGATCTCGACTTCGCCGCGCCCGTTGCCGTCGGCCTTCGCGCCATCGCGCAGCAGGAGGACCGTCGAGGCCGGGCGTGATGCTGATGTCTCGGCCATGCAGCTAACCTGCCGCGCTCGATTGCGGGCCGAGATCGGCGCGCTTGTCGAAACGGGCGACGCGCGACAAGAGGTAATCGACCTCGGCCTTCGCGGTTGCCGTGATCGTCGCGCCCGGCTTGCGCTGCGCGCTGGAGGCGATGATGCCGCGCTTCTGCAGCACGTATTTGCGGATGGTTAGGCCGACACCGGGCTGCTGCTCGTAGCGGATCAGCGGCAGATGGGCGTCGAACAGGTCATGCGCGGCATCGCGCTTGCCGGCCTTGGACAGGTTAACGACGTCGATCAAAAGCTCGGGGAACGCATAGCCGGTCATGGCGCCGTCGGCACCGCGCTCCATCTCGAAATCCAGGAACGTGCCGCCGTTACCGCAAAGAATCGAGAGCGGCCGCAGCGAGCCGTCCTTCTGGAAGCCGCGCAAGGTCGTGATCTTCTCCAGGCCCGGCCAGTCCTCATGCTTGAGCATCACGCAGTTCGGATTGTCCATGACGATCTTGCGGATCACGGATGGTGTGAACACCACCTGCAATGTCAGCGGATAGTCCTGAAGCACCCAGGGCACATCGGGGCCGATCGCCTCGGCCGCCTGCTTGAAATAGCCAACGATCTGGTCGTCGGTGCGCAGGCTTGGCGGCGGCGCGATCATTACGCCCGCCGCGCCCGCGTCCATCGAGGCCTTCGCCAGCGAGCGCATGGTGGCAAAGCCCGGCGCCGAGACGCCGACGATCACCTGCATCTTCTTCGCACGCTTGATGAAGCGCACCGCAACCTGCTCGGCTTCCGTGGCGTCGAGCTTTGGCGCTTCACCGAGGATGCCGAGCACCGTGACGCCGTCGCAGCCGACCTCCTCGTAGAAATCGGTCAGACGGTCGATCGAGCGTTCATCGATCCGGCCGTCGTCATGGAACGGCGTCGGCGCGATTGCGAAGGTGCCCTTGGCGTCTGCGGTGAGCTTCATCAGTCTCTCTTTCTAAGTCATTCCGGGGCGTGCGAAGCACCAGCCCGGAATCCATTTATCTGCTACGCGTGCTGTACCATGGATCCTCAGATGCGTAATTGCGCATCATAGTTCACGCTTCGCGTGCCCCGGGATGACGGCGGCCTAAAACCGCCGCGCCCCCATCTTGATCTGCTCCTCGGAGAAGAATATCTCCTTGGCATGGCCGACGATGTCCTGGGCGTTCCAGCCCGTGTGCGGCGGTTTCCAGCCTTCCATCTCCATCATCCGCATTTCGCGCACGCCGCGGGGCCCGGACACGCCCAGCACCTTGCCGGTCTGGTCGCCCGACAAATCGCTGACCATGTATAGCACGGCGGGCGCGATCCCGTCCGGCCCCAGCGCCGCACCGGGGTTCTCCTTATAGCGGGGCAGGTCTGCGGTCATGCGGGTCAGCGCGCCCGGGGCGAGCGTCCAGATCCGGATGTTGTACTTGCGGCCCTCGATGGCCAGCACGTTGGATAGGCCCCAGATGCCGCCCTTGGCCGCGCCGTAATTGGTCTGGCCGAAATTGCCGATCAGGCCCGAGGTCGAGGAGGTGTTGACGATGACGCCGCCACCGTTTTCCCGCATCCAGCGAAACACCGGCATGGTGCAACAAAAGGTGCCCTTCAGATGCACCTTGATCACCTTGTCCCAGTCGGCCTCGCTGGCCTTATGAAAGGTCTGATCGCGCAATATGCCGGCATTGTTGACCAGGATATCGGCGCGGCCGAAATGCTTGATAGCGTCGTCGAACACCGATTGGCCGCCCTCCATGGTCGAGATGTCGGCGCCGTTGGCGACCGCCTTGCCGCCCTCGGCCTTGATCGCGTCGACCACCTGCTGTGCCATCGACTTGTCAGCGCCGGATCCGTCGCGAGGTCCGCCGAGGTCGTTGACGACGACCGAAGCCCCTTCCCGCGCGAACAGTTTGGCGTAGGCCTCACCGAGCCCCCCGCCCGCGCCGGTGATCAGCGCAACCTTGCCGTCGAGTAGTCCCATGGTGGCTTCTCCCTGTTTTATTGTTGTCATTCCGGGACAGCGCGCAGCGCTGAACCCGGAATCCAGAGGTCGTAGCGCGAGATTCCGGGTTCGCGCTTCGCGCGCCCCGGAATGACAGCGAGGCCTAACCCAGCACCGTCTTCCCGTTCTTGATCACCGTAACCCCGCGCGACTTCACCTTGGCTTCGAACGAGACCACGTTGCCGTCCTTCCAAAGGTCCATCGTCACGGTCTCGCCGGGATAGACCGGTGAAGAGAACCGCGCGACGTGCTGGCGGAAGGCGGACGCGTCATAGTCGGCATAGGTCTGGAGCACGCCCCGACAGGTGATGCCGTAGGTGCACATGCCGTGCAGGATCGGCCGCGGGAAGCCGGCTTTCTTCGCGAACTCGGGATCGGAGTGCAGCGGGTTGCGGTCGCCGCACAGGCGATAAACCAGCGCCTGATCGGGGCGCGTCGTGATGTCGATGGTCTTGTCGGGCGCGCGCGACGGAATCTTGTGCGGATCGGGCTGGGTCAGGTTCGGCCCGCCAAAGCCGCCATCGCCGCGGGCAAAGCGCGAGGCGACGAGGGTCGCGAGCTTCTCACCCTTCTCGTTCTTCAGCACGGTCTGGTGGCTGATGACCACGCCCTTGTCTTTGCCCTTGTCGTAGACTTCGAGCACGGAGGAGTCAGCGGTGATGTTGGCGGCGACCGGCAGCGGCTGGTGGAAGGTGATGTCGCGCTCGCCGTCGACCACCATGACGCGGTTGAGGTTCATTTCGCCAGGACCCGAACCCCAGGCCGCAACGGAAGCAAAGGTCGGCACCACCTTCAGCGGCCGCGGGGTCAGCGTGCCCTCGTTGACGAAGGCGAGCTCGTTCTCGTCCATGGGATCGGCGCCGAGGCCGATGCCATAGGCGTAGAGCATCACTTCGCGATCGCCGTAGGCATATTTCTGGCCGAGGTTCTTCAGGCTTTTCAGTTCTTCGTATCTGGCGGACATTTTGTTTGTTTCCTCCCGAATGTCTTCGGCACCGCCAGTTGAAGAGCCCTCTCCGCTTGTGGGAGAGGGCAGCGAGGACGGTGCAGCAAACTCATTTGGTGAGGGGTTGCTTCCGCAGTGAAAGTCCTTCCATGGAGAAAGACCCCTCATCCGGCGCTTCGCGCCACCTTCTCCCAAAAGGGGAGAAGGGAAGTAAGAACTACACCGGCGTGAAAAATGGCAATGGCGCGCCGTCGGTCGGCTTGAACACCACCTTCACCTTCTGGCCGATCTTGAGCTTCTCCAGATCGCAATCGACGAAATTGGTCTGCACCGACGGCCCCTCCTTCAGCGTCACGTAGCCGATCGCGTAAGGTCCAGTCGGCGACTTCCGCATCAGGCTATAGGTGTAGATCGTGCCCTCGCCCGACGCCTCCTCCCACACCGTCTTGTCGGAGTAGCAGAACGGGCAGATCGAACGCGGGAAGTAGTGCGCTTCGCCGCACGCGGTGCAGCGCTTGATCATGAACCTGCCCTGCTTGGCTGCGTCCCAGAACGCGGCCGTCTCGGGGTTCGTGACCGGGGCCGGATATTTCTTTGCATCTACCATCACACGCGCTCCAGAATAGCCGTCGAAGCGGCGTGGCGAACTCCGAGAAGACCGCCGGTACCGTGGGCAATGGCGAGATCGCAATTCTTGACCTGCACCTTCGGATGCGCCTCGCCGCGCAGCTGCCTTACGGCCTCGATGATCTTGGTCATGCCGCCGCGGTTGACGGGATGGTTGCTGCACAGGCCGCCGCCGTCGGTGTTGAACGGCAGCTTGCCGACGCCCGAGATCAGATTGCCATCGGCGACGAACTTGCCGCCCTCGCCCTTCTTGCAGAAGCCGAGGTCCTCGAGCTGCATCAGCACCGTGATGGTGAAACTGTCATAGATCGAAGCATACTTGATGTCGTTCGGCGTGATGCCGGCTTCCTCGAACGCGCGCGGCCCGGACCAGACGCCGGCGGAGTATGTGAGATCGAGGTCCTTGCCGCCGCGCGGGCCCTTCATCGCCTCGCCATGGCCGATCAGACGCACAAGCGGCCTCTTCAGGCTCTTCGCAATCTCCGGCGTCGTCACGATCAGCGCGCCGCCGCCGTCCGAGACGACGCAGCAATCCATGCGATGCAGGGGATCGGAGATCATCGGCGAGTTCAGGACATCCTCGACCGTGACGACATCCCTGAGCATCGCATGCGGATTGTACTGCGCGTGGTGCGAGGCCGCGACCTTGATCCAGGCGAGCTGCTCGCTCGTGGTGCCAAAGTCGTGCATGTGGCGCATGGCACACATGCCATAGGCATTGTGCGTGGTCGCACCGTAAGCGGATTCGAAATCGACCTCGGCGCCGGCCGCGCGCGGCGGCATCACGCCGGTGCGCGGCTTGCCGGCGAGCGTGATGAGCGCAATCGAGCACTTGCCCGCCGCGATCGCCTCGGCGGCATGGCCGAGATGGATTATGTAGGAGCAGCCGCCGGTCTCGGTGGAATCGACGTGACGAAGCTTCTTGGTGTTCAGGCCGAGATAATCGACCATCGGCCAGGCGCCGCCGGGCGCATCGCCCGCGCAGAAATAACCGTCGACATCGTCCTTGCTGAGCCCGGCATCCTCGATGGCGCCCTTGGCGACCTCGGCATGAAGCTGCGCGGTGGATTTATCCGGCGCATGCCGGGTCGGGTGTTCGTAAATCCCGGCAATGTAGGCCTTGCCCTTGATGGTCAAAACAGAGGTCTCCGCTCGCGTTTCTTGTTGGCTCTTTTTTCTGAACCGCGATGGGCTGATTGGCAAGCGCGGAAATATTCCGCCCCACGAGAGGGCAGCGTGTTAGCGCAAGGGCTCCCTCTCAACGAGGAAGCGACGGACAAAATCCTAAAGGTGTTTTGCCCGACGACACAAGCGACTTCGTTTTACCGGAAGAGACCGGTTTTGTCGAAAACAACCCCATGCACAGTAGAGCGGTGGTTGATTTCAAAGAAGAAATTGTAGGGGTGGGTTAGCGACAGCGTAACCCACCACTTCCGCGTCAGCGGAGGCTCAAGAGGAGGGTTACGCCAAGGGGTCTGCGCTGCGCGCAGTCCGCAAGGCTAACCCACCCTACGAGACTGCCCCTACTCGGCCGCGATCTGCCGCGGCGCGGGTGGCGGGTTGGCGAGATCCGCGGCGAGCTGCGCGTAGCGCACCTTGGCGTCCGCCACCGCCTTCTCCTTTACCGGGCCGTAGCCGCGGATGCGGTCGGGCAGCGACAGGATCTCGACGGCGGTGTCGTGCGTGACCGGCGACAACAGGCCCAGCACGGTGGCGACGTCCTTCTCGTAGCCCGTGATCAAATCACGCTCGAGCTTGCGGTCGGCGCTACGGCCGAAGATGTCGAGCGCGGTGCCACGCAGGAACTTGAATTTTGCGAGGATTCGCAAAACCTTCAGCATGCCGGGGCCGAAGGCACGTTTCTTCGGACGGCCGAGCGCGTCCACGCCCTTGCTGAGGATCGGCGGCGCAAAATTGAAGTTGAACTTGTAATCGCCCTCGAACTGATCGCGCAGCTGCTGCTCGAAGGCCCCGTCGGTAAAGAGACGCGCGACTTCGTACTCGTCCTTGTAGGCCAGCAGCTTCGCATAGTTGGTTGCGACGGCGCGAGGCAGTGCATCGCCATAGCCGCCCTTCACCGCGGCGTCGCGGACCTGGTCGACCAGCTTGCGATAACGCTTGGCAAGACGGGCGTTCTGATACGCGGTCAGATGCTTGGCACGATGTTCGATGATCTCGTCGAGCGTCATCACGTCCAGCGACTTGGGCGCCATCACTTCGTCGGTGCCCTTCAGCATGCCGGCGAGGCGGGCCGGATCGGCCACTGCAAGACGACCGAGTCGGAAGGCCTCCTTGTTCATCTTGATCGAGACGCCATTGACCTCGATCGCCTGCTCGATCGACTCGGCCGAGAGTGGCAGCAGCCCCTTCTGATAGGCATAGCCCATCATCATCATGTTGGTGGCGATGGCATCGCCGAGCAGTTGCTCGGCCGGCTTGGTGAAGTCGAAAAAGACGGAGTCCTGGTGCAGCGCCGTTTCCAGCAATCCGTTCAGCTTGCGGGTCTGGAAGTTGAAATCGCGGTTCAGGATGAAGTCGGCGGTAGGAATGACGTGGCTGTTGATGATGCCCCGCGTGCGGCTGGAATCGCACAGCGAGATGGTGTCCTTGGCGACCGCGACCACCTCGTCGGCGGCGAGGACGAGATCGGCCGTGCCGGTGACGATGCGCGAGCACGTCACCTCGGCGGGATGGTCAGACAGGCGGACATGGCTCAGCACCGCACCGCCCTTTTGTGCCAGACCCGACATATCGAGGATCATCGATGCCTTGCCCTCGATATGCGCGGCCATGCCGAGCAGCGCACCAATGGTGAGCACGCCGGTGCCTCCGACGCCGCCGACCGCGATGTTGTAGGGCTTGTCGAGCGACGGCCGCGAGGCCGGTTCGGGCAATTCGCCGATGTCAGCAAGCTCCGCCGGCGCACGGTGGCGCGGCGCTCCGCCGTCGATCGTGACGAAGGACGGGCAGAAACCCTTCACGCAGGAATAGTCCTTGTTGCAGGACGACTGGTTGATGGCGCGCTTGCGGCCGAACTCGGTCTCCAGCGGCTCGACCGAGATGCAGTTCGACTGCACCGAGCAGTCGCCGCAGCCCTCGCAAACGGCCGGATTGATCATGACGCGGCGCGCAGGATCCTCCATCAGGCCGCGCTTGCGGCGGCGGCGCTTCTCGGCGGCGCAGGTCTGGACGAAGACGATAGCGGATGTGCCCTTGTATTCGCGGCACATCTTCATCACGTTCTGCAGTTCGTCGCGGTGATATTTCTTCACCCCGGGTGCGATGCTGTCGGCCGGATAGGCATCGGGATTTTCCGAGACGAGGTAGATCTCGCTGATGCCCTCGGCGTGAAGCTGGGCCATGATCTTCTGCGGCGACAGATCGCCGTCGTGGCGCTGGCCGCCGGTCATGGCGACGGCGTCGTTGTAGAGGATCTTGTAGGTGATGTTGGCCTTGGAGGCGATCGACTGGCGGATGGCGAGACTGCCCGAATGGAAATAGGTACCATCGCCGAGGTTCGCGAAAATATGGTTCTCCTTGGTAAAGGGCGCAATGCCGACCCACGGCACGCCCTCACCGCCCATATGCGTGAAGGTCTCGGTCGACCGGTCCATCCACAGCGCCATGAAGTGGCAGCCGATGCCGGCGAGCGCGCGGCTGCCTTCGGGCACCTTCGTCGATGTGTTGTGGGGACAGCCGGAGCAGAAATAGGGCGTGCGGGAGACAGGCGCGACGGCCTGCATCTGCGTGGCCTGGCGACCGTTGAACCAGTCGGCCTTGGCGCGGAGCATGTCCGCGATCTCGGGGTTGAGATTAAGTCGAAGCAGTCGCTCGGTCAGCGATGTGGCAAGCGAGGCAACGCTGAGCTCGGCAGCGAAGGTCAGAAACCGCTTGTCGTGCTCGTCCATCTTGCCGACGATGCGCGGGCGCACGTCGTCGCGCCAGTTGAACAGCTCCTGCTTGACCTGGTTCTCGACGATCTCGCGGCGCTCCTCGACGATGAAGATCTCCTCCAGACCGACCGCGAACTGACGCACGCCTTCCGGCTCCAGCGGCCAGGGCATGCCAATCTTGTAAAGACGCAGGCCGATCTTAGCGGCAACCTCCTCGGTGATCCCGAGCTCGCGCAGCGCCTGCCGCACGTCCTCGTAGCTCTTGCCCGACGCCATGATGCCGAAGCGGGCGTTCGGCGAATCCATGGTGACGCGGTTGACCCTGTTGGCGCGCGCGAAGGCGATGGCGGCAAAGCCCTTGTAGTCCTGCAGGCGGCGGTCCTGCTCGAAACGGTCATCGGGCCAGCGCAGGTTGAGGCCGCCGGGCGGCAGCTCGAAATCGCTGGGGATGATGAACGGCTTCATCTCGTCGGTGAGGTCGATCTCGGCGGTGGTTTCCACCGTCTCGGTGATCACCTTCATGCCGACCCAGCATCCGGAGTAGCGCGACATCGCGATGCCGAGCAGGCCCATCTCGATCATCTCGTGGATGCTCGAGGGATAGAGATACGGCATCAAGGCCGAGATGAAGGCATGGTCGGACTGATGCGGGACGGTGGAGGATTTGGCGCCGTGGTCGTCGCCGGCAAGGCACAGCACGCCGCCATTCTTGGCTGAGCCCGCGGCATTGCCGTGGCGGAAGACATCGCCGCAGCGGTCGACGCCGGGGCCCTTGCCGTACCAGATGCCGACAACACCGTCATAGCTGGCGCCGGGCGAGAGGTTGAGCTGTTGCGAGCCCCAGACGGCGGTTGCCGCCAGGTCCTCGTTCACGCCGGGCTGGAATTTGATGTTGTACTGCTCGAGATGCTTTCGCGCGGCGAACAGCTGCTGATCGTAGCCACCGAGGGGCGAGCCGCGATAGCCGGAGATGAAGCCTGCGGTATTGAGGCCATTGGCGCGATCACGCCGGATCTGGGCCATGGGAAGGCGGACCAGGGCCTGGATGCCTGTGGTGAAGACGTGTCCGGTTTCCTGCGTGTATTTTTGATCAAGACTGATCGGACCCTGGTTGATGCCCATCGTTGTCCTCTTCCGCCCTGTTGAGCGTTTGGCCACTTAAGCCGTTGCCTGCCCGTTGTTTTTAGCTAGGGCGCGCCGACCACCTGCGCCACTCTATGTCGGATATTTCACCTTCCGCATCACAAATCTGGACCTCACCCGGCGACGGGAAAAAAACGCAATTTCGTGGCCGGAAAGGCATTGGCGATTTTCAATTTGTGTCACCATAGCCCGGCGCCGCGAAATGACGTGACGCCGTATGATGTGAGCGGGCTGATGAGTCGCAGCAAGAAGGGTCGACGATGCGGGGGATTCTGGCTGGCCTGGTCTTGTGCAGTGCGGTTGCGAGCGCAGCCGTTGCCGCCGAGCCGTCGTCCGAGCTGATCGCTGCCGGCAAGACGCTGGTCGAGGCCGGCGATTGCGCCGGCTGCCACACCGCCGATCCCGCAAAGCCGTTCGCGGGTGGAAAACGCATCGACACGCCGTTCGGTGCGATCTATGCGCCCAACCTGACGCCGGACCGCGACACTGGAATCGGCGCCTGGACGGACGCCGATTTCACCCGCGCTGTGCGCTATGGCACCGCGCCGGACGGCTCGCTTTACTACCCGGCCTTCCCCTACCCCTACTTCACCCGGATGACCAAGGACGACACGCTTGCGATCCGCGCCTATCTCGGCTCGCTGGCGCCGGTTGTCAGCCGCAACAAGCCGCCTGAGCTGCGCTGGCCGTTCGGCCATCGCGGCCTGATGCGGGCCTGGAATTGGCTGTTCTTCAAGCCAGGCCTGTTCGAGCCGGACCAGAGCAAGAGCGTGGCCTGGAACAGGGGCGGCTATCTCGTCTCCGGGCCAGGCCATTGCGGCGCCTGCCACACCCCCAAAAACTATTTTGGCGCGGACAAGGGCGCGCAGGCATTGACCGGCAACGAGCTCGGCGGCTGGTACGCACCGCGGCTCGATGGCGCCGCGCGCACCGGATTGCAGTCGTGGAGCGAAGAGGACATTGCCGAATATCTGCAAAGCGGCCGCAACGCCAAGAGCCATGCCGGCGGGCCGATGGCCGAGGTGATCGTCAATTCGACCTCGAAAATGAGCGACACCGACGTGCGCGCGATCGCGGTCTACCTGAAGAGCCTGCCGCCGGCGCGCCGCGAGACGATCGTGACGCCGCCTGACGAGCCCGAGATGAAAGCGGGCCAGGCGGTCTATGCCAAGCTCTGCATCGCCTGCCATGAAGCCGACGGCAGCGGCGCCCCACGCATCTATCCGCCGCTGCCGGCCAATGCGCTGCTGCAATCGATCAATCCGTCCTCGACCTTGCGCATCATTCTCGACGGCGCCCACACCGTGACGACGCCGCGAGCGCCGAACACCGGCGAGATGCCCGGCTATGCCAAGCAACTGTCTGACGAAGAGATCGCAGCGGTGACGAACTACATCCGCAATTCCTGGGGCAATGCCGGCCCCTTGGTGACGCCGGCGCAGGTCGCAAAGGCGCGCGGGTGGGAGGCGAATAGCGAATAGTGAGTGGCGAATGGCCAGATCTATTCGCTATTGGCCATTCGCGCGCGACAGCGCTCACTTCTCCTCATCTCCCGTGAACACGAATTTCGGCATCTCCCATTTGTAGCGCACTGCGAGCAGGCGGATGCTGAGGCCGAGGACGAAGGTCAGGATGGTCCAGAGCTCGGCGTTGAGCTCGAGACCGAACGCGGTGGCGTAGAACAGACCCGTCACCACCGAAACGCTGGCATAGAGCTCGGAGCGAAACAGCAAGGGCACGTCGTTGCAGAGCACGTCGCGCAGGACGCCTCCGGCGCAGCCGGTCACCATGCCCGAAACGATCACGATCGGTAGCGAGACATCCATCTGCCAGGCAACGTTGCATCCGATCATGGTAAAGATGACGAGGCCGATGGCATCCAGAACGATGAAGGCGACGTGCAGCCGATGCACGAGCCGCGCAATCGGAATCGTCAGCAGCGCCGCGCCGCCCGGCAGCGCGAGGTAGATCGGATTTGCAACCCAGACCAGCGGATAGTGACCGAGGAACAGGTCACGCAGCGTCCCGCCGCCAAGCGCGGTGACACAGGCGAGAAGACAAACGCCGACATAATCCATGCTGCGCCGGCCCGCGGCCAGCGCTGCCGTCATGCCCTCTGCCGAGAGAGCGACAAACGCCAGAAGATGCAGCACGCTGTCGGTTGGCGGCAAGGTCCACATCGGATTGTTCCTTCGTCGCGGTCATGGAACCCGGATCCCGCGACTCCCGATGAACAGGTTCCCGATTCCCGGCCCGAGGGCAACATGCGACGAAAGCATTAGGGAACGCGGAACAGAACCTCTCGCCTGAGGGTTGTCAGGCGTAATCAACGAGGAGACCAATCGATGGCTGACGACCGTTTTCCCAACGATCCGTACCGCCCGAACCTCGCCGACGATGAGTATCTTCGCGCGGCGCGCCGGGATGCCGACCTTCAGGCCGATCCCGAGCTG
>Ga0209758_1001492_pt1 | contig 27306 bp, 26 predicted proteins | sample AraplaMF_Col_mMF_FD_184258 | JGI IMG/M metagenome (GOLD analysis project Ga0209758, IMG submission 184258) | Arabidopsis root microbial communities from the University of North Carolina, USA - plate scrape MF_Col_mMF (SPAdes) (version 2) | ecosystem: Host-associated > Plants > Roots > Endosphere...
CTTGAGCCGGTCCCATTGATCGTCCCGAAGCTTATCGCAATCCATCACTGACCTCCAAAAATCAGTGTTGAATCTGATTTGCTCCTTCTTGGGAATCCTGATCCGTTAAATCGTCACTACGGCCTAGAGCGCCGTGCGTCCATTCGGACGCACAAAGGACGCTCTACCTCTTTGAATCTACGCATCAGGCTTTCCGAAAATCGATTCCGATTTTCGGGCCGATGCTTTAGGCGATAGAGCGATTCCCGCATGATCCCGTAATCCGCACTGGCTCTTGCCGCCGGTGCGGATCGCCTTATTCTCCCCGGCAGCGGGCGGGGCCAGCGAATTCCGGAATGCCCTTGATATCGATAGAAGGAGAGGCGGCGCATGGTCCGCAGGTTCATCCGCTTTGTGTTCTGTCTCATCGGCGTCGTCGTGATTGGCGGCGCAGTTTTTTATTTCGTCACCGCGCCGGATCCGCTGCCGGAAAGCCATTGGGCCAATCTCGGCGCGCCCGATGTCGCTGATGGTGAAAAGGTGTTCTGGGCCGGCGGCTGCGTCAGCTGTCATGCGACACCCGGTGCGCAAGGCGATGCGAAGCTGACCCTTGCGGGCGGCCTTGCGCTGAAAAGCCCCTTCGGCACCTTCCATGTCCCGAATATTTCCCCGGATGAGCAGGCGGGCATAGGCCGCTGGACGCTCGCTCAGTTCGGCAATGCGATGAAGCGTGGCGTCGGCCCCGACGGCCGGCATCTCTATCCGTCCTTTCCCTATGGCTCCTATGCGCGCATGAGCGATAAGGACGTCAACGATCTCTTCGCCTATCTGAAGACCCTGCCGAAGAGCAGTAATGTCGCGCCACCGCATGAACTGCCGTTCCCCTTCGACATCCGCCTGGCGCTCGGCGGCTGGAAGCTTCTCTATTTCAACGATCAGCCACGCGTCGTGCTCGCCAATGCCGATGACAAGGTGAAGCGCGGCCAGTATCTGGTCGAGGGTCTCGGTCATTGCGGCGAATGCCACACCCCGCGCGATTCCCTCGGCGGCTTCGTCCGCGACCAATGGCTCGCCGGCGCCCCGAACCCGGAAGGCAAGGGCCGCATACCAAACATCACGCCAGGCTCGAAGAGCGTCGGCTCCTGGAGCGAGGCCGATATCACCAACTACCTGCAGACCGGCTTCACCCCCGATTTCGACTCCGCCGGCGGCCAGATGGTCGACGTGCAGCAGAATATTGCCCACCTGCCGCAGTCCGATATCGAAGCGATCTCGGCCTATCTGAAGGCGGTGCCGAGCAAGTAGCGTCTGCCTGGGGCAAGCGCCGCAGGCCACACTGCCACAATGAAGCACCCGACCCTTGAGGAAATAGACGCTGCGATTGCTCGCATGCAGGACCGACTTGCCGCGCGCAATGCCGTTCTTGCGCGCTGGTTTTCGGATACGCTTGCCGTCATGGAGGCAAAAATCGCGAGCCGTCTCGATGACCCCGGCGATCTGGCGCAGGCAAGGGCTGCGGCCTTTCTGTTCGTAAAGAGGGCGCTTCACCAATGGGCAACCCGCCCGGTGCATGAGGTGGCGCCTGGAGACAGCCAGCCGAGAGAGTCTCGACGGCTCAAATGATCGGTGTGCGCTTGGTGGGATTCAGGCCGCCTTCGGCTGATGCTCCGCACCAAAGATCTGGACATAGGTGTCGAGCTCTTCGCTGCCGAAGCCGAGCGCCCGGTAGATCTCTGCCGTAAAGGTAATCGGCGCCGAACCCGGCGCAGTGACGATCATGCCGGAGCGAACCGCCTGCGGTCCCTCACGGTAATGCGCCTGGCCATGATAGCCCTCGGCGTCGGCGAGGAAGTCGGGCGCATTGCTGGTATGGGCAACCTGATCGAGCGCACCGGCACGCGCCAGCGCCAGCGTCCCGCCGCAGATCGCAGCGGTGAGCTTGCCGCGCGCGATGAAGTCGTTGATCACAGGCGAAAGATTGGGCGTCTTTTCTGTCTCCCAGATGGTGCCGCCGCAGATGACCAGCGCATCGAAGGCGTCGCCATGCAGGTTCTCGGCGACCGTATCGGGTGCTACCCGCATGCCGCCCATGGAGCGCACTTCCGCGCCGCCGGGGCTTGCCGTCACCACGTCGAAGCCGAAATGGGTGCGGGCGGAGGCAGCAAGCTGCCCCACTTCCCAGTCGGCGAACCCCTCGGTCAGAACCACCGCCAGTCGGGTCATGCTTTCCTCCTTGCAAGATGGCCGAGCGGCTGGTGCCGCTCACGACAGGGACTGCATATAGCGCATGCCGGTGACCGGGCGAGGGGTGAAGTCCATCTGTTCGTAGAAGCGATGTGCCTTGAGGTTGCCGGTCGCAGCACTGACGGAGAGGTAGTCGCAGCCTGCAAGCCGTGCCGTTTCACGGGCGCGGTCGACGAGAAGCTGGCCGGTGCCGTGGCCGCGATGGCCGTCACGCACGAAAAGGTGATGCAGGTCCATACCGCGCTTGCCTTCCTGCGCCCTGTAGAGCGGAACGAGGATGGCATAGCCGATCAGACCGTCGCTGCCGTCGGCGACGATGGCCGAAATCCATGGCGTCGGACCGAAGAGATCGCGTTCGAGCTGTTCCGGCGTCGAGGCGGAAATATCGCCGTGATGGATGGCGAGAAGGCCGATCATCTCGTGGAGTTCGGATATGTCGCGGGGCTTTGCGGTGCGGATCGTCACGACCGGCGGCCGCATGAGCGATATTTCGCTGTCTTCGATTTCAAGCATGGTCTTCGCGTCCTTTTCGAAGTTTATGCCATCAGGACGCTGCTGATACAACAAAGCCGCCTGACGGCGGCTTGTTGACATTATGATCTGTCTCGGCCGCCCTTTACAGGTACAGCCAAAAATACGAGCGGTTATGGTGCGCGGTCTCGATCATGCGGAGATCAATCCTCCTAAACCGCCCGTTTGTCAATGGCAGATGGGCGCGGAACTGGCCATTGCCGGATTGCTTTTTATGGAAGTTAAGATAGGGTACCCCCCTATCCTAATTTTGAGATCAGCGTGTCCCACACCACTCATCAGAAGAAGAAGCTCATCGCCCGCGTCAGTCGCCTCCGCGGCCAGCTCGAAGCCGTCGAGCGTGCGCTGGAAGCCGAGCGCCCCTGCGGCGAGATCCTGCAGCTTCTGGCCTCCGTGCGCGGCGCGCTGACGGGGCTGACGGGCGAGGTGCTGGACGACCATCTGCATGAACATGTGCTGCATGCCGCCGACGAGAAGGCGAGGGCGGAAGCGGTCGAGGAAATATCGGAAGTATTGCGAACCTATATCCGCTGAGCCGGATCGATAAGGAGATGGCGATGATATCAGGAACGAATACACACGGACATGAGCATGTCTTCCTGGGGCAGGATCATGCCCGGAACGAACGCCGCATCTGGCTGGTGATCGCGCTGACCGCGGTCATGATGGTGGTCGAAATCGCCGCCGGCACGATCTACGGCTCGATGGCATTGGTGGCCGACGGCTGGCATATGTCCACCCATGCCAGTGCGCTGCTCATTTCTGCGCTTGCCTATCTCTTCGCCCGCAAACAGGCTCGCAACCCGCGCTTCACCTTCGGCACCGGCAAGCTCGGCGATCTCGCCGGCTTCGCAAGCGCCATCATTCTGGCAATGATCGCGCTGCTGATGGGATGGGAAAGCTTCCTGCGCATCACGTCGCCCGTGCCGATCAGCTTCGGCCAGGCGATCGCCGTTGCCGTCATCGGCCTTGCCGTCAACCTCATCAGTGCCTGGATGTTGAGCGCTAGCGGCGGCCACCATCATGGACACGGGCATGATCACCATCACGATCATCACCACGGCCACGATCATGGCCACCATGGTCATGCGGATAACAATATTCGCTCCGCTTACATGCACGTCATCGCCGACGCACTGACCTCGGTGCTCGCCATTGCCGCGCTCACCTTCGGCAGCCTCTATGGCTGGCTCTGGCTCGATCCGCTGATGGGCATCCTCGGCGCTCTTATTATCGCGCAATGGTCCTGGGGGCTGCTGAAATCGTCAGGCGCTGTTCTGCTCGATGTGCTCTCGGAGGGGGAAACGCTGCCAGATGAAATCCGTGATGTAATCGAAGGCGATGGCGACCGAATTACCGATCTGCATGTCTGGCAGGTCGGCCCCGGCCATCATGCTGCGATCGTTGCGGTGCTGACGCCGCGGTCGCGCGACACCGCCTTCTACAAGGAGAGGCTTTCGAGCCTGGACGAGTTGTCGCATGTAACCGTTGAAGTTACGCGCGCCGCCTGATCCCGTTAAAAAGCCGAGATGCCGCCGCAATCGGGCCTTACGCCTGTGAACCTGATTCCCCGGAGGTCTTCATGAATCACAGCCTGACCCGCCGCAGCTTCATGGGCTCCGCTTTGCTGCTGCCTGCGCTGGGCTTTGCAACCCGCGTCCGCGCGCAGCAGCAACAGGACGACGATATCGACAAGCGGCTTGCAGCGCTGGAAGCACGTATCGGCGGGCGCCTCGGGGTCTCCGTTCTCGACAGTGATACGAATGTCTCCTTCGGCTATCGCGGCAGCGAGCCCTTCGCCATGTGCAGCACCTTCAAGGTTCTGGCCGCCGGCCTCGTTCTCGCCCGTGTCGACAAGGGTGATGAAAAGCTCGACCGGCGCGTCACCTACGGCAAGGAAAAGCTCGTCACCTATTCGCCCGAGACCGAAAAGCACGCCGGCGGCGAGGGGATGACGATGGCCGAGATCTGCAAGGCCGGCATTACGCTGAGCGACAACACGGCCGGCAACCTGATGCTGGAAAGTTTCGGTGGCCCGGCTGCACTCACCGACTGGCTGCGCTCCATCGGCGACGGTACGACAAGGCTCGACCGCATGGAAACGGCGCTGAACGAGGCGACGAAAGGCGACCCGCGCGACACGACCACGCCGGATGCCATGCTCGATACGCTCGGCAACATCGCCCTCGGCTCGGTCCTGGCGGAAACCTCTGCAAATCAGCTGGTCGATTGGATGATTGCGAACACGACCGGTGGCCCGCGCCTGCGTGCGGGCCTGCCGTCCGACTGGAAGATCGGTGACAAGACTGGAACAGGCGACAACGGTTCGGCCGGCGATATCGCCATCATCTGGCCACCCAAACGCGGCCCGATCGTCGCCGCCGTCTATATGGCGGAAACGACCGTGAAGATGGATGAGTTCAACCCCGTCTTCGCCGAAGTCGGCCGCATGATCGTCGAGATGGTCTGAAACGGGAAGATCCCGCTGTTCGGCAGGAGCCGAGCGGCCTTTGTTTCGTCGCAGCGACGCAATTGAATTTGCTGATTACCGCATTGACATCAGGTTCGTCATCAGACCTGCTTTGATTTCGAGCGCCGGGCGATTGATCTCTGGTTGACCGATATCTCTCAGCTGATCAGGCGTCAGGTCCGCCAGCACTTTCCGTCTCGCGACGGCCCTGCGCCACTGCCTCACGGCAGCGGCCAATATTGTGATGCTGTTCACCCTGGACTCGGACACCTGTCGTATCGGCGCGCTGACGGCAGCGTGAGTTTCCGTGTGAGCCATTTCCCAGTCTCCTATTTGTGAGATGTGTGAGTGGGAATGTGCCATGCGGGTGTTTTCGGGCTGTTGGGCTGGGCGTGAACGGGCAAGAAAACTTCGACAAGCCGCCGCTAAATCGGTGTTAAATCCGTCTTTCCAAATGCTATTCTGCGGCGGCCATCCAAATCTGGAGACTTTCTGTGCGCATCAGGTTGCTAGGCGGCCTCGAAATTACCTCCCTGGACGACCGGCAAGTGCGCTTCGCCACGCGCAAGACGTCGCTTCTTTTTGCTGCCCTGGTCCTTGCAGGCCGCCGCGGTTGTCGCAGGGAACTGCTTTCCGAAGCCTTCTGGCCGGGACGAAGCAATGAGCAGGCCCGCAATAGCTTGCGGCAGGCGCTGGTCGATATCAGGCGGGCGTTTCCGGCGAGCAGTGAAGCCACTGTCTACATCGACGGGGATCAGGAGACAGTTGTCCTGATTGGCGGCTTGGACGAAGCCGACATTTCGATCTTCGACCGGAAGCTGGAGGCGGGCGGGGCCGCTGATCTTGCCTTTGCTGCGGACCTCTACCGCGGTGAGGTGCTTGCAGGCGAGTCCATTCCGGACGGACTGGATGAGTGGTTCGGACCTTACCAGAGCACCTATCGGCGCAAGGCGCTGCAACTCGTGGAGCGGTTGAGCCTCATGCTCTCCGATCCGGGCTCCGCGGAAGAGCCAGCCTGCGAAGGACTCGCCGAGAGATTGCTCGCCTCGGACCCGACGATGGAGGCCGCCCATCGGGCGCTGATGCGGATCCACATTCTCAGGGGGCACGAGAACGCGGCCATGCGCCAGTTCGAGGCCTGCCGGGCTCTCGTGAAGAAGCATTTCGGCGCCGAACCCGAAGCGGAGACGTCCTCCCTGGCCGTTTCGCTGCAGTTGCGACAACAACCCGGATATCAGCGGGCCGCACCGGGGCCTGACGTCATCCCGCAGATGCAGGCCGTTTCAGCCCCGACGAAGCATCACGATCGGCCATCGGTTGCGGTATTGCCATTTCAGAATTTGAGCGGCGATCCGGAGCAGGAATATTTTGCCGATGGCATTGTGGAGGATATCACGATCGCCCTCGCCCAATTCCGCCATCTCTACGTCATCGCGCGGAATTCGAGCTTCACCTACAAGGGGCAGGCCGTTGACATCAAGCAGGTCGGGCGCGAGTTGAACGTGCGCTATGTGGTCGAGGGAAGTGTGCGCCGGACGGGTGACCGACTCCGTATTGCCGGACAACTCATCGACACGTCGACGGGTGCACATCTTTGGGCAGACCGTTTTGATGGGACGCTGGCGAATGTATTCGATCTTCAGGATCAGGTGGCCTCGAGCATCGTCGGCGCGATAACGCCGAAAGTAGAGGAGGCGGAGATAGAGCGCGCCAAACGCAAGCCGACGGAAAGCCTTGACGCTTACGACTATTATCTGCGCGGGCTGGCGGCCTTTGACCGGACGATCACCAACAGATCGGTCATCGACGAAGCCTTGCGGCTGTTCATGAAGGCGATCGAGCGCGACCCGGAGTTCTCCACAGCTTATGCCCGGGCGGCGCGATGCTACGCGACCCGAAAGAGCAATGGCTGGATGGCCAATCCCGCTGAGGAGATTGCCGAAGCGACCCGACTGGCCAGAAGAGCGGTCGAACTCGGCTGGGACGATGCGGTTGCGCTCTCCTACGGTGGATATGTCCTCGGCTATGTCGGCGGCGACCTCGATGACAGTGCGGCCTGTATCGATCGCGCGCTCTTCCTCAATCCGAATCTCGCCGCTGCCCTGGGCACCAGCAGCTGGGTGAAAGCCTGTCTGGGCGAGCCGGACAAGGCCGTCGAACATGCAGCCCTCGCCATGCGCCTGAGCCCCTTGGATCCGCGCCTGTTTGCGTGGCAGTTCAACACCGGCCTGGCTCATTTCTGCGCCGGACACTACGAAGATGCCGCCGCCTGGGCGGCAAGATCGTTGCGTCACCAGCCGAACTATCCGAGCGCGATCCGCGTGATGGCGGCGGGTCAGGTCATGAGCGGGCGAAGTGCGGAAGCGCGGGAAACGATCGCTCGCCTGTGCCGATTGGATCCTGCGCTCCGGCTTTCGAATCTCGCCGATATTCTGCCGCCGTTTCGGCGACCGGACGACCGTAACCGATATATCGCAGCTCTTCGAATGGCGGGGTTGCCGGAATAAAAAGCGGCGAAGAGTGCTCTCCGCCGCATCCCGGTTGGTGTTCCAGCCTCACGCGGCGGGAACGTCGTCTGCCGTCTCGGTTCCGCCATCCTCGATACCGGCGAGTTCGCGCTTGATCTGCTCGGCGATTTCCTTCTCGATCACCTCGCGCTGATCGGCCGGCATGGCCTTCAGGTCGTCTTCCGTCAGTCCGTGTGCTTCGAGATACCGCGCGCGGATGAATTCCGCCGGGTCCATGTTGCCCCATTCGGAGAATTCATCGACCAGGCTCTTATGCGCCGCCTTGGCTTCCATTTCGGCATCGGAGGGCTGGTTGATGTAGGTCTCGTTGCCGGCCTGCACCGCCCACATCGTATTGGCGATGGACGGCGGGGTCGTGCTCGGCTGCAGGCCGGCACCGGACTGGTTGCGCGTACTGCCGCCAAATTCCTCGGTCTGCTTGTTCTTGGATTTGCCCTGCTCGAAGAGCGAGCCGAGGCCGGAGTAAATTGAGAGGTTGCTACCGATTTCCATGAAAAATCCCCCTAAAAAACCGGGTGCACCATTCTCCCCGGAGCCTGTCTGAGGCTTGCGTCTCTACCAGAGGGCGAGCAAATCTTTGGCCGCTGCTTAATCCAGCAGGAAATCGATCATCGTCCTCGTCGCGGCCGAGAGACGGCGATGCGGCGCGTAGACCAGCGAAAAAGGGCGCGACCGCCCGCTTATGTCAGGGAGAATCTCGATCAGGCTGCCGCGATCGATCCTGTCGCGAACGATGAAGTCGTAGCTCTGGCAGATGCCCAAGCCGGCTTCGGCCAGCGAGACGACGCCCAGCACATCGTCATGGATCTCGATCGTCCCCTCCGGCGTCCAATCCGTCTCCGCGCCATCGATTCGAAACAGCCACGGCGCCGGCCTGCCGGTGCTCGGCATGAAAAACGGCAGGCATCTGTGGCCTGCCAGGTCTTCGATCGTCCGGGGCGTGCCCGCGCGACCGAGATAATCGGCCGAAGCGACGAGCCGTAGCGGCGCGTCTTCCAGCTTGCGGCCGACAAGCCCGCTGTCCGGCAGCGGCCCGAGGCGGATTGCCAGATCATAGCCTTCGGCGACCAGATCGACATTTCGGTTGGTGATGCTGACCTCGACATGCACATGCGGGTGGACAGCACAGAAACGCGTCAGTTTCTCCGGAAGTCGGAAATGGCCATAGGTGGTGGAAACGCTAAGACGAACGCGGCCGCTAAGCGCCCCGTCCTGTCCCTGAATGGCGCGCTCGGCATCTTCGATCAACGAGAAGGCCGCTCGCGTCTGCTCCAGATAGGCGCGGCCCGCCTCGGTCAGGCTGAGCCGCCGCGTCGTGCGCCGCATGAGCTGCGCACCAAGCCGCGTCTCCAGCCGCGTGATCGCCCGACTGAGCACCGAAGGCGTGGTGGCAAGAGCGATCGCGCCACCGCTGATCGAGCCCCTTTCCACCACGGTGACGAAGGCTTCCACATCGCCGAGATGATCGAAACGCCGCATGATTATAACCTTTAAAGAACAGATGATTTCCGTTGGTGCAACTTTATCCTCCTGGGAGGAGATAATAAACCTTTATCATCGAATGCATCACGGCTTTCGCAAGCCGATCAAACATCAGGAGAAAGCGATGACATCCGCAACAAAGCCCGTACTCTTCGTTCTGACCAGCCATGGCGTCAAAGGCGACAGCGGTCAGCCGACCGGCTTCTACCTCGGCGAGGTAACACACCCGCTGGCCGTCCTCGATGCGGCCGGCATCAAGGTCGAGTTTGCCTCGATCGAGGGCGGGGAACCGCCGGTCGATGGCCTCGATCTCGAGGATGCGACGAATGCCCGTTACTGGAACGATGAGACATTCCGCCATGCGATCCGCGGCACGGCAAAGCTCGCTGATATCGATCCTATCAACTATTCGGCGATCTTCTTTGCTGGCGGTCACGGCGCCATGTGGGATCTGCCGGAAAGCCCTGCTGTGCTTGACGTTACGCAGAAGATCTTCGAAACCGGCGGCATCGTCGCGGCGGTCTGCCACGGTCCGGCAGCCCTGGTAAACGTCAAGCTCAGCGACGGCAGCTATCTCGTTTCCGGACGCAACGTCAGCGCCTTCACGGATTCCGAGGAGCGGGCGGTCGGCCTCGACAAGACGGTTCCATTCCTTCTCGCCAGCACGCTCATCGAACGCGGCGCCAGCCATCATCCGGCACCGGACTGGAATGCCAAGGTCGTGGTTGATGGCAGGCTCGTTACGGGCCAGAACCCGCAATCTGCTACCGGTGTCGGCGAGGCGATCCGCGATCTGCTCACCGCCTGAGAGTTGTGAGAGAACCGGCCCGATATCAGCGGGCCGGTCCAGTCGTTATGGCAGCGTGTAGGCGATCACATAATCGCCCGGCTTGGTGCCGACCGAACCATGCCCGCCGGCGACCATGACGACATATTGCTTGTTATCATCAGTCGTATAGGTCATCGGCGTTGCCTGTCCGCCGGCCGGAAGCCGCGCTTCCCAGAGCTGGTGTCCGTTCGTCACGTCATAGGCGCGCAGATAGTTGTCGACGGCTGCACCCAGGAAGGCGACGCCGCCCTTGGTCATCATTGGCCCGCCGATACCGGGTACGCCCACCTTGAAGGGCAGGGGCAGCGGCGTCATGTCATGCACCGTGCCGTTCTTGTGCATATAGGCGATGCGGCCGGTGCGCAGGTCGACGCCGGCGACATAACCCCATGGCGGTGCCTGGCAGGGGATCTGCAGCGGCCCGAGAAATGGTCCCATGAACACGCCGTAAGGTGCGCCGTCATTGCGGTTGAGACCCTGTTCGCTGCCCTTCTCGTCCTGCCCGCGCGGCGGAATATCGGCGGCCGGTACGAGGCGCGAGGTGAAGGCAAGATAGGTCGGCATGCCGAACATCACCTGCCGTTCCGGATCGATCGCGACCGAACCCCAGTTGAAAGTGCCGAAATTGCCGGGATAGACGATCGTGCCCTGCAGCGAAGGCGGCGTATAGCGGCCCTCATATTTGTAGCGGTGGAACTCGATGCGGCAGGCAAGCTGGTCGAACAGCGAGACACCCCACATATCCTTCTCCTGCAGCGGTTCCGGCGAGAAGGTGAGATCCGAGATCGGCTGCGTCGGCGACGTGTGATCTTCCGGTATTGCTCCGTCAGGCGCCGGGATTTCCTTGAAGGGAATGATCGGCTGGCCGGTGCGCCGGTCGAGCACATAGATATCGCCCTGTTTGGTGGATGCCACCAGCGCCGGCACCGCCGTTCCGTCCTGTTTCGTCAGGTCGAGCAGCACCGGCTGCGCCGGCACGTCCATGTCCCAGAGATCGTGGTGGACGAATTGCTGCACCCAGCGCAGCTCGCCCGTGTTGATGTCGAGCGCCACGACAGAGGAGGAGAATTTTTCGACATCGGCGCTGCGGTTCATGCCGAGCTGGTCCGGCACCTGGTTGCCGAGCGGGATATAGACCATGCCGAGCTGGTCATCGACGCTGAAGACCGACCAGCTGTTCGGCGAATTCGTCGTGTAATGCTGCCCCTCGGGCAGCGGCGTCGTCTGGTCCGGATTGCCGGAATCCCAGTTCCAAATCAGCGCGCCGCTGTTGATGTCATAGGCACGGATGACGCCGGACTGTTCCTTCGTCGAATAGTTGTCGTTGACCGCGCCGCCAATGATGAGCTTGCCCGCGACGGCGACTGGTGGCGAGGTGGAATAGTAGTAGCCGGCCGGATTGTATTGCATGCCGGTCTCCAGCTGCAGCACGCCCTGTTCGGCAAAGCCGGTGCAGACCTGCCCGTTGGTGGCATCGAGTGCGATGAGGCGCGCATCCGAAGTCGGCAGGTAGATACGCTCCTTGCAGGGCTCGCCGGCAGGTGTCGCCTCATCGCTGTAATAGGTGACACCGCGGCAGGTCTGGTGCTGCCGGTCCGGGTTCATGCCGGAATTGGCGTCATATTTCCATTTCTGCTGGCCGGTCTTGGCATCGAGCGCGATCGCCCAATTGTGCGGCGTGCAGAGATAGAGCGTGTTGCCGACCTTCAGCGGCGTCACCTGATAGGTCGTTTCCGCGACATCGTCGGGCCGCTTCACGTCGCCGGTCTGGTAGCGCCAGGCCTCTTTCAGGGTGGAAACATTCTGAACGGTGATCTGATCGAGCGGCGAATAGCGCTGGCCATAGGGCGTGCGGCCATATTGGTGCCATTCGCCATCGGGCACATTGCCGCCGAAGGCGGGCGTTGTGGCAACCGTCTGTATCGGCAGATCGCCGGCGAGATCATGCGGATCCGTCGTCATCGAATAGGCAGCGACAATGATGGCAGCGATAACAGGAATGGCGAGCGGCCAGGGATTGGCGCCGTAATAGATGCCGGTCGGGCTGCGAAAACCGAGCGGCCGGCGGATCCAGGGCGTCAGCAGCCAGAGCCCGAAGAGGATGATGAGGCCACCGCGCGGACCGAGCTGCCACCAGTCGAATTCCACCTCCCAGATAGCCCAGGCAAGGGCCACGACCACGAGCACCGCATAGACCCAGAGCGCCACCGCCTTGCGCATGAGAAGCAGGCCTGCCGTCAGCAGGAACATCAGCCCCGCGAAGAGATAGAAAACGCTGCCGCCGAGCGTGACGAGCCAGAGCCCGCCACCTCCCAGCGCCAGTCCGAAAATGATGAAGAGGATGGAGGTAATGACGATTGCCATAAGGCAGTCTCCCGCTGGTTAGCCGGATCGGAGGGTGGCGAAAAACACACGCCGATCAGGCAGATAGAGCGGGAAGCCTGCCTTTCAACCGCCACAATTCGTGGCCGTTGGGACTGCGGCTTTAGGACGCTTTTGCAAGCTCGCGGTCGATCGCCGAGAGGAGACGGTTATCGTCAGCCGTCACATCAGGGGCGAAACGGGCGACGATCTTGCCGTTGCGGCCGATCAGGAACTTTTCGAAGTTCCAGAGCACTTCGTTGTCGTCACCGGCAAGGCCGGCACCCTTCAGCCGCTCGCGCATCGGCCCTTCGCCGGTCGTTTCCACACCGGAATTCGTCAGGTTCTTGTAGAGCGGGTGCTTGTCCGGCCCCTTGACGGAGATCTTGGAAAACATCGGGAAGTCGACGCCGAAGGTGCTGGTGCAGAAATCGAGGATCTCCGCATCCGTGCCCGGCTCCTGGCCTTTGAAGTCGTTGGCCGGGAAGCCGGCGATGACGAAACCTCTCTCTCGCTTGTCGGCATAGAGTTTTTCAAGCCCTTCATACTGCACCGTCAGCCCGCATTTGGAGGCGACATTGACGATGAGCAGCACCTGGCCGCGATATTCGTTGAGCGTGGTCTCACGCCCTTGAACGGTCTTGACCGGGATATCGAGAAGGTCGGTCATCACTATCTCCAGTTAATATGGTTGTTGGTTGAAATCAGGTTCCGCAGAAGGTCTGGAGCACTCGCTCTTCGGGCTTCGGCGGGTCCATATAGGCCGCAAATGCCGGCTGCTCGTCATAGGGGTGCGAAAGCACTGCCAGCAGCGCCTCGAAAAGCGAAAAATCGCCATCTTCCACGGCCGCCTCGATTGCCTGTTCGACACGGTGATTGCGGGGAATGAAGGCGGGGTTGACGTGTCTCATGGCCGCTGCGCGCTCGGTTGGCGCCTGCGGATCGCGCAACAGGCGTTCGCGCCAGTGCGCCAGCCATTCGGCGGTGGCGGTCGGTTCGCGGAAGGTCGAGGCGAATTCAGTCTCTGCCTCCGGATCGTCCGCAAGCGCCGAAAGACGCCGGAACATCAGCGTGAAATCGGCGCCCTGCGCCTGCATCAGCGCCAGCAGCGACTGGATCAGCTCGAGATCGCCGTCTTCGGCCGAGATAAGCCCGATCTTGCCGCGCATGCCCTGCAGCCAATGGGCGTGGAAGCGCTCGCCATAGGCCTTGATGATGGCATTGGCATGCTCGATCGCCTTGTCTCTGTCCGCATCGATCAGCGGCAGCAGCGCCTCGCCGAGCCGCGCGAGGTTCCATTGTCCGATGCCCGGCTGGTTGGCATAGGCGTAACGCCCATGCTGGTCGATGGACGAGAAGACCATCATCGGATCATAGGCATCCATGAAAGCGCAGGGGCCGAAATCGATCGTCTCGCCTGATATCGTCATGTTGTCGGTGTTCATTACCCCATGGATGAAACCCACCTGCAGCCAGCGCGCGATCAGCGCCGCCTGCCGGTCGCAGACTGCCTCATAGAGCGCGAGATAGGGATTTTCCGCTGTCTTCAGCTCGGGATAGTGCCGTTCGATGACATGATCGGCGAGCGCCTTGATGCCGTCCTCGTCGCCACCAGCCGCAAGATACTGGAAGGTGCCGACGCGGATATGGCTTGCCGCCACGCGGGTGAAGATCGCGCCCGGCAATATCTCTTCACGCCGCACGCCTTCGCCGGTCAATACGGCGGCAAGCGCCCGCGTGGCCGGAATGCCGAGCGCAAACATCGCTTCGCTGATGATATATTCGCGCAGGACCGGGCCGAGAGCCGCCCGCCCGTCGCCGCGGCGAGAAAACGGAGTCTGCCCCGCACCCTTGAGCTGGATATCGCGGCGCCGGCCATTGCGGTCGATCACCTCTCCGAGCAGGATCGCCCGCCCGTCGCCGAGCAGCGGTACGAACTGGCCGAACTGGTGGCCGGCATAGGCCATCGCCAGCGGCTCGGCGCCATCGGGGACGAGGTTGCCGGAAAAGATCGCCGCCCCGTCACGTCTCAGAGCTTCGACATCGAGTCCCAGCTCTTCCGCCAGCGGCTCGTTGAGCTTGATCAGCCAGGGTTCCGCCACCTGCGTCGGCACCTGTATAGCAAAGAAGCGCTGCGGCAACCGCGCATAGCTGTTGTCGAATGAAAAGGCCGTGTCTGGCTGGTTTTTCTGCAGGGCGGAGGTCATGGCTAATAGGTAGGGCCGCAGGTGCGGTCACGCAAGCCGATTTTGGCCGCAAACCACCCCTTCACGAAGGGCAATAAAGTGCAAGGAATGGTGATCTGCCTTTACCTCTCGTCAAAGCAGATTTGCCATAAAAGACATAGCGCCGCCATGATTGCAGGCGTATAGCAAAACCATCTCCCCTTGGCAGTCTTGCCATGTCATCCCCGCGGCCCTGTCGCCCCGTGTGCTCCGCTGCGCCACTGCGAGTGATCCCTGACGATGTCGGATCAGATTTATCATGCGCCGATGGCTCGGCGCGCAGCACCCAATTTCCGGGTGATCGCGATGATTGTCGCGAGTGCCATGCTCATGGAAAACGTCGACGCAACCGTGCTGGCGACCGCGCTGCCGACAATGGCGCGCGATTTCGGCGTCGACGCACCGGCCATGTCGATTGCCCTGACCTCCTACCTGCTCAGTCTGGCGATCTTCATTCCCGCCAGCGGCCGCATGGCGGACAGTTTCGGCTCGCGCACCGTCTTCCGCTCGGCCATCGCCGTCTTCGTGGTCGGCTCCATCCTCTGTGCCTTCGCGCCGACCTTGCCGTTCCTGGTGCTCGCACGCCTGCTGCAGGGCATCGGCGGCGCCATGATGATGCCCGTCGGCCGCCTTGTGCTGATGCGCAGCGTCGACCGCAAGGATATGGTGAGCGCCATGTCCTGGCTCCTGGTGCCGGCGCTGATCGGCCCGATCGTCGGCCCTCCGCTCGGCGGCTTCATCGTCACCTATCTCGACTGGCGCTGGATCTTCTACATCAACGTGCCGATCGGCATCATCGGCATGATCTTCGTCTCGATCTACATCGACGAAGTGAAGGGCAAGGCTGCCGGCCCTTTCGACACGATCGGCTTCATCCTGTCAGGCATCTCTCTCGGCTCGCTGCTCTTCGGTTTCGAACTGTCGAGCCATGAAGGGCAGGGCTCGCTCGCGATCTTCCTCATCGCGACAGGCCTGCTTTTCGGCATCGCTTATCTCCGCCATGCCCGCAGGCATCCGGCCCCGATCATGGATTTCTCGCTGATGAAGGTGCCGAGCTTCGGAACCTCGGTCATCGCCGGTTCGCTGACGCGCATCACGCAGGGCGCACAGCCCTTCCTGCTGCCGCTGCTCTTCCAGATCGGCTTCGGCCTTTCGGCAGCTGCCGCCGGCCAGATCGTCATTTCCACGGCACTCGGTGCGTTGTTCATGAAGCCTCTGGCAAAGGCCGTCTTCCGCCGCGTCGGTTTCCGCCGAAGCCTTATTATCAACGGCATTCTCGGCACGATCGGTTATGGTCTCTGCGCCGCCTTCCGGCCGGACTGGCCGATGCCGCTGATCTTCATCGCGCTGGTGCTCAGCGCCTTCTTCATGTCGTTCCAGTTCACGGCCTACAACACCATCGCCTATGATGAGATCAGCCAGGATCGGATGAGCTCGGCAACGAGCTTCTACACCACCTTCCAGCAGCTGATGCTCTCGCTCGGCATCTGCATCGGTGCGCTGGCGCTGCATGCCTCCATGGCCTTCAACGGTGTCGAAACGCCCGAGCTTGGTGATTTCTCCACCGCCTTCATCATCGTCGCCTTGATCTCGATCTGCGCTACGTTCTGGAACCTGCGCTTTTCGCCGACTGCCGGCGAGGAGATCAGCGGCTACAGGAGCAAACAGACGAAAGGCGCCGCAGCCGGAAGCTGAGGCGCCTTCCCTTCGTCAAAGGCCGACGGGTTCCCGCAATCGCCTGCGCCACAAAGGGCGCCGCTTGCATTGGTCCGCCTGAAGCCCGTAGGCCATGCGGCCGTCGAGGCCCTCGAAAGCTGCAAGATCCATATCCTGCAGAGCCACCTCAACGACTGTCTCCGCATCGGCTTGCGTCCTTCGCCCTGCGATCGCAAGCCACAGGTAGCGCCAGTTGCGCCGGCGCATCATTGTCCCAACCATGCTCATTATCCTGCCCTCGCTCGCGCCGTTACGCCGCCTGGGGCAGGCATATCTCGCAGATCGCTGCGACATGCCGGTGGTCGGTGCCGCAGCAGCCGCCGAGCACGCGTACCTGCGGCATGCGGCGAAGCAGGCTGCGATAGCGCCGGCCGAGATCATCAGGATCGCCCGCATCCAGCGTCTCGCTGTTATCCAGTTGCTCGTGGCTCATGGTCGAGGCATTGGCGCGGATACCCGCAATGCGCTTCACCCAGGCGCTGCCGTGATCAAGCGCGGCTTCGAAATGCGTCGGGTGTGCGCAGTTGATCATGTAATAGGCCGGAGACCCGCCAGTCGCCGCGTCCGTCGTCTCGATTGCATCCTGAATGCTGCGGCCGGTCACCAGCCTGCCATCCGTCTCCAGCGTGAAGGAGATGGCACAAGGCATGTCAAGCGCCTTGGCCGCACGCGCGATGCCGATCGCCTCGTCGATATTGGTCAGCGTGAAGGCGGCGACCATATCGGCCTCCGTGCCGGCGAAAGTGTCGATCTGGAAGGCGTGGTAATCCTCCGCCTCGTCCGCGCTCATTGTGCCCGCCTTGTAGCCGTCGCCACGCGGACCGATGGCGCCGCTGATGACGATGGGTTGTTCCGGCCGCTCATAGGCGCTGCGCAAACCGATGAGCAGGTCGACCGCCTGCTGGTTTGCCGCCTGCAGGGCTTCGGTCGTGTAGCCGAGCTTCTGACCCCAGTCGGGATTGGCGCGCCATGTGGCGGTGTCGAGCACAAAGCCCGTGCCGTGCCTGCGGGCAATATCCAGATAGCGGCGATAGTAATTCTTCGTGCGCTCACGACCGTCCTCGGAAGCCAGCAATACGAAGGAGGCAAAATGTGGAAGATCAATGCCTTCATGGAAGATCATCGTGGTTTCCATGCCGCCATCGCCAACGAAGATGCCGCCCTTTAGCTGCGGCAGCCCATGCCTGTACTTTGCCATTGTGAAGCCTCTCCAATCGCGGTGCCTGAAATGACTGCCGTCGATGGTGATGTTCTGACGCTTATTCGGCTGTCAAACTAGACGACTTACGGTATACTACAGAGGGTTTCGAATTTTGCGGATTGAAATCAATCCCTTGCATGGGCCGATGCTGCCGGGGGCGCAAGCAGGTCCGATCCTGTTGCACTGAAAACTGTACCGTGGGTACAGGAGGGGCATATGCGAAAGGGCGAGGAAACACGGAATCGCATCCTTGATGCGGCGGAAGCAGCGGTCTTGCAGAAAGGCTTCGGCGGCACCTCCATCGAGGAACTGATCGTCGAAACCGGCATCACCAAAAGCGGCTTTTTCTACCACTTCAAGGACAAGAACGAGCTCGCGAAGGCGCTGCTCAACCGCTACATCGAGAATGACGAACGCATCTATGACGAGATCTTCAGCCGCGCGCGCGATCTGATGGATGATCCGCTGCAGTCCTTCCTGCTTGGCCTGAAACTGCTCTCCGAATTGGTGGCCGACCTGCCGAACGGCCATCCCGGCTGCCTCGTGGCGACCGTCTGCTACTACGAGCGGCTCTTCGACCGCGAGATACAGGAGACCAACCGCAACGCCGTGCTCGCCTGGCGCCGCCGCTTCGGCCGCATGTTCCGTGAAATCATGGAGGTCTATACGCCGCGCGAGCCCGTCGATGTCGACCAGCTCGCCGACATGGTTTCCTCGGTCCTGGAAGGCGGCATCGTTCTCTCCAAGACGCTGAAGGAGCCGAACACGCTTGCCGAACAGGTGCTGATGCTGCGCACCTTCGTGAAGATGCTGTTCCTGCCGGCCGTCGAGTCGCCCCTCGTTGCCGTCAGGCGCGACCAGATCTATGGCACAGCCGGCAGTGGCAGCCAGCCTTAGCCCTTGCCGTCTTCCAGCTCAGCTGCCATGTCGGCGAGCTTGCGCACGGTGTTGAGGTTGCGGGAGGTCCCCGGCTTCAGCGCCGGCAGCTTCAGCTTCGAGCGGCCGGAGCCGATGGGATAGTGCACATAGATCTCGCGGCCAGCGAGCTTCGCCTCCTCGCCATCCGGTGCCACCATCTTGTCAAGCGCATCGGAGGCGGCTGCCTCCGGCAGGAAATAGACCAGCAGAAAATTGGGCTTGGCCTCGGGGAAGGGTGCCTTGGCGACGACGCCGTCGATTTCCCCGCGGCTGCGTACCATCACGCCCGGCCGCTTGCCCATCTTTTTCCCGAGAGCCGCGTCGAGCTTCTCCTCGACCGCCTTTTCGGCCTCATCCGAGCGGAACAGCACATTGCCGCTCTGGATGTAGGTCTTCACATCGGCAAAGCCGAGCTCTTCACAGAGTGCCTTCAATTCAGTCATCGGCAGGGAGCCGGTGCCGCCGACATTCACGGCTCTCAGCAGCGCGACATAGACGGCCATTTCTCCCTCCCTTGATTATGTGGCGCACACGCCGCACGCCACATCCAATCCTCACATCTTGCCTGCCACCTTGATCGCAAACGCATATTCGAACGCGATCTCTTCCAATCGCTGGAAGCGGCCGGAAGCGCCGCCATGGCCGGCATCCATGTTGGTCTTGAGCAGGATGGGCGCCGTGCCTGTCGTCTTGTCGCGGAGCTTGGCGACCCACTTGGCCGGCTCCCAATAGGTGACGCGCGGGTCGGTCAGGCCGCCGAGCGCCAGGATCGGCGGATAGGGCTTGGCGCCGACATTGTCATAGGGCGAATAGGCGGCGATCTGTTCGTATTCTTCGCGGCTCTCGATCGGGTTGCCCCATTCCGGCCATTCCGGCGGGGTGAGCGGCAGCGTGTCGTCGAGCATCGTGGTCAGGACGTCGACGAAGGGAACGGCGGCGATGATGCCGGCGAATTTCTCCGGTGCCATGTTGACGACGGCGCCCATCAGCATGCCGCCGGCCGATCCGCCCTCGGCGATGATGTTTGCGTAAGACGTGAACTTCTCCTGATTCAGATAGTCAGCGGCAGCGATGAAGTCCTTGAAGGTATTGGTCTTCTTGTCCATCTTGCCGTCTTCGTACCAGGCAAAGCCCTTGTCCTTGCCGCCGCGGATATGGGCGATGGCATAGACGAAGCCGCGATCGGCGAGCGACAGGCAATTCGTGTTAAAGCCGGCCGGAATGGTGATGCCATAGGCGCCGTAGCCGTAGAGCAGGCAGGGTGCCGTGCCGTCGAGCGGCGTATCCTTGCGGTAGAGCAGGGTGACCGGCACCTTCTCGCCATCCCATGCCGGCGCAAAGACGCGGCGGGTGACATAATCATCAGGGTTATGGCCAGACGGCACTTCCTGCGTCTTCAAGAGCGTGCGCTCGCGCGTGACCATGTTGTAGTCATAGAGCTGCGAGGGCGTCGTCATCGACGAATAGGAGAAGCGGATGACGTCGGTGTCATATTCCGCGGCACCCGAAAGGCCGAGCGAATAGGCTTCCTCGTCAAAAGCGATCGCATGTTCTTCGCCGGTACGGCGATCCCGGATCATGATCTGCGGCAGGCCGTCCTTGCGCTCCAGCCACAAGAGGTGGCGGGCATAGGCCATATGGCTGATGATGAGCGTGCCCGGCTTGTGCGGCACGACCTCGCGCCAGTTCTCCTTGCCCGGCCTGTCAACCGGCGTTTCCATGATCTTGAAATCCTTGGCATCGCCGTCGTTGGTCAGGATATAGAAGACGTCGCCGCCTTCCGTCAGCGAATATTCGATGCCTTCCTCGCGCACGGCGACCAGCTTCGGCTCGGCCGTCAGGTCCTTGGTCGAGAGCAGCCGGTATTCGCTCGTCTCGTGGTCGTGGATGTCGATATAGATGAAGTCGTCGAGCAGCGAGCCGCCGACGCCCATGAAGAAGCCGGCATCCTCTTCCTCGTAAACCAGGCGGTCTTCGCTCTGCGGCGTGCCGATGACATGGTGGAAAACCTTCGACGGACGATGGTTCTCGTCGAGGGCCGAATAGAAGAAGCTCTTGCCGTCGGGCGCCCAGACCCCGCCACCGCCTGTGTTCTCGATGAGATCGGGCAGATCCGTGCCGGTCACGAGATCACGAACCCGCAGCGTGAAGAATTCCGAACCCTTGTCGTCATAGCCCCAGATGCCGCGGCTGTGGTCGGCGCAATGGTCGAGGCCGGCAAGACGAAAATAGGATTTGCCGGCGGCTTCCTTGTCGCCATCGAGCAGGATGGTGCGGATCGTCTCGTCCTTCACGTCGCCGTTGCGCGGGATGCGGAAATAGCGCGGCTGCTCGCCGCCGGTAACAAAGGACGTGCCGTAGGCATAAGCGCCGTCCTTCGTCGGCACGGAGCTGTCGTCTTCCTTGATGCGTCCGCGCATCTCGGCAAACAGCGTCTTCTGCAGAGGCTTGGTGTCTTCCATCGCCGCGTTCATGTAGCCGTTCTCGGCCTCGAGGTGCGAGCGGATTGCCGGGTCGAGGATCGAAGGATCCTTGAACATGGCCTGCCAGTTGTCGGCCCGCAGCCAGGCATAGTCGTCGGTGCGCGTGATGCCGTGGCGCGTGTCGGAGAGGGGCCTCTTTTCGGCGGCGGGCGGGGTCGGCAGGTTCTTGAAGGCGGTCAAGGAAAGCTCCGTAAAGGCGGTATCGGTGGGCAAGAGATAGAGGCGCGGCGTGCCGTGATCAAGCACCGGCAGATGAACCGTCTTGGGACAAATGGCCGGCGCGATGCCTTGATGTCACCACATTGTTTAAGAATGTCCGCTGGCGCTGCGCGAAATTTACACCCGCGTCAGGCCACGGCAGGCTGCCGGCGGCGGCATGAAGAATGCATAACAGTAAAGGTTTCTCCGCAATGCCGAAACATCTGGTCCTGTTTATGTCGCTCATCGGCCTTGCGGCTTCGTCTGCCTTTGCGGTTGATCCTGCCATCAAGAAGCAGCTCGAAAAGCTCGATCCCGCCACCCGCCTCGAACAGAGCTGCGACACGGAGGCCATGAGCCGTATCAACACGGACGGCAGCGGTTTCAGGCCGGACAAGGTGATTGCCTACACCTTCAAGGATCCGATCCCGAGCGACGACCGGCTCGAAGCGCCGGGTGCGGTCTTCCGCAGCAAGGGTGACTGGTACCATCTGTCCTACACCTGCATCACCGGCCCGCAGCACATCAATGTGCGTGATCTGAAGTACAAGATTGGGGACAAGGTGCCGAAGGATAAGTGGACCAAATATTACCTCTACGATTGAGCTTTTGCCCTTTCGCATTCCTATGACAGGCATAGGAATGCGGGCGGATTGAGACACGAGCGGTCTCTCGCCTGGCGGCATCAGGCCACATGGCCCGCTTTACGTCTTTGCTTTAATATCAGCTAAAATATCAACCGAATCTGATTCTTCATGAAGCATCTTCTTCTTGGCTCTGCACTGCTGCTTGCCGCCGCCTCGTCGACATTTGCCGCGGAAGTTCCGCCTGCTGTGCCTGCCCATCCGCCCGCGGCCACGGGTCCCAAACTGGTCGAGCCGCACCTGCACATCGCCCGCTCGAACATCGCAGGCCATGCCCGCGTCGCGCTGACCTTCGACGCCTGCATGGGCGAGGCCGATGAGCGCATCCTCTCGACGCTCGTCAATGAGCGCATCCCCGCGACGATCTTCGTCACCGCCCGTTGGCTGAAGCGCAATCCGAAGGCAGTTGCCGTCTTCCTTCGGAATCCCGATCTCTTCGAGCTGGAAAACCACGGCGAGAAGCATATTCCGGCGATCGACAAGCCGGTGCTGGTCTATGGCATCCCATCCGCCGGTTCGCCCGATGCCGTCAGGCAGGAGGTCGAAGGCGGTGCTGCCGCCATGCTCGCTTCGGGCATTCCCGCGCCCCATTGGTTCCGCGGTTCGACCGCCAAATATGATCTCTCGGCCATCGGCCAGATCCGCGCCATGGGCTACCGCATTGCCGGCTATTCCGTAAACGGCGACGGCGGCTCGCTGCTCGGCGCTGCAGTGACGGAAAAGCGCATTTCCTCGGCTGGGGATGGCGACGTCGTCATCTCCCACATCAACCAGCCGACGCATGCGGCAGGCGAGGGTGTCGCCAGGGCACTCGTCGACCTCAAGGCCAAGGGCACGGAATTCGTCCGCCTGCAGGATGTCGCCGATACCGGTGACGACAAGACGACGGAGTAGGGCTGAAGCTTACCTTATTTCGTCTCCAGTCCGCATCAGTCAATCTCCATCGTCGCCGGCGGTCACTTCGGCAGTTGCGGTTGCGGTCTTTCCTCGATCAGCAGTTCATCGATGATGGTCATGACGATGAGCGAGAGCGGCAGCGCCAGCATCGCGCCGACCGCCCCCCACATCCATGTCCAGAAGATGATCGCCAGGAAAACGATGAAGGGATTGATCTCCAGCCGCCGGCCCATGACGGCGGGAAAGACCAGGTTCTCCATCACGAGGTGAACGGTGAAGAAGGCTGCGGCGGGGACAAGGCCGATGATGATGCCGTCACGGGTGATGATGCCGGCAATGGCCACTGCGAAGGTCATCATCGTGATGCCGAGATAGGGAATGAAGCTCGAAAGAAAGGCAAAGAAGCCCCAGAGAACGGGCATGGACAGCCCGCCCGCATAAGCGATAACAGTCATCATGAAGCCGAGCGCCACATAGATCAGCGAAGCCGTGGCGAAATAGAAGCCAAGTGCTTGTTCCACGGCGTTGATGATGCGGATGGCTGCCAGCCGTTGCGCACGCTCGCGAAACGTCATGATGATCGTCTTGCGCAGGCTCACCCGGCTTGCAAGAAAAAGCAGCAGCGCCGCAAAGAAGATAAGCCCCTGCACCAGCGCCGGTGTCAGGTTCGTCGTCACCAGATGCAGCACGTTTCCGGTGTTTTCGAGCAGCGCATCGATGGACATTGGCCCGCTCTGGAACGTCGCGGGCGTGATGTGCAGCCATTCGATCCGCTCCAGATAGGGCATCATGCGCTGTGCGGTGCGGTCGATGAAACCGGGCGCCTCGTTGGCGAGCGTCGCCAGAGGTCCGGCAAGCGAATTGATGAGCAGGAAGACGATGAGCGCAACGCCGCTGGAAAGGATCACCGCATTGGCAAGCCCCGGCACGCCCATCTTCGAAAGCTTCTCCGCCGCCATCCCGAGGATCATGCCGACGACCACCGCGAGCGTGATCGGGATCAGGATCAGCGACATCAGATAGACGGCGGCAAACCCCAGGATGCCGAAGATGCCGATAATGGCCCATGCCATGCTGACATCGAGCCCATCCTTCTCGACACGGCGGACCGGCGCCTGCGGAAGTTCCTCCGCCTCCTCCTGAAGCGTTCGTACCCATGCGCTCGTATGGCGCTCGCCAAGACGGATCCTGTCAGCCTGTTTCTTGATGCCGTCGGCGATATCCATGTGCGATCTGTCCCCGAAGCCCCATTGCTTCGGCAATCAACGCGCAAGGGTTGCTGCCGGTTCCGCGAGGGGGAACGAGGCCTCTAGGCAGTCCGCTGCCGCCCGATGAAATCCACGAAGGCGCGCAGCGGCGGCGGCATCTGGCGCCGGCTTGGATAATAGAGGTGGAAGCCGGGGAAGGGCGGCGTCCAGTCGTCGAGCATGCTGACCAGCCGCCCGTCGGCGAGATGCTCTGCCACGTGATCATCGAAGAGATAGCCGATGCCGACCCCGTCGAGCACCGCCCGCAGCATCAGGTCGTTATCGGTAGTGCTGAGCGGTCCGGAGACAGCCACCTCAAGCTTTTCATCGCCGCGCTCGAATTCCCAATGATAGAGGCTGCCATCCGTCGGCCAGCGGGAGACGATGCAAAGGTGGTCGCGCAGGTCGCGCGGGGTTTTCGGCATGCCGTGGCGCGCGACATAATCGGGCGAGGCAACGACGATGAGCCGCATTTCGCCGCCGAGTTTCACGCTCACCATGTCCTTTTCCACCATTTCGCCCAACCGGATGCCGGCATCGAAACGATCGGCGACGATATCGGCGAGTTTGTCCTCGACCACGATATCGATGAGGATGTCAGGATAGGCGGCATGAAAGGGCGCAATCAGCGGCGCGAGCCTATGGACGATCGCGACCCGCGGCGCGTTGATGCGCAACAGCCCGGCCGGCGTGTCGCGCAGCGCCGAAACATCCGCCACTGCCTGGTCGAGATCGGCAAGCGCCGGCAGAAGCCGCGCGAGCAACCGCTGGCCCGCCTCGCTCGGCGCCACGCTGCGCGTCGTGCGGTTGAGCAGCCGGATGCCCATCCGCTCTTCGAGTGTGCGGATCGTCTGGCTGAGCGCCGATGGCGATATGCCCAGGCGTGCCGCGGCTCGCGCGAAATTGCCGTGCTCGGCCACCGCCGCAAAAGCCTTCAGTTCCGCATAGTCGCTGCCGCGCATTATGCCTTCTTTTCTAAATAAGCCATGCCGATAATGTAGCATTGTTGTTAGTATCAGCAAGGCGCATCTTCTGTCTGCAACGACAGGAGATTTCCTATGACCGATACATTGTCCCTTGACCGCTACCGTCTGCTCGGCCGTTCCGGCCTGCGCGTTTCGCCGCTGTCGCTCGGCGCCATGACCTTCGGAACAGACTGGGGCTGGGGTGCGGACGAGCAGGAGTCCCGCCGCATGTTCGACGCCTATGTCGATCGCGGCGGTAATTTCATCGATACCGCCAACCAATATACCGGCGGCACGTCCGAAACGCTCGTCGGCCGCTTTGCCGAAGGCCGCCGCGACGAGCTTGTCATCGCCACCAAATACACGATCACCTCGCGCCCCAAGGACCCGAACTCCGGCGGCAACCACCGCCGCAGCATGGTCCGCTCGGTCGAAGACAGCCTGAAGCGGCTGAACACCGACTATATCGACCTCTTCTATCTGCACGCCTGGGACTTCACGACCTCGGTCGAGGAGGTGATGCACGGGCTGGACGATCTCGTGCGCGCCGGCAAGATCGTCTATGCCGGTATTTCCGACACACCTGCCTGGCAGGTTGCGCGCATGCAGACGCTCGCCGACCTGCGCGGCTGGGCGCCGCTGGTGGCGCTGCAGATCGAATACAGCCTGATCGAACGCACGGTGGAGCGCGATCTCATCCCGATGGCCCATGAACTCGGCCTCGGCGTCATCCCCTGGTCGCCGCTCGGCATGGGTGTCCTGACCGGCAAATATAGCCGCGCCGACCTCGATATAGGCGGTGGCACGGCAAGCGCCGTCGGCACCCGCAAGAATGTCGCTGCCGGCAATGGTTCGCTGACGGAGCGCAATCTCGGCATTGCCGATGTGGTGAAGGAGGTCGCCGCCGACATCGGCAGGACGCCGGCACAGGTGGCGCTTGCCTGGACGCTGACCAATCCTGCGGTCACCTCGCCGATCATGGGCGTGAAGACGATGGCCCAGCTCGAAGACAATCTCGGTGCGCTCAATGTCGTGCTGTCGGATGAGCATCGCGCGCGCCTCGCCGAGGCAAGCGCCATCGTTCTCGGCTTCCCGCACGATTTCCTCGCCAAGCCGCTGACGCGCGGCGTCATGTTTGGCGAAGTGACGATCGAGCCCCGTCGTTGACGTAGGAAAGACGCTGAAGCTTCAATGAAAATGGCGCCGGAAACGGCGCCATTTGTCGTCTGGATGCTCTGCTGCGAATTCACCGCCCAAGCGATCGTCCTGGAAAGCAAATATCGGGAAATATGCCGCGGCTGTTTTGGGAATTTCCTGAAAATAGAAAGGACCGCTTCGGTGAAATACCGAAACGGCCCTTCCGAATGCCTAAAAGGATATTGCTTCAGGCCGACAGCGTAAGGCCGATACCCCACGGATCTCTAAGGAAGACGCCGCCGTTGCGCTTCTCGCTCTTGATCTCCAGCTCGTCGAGCTTGGCAACGGCCTTGCCGAGCGTTTCCTGATCGTTGAAGCGGATCTTGTAGTCGGAAAGCCCGGTCATGTTGTCGGCGCGGATCCCGGCGCCGCGGCTGTTCCAGATATTGGCGCCGAGATGGTGATGGTAGCCGCCGCTCGCAAAGAAGCTCGCACCCGGATAACGCGCCATCAGCTTCAGGCCGAGCACGTCGCGGTAGAAGACGTCTGCCTGCGGAATGTCGCCGACCTGCAGATGGATGTGGCCGATCGCGGTGCCGTCAGCCATGCCGCCCCAGGCATCATCAGGCGCGCTGTTGTAGAGCGCCTGCAGGTCGAGGCGCAGCGTCGCCATTTCCACCATGCCATCCTGGTGGAATTTCCAGCTCTCGTGCGGCCGGTCGGCATAGATTTCGATGCCGTTGCCTTCGGGATCGGAGAGATAGATCGCCTCGCTGACCAGATGGTCGGATGCGCCGTCGAGCACGACATTGTTATTCGCGGCATGGCGCAGCCAGCGCGCCAGCTCGGTGCGGTTGGGCATCAGGAAGGCGGTGTGAAACAGGCCGGCGGCGTTGCGGGGCGCTTCGCGCGCATCCCGGTCGGTCGTCAGCGTCAGAAGCGGCAGCCCGGCAACGCCAAGAACTTCGCCGCTTGCGGTCTTTTCGAGTACCGAAAGGCCGAGCATCTTCTGATAGAAACCGGAGACCGCGGCCAGGTCTTTCACGACCAGATGCGATTGGTCGATATAGGCAGGGCGCGTCAGCGCATAGGATGGTTCTGATGACGTCATGGGGTGATCTCCTGCCCTGGAATTGGCCCGGGAATTGAAAGGCGTACCGGCGGTGGCGGCAAGTGTGCCGCCCGTAGCGAGCGCGAGGAATTTTCGCCGGTCCATTCGCCTGTAAGCTCCCCCTCGGCTGCTGTACTTGA
>Ga0209758_1001493_pt1 | contig 27241 bp, 28 predicted proteins | sample AraplaMF_Col_mMF_FD_184258 | JGI IMG/M metagenome (GOLD analysis project Ga0209758, IMG submission 184258) | Arabidopsis root microbial communities from the University of North Carolina, USA - plate scrape MF_Col_mMF (SPAdes) (version 2) | ecosystem: Host-associated > Plants > Roots > Endosphere...
GGTGGTGCGCGCGCCGAATCCGCAGGACGGCCGTTCGGTCCGCCTCGTGCTGACCAAAACGGGGCGAAAACGGCGCGAGGAAGCGACCAGGATCGCGCATGCAGGCAATGCGGCGCTGAGCGCGGGGTTCAGCGAAGCGGAAATCATCATCGTGGCGCGCTGGCTGGCGCGCATCGGAACAGCAACGGAGACCGGCAAATGACCGACCACCTCAGAACGACGATCCAGGACGGCGTGCTCGAGATCACATTCGCGCGGCCGGAGAAGAAGAACGCGCTGTCCAACGCCATGTACCGCGCCGCCGCCGACGCGCTGGAGAGTGCGCAAACCGACCCGGCGATCCGCGTCGTCATGTTCAGCAGCGAAGGCGATGCCTTCACCTCAGGCAACGATCTCGCCGACTTCGCCGGTGTGGCGACCGGCCGGACCGAGGAACTACAGGCCGGCCGCTTCATCCGCGTGCTGGCGCAGGCCGAAAAGCCGCTGATCGCCGCGGTGCCCGGACTTGCGGTCGGGGTCGGCACCACCATGCTGTTGCACTGCGACCTGGTGATCGTCGCCGACAGCGCAAAACTCTCGGCGCCGTTCGTCAACCTGGCGCTGGTGCCGGAGGCGGCCTCCAGCCTGCTGCTGACCGCGCGCATCGGCCATGCCCGCGCCTTTGCGATGTTCGCGATGGGCGAGGCCCTGACCGGCCTTGAGGCCTGCAGCCTCGGCCTTGCCAACAAGGCCCTGGCCAAGGACGAGGTGATTCCGGCGGCGCGCGCCGCGGCGCGCCTGCTGGCGGAAAAGCCGCTCGGCGCCGTCATGGCCACCAAGAAGCTGATGCGCGAGAGCGAGGCGATCCTGGCGCGCATGGCGCAGGAAGGAAAAGTGTTCGGCGAGCGCTTGCGCACCGCGGAAGCGCGCGAAGTCTTCACCGCTTTCGCAGAACGCCGGCCGCCGGATTTCACCAAGCTGGCGTCGTAGGATCACCGCGCCGGGCTTGCCGGCGGCGCGGCGTTGCCGAGCCGCTCGGCGATCACCTGGTCGGTGATGACGCGCAGCAGTTGCCGCGACATCTGTGGATCGAGCCCGCTTTCCATGCAGCGGCTGATGAAGCGATCGCGCTGGCTCGCGACCCGCTTGTCGTCGATCGGCGGCTGTCCGGACTGGTGCTTGATCACGCCGATCTGGCGCGAGTAGACGAAGCGCTGCTGCAACAGCGCGATCAGTTCATCGTCGATGCGATCGATCACCTGCTGCAGCTGCCGGACATCCATGGAATGCGCTTGTGTCATGACCGGGCGATCCGGTTCCAGCCGCGCCCATGATCGCCATAGGCCTCGCCGCCGGCGCCGGTGACGCTGAGGGTGTCTTCGAGCTTGATGAAGCCGCGGCTTGGGTGGCGCAGCGATGTCTCGACCGAAATCACCATGCCGGTTTCGAGCGGCAGCGCCGCGTCGTCGGCCGGGTAAGGCAACGGCCGCCCGTGGGCGAGCCGCGGCGCTTCGTGGTTGACCAGGCCGAGGCCATGAACGGTGAAATCGATCGCCGCGGCATGCGGCGAGGTTTTTACCGCCGCGTCACCCGCGGCGATCAACGCGCCGCCGGCGACGCCGGCACGGATCGCGCCACGCGCCGCCTGCTGGATCCGGTCGATGTCGCCGAGGATCTCGACGAGCTCGGCGTCCGGCTCGCCGGCGATTCCCATGCGGCAGAGATCGCCGACATAGCCCTTGAGGTTGGCGCCGGAGTCGAGCGACACGACCTCGCCTGGTTGGAGTGCCTGATCGGACGGCACGCGATCGAAGCTGGCGCCGACCGCGATCTGGCAGAAGTTGAACGCGATGCCGCGGGCAAACTGCTCGCGGCGCAGCCGCTCCACGATGTCGTGCTTGGTCATGCCGACCTCGATGGCGGCGAAGGTCGCCAGCATGGCATCGACCACGCCGTCGGAGGCGGCGCGGACCAGCGCCAGTTCCTCGTCCGATTTGACGGCCCGCAGCCGCTCCAGGGGCCGATGCGCGTCGACGATCGCGGCGTCCGCGAAGCCTGCGGCGAGCACATCCCGGGCATCAGCCGGCAGGAATCCAGCTTCGATTCCGATGCGTCGCGGCGACTGGCCGAGACGCTTCAGGTGCGCGACCGCCATCGTCATCGCGTCGGTCGACCCGCAGCTGTCCGCCAGGGCATGCGGCGTCCAGAAAGTGCCGCGCTCGCGCGCGGATTTCTCGATGATGCTGCCGACATAGAGCGCATCGTCCGGCCGGCCTTTTGGATAGACCACGATCGGCAGATAGCGGCTGGTGCCGAGCGCCTCGATCGACTCGAAGAAAAAGCACCTGTAGCCGCCGAGCAGATACTGGACATTGTGCCGCGAGGTCGCCAGCACGACATCGAGGCCGGCGTCGTCCATCAGCCGGTCGAGACGGGCACGATCGAACGCCGGACGCGGAAGGGTTTCGATGGATTCGTGTCGCATGGCTCAAGCCTCTCCTATGAGGGATCGATTGCTTACGCCGCTTGCCGCAGAAACCCGGCGATGACGGCGGCGACGCGCTCCGGCGCCTGGATCGCGCCGGCGTGGCCGATGCCGTCCAGCGTCACCAGGCGCGCCCCGGGAATGGTGCCGGCCAGCGCGGCGGTGGCCGCTGGCGGAATGACGCGATCCTCGCTGCCGGTGATCAGCAGCACCGGGCGCGGAAAATGCGACAGGTCGGCTCGCCCGGTCTGCGCGATGACCGCGCCGCGGCGCGCACGCTTGTCCTCGCTGCGGCCGCCGCCGCGGAACATCTCGATGATCGACGGCCGCTCGGCGATGAATGCCGGCGGAAAGAAGAACTCGGCGATCTTTGCCGCGTTGGCGGCAAGATCGGCGCGATAGGACGCCAATTGCCTGATGCCTTCCGGGTTGAGTTCGGCCGGGTTGATGCCGGCCTGCCAGGTATTGCCGAGCACCAGGCGGTCGACCCGGTCGGGATGACGCGCCGCCAGCGACTGGGCGACCAGGCCACCCAGCGAACTGCCGTAGACATGAGCGCGCGACAGCCCCAGCGCCGCGATCAGCGCGGCGGCGTCGTCGCCAAGATCGGCCAGCGTGTAAGCCTCGGCGAGATTGTCGGTCTGCCCGCAATCGCGCTGGTCGTAGGCGACCACCGTGAATCCATCAGCAAGGATTTCCGCCAGCGCGTCGAACATCGCATGGTCGGCTTCGTTGCCATGCATCAGCAGCAGCGGCGGACCGCTGCCGCGCCGCCGCAACGCCGTCGTGATGCCGTTGGCGACGATCCGTTCCATCGCGGCACTCATGACAGCAGCGTGCTCAGCGCCCCGGCCAGTTCCTTGGCCGGATCGGCGGGTACCCAGGGCATGCGCCAGGCGACGTGACCGTCGGGACGCACCAGCGCCATGCCGCGCTGGCCGATGCGAATGCCGTCGCGCTCGTCGGAGCGCGGCAGCTTTTTCATCCCGAGCGGAATGCCGGTCTTCTGTGACACGTCGCGCCCCGCCTCGAGCCAGTCGCAACCCTGCGGTCCGGTGACCACGACGAAATCCCGGTCGAACCAGTCCAGCGTCGAGCCTTTGCGCGCCGGATCGAGCCACAGATGCGGAAAACGCGCGCCGGCGCGATCGGTCGGCGTGTAGTAGCGCGCATTGGCGGCGGGCGCAGCAGTGGCATCATGGATCACCGCGCCGGTCTCGTAGCTCATCCCCAGGCTCTGACCGGCGCTGTGGATGTGGTTGTCCATGTCGTCGATCCAGAACTGGATCTGGTCCTGGTTGTCGGCCCGCACCGCCTCTTCCAGCGCCTCGAAGCGCAGGTGATTGCCCAGGCTGAAATCGGCATTGGACTGGGCGACCGGACGCCGTTCCGCCGTATAGCTGTCGAGCAGACGGTCGCTCGCGTATCCCTTCAGCACGTAGGCCAGCTTCCACGCCAGATTGTGCGCGTCCTGCACACCGGTATTCAGCCCATAGCCGCCGCTCGGCGGAAAGCGGTGCGCCGCGTCGCCGGCGATGAAGATGCGTCCCTTGCGAAAGGTGTCGGCAACCTGGTGGCTGACCCGCCAGATCGAGTTGTTGATCGGACGCACGTCAAGATTGGGAAGTCCGGTCTGCCGCCGCGTCATCGCGATGAACTCGTCGTCGCTCCACGGCCGTGCACGCTCGTCCTTGGTGCCGCCGATCCTGGTGAGGGTGAGCCAGCGGTCGCGGCCGTTGGTGTTGAGAATGGTGACCCGGGCCGCGCCCGGCTCCTCGGGGATCAGCACGAACCCCGCCGCGTCCCGCGCCACCGCGAGGCCGGACAGGTCGCCGTTCCAGTAGTCGTTGGACATCACCGCCAGCGTCGCCGGCCCGATCATCTCGACACCGGCGGCGCGGCGGATCTGGCTCCCTGCCCCGTCGGCCGCGATCAGGTAGCTGGTGCGGCACAGGCTTTCCTCTCCCGTCACCGTGGAGCGGATCCGCACTGACACCCCGGAATTGGTCTGTTCGAACGCCATCACCTCGGTGCCGAACCGCACCTTTGCGTGACGGGCCTGCTTCAGCTTGTTGAAGATCTCCTCCTCGACGGCGTCCTGCGCCACGATGCTCTTCCAGGCCGGCGTCTGGTCCCGATTCGGTTCGGGGCGGGTGCGGCCGTATTCCCGGCCGGCCACCGTGTGCAACACCGCGAACATGTCGCTGTCGCTCTTGAGACCGCGCTCGCGGATCGGCTCCTCCACGCCCCATTGCCGGAAAATCTCCATGGTGCGGGCGAGGCAGCCGCGCGCCTTGGGATGATCCGTGGTGGTGAGGTTGCGCTCGGCGACGATGCAATCGACGCCGAACCGCTCCAGCAGCAGCGCCATCGACAACCCGACTGGACCGCCTCCGACGATCAGGACCGCGGTCTGCTCGACGTCCTTCATGACAGATGCTTCAACGTCCTTCATGACAGATGCTCCGGTGTTCGCGCGGGCTGACCAGCGCATGGGTGCTCGTTCGGCGGACGGCGCGCCGTTGTGGATGCGGGAATGTGAAAGTCGTTTGGCTCGAAGACCTCAGAGCTTGAAGGCTTTGGCGTCGCGGATGATGGCGTCCCTGTCGAAGGCGTTGATCTCGTCGATCATGTCGGTGGTGAACAGCTTGCGCGGATCGCCGATCTTGGCGGCGAGTTGCGGGTCGCCGACGGTCTCGCTGGTCATCGCGATCAGCGCGCTCCAGTCCTCGACCGTGGTCGCCCCCATGCGCTGGTCGGGATTGTCCGGACGCGGCATCCAGCGGTCCATGCGCTTGCCGACCAGGAACATCATCTCCGCCTTGGCCTCGTCGGGAGATTTCGACTTCGGCCTGCTCTCGGGATACAGTTCCCAATGCATCAGGATGCATTGCTCCGGATTGGTGTGGGCAAAGATGGTGGATTTGGCCAGCGCGCGGCAGAAACCGATGATCTCGCGGCGCTTCTCGCTGACCATCTTCCTGCTGAAGCCGAAATAGCCTGACGGCGTGGCTTCGAACTTCGGGGTCAGCGGCAGGTAGCGTAGCTTGAAACCGGCGAGCTCGGTCCGGGCGTTGGCGGTATCGTATGACGCGATCGCATCGACCTGGCCGTGGTACAGCGCGTTGCCCGCGCCGCCGCCGTCGCCGATCGCGATATACTCCGTGCCGGCATCGTCGAGGCCGAGCTCCCGCAGCATGGTCTTGACGACGACGCGTCCGATATCGCCCTGGTTGCGGATTCCAATCCGCTTGCCGCGCAGCTCGGCGATGGTCCGCAGCGCGCTGTCCGGTTTGACCGCGATCGAGGAGGCATTGCGCGGCAGCCAGTTATAGGTCGCGAGCACCGGAAACGCCGGATCCTTGGCGACGATGGGAATGAAGAACGCCGGGTTCAGCGAGGCCATCGAGGTCTCGCCGGTCGCCACCGACTGCATGCCCTGCGACGGATTCGCGACGCTGACGAGTTCGAAGTCGACGCCCTCGGCCTTGTAGTAGCCGAGCCGCGGGTGCCGCCCGCAGGTGTTGAAGATCTGTTGCGGGTCGTTGATGCCGGCGGCGTTGGCGATCTTGAACACCGTCGGCTGTTGCGATCGCGCCGTTCTTGACGGCAGCGCGGCCGTCAAGGCCAGTCCCATCGCGGAAAGGCCAAGTTGCCGTCGGTCGATCATGCCCGGTCTCCTTGCTGGCTCGCGTGCTAGAGGTTGATGGTGCGCTGGCTCTGCTGCCGCGGCTGCCAGAACAGCACCCGGTTCTGCAGCGCGCGAATGATCGCGCTGAGCGCGATGCCCATCAGCGACAGGATGACGAACACCGCAAAACTGCCGCCGACGTCCATGGCGCTGTCGAGCTGCAGGATCAGCACGCCGAGCCCGGCCTGAGCGCCGACGAACTCGCCGACGATGGCACCGACCACGGCGAACGCCGCGGCCATCTCGAGCCCGGCGAAGATGAACGGCAGCGCGGTCCAGAATTTCACCTTGGTGAAGATGTGCCAGCGGCTGGCGGAGAGCGAACGCAACAATTCGATGCGCTCCGGTTCGACGGCCTGGAAGCCGGCCAGCGCGGTGATCAGCACCGGAAAGAACGTCAGCAGCGCGACGATCGCCACCTTGGAAGCCAGCCCGAAACCCAGCCACAGCACGATGATCGGCGCCACCGCCACTTTCGGCAGGCTCTGGAACGCGACGATGAACGGCCGCAGCACCGCTTCCAGACTCTGGGTCTGGGAAATGGTAACGCCGAGCGCGAGCCCGAAGCCGCAGCCGGCGAGATAGCCGAGCACGGTCTCGGCCGTCGTGATGAAGGAATGATACCAGAAGCCGTCGCGGGCGAACGGGCTGGTGGCGAACCCGTTCCATAGCGCCACGGCGATGTCGCTGATCGGCGGCAGCAGCCATTGCGGCACCTGGAATAATTTCACGCCGCCTTCCCATGCGCCGAGCAAGGCGACGAGCAGGATCAGCGAATAGATTTTCGGCGAGACCGGCCGGCGCATCTTCGGCCGCGCCGCCGCGCCCTCCTTCGTGGCGTTCGCTCCCCGGCTCACTGTCGTCATCTCGGACATGTCTGCTCCCGGGTGCGGATCGCTCAGTCGAAAGCGCCGGCGTGGTTGAACAGCGCGCGGATTTCCTGGGTCTTGGCGCCGAACGCCGCCGCCGACATCGTCGTCATGTTGCGCGGCCGCGGCAGGTCGACCGGAATGACACGCTCCAGCGTTCCCGGCCGCGCGGTCATCACGAACACCACGTCACCGAGAAATACCGCCTCGGGAATCGAATGGGTGATCAGCACGATGGTCTTGCGGCTCTCGGCCCAGATTCGCTGCAGCTCCATGTTCATCTGCTCGCGGGTCATGGCGTCGAGCGCGCCGAACGGCTCGTCCATCAGGAGGATGCGCGGATCGTGCAGCAGCGCACGGGCGATCGAGGCGCGCTGCTGCATTCCGCCGGACAGTTCGCCGGGCAGCCGGTTCTCGAAACCTTCCAGCCGCACCATCGCCAGCAATTCGCGGGCGCGATGCCGCGCGGCCTTGATGTCCAGCCCCAGCACCTCGGCGGGGAGCATGACGTTGTCGAGCACCGTGCGCCACGGCAGCAGGATCGAGTTTTGAAACACCACGCCGACGTCGCGCCGGGTGCCGCGCACCGGCTGGTCGTCCATGGTGACCGAGCCTTCGGAATAATCCAGCAGGCCCGCCAGGATGCGCAGCAGCGTGCTCTTGCCGCAGCCGCTCGGCCCGACGATCGAGACGAAATTGCCTTCGCGGATCGAGCAGGTGATGTCCTTGAGGGCGATCAGCTCGCTTGCCGTGCCGGGACCGAAGATCTTGCGCAGCCGGCTGATCCGGATGAATTCCCGGGAGAGCGCACCTTGCTGGCCTGCGTCGGTCACGTCAGCCTCCGCTCTGGCTTGCGGCCAGGGATCAGATTTGCGAGCCGACAGCCTGCGGCCCGTTTAATTAGTGATCGCGAATTTCATTCAGTTTCACAAACCTGTCAATAGACTTCATAAATCCAGCCACAGGCGTCGAAATACTTCGGCCGATTGCATCTAGCTGTTTATTTGCGATCAATAATTGCATAATCTGCTGGAATCGCTGGCCTTCCCCCACTGCCCTTAAATCAGGTGGCTCCATGCAACGCCCTCCAGGTCGCGGCCCTGCAGCCCCGGACCAAGCCTTCGTCGGGCCGAACGACGACACCGACGGTTTCACGACGGTGGCCCAGCGAACCTACGACCAGTTGCGCGAAGCCCTGTTGAACGGTGAATTCCTGCCGGGACAGAGCATCAGCCTGCGCAGCGCGGCGGAGGCGCTGGGCACCAGTCAGATGCCGGTTCGTCAGGCGCTGAGCCGGCTTCAGGCCGAAGGCATTCTCGTCATGCACGAGAACCGCACCTTGACCGTGCCTAAGATGACGCCGGCCACGGTCATCGAAAAGCGCGACATCCGCATTGCCCTCGAGGGCCTCGCGGCCGAACTCGCCACCCAGCGGGCGTCGGCACGCGAGATCGAAGAACTCAAGGGGCACTTCCGCGAGATGCAGCGGGTCGTGCGGTCGACCGACGTCCGCGCCTACATCACGGTGAACCTGAAATTCCACAGGTGCATCTACCGGTCCGCCGGGGCGCCGACGCTGCTGTCGATGATCGAAACCATATGGGCGAAATTTGCCGGCTATTCGCGCTGGGCCAACACCAACCTTGCGCTCGGGACCTTGAACAACCATGCCCGCGCGCTCGAAGGCATGATACGGCGCGACGCCATCATGACCCGCACGGCGATCATCCAGGATTGCTGCGATTCCTGCGAGATCCAGCTGCGCCTGCTCGCCGAACACCGCTTCGAACTCGATGGCGACAACGGGCATGCCGCCCCGCCCGAGATGGCAAGACGCCGACCGGTCAGCGGTTCGCTGGGCAGCCTGATCACGCCGAAACGCCGGGGCCGCCCGCGCAAGCTGATTGCGTGAGGCCCGCAACGGCTTCGCCGAGGTTCACGAGGCCGGCGTCGTAAGATTCACAGCCGCCCATCGCGCCGACAGAGCAATCGAAGATGACACAAGCGCGTCAACCTCGCCCCGCGGGCGGGGAGAGGTCGGAGTCCGAGCGCAGCGAGGGCTCCGGGTGAGGGGGCGTCTCCGCGTGGGCGGAGGCTGCTGATGTCAAACGACCTGCGTCTGGCGCGGCGCTTTCATTGAAATGCGGGTAAGCCGCGTTGCTGTCGCTGGCGCCCCCTCACCCGGATTGCTGCGCAATCCGACCTCTCCCCGCGCGCGGGGAGAGGTGAACCCTGCCATATCCGCTGTGTGCATTTCGCAACACACACGAGGATTGTTCGGCCGTTCTCACTGTGTTCGCTAAAGTTGATCCTGGAAACACATCGCATGCGGTAGGTTCATCTCCGTACCGAGGGCTCGAGGCGAACGCTGTACTCTGAATTGAGGAGAGAGCCGACATGCCAGCCTATACTCAGCATCACGAAGTCGAGTCAGCTTTGATCGCGTGTCCGAGCTGCGTGGACCTGCATATGTATGTGCGGGACGTCGAGCCGCACTGGAGCATGGCGAAGATCGACTTCATCTATCAGTGCTTCGACTGCGGCGCTGAAATCCGGAAGACAGTGATCAAGCCCGAGCGGCCGCATTAGCGCGCGACGAGGGGGGGCATGTCCACCGTCATGGCCGGGCTTGTCCGGCCATCCACGTCGTCCTGACTGAGCCGCTGGAAGGACGTGGATGCCCGGCCCGGGCATGGCGTTTCGGAAAACGCGATTTCATTGAACGCGCGTTCGGTCGGACTCTGACGAGCATCGCGCAGCCTGACGTCCCGCACTTATCCAATTGAAAACCATGCGATAATTCGTCCCTTCACAAAACTGTCATCGATTCCGTGGATATCTGGATGTGCGCTGGAGCCGCCGGCCGGTCCCGCATGCGCAGTGCTGCCCATGGAGTCGCGAGCGATGAACGAAACCATCAACGTTCCGGCGGTCGTGGCCGACGCCAGCGTCGTGGCGCGGATCAAGTCCGAAATCGACATTTCCGACCGCTCGCGCATCGTCACGTTCGGCGACCGGGCGCAGCGCTCGGTGGTGGAATTCGCCGACCGGGTGCTGGCGCAGACCCAGAACCGCGAGCTTGGCAGCACCGGCAAGCTGTTGTCGGACATCCTCGCCAAGGCGCGCGAGCTCGATCCGGCGACGCTCAAGAACAGCGGCTTCTTCAGCCGGCTGTTCTCGTCGGCGGAGGCGCGCCTGCGGCGCTTCACCGAAGAATTCGGCGACGTCGCCTCGCAGATCGACCGGGTCTGCGTCGAACTCGACCGCAACAAGGAAACCCTGCGGCGCGACATCGCGCTGCTGGACGAACTGTATGAGCAGACCAAAACGTCGCTGGTCGCGCTCGACGCCCATATCGCGGCCGGCAAGGGCTTTGCCGAGGAATTCCGCCGCGGCAAACTGATCGAGCTGCAGAACACCGCGACCGCGCAGGCCGCGGGCAGCGACGCCATGCTGGCGGCGCAGTCCTATCAGGATGCCACGCAGGCGCTCGACCGGCTCGAGAAGCGGATTTTCTATTTGCAGCAAGCGCGCCAGATCGGCATCCAGCAGCTGCCGCAGATCCGCATCGTGCAGTCGGGCGACGAAACCCTGATCGAGAACCTGCAGGCCACCACCGAGCTGACCATCCCGGTGTGGAAGCAGAAGATGATCCTGCTGCTCGGCCTGACCCGCCAGGAGTCGGCGCTGGAACTGCAGAAGACCGTCACCGACGCCACCAACCAGATGATGCGGCAGGCCTCGGAAATGATGAAGACGCAGGCGATCGAGATCGAGAAGCAGGCGCAGCGCGGCATCGTCGACATCGAGACGCTGGAAAAGACCAACCGCGACCTGATTGATACCATCTCGGGCGTGCTCAACGTCCAGGAACAGGGCCGCAGGAAGCGCGGCGAGATCGAGCAGCGCATGGCGCAACTGACCGACGAGCTGAAATCCGCCATGTCCAAAACGCCGGCGTGACGATGATTCCGGTTTTGCGGGCCCTCGCCGCGCTGGCGGCAACATTGCTGCTCGCGTCATGCTCGGCGTCGGGGCCGCAATTCACCATCCTGTCCGGCTCGGAGAACGACGTGCTGGAGCCGCTGGTGCAGGAGTTCTGCAAGTCGCGCGGCGCCGCCTGCACGATGCGCTACCAGGGCTCGCTCGACATCGCGCTGGCGCTGAAGTCGGGCAACGATCCGGTGGCGGACGCGGTGTGGCCCGCCGCCTCGATCTGGATCGACATGTTCGACACCGAGCGGCGGGTGAAATCGGTCAAGTCGATCGCCCAGATGCCGGTGATCTTGGGCGTGCGCCGTTCGCGGGCCGAGTCGCTCGGCTGGATCAACGCGAAAGTGACGACGAAGGATGTTCTCGGCGCCGTCGAAGCCGGCAAGCTGAAGTTCCTGATGACCTCGGCCACCCAGTCGAATTCCGGCGCCGCCGCCTATCTGGCGATGCTGGCCGCGGCGATCGGCAAGCCCGATCTGATCGAAGCCGGCGATCTCGACAAGGAGGGCGTTCTGACCTCGGTGCGCGCCCTGTTGCGCGGCGTCGAGCGTTCGGCCGGGTCCAGCGGATGGCTTGCCGACCTCTACCGCGACGGCGAGCGCAGCGGCGCGCATTATCAGGCGATGTGGAATTACGAAGCCGTCATCAAGGAGACCAACGACAAACTCAATGCCGACCGCCAGGAGCCGCTGTATGCGATCTATCCGCAGGATGGCGTCTCGGTGGCGGATTCGCCGCTCGGGTTCGTCGAGCGCGGCCGCGGCAAGGACGTCGAAAGCTTCTTTGCCGATCTCCAGGCCTTCCTGCTCAAGCCCGAGACCCAGGCGCGGATCGCCGCGACCGGACGCCGGGTCGAACTCGGCCGCGCCAAGCCGCTCGCCGCCGATCCCGCGACCAATCTCGATCCCGGCCGCGTCGTCACGGTGGTGCGGCCGCCGGAGCCCAGCGTGATCCAGAAGGCGCTCGGCATCTATCAGGAGGCGCTGCGCCGGCCCTCGCTGACCGCGTTGTGCCTCGATCTGTCGGGCAGCATGCGCGGCAATGGCGAGAAGCAGTTGCTCGATGCGATGCGGTTCCTGCTGACTCCCGCGCGCACCCGCGAGGTGCTGGTGCAGTGGTCGAAGCAGGACCAGATCGTCGTGCTGCCGTTCAGCGACCACGTGCTGTGGACGGCGCGGGCGAGCGGCGACGAGGCCGAGCAGGCCGCCCTGCTGACCCAGGCGCTGCAATTGCGCGCCGACGGCGGCACCGACTTCTATACCTGCGGTGCCAAGGCGCTGGCCGTGATGAAACCGCTGCTCGACGACGGTGTTCATCTGCCGGCCATCGTCATCATGACCGACGGCAAGAGCCAGGGCTTCATGTCGACATTCGAGGCGCCGTGGCGCGCCGACGGCCGGCGCGTGCCGGTGTTCGGCGTCACCTTCGGCGACGAAGCCGACCGCAGCCAGCTCGACGCCATCGCCCGCCTGACCGGCGGCCGGGTGTTCGACGGCACCAAGAGCCTGACCGACGCGTTCCGCGCGGTGCGAGGATATAACTGAATGGCGACCTTGCCGTCCGGGTTCGACTGGATCGCCGGCGCCGCGGCGACCGCCGTGCTGCTGCCGCTGCTGGCGATCGGCGCGTCGATGCCGTTCTGGCTAGCCGGCACCATCAGCGTTGTGGCGGGCGGCGGCGTGGCCGCCATTCTTGCACCGAGAAAGCGGTTCGCCGAACTCGAAGCCAGCGGGGCCGCCCGCGGCAAGATCGAATTCGCGCGCGAACTGTTGACCGACGCCGCGCCGCTGGCTGAACGCATGGAGCAGGCGGCGGATTCGATCCGCACCGTGAGCGTCGCCGAACGCGTGCGGCACCTGGTCGGCCTGGCGCGTGGCATGTTCGCGGCGATCGAGAAGGACCCGCTGCGGATCGACCGGGCGCGTCGCGTGCTGACCTATTACCTGCCGCGCGCCGCCGAGACCGCCGAGGCCTATGCCGCGCTGGAACGCAGCCTCGCCCCGGACGCCGCGCGCATCGCGGCCACCGGCGAACTGATCGACCGGCTCGATGTCGCGTTTACGCGCTACGCCGCCAGCCTGCAGGATGCCGATCTCGACAAGCTCGATATCGAGCTCAAATTGCTGAAAAGCTCGCTTGACGACGACCTCGGACCGGCCGCGCCATCCGGCGCTCCGCCGGATCAGGTCAAAGGGAGGCCCTGATGGCCATTTCGCGTCGCGCCTTCGGCATTGGCCTGGTGGCGGCAAGCGCCGCGGGGACCGGCGGCTATGTCTATCTGCGCGAGCATCCTGAAATTGCCGGCCGGTTCGGCGAGCCGAAGCGGCTGTCGGGATTCGTCGGCGGCGAGAAGGAAGGCTTTCTGGCCAATACCCGGGTCCGCAATCTGCTGGAGCGCCGGTTCGGCCTGCTGCTCGACGCGCGGCGCGCCGGATCGGTCGAAATGGTGCGCGAGCGCAGCCTGCTCGACCAGAAGCCGCAGTTCCTGTGGCCGTCATCCTCGGTGCTGGTCGAGGTGGCGCGCAGTTCTGGCGTGAAAATCTCCCGCGACCAGGTCATCTTCAATTCACCGATCGTGCTCTATTCCTGGGACCGCATCGCCGACGGCCTGGTCAAGGGCGGTTATGCCGAGCCGGCCGGCGGGCCGCGCTACACGGTGGACCTGCTGAAACTGCTCAAGGCGATCATCGCCGGCGAGACCTGGGCCGCGATCGGCGTCGCCGATCTGTTCGGCCGCGCCCGCGTCGTCTCGACCGATCCGAACAAATCCAATTCCGGCTTCATGTTTGCCGGCCTCGTGGCGAGCCTGCTCAGCGGCGACGTGGTGATGATCGACACCCTCGGTCGCATCGAGGGCGATGTCGCCACCGTGTTTCGACGGATGGGCTTCAAGCCGCCGTCCTCGGGCAAGCTGTTCGACGATTACGTCGCTGGCGGCGCCGGCGCCCAGCCGCTGATCGTCGGCTACGAAAACCAGCTGGTCGAATGGGTGCTGCAGGACGCCGACCGTTGGAAGCGTGTCGAAGCCAACGCGCCGGCGAAGCCGGTCGTTCTCTATCCCAGGCCGACCGCCTTCTCGGCGCACCCGCTGATCAGCATCAACCGCGACGCCGACGAACTGATCGACGCCCTGATGAACGAAAGCGTGCTCGAACTCGCCTGGGAGGATCACGGCTTTCGCGGGCCGCTCGGCACCATCGGCAAGGCGCGCAACGCGTTGCTGCAATCACGTCTGCTTGACCGCATCGACGCGGTGCTGCCGATGCCGGATGCGCCGGTCATGCTGACGCTGCTGGATCGGCTGGGAACGGCGTAATCGACCGTGTGCGATTGAACTTTGCCCGCCCCGGCGCGTTACGTGTTCCCATTCATGGAGAGCAGACAATGGCCGGGTTAAGCGCAGTCAAGGAACACATGGAAGTGATCGGCGCCGATGGCGTGCACGTCGGCACGGTCGACCGTGTCGAGGGCAAGCGCATCAAGCTGACCAAAGCCGACAGCGGCGAAGGCTCGCACAAGGGCCATCACCACTACATCGAAGGCGGCCTGGTGGCCGACGTCGAAGGCAATAAGGTGCGGCTGTCCGCCAAGGGCGACGTCGCCGTGACGATGGAAGAAGAGAAGTAGGAGCAAACAAATCGTCGCCGCATCGCTGCTCCTTCCCCCGCTCCTGCAGTGGGGAGGGCGGCGGATTAGGCTCGATCGGGATGGCTAACCCCGTCATTGCGAGCGAAGCGAAGCAATCCAGTATCCGAGGCAAGAACTGGATTGCTTCGTCGCAAGAGCTCCTCGCAATGACGAGGCCCGCTATCTCGACTGTATCTCAAGTCATAACGCGTTAATGCCGCTTGAAATACTGCACCTCGCGCTCGTGCTTCTCGGCGGCGGCACGTGAGTTGAACGTACCGAGGTTGCGCCGCTTGCCGGTTTTCGGATTTACCTTGCGTGAATAGAGGCGATACTGGCCGCTGCTGAGTTTTCGGATCATTGCCTATCATCCAATCCGCGCCCCTTTCCTTAAACCCCGCGGCGCCAAACAGGTTTCACCCGCCCTTCACCGCCGCGTCGCCAACACCTCGACATGCAGCTGCCACGACGCGCCGCCGTCGCTTGACGCTTCGCCGAGCCAGTGAAACGCCGCCGGCCTGATATCGGTAAAACTCCATCTCGTCAGGACGCCCGCTTCCGTCCGGCCCTCCTGGACGATGTCGGCGCCGCGCGCCCTGCCGACCTGCTGGCGGAACGAATTGGTCGCCGGGTCGATCCACCAGATCCGCCAGGCGTCGATGGCGGGGTCGTAGACCCGCAGCGTGGTGCCGTACCAGTTGCCGGCGACCGGAAGCGCCGGCGCTGCCGCCCTCTCCTCCAGACGCGGGATCATCCAGACGTCCTGCACGGCGCGGCCCTGCAGGATCCATCCAAAATGGATTTCGCCCTCGGCTTGGCGGCGCGCGCCATCCGGCGCATGGGTGATGATCCTCGAATTCCAGTCGCCGACGAACCTGCCGTAAAGCTGCAGCTTGTCCGCGCGGTCTGGCGCCGGCTCGGTGGCATGGAGAACCGAAATGAAATCATGCGTGGTCATGGCCCTGCTCCTTCGCGTTCAAGGAAAGGCACCACAGACCCGTTCTGCAAACTTGGAAAAACTTGCGCCGTCGATGCTGATCCTGAAGTCGTGATGGCCGGCGACAGGAACGTTTGGTGGAATCCCGGATTTTCAAGTTAACCGGCCGTCCGGGCCGGATTGCCGGACCCATCCGGCAAACGACCACAAAGGAAACGGCCGATGGTGGACATTCAGGCGACGAGAGCCGGAGCAATCGACCCGGCGACCAGCGGCGATATCGAAGCCAGGACGATGAGCAAGGTGACCTGGCGGCTGGTGCCGTTCCTGATGCTTTGCTACTTCATTGCCTATCTCGACCGGGTCAATATCGGCTTCGCCGGTGCCACCATGCGCGCCGACCTCGACCTGTCGGCGACCGCCTTTGGCGGCGCCGCCGGCATCTTCTTTCTGGCCTATTTCTTCTTCGAGGTGCCGAGCAACCTGGCACTGAACGCGTTCGGCGCGCGGCGCTGGATCGCCCGCATCATGTTCACCTGGGGCATCATCTCGGGTGCCCAGGCCTTCGTGACCGGTGAACTCAGCTTCAACATCGTCCGCCTGCTGCTCGGCATCGCCGAGGCCGGCTTCTTTCCCGGCATCATCTTCTATCTGACGCTGTGGTTTCCGACCGCCTATCGCGCCCGCATCGTCGGCTGGTTCATGTTCGCGATTCCAATCTCGACGGTGATCGGGGCGCCGGTGTCCGGCCTGATCCTCAACCTCGAAGGCGTCGCCGGGCTGCACGGCTGGCAATGGATGTTCCTGATCGAGGCGGTCCCTGCGCTGCTGATGACCGTGGCGGTGCTGTATTATCTCACCGACCGGCCGGGCGATGCGCAGTGGCTGCAGCCGCAGGAACGGCAGTGGCTGCAGGGCCGGCTGGACCGCGAACAGGCCGAGCGCGAGCGTATCCTGGACCTCGGCTGGCTGCGCGCGATGCTGGACTGGCGGGTGATTGCGCTCGGCCTCGTCTATATGGGCGCCAACATCCCGCAATACGGCCTGAGCTTCTTCCTGCCGCAGATCGTCAAGGCCTTTGGCGTCTCCAACGTGACGGCGGGCTTCATCACCGCGGTGCCCTATCTGGTCGGCGCCGTCGGCATGATCGTCTGGGGGTGGCACTCGGACCGCACCGGCGAGCGCAAATGGCACGCGGTGATCGCGTTTCTGTTCATCATCGCCGGCCTTGGCCTTGCCTCGACAGCCCCGGACCCGACCATCAAGATGCTGTTCCTGTGCATCGCCGGCTTCGGATTCTTCGCGGTATTGCCGATATTCTGGACGCTGCCGACCGCCTTCCTGAGCGGCGCCGGGGCCGCCGCCGGCATCGCCGCCGTCAACTCGATCGGCAATCTCGGCGGCTATTTCGGTCCACAGGCTTTTGGCCTGCTGCGCGACCACACCGGCAGCGACGTCGCGGGCTTGATCTTCCTGGCCGGCTGCGCCCTGGTCGGCATGCTGATCGTGCTGGCGCTCGGCGCCAACACCGCGATCAAGCGCAATCTCGCCGCGACGACGGCCGGTTGAAGCATGATGGCTTGAAGTTGAATCGCAGTTGTTGGCCGCGTCATTGCGAGGAGCTCTCTTGTCCTGCCGAAGCCCGCCTTCGGGCGAAGGCGGATGCGACGAAGCAATCCAGTTCTCGCTTGCGGTGCTGGATTGCTTCGCTCGCGCTCGCAATGCCGGGGTTGATGTCGCCGATTGAGCCTGAACTCATCAGGCCTCAGACATCAAGCAAGAAAAAGCCCCCGCTCGGCGGGGGCTTTTCCATTTGCTGGCGCTGGCGCTTAGCGCAGCAGCAGGATCAGGATGATCAGAGGGATCGGAATTCCGAGGAGCCAGAGAAGAATGGGCATGTGCTTTTCCTTTCGTGCCTGTGACGGTTGAATTTACCTGCGGCGCCACGTTCCATCGCGCAGCTGGCCGCCCTCGGTGGCGGCGAGGCTGGCGCAGAACGCGCCGACCAGCAGCGACGCGGTGAGCCAGAAGGCCAGGTGCGCGGCCGCCTTGCGGGCCTCATCGAGGTCCGATTTGGCCTGGGTGACGACCTCGTTGACCCGCTTGTCGGCATCGGCCTGGCTGAGGCCGGTGCGTGCGGCGACCACCTTCGAGACATAGGCGCGGTCGGCCGGTTTGAGATCGCCGCCATTGCGGAAGCTGGAGGCGAACAGCCGCGACATTTCCCCACGGGTGTCCGACGGATTGGCAGAATTCTGCGAAGCCGGTGCGTCCGCGCGCAACAGCGTATCGACATAGCCGTCCATCGGTCCGGACGCCTGCTGCGTCGCAGATGAAGCCGCACCTTGCGCGGCACCGGTGGTCGCTGCGCCGATCAGGCCGCTGACCGGCGTCGCCAACAATACGGCGCCGAGAATGGTACCGAAAGCCCAGGCGATGAAGCCGTGCGCGGTGTCGCGAAAATACACCTCGTCATTGTGCACACCGACCCAGCGCGTGCGCAGCCGGCCGGCGAGGTAGCCGCCGATCGACGACGCCAGCATGGCGACGACAATCAGGTAAAGTCCGGTGCCGATCTTGAATGTGGTACCGGACACGCCGGCGCCGCCCCATGGCGAGACCACGGAAAGTCCGAGACCGACGCCAAGCGCCAGCACGATCAGGGTGACCGCACAGGCGGCGACGCCACCGGCGGCGACCGCGGCCCACGAGACGCCGGCGACGGACGGCTCGCCCGTGTCCACGCCTGGTTGAATAACGACAGCATCGATCATTGGTGTTCTCCCAGCCTTGCAAAAGTTTGGCAACTGCCTCGACAATGTGCAGGTGGAGAGAAGGTTCCCGATCGGTTTTGCCGTTATTTCCCGGGGCGGGGAAGCGCCTCAGGCCGTCGCAATCCGCGCGTCCAGCCTGAAAATGCCGTGATAGATTTCGCCGGCGGTGACCCCGCCGAGGACCTCCGGCGCGATGCCGGCACCGGCGCGCAGCGCTGCCCGCAGCGCCGCCTCATCGAGCGCTTCGATCACCACCAGCCCGGCGAAGAATCCCTCCTGCTGCCGCATGCCCTTCTCGATGGTCGGAACCGAGGTTCGCGCACGATCGGTGACGCCGATCTGCACCGCAGCAACGCCATCGCGCGCGGCAAGCCGCTGCGCGAGGTCATCGGAGGCTGCCGGCAGATGTTCGGTCCGTAGCGCGGCAACGAATGCGCCCTCGCCTTTTCCGGCACGCGCGACAATCATGCCGCCGCCGCGGATGAAATTGCCGAGCTGCGGCATGATACGCTGCGACCACGGGGTCGGCGCGTTGAGGCGCGCAAGGTAGGCCGGCCCGTCAAACACCTCGGGCGTCTCGAGTTCGTAGAGGATGAAGAAGCGCTCGACGTCGCTGCGCATGGCGCGGAAGACGCGCGATGCCAGAAATCCTTCCGTCGTGACACGCTCGGTCGTGTGCTCCCGGGTCAGCCAGTGAAGGTAATCGGAGCGGTCGGACGGGGCGATATCGCTCCAGATCGCCAGAAAGCCGGCTCCACGCTGCGCGACTTCACGCATGGCCGGACGCCTGAAAAACGTTGAGCGCCGGCGGAATTGCCGCCGGCAGCTTGCCGAGTTGCTGGACCGCGGCCAGCATCGCGGCGATGTAGCCATAAGGACCGAGCCCGCAGATGACCGCGGTCGCGGCCGTCGACGTGATCGAATGCCGGTGCAGTTCATCCCTGGCGTGAATGTTGGTGATGTGAATTTCGATCTTCGGCCCGTCAAAGATCTTCAGCGCATCGATCAGCGCCACCGAGGTGAACGAATACGCCGCCGGGTTCATGATGATGGCATCGGCCTGTTCGCGGGCCGACTGGATCAGGCTGACCAGCTCGCCTTCCAGATTGGACTGGTGGAACGACAGCGAGACGCCGAGACAGGCGGCGCATTCGCGGCAGGCGGCCTCGATTTCCGGCAGCGTGGTGCGGCCGTAGATGTGCGGCTCACGGGTGCCGAGGAGATTGAGGTTCGGTCCGTTCAGGATCATAAGTCTGGCGGTCATTGAATTGTCCTTGTTGCTGGATCAGTAGCCGCCGAACCATCTCGCCGGCACCATCACCAACTGCGGGAACAGCACCATCAGGAACAGCACGACCAGTTGCGCGATCATGAACGGCCACACGCCCTTGATGACGTCCTCCATGCTGATGTTGGAAACGCCGCAGACGACATTGAGCACCACGCCGACCGGCGGCGTGATCAGCCCGATGGCATTGTTGATGATGAACAGCACGCCGAAATAGACCGGATCGATGCCCGCGGTCTTGACGATCGGCATCAGGATCGGGGTCAGGATCAGAATGGTCGGGGTCATGTCCAGCGCGGTGCCGACGATCACCACGATCACCATGATGGCGAACATCAGGAGAGTCTTGTTGCCCATGAACGGCGCCAGCAGGTGCACGACCTGGGTGGATATTTCGGACACCGTGATCAGCCACGACGACACCAGCGCGGCGGCGACCAGGAACATCACGATGCTGGTGGTGACCGCGGCCGACACGAAGACCGCGTAGACCTGCGAGAACTTCAGGTCGCGGTAGATGCAGGTGGCGACGAACAGCGAGTAGACCGCGACCACCACGGCGGCCTCGGTCGGCGTGAAGATGCCGAAGCGCAGGCCGACGATGATGATCGCCGGCAGCATCAGCGCCCAGAAACCGTCGACAACCGCCTTGACGACCTCGGACAGCGACGCGCGCGGCGGCGGGGTGAGGTTTTCCTTGCGCACCACCCACCACCAGGACACGCACAGCCCGGCGCCGAGCAGCAGGCCGGGCACGATGCCGGCCATGAACAGCTTTGAGATCGAGACCCCGGCGGCAACGCCGAAAATGACGAAGCCGATGCTGGGCGGGATCACCGGCGCGATGATGCCGCCTGCGGCGACGAGACCGGCGGCATAAGCCTTCTTGTGCCCGGCGGCGACCATCATCGGCACCAGCAGCGCCGCCAGGGCGGCGGCATCGGCGGCGGCCGAGCCGGACAGCGACGCCAGGATGCACGACGCCAGGATGGTGACATAGCCGAGCCCGCCGCGCAGGTGGCCGACGGCGACCAGCGCGACATTGACGATGCGCTTGGCGAGGCCGCCCTTGTTCATGACCTCGCCGGCCAGCATGAAGAACGGGATCGCCATCAATGGAAAGCTGTCGGCGCCGTTGATGATGTTCTGCGCCACGATCTGGGAGTCGAACATCCCGATGGTGCTCATCAGCGCCACGCCGCAGACGATCAGCGCGAATGCGATCGGCATGCCGAGCGCCATCGCGCCCAGCAGCGAGAAGGTGAAGACCGCGATCGTCATGCGCTGGTTCCCGCTGTCCCGGACATCAGTGCTCTTCCGATTCCCGGATCGCGATCAGGTCGGCTTCGCTGGCCTGGCCCGAGACCACCCGGAACAGGTCGTAGAGCAGCATGATGCCGGCCGAGACGCCGAACACGACGCCGACGAAATAGAAGATGCCGACCGACAACTGCGTCGCCGGCGCGCGGTCCTCGATGTTGATGATGGTCTGGCGCCAGCTGCCCTCGAGCAGCAGCCAGTCGGCCCACAGCATCAGGCCGTAGCTGATGATGAAACAGGCGCGCTTGCCGAGCGGCGGCAGCATCCGGACAAAGGTGTCCATGCCGAGATGGCTGTGTTCGCGCACCGCGACGATGGCGCCGAGAAAGGTCAGCCAGACCAGCAGCCACCGCGACAATTCGTCGGAGATCCTGATGCCGGAGTTGAATCCGTAGCGCAGCACGACGTTGCCGAACACCAGCGCCACCATCGCCGCGAGGCACAAGGCGATGACGGCCTTGAGCAGGCTGCAATACAGATCGAGAACGCGTGCCATGATGCTGCCGGACCGGTTGTGGATTCAAGGGCGGAGCCGGGCAGGCCGGCTCCGCCCGGGTGGTTCAGCCGCGCGTCACTTGAATTCCTTGTGAACGCGTTCCAGTTCGTCGTTGAACAGCTTTACCTTGTCGGGGCGCAGTTCGCCGGCGATCTTGTTGACCACGGGCTGCACCGCCTTGCGCATGCGCTCCAGCTCTTCGGGCGAGATGGCGTTGTATTGCATGCCCTTGGTCTGCAGCTCCGAGAGCGCCTTTTCGGTCTGCAGCCGGGTCTGCTCCTTCTGGTAGCCGCGACTCTCTTCATAGGCTTCGCGCATCATCTTCTGCTCGGTCGGCGACAGCTTGTCCCAGAAGATCTTGCTGACGATCAGGATGTTCTCGGTGAAGGTGTGATTGGTGGCGGAGACGTATTTCTGCACCTCGTAGAACTTGTTGGACAGGATCACCGTGTAGGGGTTCTCCTGGCCGTCGACGGTGCGGGTTTCCAGCGCCGAATACAATTCGCCAAAGCTCATCGGGATCGGATTGGCTTTGAAGGCGCCGAAGGACTCCAGGTAGACCGGGTTGGGAATGACGCGGAGTTTCAGCCCGGCGAAGTCTTCCAGCTTGGTGATCGGACGGGTCGAGTTGGTGACGTTGCGGAAGCCGAGACCCCAATAGCCGAGGCCGATCAGGCCGCGCGCCGGCAGCGTCTCCATCATCGCCTTGCCGAAGGCGCCCTGCACCAGCGCGTCGGCCTGGTCGGTGTTGCTGACGATGAACGGGAAATCGAGCACGCCGAATTCGGGCACCACCGTGGCCAGCGACGTCGTCGATGCCGACAGCATCTCCTGGGTGCCGCCGCGCAGTGCCGCCTGCTGCTGCAGTTCGTTGCCGAGCTGGGAGGCGGCGAATTCGCGGACGTTGAGCTTGCCGCCGCTCTTGGCGGCGAGGATGTCGGCGAATTTCTTCACCCCGAGACTGACCGGATGGTCGGTGTTGTTGAGGTGGCCCCAGCGGATCGTGCGCTCCTGAACCTCCTGCGCCGACGCCGTGCCGGCAAGGAGCGCGCCGCCGATCATGACGGCGGTCAGAATTGGTCCCAGCTTCATCAAGTCCTCCCCTTGGAACAGAAAACGTGCGGGCGGCAGTTGACCTGCCATTGCGCTTCCAGCACCTGATTTCGCAGAAAACATATAGCTAAAATCATGTCAACTGACATATATAATTTCATATGATGAAATCTACTTTATATGTTAGCCCGCCACTGGCAGAATCGGGGCATGGCTGGCAGTAATTCCCCCAAGTCAGGAGCTTGACGAGTTGTCGACGGCGCAATCCCAGATCGCAGTCTCGGCGGGCGAGAGCGGCTACCACCGCATCCGCAGCGACATCATTTTCGGCGTGCTGATGCCGTCGGAACGGCTGCGGCTGGATGCCATGAAGACCGACTACGGCGTCAGCATCAGCACGCTGCGCGAGATCCTGAACCGGCTGGCGTCGGAGGGTTTTGTCGTCGCCGAAATGCAGCGCGGCTTCGAGGTGGCGCCGGTCTCGATCCAGAACCTGCGCGAGCTGGCGCAGCTGCGGATCCTGCTCGAACAGCATGCGCTGACGCAGTCCTTTGCCGCCGGAGACATGGAGTGGGAGGGCCGCGTGGTCTCGGCTCACCACAAGCTGTCAGCCACCGAACGCCTGATCCACTCGTCGAGCGATGTCCCCGAGCTCCGCAAGCGCTACGACGGCGAATTTCACCAGGCGCTGATCTCGAACTGCGGCTCGCGCGAGCTGATGAACCTGCATTCCATCGTGTTCGACAAGTACTTTCGCTACGCCCTGCAGTACCGCGGCAACGCCACCGTCAAGCAGCATCAGGCGCTGCTCGAATGCGCCCTCGCTCGCGACGCCGACGGCGCCAAGGCGATCCTCATCGACCACATCAACGGCTGCGTCGAACACGCGCTCTCGATCGGCACGCTGCGCTGACCCGATCGGTTTCTAGCCGCGAAGCATCCCGCGCTTCGCCAGGTTCATCATCAGGTCGCTGACGCCGAACGTCCATGGCTCGCAGGCGTCGCTGGTGCGCATGCGGTTGGTCAGCTTGCCGAGTTTCGGGCTGGCGATGGTGACGAGATCGCCGTTCTTGTGGGTAAAACCCTGCCCCGGGCCGTCGCGGTCCTTGGTGGGGGCGAACATGGTGCCGAGAAACAGCACGAAGCCGTCGGGATATTGATGGTTCTCGTTGATGGTCTGCTGGGCGAGGTCTTCCGGATCGCGGCTGATCATGCGGATCGACGACAATCCTTCGAGCACAAAGCCGTCCTCGCCGGTGACGTTCAAGGTCACGTCCATGCTGCGGACGTCGTCGAGGCTGAAGCTCGCGTCGAAGAAGCGGATGAACGGCCCGATCGAACAGGACGCGTTGTTGTCCTTGGCCTTCGACAACAGCAGCGCCGAGCGTCCCTCGAAGTCGCGCAGGTTGACGTCGTTGCCGAGTGTGGCGCCGACGATGCGGCCGGCGCCGGACACCAGCAGCACCACTTCCGGCTCGGGGTTGTTCCAGCTCGACTTCGGATGCAGGCCGGCGTCCATCCCCGCGCCGACCGACGACAGCACCGGCGCCTTGGTGAAGACCTCGGCATCGACGCCGATGCCGACTTCGAGATACTGGCTCCACGCCCCTTGCGCGATCAGGACCTCTTTCAGGCGCATCGCTTCGGGCGAACCGGGCTTGAGCTTCGACAGGTCGTCGCCGACCAAGCTAGTGATCTCGGCGCGGATCGCGACCGCAGCCGCGGGATTGCCGCGGGCGCGCTCTTCGATCACCCGCTCCAGCATCGAGACGGCGAAAGTGACGCCAGCGGCCTTGATGACCTGGAGGTCGATCGGCGCGAGTAGCCATGGTTTTGTCGTGTCGCGCCGATCGGGCGGCGTGTTGGCCGCGATCGCATCCAGGGCGCCGATCAGGGTGCCCTGGGCGCCGCGCAAGGACGCCGCGGGATCGGCCTGCGCGGCCAAAGCGACCATGGTCGGATACTGCGCGGTGATGTCGTAGACGCCATCGCCACGAATCGCCACGACCGCCGGGCCGGATGCCGCCGGCAACCAGACCCGGCCGGCGAGCGCGCCGGTTGCCTTGTCCTCGGGCAACAATGCCGCGGCATTCAGTGCAATCATTCGGGTCCTCCCATGGTCATTTCGGGCCACGAAAGAGCAAAGATCGGGATCGCGTCAACTGCTCATTTCGGCGCTGGGATATTGGCGCGGCCGCTCATGCCCGCCATCAGTTCGGCGGCATCGCCTCGGATCTCGCCGAACACCTTGATTGTCTGGCTGACCGGATCGACCCGGCCGCCAATCCGGGTGATCACGGCCGGATAGGTCTTGTCGGTCTCCTCGATGTGGACCGCAAAGCCGTAGCCGGGCTTCAGCCAGCTGAGCCAGCGCGACGGGGCGATCAGTTCGACCTCGAGGCTGCGGTCGTCGAGAACTTCGAGCAGCGGCTGGCCCGGGGTGGCGTACTGGAATTCCTGCGCCTTCTGCTCGGCGGTGATGCCGCTGAACGGTGCGGTGATCTCGCATTTGGATGCTGCCGCATCGGCGATCGCAAGCTCCGCCTTGGATTTCTCGACCTCGGCGCGGGAGACGTCGAGTTCGAGCTGACCGATCGACTTGAGACTGGCGAGGCGCTGGTTGATCGCCGCCGCCTTCTCCGCCTGGGTCGCCACCGCCCTCGCCCGCGCCACTTGCGCGCGCTGGGTCAAGCAATCGAACGCGATCAGGAGATCGCCCTGTTTGAAATGCTGACCGACCCGGGTCGCGATGCGGTCGATCCGCGCCGAGGTCTCGCTCGACAGCGTGGTGTAATTGCGCGGCGTCAATTGCGCGCGGATTTCGGCGGCGCCACCGAGCGGCGGCAGGCTGTCAGCCGCGCCTTGCGCGTATCCCCCACCAGGACTCGCGAGGACGGCAAACGTCAGAATCGCGAACGTCGCGCGGCACAGCACTATCGTATGACCGCCGGAGGATCGGCCACGATCACCGCCGGCGGCGCAGGCTGATCGGGCGCCGTTTCACCGAGATAGCCCGCCGTTACCGGCACCGCGGCGACCGGCGCGGCCTCGCCCAACCGGCTGATTCGATGGACGTCCCAATCGCTGGCGCTTTGGCGGATTGCCGCGCTCAGCGTGCCGAGATCGAGCGCTGCCAGCGCATCGGGAATCGGATCGAGACCGACGACGTCGTAGAGCCGGCCGAGCGCCGATTGCGCCTCGGCATAGGCGCGGTAGCGTCGCAGGTCCGATTGCACGGCACTGACCCGCGCCGACACCCGCTCCAGCTCGGACTGCGCGTCGGTCTCGGTGCGGTTGGCGATCTGTTGATAGAGCCGGCGATCGACCGAGGCCAGTTGGTCGGCCCAGCGATACTCCTTCACCGCGGCGAGATATTGCTGATAGGCGATGTGCAGTTTCGCCAGCGCCGCCATGCTGAGCGCCTGGCGGCGGGTGATCGCGGTGTCTTCCACCATATTGCCGCGCTTCAACTGCTCGGGGATCGACAGGATGCTGATCAGATTGGCGCTGAGCCGCACCGCGCCGCCGGTCCAGGTGTTGTTGACCAGATAGCTGTTGCTGTCGTAGTTCGGCCCGTAGCTGAAGTTGATGCCGGGCAGATTGCGCGCCAGCATCTTGCGGGTTTCATCGGCGGCGATGCGCACCTGGTAGCTGGCTTCGCGGATGTCCGGGTTGCGCACCAGGGCGACTTCTTCCATCTGCCGGATCGGCAGCTTGACGCCTTCGATCCGCAGCGTCCGCGGCACCGCCACGGTATAATTCGTGCCCGGCGGCAGATTGATCAAGGCCGCGAGCTCGGTCTTGCCGGTGACCAGCTGCTGCTGGACGTATTCCAGGTCGCGCAGCGAATCCAGCAGCGCCTTCTGATAACGCAACGCATCGACCGGCGCCCGCAGCGCCTCGCTCTTGCGCGAGGACTCCAGCGCATTCTGCGCGGTACGCGTGGCTTCGCGGATGTCGTTGCTCAGCCGCTGCGCGCTGGCGGCGCGCCAGAACGCGCGGCGCACATCCTGAAACAGCGCCTGCAGCACGCGGCGGCGCTGTTCCTCGGCGACCAGCACCCGGTTGGCCTGCTGCTTGGCATTGAAATAGCTGACCCAGAAATCGAGGATGTTCCAGGAGGTGGTGAGGTCGGCGAACCTCAGATCCTTGTCGGTCGAGGTCGACGGCTCGAGCGATTGCTGTCTGGTGCGGACCGAAACACTCGAACTGGCCAGTTCGTTGTCGCGGGTCGAGGCGCCGGCGTTGGCGATCACCTTGGGCAGCAGGTCCAGTTTGCTGATCTCGAAATCGCGCGCCGCGACCTGGCGCTCCATCAGCTTGACGCGCTCGTCGAGGTTGTAGGCCATTGCTCGGGCAAAGGCCTCTTCCAGGGTCAGCGCGTGGGTCAGCGGCTCCTGGACCGAGAACACATCGACCATGTCCTGGGCGCCTTCGGCAGCGCGCTCCTCATCGGTCAGCGGATGGGGCACGAACGCGCAGCCGCCCAGTGCGACGGTCAGCACCACGGCGCCGGTCAGGCGCCGCAGAGATGTCAGGCGCTTCCCCGCCGCCATGAAAACCATCAGCCCCACGCCGAGTCGCCCATTAACGATTGATTAATGGGCATTTATTTCATCCCGCAAGTAGCCCGGCAAGGACAATAGCCGGACAATCCAGAAGTGCAGCGAGATGGAGTTGCGACGTTGCAGTTATGCAACTATCGGGGAACCAGCACGCTCCAATATGA